>WNGG01000081.1_pt1 | contig 85964 bp, 83 predicted proteins | sample 5400661 | NCBI WGS metagenome assembly WNGG01 (sample SAMN13153372, study PRJNA577476) | soil metagenome | isolation source: 100 cm soil or saprolite under Garry oak tree replicate 1 | place: USA:California | collected 2016-06-15
CACCGACCCGGTTGTCCAGGCCAGGCTGGCGAACGTGCGCGCCCTGGCCGACTTCGCCCAGGGCAGGCTGGCGACCGCCCATCGGCTGCTGGTCGACGGGGCGGCCCGGATCACCGACCTGGACCCGCCGCAGGCCGTCCGGATGCTGATGAACGCGATGCACATCGCCTGGTTCCTCGGCGACCGGGCGCTGATGGCCGACACCGCCGACCGGCTAAGGCTGGTGGGCGGGTCGGTCGCGGACCCGCTCGCGCCGCTGGTCCAGCTGATGTTGCGATCGGCCGCGCAGGCGGCCGGCCGGCCCGCCGACGATCATGCCCAGCTCAGCGAACTGGTGGCCACCGCACGGCGCTGCCGCGCCGGCCACCGCGATGACCTCGCGATGATCGCCATGGTCAGCCTGGTCACTGGCCTGAACCGCGACGCACGCGACCTCGCCGCGGAACTGGTCGCCGACGCCCGCTCGCACGGCAGAATCGGCTGGCTACCCGCTATGCTGAACTGCCTGGCGCAAGCTCTCGCGTTCGACGGGCTGCACCGAGACGCGCTGGCCACGGCGACCGAGGCGCTGCGGATCGCGCAGGACACCGGCCAGGCCCAGTGGGTCAGCGAGGCGAACGCGATCACCGCTTATCTCGCGGCCGTGGACGGCGACGAGGACCGCTGCCGCCAGCTGGTGCACGCCGCCCTCGCCGGACCCGCTGACCACTCCACGTCCGCCGCCAGACCCTGGGCGGATTGGGCGCTCGGCCTCCTCGACCTCGGCCTCGGCCGGCTAGACACGGCGCTACTCCAGCTGGAGGCGATCGCGGGGGGACCGGTCCGCTACCACGGCTCCGCCCTGCGCAGCATCCCCGACCTGGTCGAGGCCGCGGTCCGGCTCGGCGAGCCGGGGCGAGTGGCCGGGCCGCTGGACAGGTTCTCCGCCTGGGCCCGCCACGCCGGCACGCCGAGTACCGAGGCGCTGGCCGAGCGCTGCCGAGCTCTCGTCGCCACAAGCGGCCGCGCGGAGCAGCACTACCTCGCGGCGCTCAAGCTGCACGACGGATCCTTTGAGCAGGCCCGCACCCAGCTGCTGTACGGCGAGTGGCTGCGCCGCGCCCGGCGCAAGGCCGAGGCCCGCACCCAGCTGCGCGCCGCGGCGGGCTACCTCGACCGGACCGGCGCGGCGCCGTGGGCGGACCGGGCCCGCGCCGAGCTCAGCGTCACCGGCGTCACCACACCGCGATCATCCCGGGCCGGTCTTCCCCGGCTGACCCCGCAAGAACTGCAGGTCGCCCGGCTCGCCGCCCAGGGCCTGTCGAACCGCGACATCGCCGCCCAGCTCTTCCTCAGCCCGCGGACGGTGGGCTACCACCTGTACAAGGCCTACCCGAAACTCGGCATCACCTCCCGCAGCCAGCTCGACCCGGACACCCTCCGGCCCTTACCGGGCGACCAGACGCCGCCCGCGCCGGGCAGCGCGACATTGAATCGCCCCGGAATTGATGGAGACTCCGAACCCGCGAAAGGGTGGAGTCATGCCAGCACCGAGGAAGTACCCGGATGAGATGCGGGACCGCGCGATCCGCCTGGTCCTGGACGTCGCGGAGGAGGCGGGGAGCATCACCGCGGCGTGCCGGCGGATCGGTGAGCAGCTGGGCATCAACACCGACACGCTGCGCGGCTGGGTGAAGCAGGCCCAGGTAGATGCCGGGCAGCGGCCGGGGGCGACGACCGCGGATGCGGCGCGGATCCGGCTGCTAGAGCGGGAGAACGCCGAGCTGCGCCGGGCGAATGCGATATTGCGGACGGCCTCGGCTTTTTTCGCGGCCGAGCTCGACCGCCACTAGTTCGGACTAGCCACGGTGATCGCCTACCTGGATGCTCACCGGGGCCAGTTCGGGGTCGAGCCGGCCTGCCGGGTCCTGCGCGAGCACGGCATGCAGATCGCTGCCAGCACCTACTACGTGGCCAGGGCCCGGCCGCCCTCAGCCCGGGCCCGGCGGGATGCCGCCCTGGCGGGGCACATCCAGCGCGTATACAAGGACAGCGACGAGGTCTACGGGGCGCGCAAGGTGTTGCTTCAGCTGCACCGGGAGGGGATCCCCGCGGCGCGGTGCACGGTGGAGCGGCTGATGCGCCAGCTCGGCCTGCGCGGGGTGCGCCGCGGCCAGCGCGCGCGGACCACCATCCCCGATCACGGCGCGGCCCGGCCCCCGGACCTGGCCAGCCGGCACTTCCGGGCTCCGGCGCCGAACCGGCTGTGGGTGGTTGATATCACCTACGTGCCCCTCTGGTCCGGCGGCTTCGCCTACGTGGCATTCGTCATCGACGCGTTCTCCAGGATGATCACCGGCTGGAAGGCCGCCGGGCACATGCGCACCAGCCTGGCGCTGGACGCGCTGGAGATGGCCATATCGGCGGGCTGCGGGCCGGCCAGCAGGTGGCCGGGGTGACCCATCATTCCGACCACGGCAGCCGACGCGTCGTGGTCCCGGGCTGTGAAGATGACCGCGATCCCCTCGGCACCCAGCCGCCGGGCCGCGAACACCAGGGCCTCGGCCGACGCCCGGTCCAGCCAGTGCGCGTCGTCGGCCAGGCACAACAGCGGCCCGTCCTCGGCGAGCTCGGCCAGCAGCGACAGCACCGCCAGGCCGACCAGGAACCGGTCACGAGATCCCGCGTGCCGTAGCCCGAAGGCCGCGTCCAGAGCGTCCCGCTGCGGCCCCGGGAGCAACAAGCGCCTATCCAGCACCGACCCGAGCAGCACATGCAAGCCCGCGAACGGCAGCTCAGCCTCGGACTCCACACCAGCGCTCCGGATCACCCGGAAGCCGGCGGTGCCTCAGTCGGGGCGAACACCAAGATCGTGGACAACCCGGCCCGCAAGAAGGCGGTCACCGTGGTGCGCCAGGCGGAGAAGGCCCTGGCCGCCGCGCGCCAGGACCTCGCCATCATGCTCGCCGACCCGGCCTATTTGCAGGCGCTACGACCCGGCCATTGCCCTGGCCGTGATGGCATCGAGCCCCATCTTGCGCCATCTGGCTGGCGGCGGCCGGGAGCAGCCGTAATTGCCATTCGGCCCGGGCAGCGAGCGCGTTTGCGGGGCGCTGAGCGCTGAGGTAGAGCGCTGACCAGAGCTCGCTCAGCCAGTCCAGGGTGTACAGGCACAGCGGGTGGCCTTCCCAGCAGAGCGGGAGCGAGGCGGCTAGGTGGCCGTAGGCCGGCTGGTAGACCTGCTCGACCCAGGCGCGCAAGCGAGCCAGGGCCGTCTCTCGTTCGGTGCCGGACAGCTGCCACCACCGGATCGGCGCCAGCGGCTGGTAGGAGAGGTGATCTGACTCAGCACCCGTCGTGAGATCAACGATACGGTTCCCAAGTGCGGCGACCTGGCGGTTGAGTCCATCGAGTTTCTTCACTACGGTGGCATGACGGCCGAGGATGCCGGTGACGGCGTCAACCCTGGCGGAGATGCCCTGGTGATGGCTGGCCTCGCGCGCGTCGAGATCGCTGATTCGTTCGGCGTACGCGGCGATCTAGATGAGGGCGGCCGCGAGGACGTCGTCGTCGTTTCCGGTGGTCATGCGGCCGGTCCTGACTCGTCATCCCAGAACCTGGTCTCCCGCGGATCGCGGAACTGTTCCCACGGGTAGAGGGTGGCGGGGCCTGGGCCGAGGTCGTTATAGCTGGTGGCTGGGGGCTGGAGGTCCTGGTGGAAGGCGGCGGGGCGCCGCGAGCCGGAGCCGACGGGCAAAGGTTCGCTGGCCGGTATCAGGGTTGCGATGTCCCGGTGAAGTGACCGGGCATGACGGTAGATGGGGTCGTTCCAGGCCATGCGGAGCTTGGCGATAACGGGGGAGTACCCGCCTCTAAGGACGAGCGCGCGGGTGGCGGGGAGCTGGCGGATCATATCGGGCGTCATTACGGGATGGCGGCTGGTCCAGTCTTCCCCGTGTTCGCGCATCGCGGCGGTGCCGCACAACATGGAGGCCGTGTCGAGGGCGTATGGGTCGCTGATGCCGGGCAGCCAGATCTTGACGCCGGAGGTGTCGAGTATGACCCGTGCGCCGTCGGCGCCCCACCGGCTCCTGAGCTGGGCTTCGCCGTGCGCGACGGTGATGATCTGGATGCCTTTGCCTCCGGAGTCGGCCAGCCAGGACGGCAGCGGGACCGGGCAGATTTGAGTTACCTCGTCCATGAGCAGCGGCGGGTCGAGCCGGCCTCCGGGCATGCGGCTGCCCGTCAGGGCGGCGATGTGGTGGATCTCGTTGGCTAGGCAGGCGAACAGCGGCGCGACCGGGGAATCTTCACCTCTCGTCTCAGCGATGAGGTAGAGGGTTCCAGCTTCGTACAGGAAGGCCTCGATGTTAAAGGCGTGGTCAGCGGCCGGTTGGACCGCGGCGGCGAGGGCGGGGTCGGCGAGGAAGGCGAGTGCCCGGCTCATCGTCATCCGGATGGTCTGTGCGGTCTTGTTGGCCTCGCCGCGCAGCTCGGCGAGTTGGCTGGCCCACTGCCATCCGGTGGCGGTGCCGCTGCTGGCCAGGATGGTCTCGGCGTCTGTGCTGTCCATGCCGGTGACCCGCCGGGCGACAGCGGTCAGGTCGAGTTCGGCGAGGGCGGCGGCATGGAAGTAGGCGCGTAGGTAGTCGCTGGCCTTGCTGGCCCAGAAGGCGGCGTCCTCGACACCGTTCTGGCTGACTGAGGCGGCGAACGCGTCGGCTCGGCGGATCGCCGTCGCGGGTTCCTGGCATCCGTCGATTGGGTTCCACCGGAATGTCGACGGCACGTTGCCGATGTTCTGGGGGTTGAAAACATGAACCGGGCCGCGCTTCGCGCGGACGCCGGAGGTCAGGGCGAACATGTCGTGCTTGGTTGTGGTCGAGACGACCGAGCCCGGGTAGCGCAAGACGACCGATGCCAGCCAGCCGGTCTTGCCGGCCCTCGGCGGGCTGATCACGATCACGTGTTCATCCAGGGGAGTGCGCAACGCATGCTGGTAGTGGGCCCGGCCGATCAGGATCGAGTAGGCGCTGACCAGGCTGACAGCTCGCTGCCGGAATGACAGGGACCGGCGGGACCGGCCGCTGGTGCGGAACACCGCCAGGCGCCCCCACCGCAGCCACAGCTCGCCGATGCTGGCGTGGCCCGGGCCGGGGTGCAGCCGCAGATGCAGCCGCAGGCGCATGTACCGGACGCGGTGGCGCGGTAGCCTGCTCCAGGGGATGAATGGGAAGAACGCCCATTTCGCGGTGCTCAGCAAGATCCCGGCTGCGGCGATCAGCTCGACGTATTTCATGACCTGGCCTCCTCACGCGTGAGGGCGGCAGCGTGGTCGCCTTTTTGCAGCGCGCGGACGTGAGCGAGCAGAACCCGGCGCGCGGTGCCCGGAGAGAGGCCGATCTCTGTGGCGATGGTGTTCGCGATCCGGGACACCCCGGTGAGCGGAACGGCGGCCAGGTCGTGGCGCTGCCCCGCCAGAGCGATGAGCCGGGCCTGCTTGCCGGGTCTGGCCCTGCCGCGCGGAGCCGGAGACGACCGCGGAGCGAGGGCGCTGACGGCCGATTTCCCGTGGGGGCTTTTGCTACGTCTGCGTTGTGCCTTGCGGCCGGGAGCGACCGGGCACTCATCGATGACCCAGCGGCGGAGCCCGGCCACGGTCGAGGCGGGAGCGACGACGAGGCGGATCAGCCACAGGCACGCGCCGCCGACGATCGCCATTGGAGTGGGCTCGTCGTCAGCCAGGGACTGGCCAGTGCGGCGGGCACGGGCCATGACCCAGGACCGGACGACGCCGATCAACGTGTCCGATGCAAATGCGTAAACGGCGGACGGCATGACCCAGATCGCCAGGTCACGCCAGCCCGGCGCGGACGCTAAGGCATCCATGGCCAGGCTCAGCCCGACGCATCCGACGTTCAGCACCCTTGCCCGGGCAGCCCGGCGGCCGTGCAAGGCCAGCGCGACTCCGAGGGCTGCGAAGATCACCGCACCGATATCGGGGATGCCCGCTTCGATGGCGGCAACTGCCGGGTTGTGCTTGACGGACAGGACCAGCATGTACTGGGCTTCCCAGCTAACCACTGCTGCCGCCGCCGCGAGGACGGTGAGGGAGAGTATTGCGCCGCGCAGCCAGCCAAGCGCCCGGTCACGGGCTTGCGGCATGCCCTGGTGCCGGCCGTCGTCGTCATGTCGTTCGCTCGCGGTGTCCGGCATCCCGGTACTGGCTTGCGGCCGGGCGCCGGGATGCTGGCTTGCAGCGGAGTCCGGGCGCGGTCGTGCCGGGTTCAGTGGAACGATCCCGGCGGGCCGACGAGGTGGTGGACTGGGCAGTCGCCCCGAGGCGGGCGATACCCGCCTGCTCGATGGGCGCTGGTTGCAGTGCCGTGTCATCTGCCGCCTCCTCAGAGCTAACTCAAGTTGTGCGCCAGCATACAAGATACTAAGTATTTGTGACAACACGTACACCTGTAAACGACACGTATCCACGCCCGACGACTGTCAGAGCGGGCGAGCAGCTAGTAGGCTGCGACGCGGGAGGCCGGAATGCTGGAACGAGACGCGCCGTACGTGCAGATCATCGAGCACTACCGGCGGCTGATCGCCGCCGGACAGTTGCAGGACGGCGACTTGCTGCCATCGGGCCGGGAGATCGCCGCCGAGTTCGGCGTGTCCATCGCCACCGCGGCCAAGGTCGCGACCGGACTTCAGGCGCTGGGGCTCGTCACCCCGCGGCCGGGCGCTGGCACCATGGTCACCGCCCCGCGTCCGCCTTCGGACCGGGCGCAAGGCGGGCCGATCGTGATCACCCTCGCCGCCCGGGGCCCGGCCAGGGCCGGCGAGGACTCGGTAGTCCTTGAGGCCGGACTGGTGCAGGCGCCGCGTGACGTCGCCGGGCAACTCGGCGTTGGGCCGCTGGAGCGAGTGCTCCGCCGCCGCCAGGCCACCGTGCGGGAAGGGGCGACCGCGGCAGTGCTGACCTCATGGTTCCCGGCATCGCTGGCCGAGTCATGCCCGGCGCTTCTCGGTGACTCCAACCCGGCCGATGAGATACCGGGGTACCGGCCGACCTGGGGCCAGGACTGGCTGTCTGCGCGCCCGCCGACCTCGGCCGAGGCCCGCGAGTTCGGCATCAAGCGCGGGTCTCCGGTGCTGGTCGCAAGGAGCCGCCGGTTCGACCTCGCCGACCAGGTCATGGAGTACGCCGAGCTGATTGCCCGCGCCGATACCAGGGTCCAGTACCGCTACCAGTACCTGCCGTCATCGGAGTAGTGCCCGCGGTGTAGCCGGGCCTTCTCGGTAGATCTTGTTCCGCGCCAGATATCTAGTAACATGGTTGCTGTGACAATCATTACGATGAGTTCTTGCCGCTGAGCGGGTTGTTTCTCATGGACAGCAGGCCAAATGTAGAGCGGGCGTTACTCGGCGCGGTGCTGGCTGACCCCGGCGGGCGACAGCAAGTGCTGAATTTCGGTCAAGGGCGGCGGTCAGCCGCAGGCTCGTCAGGACGGTGCGCCGGCACGGCAATTCGTCGTGCTGCCGTCGGCGGGTCCGGGCCCGGTGCGCATCTGGTGTACTCCCGGCGGCGGGCGCGGCAGATCGCCTATGGGCGATGGGAGCCGTGGGCCGACGCGGCACCAGTCCGGGACCACGTGCGGGTACTCAGGGAAGGCGGCGCCAGTTACCGCGCCATCGCCGGGGCCGCCGGCGTCAGCACGATGATGGTTCACCGCCTGATGAATGCCTGTCCGGCCCAGCGTCAGCCGCTGCCGCGGCGGATCGGATCGGCCCACGCCCGGCGGCTGCTCGCGGTAGCGCCCGGAAGCGCGGGCCTAGGCCGTCGCGAGGCCTGCGGATCCCGGCGACGGCTCCGGGCACTGATCGCGATCGGCCATTCACCCGCGCACCTGGCCCGCCAGGCTGACATCACCCCGGCCAGGACGCGCCGACTGCTTACGGGCCAGACCCGCAGCGTCAGCCCGGAATTGCACGCCACGGTGTCCGCGCTCTACGAGCGGATGTGGAACCAGCTACCGGCCGAGCACAGCAGCCGAGGGGCGGCCTTGGCGAAGGCAGCCCGCCGTCGAGCCGAGACTGCGGGATGGCTACCGCCGATGGCGCTCGATGACGACCGGATCGACGACCCGGCATACCGGCCACGGACTGCCTGGCGAAAGGCCGTCGGCCTGCCGTCCCGGACCCGGTGGACGCCAGCCGATGGCGCCGTCGATGTTCCTGCTGAACCGTCGGAAGGGCGTCTTCGTGGCGCCGACCTGGATGCGCGACCACGTTCGGGGCTCTCACCTCATGGGCCGGTTACTCCCGGCCAGGGGGCGGCACTGGCTTCTTCGGAAATGCGGCGATGAACGACGAACCCGCGCGGAGCAACGACCGCAGCGCTCTCAGGCATGCGCTCGCGTACGCGTGGTACGGCTGGCCGGTGTTCCCCTGCAAACCCGGTACGAAAGAACCAGCTACCCGGCACGGGTTCAAAGACGCAACTACGAACCCCGAGCGCATCGCCGCTTGGTGGAACACGGCGCCAGCGTGCAACATCGCGATTGCTACCGGTGCGCCCGGGCCGGACGTCCTCGACGTCGATGTCCGGCCCGGCGGCAGTGGGTACCCGGCCTACAACCGGCTCCGGCGGGTAGGTCTGGTCCGCGGCTCGCTGGCCTTAGTTGCCACTCCGAGTGGCGGATTGCACGCCTACTACCAGGGCAGTGGGCAGCGCGGCGGTCGGCTGGCTGGCCATCACCTGGACTTCAAGGCCGTCGGGGGATATGTCCTGGCGCCGCCATCGCGGGTTGGCGGTACGCGGTACCAGTTAGTCCAGCGCCAGGCCAGCGCGTCGAGCTTGGATTGGGCTGCCGTCGTCCGGCATCTGGACCCGCCCGGACGCCGGCAGCGAATCGCGGATCGATCTGAGCGCGCGGCGCGGTCGGCTGGAAATCGCGAGCCAGTCGATTCCGACCGGCTGGCCGCCTGGGTTGCTGGTCTGCCGGAAGGTAACCGCAACGCGGGCCTGTTCTGGGCCGCTTGCCGACTCGCCGAATCCGGACGCGCCGACCTGCTCGCCGTGTTCGCAGACGCTGCCCGGGTGGCCGGGCTGTCCAGGAGCGAGATATCGCGGACGCTCGCATCTGCCCGGCGCACCTCTGCGCAGCCGCGATCTGCTGGCGCCGTCAGCGAGCATGCCGCCGGGATCGATGCGGAGGCTGCGAGCTGACGAGGCCAGGCGAGATCGTGCACGCGGACCGGTGGACCGCGACGAGCCGCCGCCTGGCAGCGGCGGAACAGCTTCTGGCCGCGGTACGACCCGAATTCTGCGTCGTTGTGCTCGTGAACGGCACCACGACCGACACTGAGAAACCTGCGCGACGACGTCGCCTGCCCGCCATACCGGCCACGGATTGCCTGGCGAAGGGCAACGGGCATGCCGCGGCAAGCGACCGGGCCTTCGGAACCGGGACCAGCCAGCGCCGGCGGAACCCGGCCGATCTCGCATTCCACACCGTTCTTCTCGTGGGCGCATTCCGCGCCGGGGTGCAGTAGAACGCCTCGAACCCAGTCTCCCGAGAGTTCAGCAATTCTGAAGGGCGGCAGGAGCTGAACTCACGGGCCGGGTGGCCCCTGGGGTGCGTCCGGGGCCGCGGGTTCCCCGGGCTGGCGTGCGGCCTGGGCGTAACGCAGCCCGGTGCGCGGGGCGAAGCCGAAGACGGCGGCCAGGTGCAGCGGGTCGGCCCGGCCGCAGAGGGCTTCCTCGACGATCCGGTCGTCGCGGAGCTGGCTGGCAGTGACGGGCAAACCGCTGAACAGCCTGGTCATCCAGAACCGGCTGGCCGGCTCGCCGGTGTGGGCGGTTTTGCGGGTGACCAGCAGATACGGGCTGGCGGTCCGGGGCCAGCGCTGGCGGCGGAAGACGAGGTAGCCGCTGGCCGCGGTGGCGGTGAAGTCATCCAGCGGCCGGTCCAGCCCACCGGGGTCGAGCCGCCGCCCGGCCAGGTCGACCTGATCGAGGCGCAGGTGCCGGATCTGGCCGGGCAGCAGCGCGTGGACGCCGGCCAGGGCTACCACCACCTGCAGCGCGGGATTGCCCTGGGCCGCGGCGGCGGTCACGGACAGGACATGTGTTGGCAGCGGCGCCGGCACCGACGGGTTCCGCCTGCCGGTGCGGACCCCGCGGGCCGGGTCGGCGAAGATCAGGCGTTCGGCCTTCAGGACGGCGAACAGGCCGCGCAGCGTGCTGGCGTCCTGGGGCCGCGACCGGCCAGGCCGCCCGGCGAGCCACGCCGTGATGTCATCGCGGGTGACCTGCCGCAACGTCGAGTACCGGCCGCCGGTGCCGGCAAGGAATGTCCGGATGCTGGAGATGTCCCGGACGATTGTCCTGCGGCTGCGTGGCCTGCGGCGGGGCCCGCCATAGCGGAGCAGGCCGAGCCAGGCGTCCAGCTCGGCGCGGATCTGGGCGGGCAGCCCGGCGAGCTGGTCATCCAGCCAGATGGCCAGCGAGTCGGGGCGGTCATCGGCCAGCACGCCGGCAGCGGCCAGCACGGCGGTGATGTGCGGGAACGGCATGTTCCGGGCGGTCAGCTGCCGGACCGTACTGGCCTTGACCGGCTCGCCGGGACCGTGAACGGCCATCAGGATCCGCAGGCCGCACCGGGTCAGGGACAGCGTGCGCGGTGACCAGCCGTGTAGTTCGGCGGCCCGCCCGGCTTCTGCGAGCAGCCGCTCAGCCAGTCCGGGGTCAGCGGGAGGGAGCCGGGCGCTGACGCCGGACAGGTCACGGGGCAGGTCGAACAGCAGCGGCTGAGCCCAGCCGGACCGTGTCCCGGCCCGCGACGGCGGGACGGCCTGCGGCAGCGTATCCGCCGGCAGGACGCCGGCGCGGGCCAGCGCGCCGAAGCTGAAGCAGAGCTGGTGACCGGTGACGGCCGCCGCTGACAGGTTCAGCGCCGTCTTATTGCCGGGGCCGGCGACCAGGCTGGCCTGCTTGCGGCACGGACGGCAGACGCCGGCATCCACCGGCAGGTCCCGGCAGCAGGTCGCGCACGTCCCTGCCGGGTGCGTGCTGGCGAAGCTGCGGCATGCCTTGCACAGGTGCTCGGTCAGCATTCCCCAGGCCAGGCAGTGATCGCAGCTCCGCAGCCGGGATGCGCGCCGGCGGTGCCCGCGGCTGCTGCCTGGCTGCCGGGCGGGACTGGTCACACTGGCGGCCCGGAACGCCCGCCATGACGGCGGCGGATCGCCTGCCCGGACCCTGCCGCAGCCGCCGGGATATCGCCAGCCGCCGGCTCACACCGGGCCTTGCCCGGCTCGCGGATCAGCAGGTCCCCGGGCTCGCAGCCGAGCACCTCGCAGATGACTTCCAGGTCATCGAGGCGGATGGTGACCGGCTGCCCGGACCACAGGTTCGACATCTTCCCGGCGCTGATCACCAGTCCCGCACCGGCGAGCATCCGCTGCAACTCCGAGGCCCTCCAGATGTCGCGCTGCGCAGCGGCAAGGCGCAGGTTCCACCTCACGGACGCTCACCCGCCAGCCGCCCGGAGGCCCGGCGCCCGGCCTGGACTCAGGCGTCCTCGACGTGGCTGCGGTGGACGTGGACATAAATCATCGTCGTGTTTATCCATTCGTGGCCAAGTACCTCCTGAACTGCGAAAACATCCATGCCGTTGCGGTAAAGCTCAGATGCGGCGTAGTGGCGGAGCAGGTGCGGAGTCAGCCGCCCGGCCTGCCCGGGCAGGTGCGCGGCCACCGCCTCGGCCAGCCCGTTGCGCAGCGCATCGTCGGTGACCGGGCGGCTGGACCCGTCGCCGTGCCGGCGTTCGGAGGGAAACAGCGGCGCGGCCGGGTCGTTGAGACGGTCGTCGAACTCCCAGCGCGGCCCGCCCGCCCACCACTCCAGCAGGTCCCGTGACCCGTTGATCAGCGGCACCAGGCGGTCTTTCTTTCCCCGCCCGCGGCTGCCCTTGCCGTGCAGCAAGATCTTCCCGAAGCCGCCCAGCTCCCAGCACAAGTCCCTCATCGTCAGCAGGCATAGCTCGGAGACCCGCGGGCCGATCAGGCTGGCCAGCCGCATCGCGGTGTAGTTACGGGCCGCCGGAGCGTACTTGCGGGCAGTGAGCATGTCTGAGCGCCAGCCAGTGAACAGCCGCTCCACTTCCCGCTCACCAGGGGGGATCCGCAACCGCGAGCTGGCCCCGCCGCGCGGCCGGTTCACCTCATCCAGCGGGGACTCGACAACGAAACCTGTCGCCGCGTGGATGGCGGGCTGGTGGCGCAACTCCAGGAACTCGAACCAGACAGCGAACGCCGCCGCCTTGCGGACCTTGGTGCCTGCGGCCATGCCACGCTGGTCACGGCCGAAGAACCGGTCCAGATCCCGGGCCGCCAGCTCTCACAACGGCCGGCCGAACCACTCCCGCAGCCCGACAACCGCCGTCACGTCACAGCGGATCGTCGTGTCGGTGATCCCAGCCGAGGCGCGGGCCAGCACGAACTCCGCGAGCAGGTCCTGCTCGAAAGCCTCCACCTCATCGGCGGTCTCCAGCCGCAGTTCCGGCCGGAGATCACGCACCGCAGCCAGAACCACCCAGGCCTCCTCTTCACCTATCAGCGAAGACACCACTGATATCAGAAGAGATCTCAGGAATCACGAAGAAACGCCACAGATGCATCAATCGAAACCCAAGACCGGCTGGCCGCAGGTCAGACCGCTGCCAGCAGCAACCCAGGAACCCGGCCGGCCCGGGAACCCGCGGGAACAGGTTCATAGAACGCGCGGAACGATGCCGGGAAGCAGATACCGCGCCGGGATGCTGTCGTCGCAGGCGGACGGCCACCTACCACGATGCTGGCTTGCGAACCGACACGTGCCATTTGTGAAACCTCAGGTCACAGGTCTGTCCAGTTAGCCGGGCTAGCGGCTTCAGTCATGCTGGCCCCGCACCTTCGCATTCATCCGGCTCGCCTCGGTTGGGTCGGCGTCTGGCCAGCTCAGGGCGCCGACGGTGCGTGCGCGTGCTTCGCGAGGGCCGGTGCTGTGCCATGCGTGGTTGAGGAGTGGTTGGGCCGAGTCGCTGCGCGGTCCACCGACGGTGGCTGACGAAAATACTGTCACAACAATCTGGTAACATGGTAGATGCCACAACACATCAACTGCTGTCGAGGAGCACCATGAATCGTCACGTCAGGCCGCGAAAGTTAGCTGCGACCACAGACAGGCACACCAGGACGCGGGCAGATCACCGGCCCCACCGGCGATCGGCACGGGATGACGAATGGCTCACCGTTGAACAGGTCTGCGATGAGCTCCAGGTCTCGCGCCGGACGTTCGACCGCTGGCGAGCCCGCCGCACCGGCCCTCGCTGCGTCCGCCTGGGCGGCAACGGCCCAGTCCGGATCAAGCGGTGCTGGCTGGAGGAATGGATCGACGAGTCCGGTCCGGGCGCGGCATGAACGACAAGCCCACTGCAACCTATGACGTCCGGATCTGGAAAATCGAGGTCCGGGAGGACCGGCCAGCTCCGTACCGGGTCCGCTGGGTCGTGGGCGGCCAGCGGTTCGGCGAGTCATTCGTCACCGAACCGCTGGCCGACGCGCGCAGGTCGCAACTCGTCGCTGCCAGCAGGAAGGGCGAGCGCTTCGACCTGGAAACCGGGCTGCCCCAGTCACTGTTGCGCAAGATCACCGACGTCTCGTTCCTTAGCCACGCGCAAGAGTTCACCGCTTACGCCTGGACGGACGCGGCAGCCAAAAGCCGGGTCTCCATCATCGAGACCTCAGCCGCGTGGTACCCGTCATAACCCGCAACCTCAGCGGCAAGCCAGATCCAGATGTACTGCGCGCAGCGTTGCGCAAGGGCCTCAACCAGGGCGACCACGCACCTGAACTCGACCCCGACGAGGCTAAGGCCATGGCCTGGCTCGCCAAGGCATCACGGCCAGTCAGCGCGTTCGACGATGACTCAGTCGTCTGGGACGTCCTTGACGCCATCGCCACCAAGCTGGACGGCTCGGCCGCAGCTCCCGATTACTTCGCCCGCCGACGGCGCGTCATGCACCGGGTGCTCGGGTATGCGGTGCGCAAAAAGCGGCTGGAGAAGAACCCGCTCGGCAAGAACAACCTGCCCGAAGGCTGGACCGCCCCGGAAAAGCCCGAGGAGCAGGTCGATCCCAGATCCGTCGGCAGCCCGGCCTGCATAGCGGCGATGCTCGCCACCTGCGTCACGATCGGCAAGAACCAAGGCCCGCGCTTCGTCGCCTTCTTCGGCTGCATGTACTACGCGATGATGCGACCCTCCGAAGTCGCGGCGCTCACCATCACCGGCTGCCATCTGCCGCCCACCGGGTGGGGATACCTGACGTTCGCCGACTCAAGCACTGCCGCCGGGACTGCCTACACCGACGATGGCACCGTGCACGAGCACCGCGGCCTCAAAGGCCGCACAAAGGGCCGGTCCACCGAATCGCGGCAAGGCCGCCGGCCGGTCCGCCGCGTCCCGATCCCGCCCGAACTCGTCAAGCTCCTCCGCCAGCACATCCAGCGCTTTGGAGCCGACCCCGATGGCCGTGTCTTCCTCAGCGAGAACGGCAACGTCATCCAGCCGTCCACCTGGTGGCACGTCTGGCGGAAGGTCCGCACCAAGTCACTCACCGCCGAACAGCTCGGCACGCCGCTCCTGCGCCGCCCTTACGATCTCCGCCACTCGGGAGTCACCTGGCGGCTCAACTCCAGCGTCCCGGCCACCGAAGTCGCCGCCTGGGCCGGGCACAGCGTCGAGGTTCTCATGCGGGTCTACGCCAAGTGCATGATCGGCCTGGAGGAGGTCTGGATCTCCAAGATGACCGACGCCCTCCACCTCGAAGACCGGGACGACGACGGTGAATCCGACTGATCCTTGGGGGGCGCATGGGGGGCGGAGGATGACAGCCCTTGACGTTTGCCGACGTCAGACGGCCGGGCCAATTCAGCCCGCCAGCGGTCCCGCAGCCAACTAAAATGACGTTTCCGCAGGTCAGACGATGCGCCCCCAGCAGGATTCGAACCTGCGCACACGGCTCCGGAGGCCGTTGCTCTATCCCCTGAGCTATGGGGGCTGGCGCATCGATGCCCCGGTGGGCGAGGCCAGCGGGGACTGAGCAAGGATATCAGTGTGAAGGTTCTGTGGGACACGTGCTCGATCTGCGAGCGTCGGGGCGGTGTCTCCCGGTAGCCTCACGCCGTGACACAGGGACTCGGGCGGGTGCTGGTTGTCGATGACGACGAGGTCATCAGGCAGCTCATCGCCGTGAACCTGACTCTTGAGGGCTTCGAGGTCTATACGGCGGTCGACGGGCAGGACTGCCTGGACCGCGTCGCCGACGTGAAGCCCGACGTGATCACGCTCGATGTGATGATGCCCAGGCTGGACGGCTGGGTGACCGCGACCCAGCTCCGCCGCAACCCGGTCACCTCCGGCATCAAGGTGGTCCTGATCACCGCCCGCGCGCAGGAGGACGACAAGGACCGGGGCCGCCAGGTCGGTGTGGACGCCTACCTCACCAAGCCGTTCGACCCGGCGGAGATGATCCGCGTGGTCCGCGAGCTCGCCGGTGCGCCGAGCAGCGCCTTCGACTGATAGCCGAGCCTGACGTGATCCCCGCCGACATCGGGGCCGAGATCGCGCGCCTGCTGCGGGACGCGGTTTCGGCCGGCGACCTGCCGGAGCGCGCGGCCGCGCGGCCGGCCGCGGGGACGTGGCGGCCGGCCCCGGCGCGGGTAAACGGCGGCCCTGGCACGTACGCCACGTCGCTGCCGCTGGCGGTCGCCAGGCTGGCCGGGCGCGCCGCCGGGCCGGTCGCCGCGCGGCTCGCGACCGGGATGTCCGCGGTTCCGTGGATCAGCAGCGCGCGGGTGACCGGCGGCGGCTACCTGACCGTCACCGTGACGGTCGGCCACCTGGCCGCGCTGCCGGGCAGGATCGTCGGCGCGGGGCCGGTCGCCGCGGCGGCGAGCACCGCGCTGGCCGGCGTGCGGCTCAGCGCGCCGGGCCTGCCTGATCCTGCCGCGGCGGCGAGCTGGGCGCAGGCCTGGCGAACCCAGCGTGACGCCCTGGTCGGCCGGCTGGCCCGGGCCGCCGGGGCCACCGTTCTGTTCATTGATGAGCAACGACAGGCCGCCGGCGACCCGCCCTCGCAGCCCGACGCCGGCCAGGTGCCGGCCGCCGTGGCGTATCACGGCGCCGATGCCGTCCGGTACGCGCTGGCCAGGACCTCCGGGCCGTGGCCGGGTGCGATTCAGCGCCAGCTCGGCCGACCGCTCGACCTGGCCAACCCGTTCGCGCTGGTCAGGTACGCCCACGCCGATGCCGCGTCCACGCTGCGCTGGGCGTCCGACCTGGGGCTGACGCCGGGCTGGCGGACCGCCCAGGAGTTCGTCGGCCCGAGACTCGATCCGCCAGAACTCGCCCTGGCCGACGCGATGTCCTGGCTGCCGGAACGCGTGGCCGCGGCAGCACGCCGCGCCCGCCCCGCCGAGGTCACGGCGTGTCTCGAGCACGTCGCGGGCGCCTGGCTCGACTGCGCCGAGTCCTGCCCGGCCCTGCCGTTCCGCGGCCTCGCGGCACCCGCGGATCCGGGCGGGCCGCAGGCGGCGGCTAGGCTCGGTCTTGCGGACGCGGCGCGCGTCTCCCTCGCGGCCGGCCTAGGCCTGCTCGGGATGTCCGCGCCGGTCCGGAATTGACGCCGCGGCGGCTTACCGCGCTGGCCGCTCGGGGTCTTGTCAGAAACTCCCGGTTACTATAGTTTCAGCCTGATCTTGGACCGCCACGGACGGCTACCGGAATTCTCTGGGTGAGGTTCAAGAATGAGTGAAGCGGGTATCGCATGGCGTATAAGCCCTCAAGGCGTCGACGATCTCGGCGTAGCTCAACCCCCACGAGCCGGGCAGTAACCCACCGGGCAGACTCTGCCGGCACAGAGACTTTCCGGAGTCGAGTGTTCGCAACTTTGACGGCGTCCCTGGCTGCTCGGCTACGTGACAGTAATGCTCGGATGCGGCCAGAGGCCGAGAAGGAATGCCGTGACCGCTGTTGGTGTTAGACTGTGCGAGGCACCAGACGCCCCGTCCGGGGGCGAGGTGCAAATCCGCATCCCGTCAGGCCAACATAGCCGCATGCGGCTCGAGCAACACTGCAGCATGCGGCCACGGGTTGCTCTCGGAGACATCCATCTGTGGAGACATCCATCTGTCGGGAGACATTCGAAGCACGCGCCTGGCTCACCGCCCAGGCGGACCATGCCTGCGGCTACCGGTAACAGCCGGGCAGGCGCTGGAGACGGCGAATGGCACGATGACCGGCCTGGCCGATCATGGCGGCGGCGAAGGCAAGAGTGCCGCGGCGCTGAGCGGCATGCGGTCGCTGGCTGGTGACCACACACCCTGGAAGGACCCTTTGTGACCGAAACCAGCAATCTGTTCTCAGACTCGGCTGAGCCGTTGTCGACCGATGACGCAGCCGCGCCTGGCGTGGCCGATGGCTCCCCGGAGTCTGGCGCGGCGGGGTCTTCCGCAGGACAGACCGGCGCGGTACGCTCCTGGCCTGGCAGCCCGGCCGCGCACGACCCGAGCGGACCAGGCGGAACCGGGCGGTTGCCGGCGATGCTCTTGCCCGAGTTGCAGCGACTGGCGCAGTCACTCGGGATTACCGGCATCGGCCGGATGCGCAAGGGCCAGCTGATCGCAGCGATCGAGGAGCGGCAGCGCGGCGGCGGTGCGTCCGGCGGCGGCGGCCATGCGGCTGGCTCGGAGCCAGGCGCCGTCGAGCCCGTTCCGGCCGGGTCGCTGACCGGGGCACAGGTGACTGGTACAGGGGTGACCGGCGCAGCCGGGTCGCTGCGGGACCCGGGACATCAGGGCGAATCAAATGGAAACTCAGTCAAGCGGAGCGCGTCTGCGGGAGCCGACGCTAACCGCCCCTTTGAGCAGGATGCCATGGAATCAGAACGATCAGGGCAGCTCAGCATGATCAGCGAAGACACCTCGGGACTAGGCGGGGGCACTCCGTCGGCCGGGCAGGTGACCCGAACGCCGGCCGGTGAGCGGCACGGGGCGGCGGTCGCTGAGCCTGGCCCGGGCTTGGCGAGCGGCGCGCTCGCGGACCCGAGCGGCGCGGCCGGACAGAGCGGCGCGGCCGGACAGAGCGGCACGGCCGGACAGAGCGGCACGGCCGGACAGAGCGGCGCTGCCGGACACGGTGGCGGCACGCCGGCCGCCGAGCCGGCCAGCGGCCCCGACTTCGGCCGCGGCCAGGAGGTGAGCTCGGCCGGCGGGGCTGCCGAGCGCGGCGTGTCGGCCGGCCGGGACGGCGCCGGCCAGGACCGGGTGGGCCAGGACGCGGCCGCCGCCGGCGGCCAGGACCGGGTTGGCCAGGACCGCGCGGAGCGGGCTGGCCAGGACGCGGGCGGCGGCCAGGATGGCGACCCTGGCTCGGCCAGGCGTGATCCCGGGTCGCGCAGGGAGGGCCAGCGCGGTGACCGGCGCGGCCGCGGCAACGGCCGCAGGGACGACTCCGGCCGGGCCGCCGCTGACGGCGCCGACCCGTCCCGCGACTCCGGCCGCGGCGACCAGCAGTCGCGTGGAGACCAGCAGGGCCGCGGCGACCAGCAGTCGCGTGGAGACCAGCAGGGCCGCGGCGACCAGCAGTCGCGTGGAGACCAGCAGCGCGACTCCGGCCCGCAGGGCCGCGGCGACCAGCAGGGTTACCGTGACAACGGCCGCGACGACGACCGGGACGGCCAGTCCCGCCGGAGCAGGGACCGCGACCGGTTCCGCAACCGGAACCAGAGCACGAACCGGCGCCGGGAGCGCGGCGGCGGCGGCGACTCCGAGCCGGTGATCTCGGAAGACGACGTGCTGATCCCGATCGCGGGCATACTCGACGTTCTCGACAACTACGGTTTCGTGCGGACGACCGGATACCTGCCCGGCTCGAACGACGTGTACGTCTCGCTCTCCCAGGTGCGCAGGCACGGCCTGCGCAAGGGCGACGTGATCGAGGGCGCCATTCGCCAGCCCCGCGAGGGGGAGCGGCGGGAGAAGTTCAACGCCCTGGTCCGCCTGGACAAGATCAACGGGCTGGACCCGCAAGAGTCGCTAGGCCGCGCCGAGTTCTCCAAGCTCGTTCCGCTCTACCCGCAGCAGCGGCTCCGCCTGGAGACCGACCCGACCATCATGACGACCAGGATCATTGACCTGATCGCCCCGATCGGCAAGGGCCAGCGCGGCCTGATCGTGTCGCCGTCCAAGGCGGGCAAGACCCTGATCATGCAGGCGATTGCGAACGCGATTACCAAGAACAACCCGGAGTGCCACCTCATGGTCGTCCTCGTGGACGAGCGTCCCGAGGAAGTCACCGACATGCAGCGCTCGGTCAAGGGCGAGGTGATCTACTCGACCTTCGACCGGCCATCCGAGGACCACACTATGGTCGCCGAGCTTGCGATCGAGCGGGCAAAGCGGCTGGCCGAAATGGGCCACGACGTCGTGGTTCTGCTGGACTCGATCACCCGGCTCGGCCGAGCCTACAACCTGTCGGCGCCGGCCAGCGGGCGGATCATGTCAGGCGGCGTGGACTCGACCGCGCTCTACCCGCCGAAGCGGTTCTTCGGCGCGGCACGCAACATCGAGCACGGCGGGTCGATCACGATCCTGGCGACCGCCCTGATCGAGACCGGCTCGCGCGCGGACGAGGTCATCTTCGAGGAGTTCAAGGGCACGGGCAACATGGAGGTGCGGCTCCGCCGCGAGCTCGCCGACAAGCGGATCTTCCCGGCCATCGACGTGGACGCGTCGAGCACCCGCAAGGAAGAGCTGCTGATGACGCCCGAGGAGCTGAAGATCGTCTGGCAGCTGCGCCGGGTGCTGCACGCGCTCGAGCCGCAGCAGGCGCTCGAGGTGCTGATGGAGCGGATGAAGGAGACCAAGAGCAACGCCGAGTTCCTGCTGCACGTGCAGAAGACCACGGTGGCCTCCTAGCAGACGGCCGGGAATCGGCGGGCCCGCCTGCCTGTTAACGATGTGGCACACTGGTGTGCCGACATATGCGGTACCGGTTCACGCCCGCGGCGCGCAGCGCGGCGAGGCGACCCGGCGACCGCGGGAACCAGGAGAGAACATGAAGCGACACATTCACCCGGACTACGTGGTGACCCAGGTGACCTGCACGTGCGGGAGCACCTTTACTACCCGCAGCACGGCGAGGAACGGCCAGATTCACGCCGATGTCTGCTCGAACTGCCACCCGTTCTACACCGGCAAGCAGAAGATCCTCGACACCGGCGGTCGCGTCGCCAGGTTCGAGCGCCGGTTCGGCAAGCAGGGTAAGTAGCCAGCGAGTCCGCGCCTGGCCGGCTCGCCGGCCAGGCTCACAAACGCCCTTCCCGGCACCCGTCACCAGACATACCGCCCATAGCCCGCAGCTTCGCAACCGGCCGCGTATGCCGACGGCGGGGTCGAAGGCGTGGCGCATCAGCGCGCGAGCACAGACCGGACCCGGTCCGGCTCGCGCCGACAGATATCGAGGAGGTAAGCAGTGCTAGAGCGGCTTGCCGACCTCGCCACCGAGCACGCGCAGCTCGAGCGCGACCTCTCCGACCCCGCCGTCCACGCCGACCAGGACAAGGCCAGGGCGCTGGGCAGGCGATACAGCCAGCTCACCCCGATCGTGCAGGCATACACTCGGTGGCGGCAGGTCAGCGGCGACGAGGCCGCTGCCGTCGAGCTGGCCGGCGAGGATCCGTCGTTCGCGGCGGAGGCACAGCAGCTGGCCCGCAGCAAGGAGGAGCTCGAGCAGCGGCTCGAGCACCTGCTCGTGCCCCGCGACGCCCTTGACTCCAAGGACGTCATCGTGGAGATCAAGGCGGGCGAGGGCGGCGAGGAGTCGGCGCTGTTCGCCGCCGACCTGCTGCGCATGTACCTGCGCTACGCCGAGCGCCAGGGCTGGAAGACCGAGATCCTGGACGGCACCGTCACCGGGCTCGGCGGCTACAAGGACGTCACCGTCGCGGTCAAGGCCGCCGGGCGCGGCAGCCTGGCCGGGACCCCGGACGGCGCCTGGTCGCTGCTGAAGTACGAGGGCGGCGTGCACCGGGTCCAGCGCGTCCCTGTCACCGAGTCGCAGGGGCGGATCCACACCTCGGCCGCCGGGGTGATGGTGATGCCGGAGGCCGACCCGGTAGAGATCAGCATCGACCCGAACGACCTGCGGATCGACGTGTTCCGCTCCTCGGGCCCCGGCGGGCAGAGCGTGAACACCACCGACTCGGCGGTGCGGATCACGCACCTGCCGAGCGGCATCGTGGTCTCCTGCCAGAACGAGAAGAGCCAGCTCCAGAACAAGGAGGCGGCGCTGCGCATCCTGCGCGCCAGGCTGCTGACCGCCGCCCAGGAGGAGGCCGACGCGCAGGCTTCGGCCGAGCGCCGCAGCCAGGTCGCCACCGTGGACAGGTCGCAGCGGATCAGGACCTACAACTACCCGGAGAACCGGATCTCCGACCACCGGGTCGGCTTCAAGGCTTACAACCTGGACCAGGTGCTCGACGGGGACCTGGACGCGGTCATCGGCGCGCTGGTCGACGCCGACCGGGCGGACAAGCTCGCCGCCGCCCGGTGACCTGACGATGGCCAGCCGATGAGCCTGCTGATGACCGAGATCGCCGTCGCCGTGACGCGGCTGGCCGAGGCGGGAGTGGAGTCGCCGCGGGCCGACGCCGAGCTGCTGGCGGCGCACCGGCACGGCGTGCGCAGGAGCCAGCTCAACCTGGTGCCCGACAGCGACTTCGATCCCAGGTTCTGGGACGACGTGGCGCGCCGCGAGGCGCGCGAGCCGTTGCAGCACATTACCGGCGCGGCGTACTTCAGGTACCTGGAGCTCGAGGTCGGGCCCGGGGTCTTCGTGCCGCGCCCGGAGACCGAGGTGATGACCGGGTGGGCGATCGACCGGCTCACCGAGATGGACGTCGCGGAGCCCGTAGCGGCCGATCTGGGGACCGGCTCAGGCGCGATCGCCCTTGCCATCGCGCAGGAGGTGCCGAGGGCGCGGGTGCATGCGGTCGAGGGTGACCCGCTCGCCAGGCCGTGGACCGAGCGGAACATCGCCCGCTGCGCCGCCGCAGCGCCGCACACCCGCGGACGGGTCACGCTGCACGCCGGGGACTTCCGGTCCGCGCTGCCCGGGCTGGACGGCGCCGTCGACCTGGTGATCAGCAACCCGCCGTACATCCCGGTCGGCGCGGGCGTGCCTCCCGAGGTCGGCGATTACGAGCCATCGGCTGCCTTGTACTCCGGCGCCGACGGGCTGGACGCGATCCGGGTGGTCGAGCAGGTCGCCAGGCGGCTGCTGCGGCCGGGCGGCCGGGTGGCCGTCGAGCACGGCGCGCCGCAGGGTGCCGGCGTGTACTGGGTGTTCGCCGAGGAGAACGGCTGGAAGGAAACCCGCAACCACACCGACCTGGCCGGGCTCGACCGGTTCGTCACCGCGATCTGGCCGTGAGCGGGCCGGGCGACCCGGAGCGATATACCTGGCGGGTCTGGCCCGTGGCAGGATGATCGCCATGCGAGCGGGAAACACGGCATGAGCGAGATGTTCGACTGTGCCGACGAGACGCAGCGGGCCGCCGGCCTCGCGGCGGCCGTCGCGGCCGTGCTCAAGGGCGCGCTGGTCGTGCTGCCGACAGACACCGTATACGGGATCGGCGCCGACGCGTTCCGGCCGGCCGCCGTGGACAGCCTGCTCGCCGCCAAGGGGCGCGGCAGGCAGATGCCGCCGCCGGTGCTGGTCGGGTCGGTGCGGGCGGCCTCGGCCCTGGTGGAGGACCTGGGCCCGTACGGGCAGGAGCTGGTCGACGAGTTCTGGCCGGGCGGGCTGACCCTTATATGCCGGGCCAGCCGGTCGCTGAAGTGGGACCTCGGCGAGACCAAGGGAACGGTCGCGGTGCGGATGCCGCAGCACCCGGTGGCGCTCGAACTGCTTGCGCAAACCGGGCCGATGGCCGTGAGCAGCGCGAACCTGACCGGCCAGCCCGCCGCCACCACGGCAGACGCGGCCCGCGAGGAACTCGGCGACCTGGCCGAGATCTACCTGGACGGCGGCCCGTGCGAGACCGACGTCCCGTCCACGATCGTCGACCTGACCGGAGACATGCCCAGGATGCTGCGCAGCGGTGTCGTCCCGATCGGGCGGCTGCGCGAGGTCGCCGCCGTCGCCATGGGGCCGGACTGACCGGGCCGGGACTGACTGGGCACAGGCTGACCGGGACTGGACTGAATGGGATAGCCGGGACCGCGGTGGCGCTCGGGGTGCCATAGAGTTGATCCGATGTCTGACGATCCGCGGGGCTGGTGAGGGCTGTGCGCGAGTACGGGCTGACCCTCCTCGTCGCCACGACGGTCACCTACCTGATGACCCCGCTGACACGACGACTCGCGATGCGGTTCAAGGCGGTCATCCCGGCCAGGGACCGCGACGTGCACGCCGCTCCGATTCCGCGGATGGGCGGGATCGCGATGTACGTCGGAGTCGCGGCCGGCCTGCTGGTGGCCAGTCGGCTCGTGCCGCTGCGCGACACCTTCCACGAGAGCGGGTTCCACGGTGCCGGCCTGCTACTCGGCCTGCTCGGGGCCGGCGGCCTGATCGTGGTCATCGGGGTCATCGACGACCGGTGGGGGATCAGCGCGATCGGCAAGCTGGCCGGCCAGGTCGGCGCGGCCGGGATCCTGTTCGCCAGCGGTGCCCAGCTATGGAGCTTCCCCGAGCCGAACAACCACCTGTTCAGCCTGACCCAGAACGAGTCGGTCGTGCTGACCATCCTGGTCGTCGTCGCGACGATCAACGCGGTCAACTTCATCGACGGCCTGGACGGACTGGCCGCCGGGATCGTATTCATCGCCGCGATCTCGTTCTTCGTGTACTACTACCTGCTGGCCAAGGTCGTGCACCTGTCGGCCGAGGCCGCGCCCGCGCTGGCCGCGATCCTGCTGGCCGGGGCGTGCCTGGGGTTCCTGCCGCACAACTTCTATCCGGCCAGGATCTTCATGGGGGATACCGGGTCGATGCTGCTCGGCCTGCTGCTCGCCTACGTGCCGATCAGCGCGATCAACTCGCTCGACTACACCAGCCTGAACTACAAGGCCAACAGGTACGCGGAGATCCTGCCGCTGCTGCTGCCGGCGGCGGTCCTGGTGATCCCCTACGTCGATATGCTGCGGGCCGTCGTCAGGCGGACGCGAGCGGGGTTGTCGCCGTTCGCGGCCGACCGCAAGCACCTGCACCACGTGATGCTCGAGATCGGCCATTCGCACCGGTCGAGCGTGCTGATCCTGTACGCGTGGGCGGCGCTGTTCGCCGGCGCCGTGGTCGGGCTGTCGATCGCGACGGTGAGCCTGGCCGTGCTCGTCTGGACGACCCTGGCCGCGGTGCTTGCCCTAGCCTTGCTGTCGATACCCAAGCTGCGCTGGTGGGGGCGGACCGCGCCGGCGGCTGCGGCCGGCGGCGGGAGACCGGCAAGAGCCTGGGCTGACGGCATGTCGCTCGGCGCGACGGCGGACGGAAACGGTGCCGGACATCTGCCGCGGGGGGCCGACGCGCGCCAGGTCCTGGCCGACGGTCAGTCGCCGTCTGAGCGCCTGGTCCCGCCCGAGGGCCAGTCCCGGCCCGAGCGCCGGGTCCCTCCCGAAGGGCACGCCACGCCCGTCGGCGGCGATGCGGACAACGAGCAGCACTCCGCGACCGGGGACGTCGCGCCGACGCCGGTCGCACCGCTGGATGCCACCATGTCGATCGAACGGCCGATCGCCAGGGCGTCGGGCAACATCGGCCCGTGAACCCGCCCGCGTCCGCCGAGGTCTCCAGACACGCCCTGGTCACATCGGTTGCATTCGTCACGTTCGGTGACCTGGTGGGGCCAACGCCGGACAGCTTGTGATATCTTTCACGAGCAGCCGCACACCGTCGGCTGCGTGGTCCGTGATACGTTTCGGACGCCTGGCAGCACGCGGTTGTCCCGCTGCCGCCTGAGCCGTCGGGATGTTACAGGGACACCCAGAACGCACCGTACGAGCCGGTCGGCCTACAAGCCGGCCGCCCAGTTCCTCCGGAGTTTGAAAACTGATGCTGGCGAACTACGCCCAGATCGCCCGCCGGTCGACGGTGACCTCGGCGGCGGTGGGCGCGGTCATGATCATCATCAGCGTCGCCGTCGGCGGGGCGAAGGGGCTGCTCGGGGCCGTGCTCGGGGCAGCCCTGGTGGCCGTGTTCTTCGCGATCAGCGTGTTCGCCGTCGGACGCGCCGCGCGCCGCGGCCCGCAGGCCATGATGATCACCGCGATGACGACCTACATCGGGAAGATCCTGCTGCTGCTGTTCTTCGTAGTGCGGTTCGCCGGGACCACCGTGTTCAACTCGCGGCTGTTTGGCCTGACTGCCCTGGTCGGCATCCTGGCCTGGTCGGCGTCGCAGGTCTTCTGGTCGATGCGGCTGAAGGCACCCTACGTCGAGCCGTCCGGCCGGTGACGAGCCGTGACAGCAGGTCTAGGCGAGGCGACAGGTGATGGCCGACGACTCGCAGAACGCCGGATGGTCCATCTTCGGCTACCTGATCTCCGGGATGGTGTTCTACGGCGGGGTCGGCTGGCTGATCGGGCACTGGACGCACATCGCGGCGCTGTTCCCGATCGGCGCCCTGGGTGGCTTGGCAGTCGGGGTGTTCGCCGTTATCTACAAGTACGGGCGATCATGACCGAGTCGCGCAGCGCACGCGTGCGGCGCACCCATGACGTTAGAGGGAATTGCCCCGTGACGACGAGTCGCGTGTCATTGGTGCATCAGGCTGGAGGAGGCTGAGTTGGCCACTGGCGTTATCGCGCTCGCCGCGGAGCACTGCCCGGAGACCTCGGCGCACCTCAATTCCGGCTGCGGCTACCCAGCGCCCGGCTACCCGAAGAGCTTCACTTACGGGAGCATCTTCCACATCGGCTCGTTCACGTTCAACAAGCCGATGCTGCTCGCGGCGATCTGCATGGTCCTCGTCATCGGGTTCTTCTGGGCCGCATTCGCCCAGCCGAAGATCGTGCCCAGGGGCGCGCAGAACCTCGGCGAACTCGGCATCCTGTTCGTGCGTGACCAGATCCTGCGGCCGATGATGGGCAAGCGCGGAGACAACTTCCTGCCGTACCTCGTCTCGCTGTTCTTCTTCATCTGGGTCATGAACATCATGGAGGTCATCCCGGCGGCGCAGTTCCCCGCGATGTCGGAGATCGCCTTTCCCGCCTCGCTCATGCTGATGGTCTACGGCACCTATACCTACCTCGGCATCAGGCACCAGGGCCTGGTCGGCTACTTCAAGAACATGATCCCCAGCGGCGTGCCCCCGCTCATCCTGCTCATCCTGGCGCCGGTCGAGATCCTGCAGTACATACTCGTCCGGCCGTTCACGCTCGCGGTCCGGCTGTTCGCGAACATGTTCGCCGGGCACATCTTGGTGCTGGTGTTCACGCTCGCCACCTGGTATCTGCTCAGCGCGGGGATCGGGCTGCTGTGGAGCGCGACATCGTTCGTCCTGACGATCGTGCTGACCGCGTTCGAGTTGCTGATCCAGGCGCTGCAGGCCTATATCTTCACGATCCTGACCGCGCAGTACATCGGCGGCTCCCTGGAAGCGGGCCACTGAGATGACCGGAATGGGACGCCCGTCGGACGGCGCGATCACCACCGGCAGGCGCTTGGTTTACCTAACCGCCGGAGGACCGTCCGCCGGCTTGAACGCAAAGGAAAGCGCAGATGCTTGACCTCGTTCATCACGTAATCGCCGCTGGCTCGAGCAGCGTCCTGAGCATCAACGTCGGCGCCGTCGCCTACGGCCTGGCCGCCATCGGCCCCGGCATCGGAATCGGCCTGATCTTCGGCCACGGCGTCGAGGCGATGGCACGCCAGCCCGAGGCAGCGGGCCTGATCCGCTCGAACATGTACATCGGCTTCGCGCTGACCGAGGCGCTGGCGCTGATCGGAATCGTCATTCCGTTCATCTTCCACTACTGATCGCCGGGTAAGGAGTGGAGTGAGAATGCCGTCGATGTATCTCGCGGCGGGTAGCCCGAACCCGCTGATCCCGCACTGGCCCGAGCTGATCATCGGCTCGGTCTCGTTCCTGATCGTGTTCGCGCTGCTGGCCAGGGTGCTGATGCCGCGGATCAGCTCGACGCTCGCCGAGCGGACCGACCATATCGAGGGCGGCCTGAAGCGGGCCGAGGATGCCCAGGCCGAGGCGAACAGGGTGCTCGAGCAGTATCGGGCTCAGCTGGCCGATGCCAGGCACGAGGCCGCCAGGCTGCGCGAGCAGGCCAAGGAGGAAGCCGCCCAGATCGTCGCGCAGGGCCGCGCGGACGGCGTGGCCGAGCGGGAGCGCATCATCGCGTCCGCGAACTCCCAGATCGAGGCGGACAGGCAGCAGGCGCTGACCGCGCTGCGCGCCGAGGTGGGCAGCCTGGCTGTCGAGCTCGCCAGCCGGATCGTGGGCGAGTCGCTGGCCGACGAGGCACGGCAGGCCCGTATGGTCGACCGGTTCCTCGGCGAGCTTGTCCAGGAGGCCGCCCCGGAGACGGCCGCCCGATGAGAGGCGCCAGCAGGGCATCGCTCATCGCGGCCAAGGAGCGGCTGTCCGCCGCGCTGGCCGGAGGCACGGCGGCGCAGGCTAACGAGGTGGGCGACCAGCTTCTGGCCGTGGTCGGCCTGCTCGACCGCGAGCCCGGGCTGCGCCGCAGCCTGTCGGACCCGTCGAGAGAGCGCTCAGCCCGGACCGGACTGGCCGATGCGCTGCTAGCCGGCAAGATCTCCGCGACGACCCTGGGACTCGTGACCGAGCTGGTGGGCGCCCGGTGGTCCGAGCCCGGCGATCTGACCGACGCGGGTGAGCAGCTCGCGGTGCTGGCGATCGCCGAGGCCGCCGACAGCGAGGGAGAACTGGACGAGCTCGAGGACGAGCTGTTCAGGTTCGGCCGGATCGTGCAGGGTAACCCCGGCCTGCGCTCGGCGCTGTCGAATCAGTTCGTGCCAGAAGAAGGACGCAGTGCCGTGGTGACCGAGCTGGTCTCGGGCAAGGTGAGCGCCTCGGCGCTGCGGCTGATCACCCAGGCAGCGGCGCACTCGAGGGGACGTAGCCTGGACGCAGTGCTTGAGTCCTACGCGAGCCTGGCCGCCGGGCTGCGGGAGCGCCTGGTGGCCGAGGTTCATGTCGCGGTCCCGCTGAGCAACGAGCAGCGGGACAGGCTCGCCGCGGCGCTGGTTGCGGCCTACGGACATGACGTCCACCTGAACGTCGTGATCGATCCCGAGATGATCGGCGGCGTGTCGGTGCGCATCGGCGACGAGCTGATCAATGGCAGCATCGCGAGTCGCCTGGCCGATCTGCGCCGCGGGCTGGCCGCATGACCGGCTGGAACCACTCCGGCCCCGAAGACCGCTGACGGCAGAAGCAGCAGACGAGGAAGACGCGAGGAAGATGACGGAACTGACTATCCGGCCCGAGGAGATCAGGGATGCCCTGGCGCGTTTCGTTGCGGCGTATGAGCCGGGCGCCGCCGCCACCGAGGAGGTCGGTACCGTCACCGAATGCGGCGACGGGATCGCCCGGGTGGAGGGCCTGCCCTCGGCCATGGCCAACGAGCTGCTCGAGTTCGAGGACGGGACTCGCGGCCTGGCGCTGAACCTGGATGTGCGCGAGATCGGCGTGGTCATCCTCGGTGAGTTCAGCCAGATCGAGGAGGGCCAGCGGGTCAAGCGGACCGGCGAGGTGCTCTCCGTCCCGGTCGGCGACGCCTACCTCGGCCGGGTGGTCGGGCCGCTCGGCCTGCCGCTAGACGGGAAGGGCCCGGTCGAGACCACCGAGCACCGAGCCCTTGAGCTCCAGGCGCCGAGCGTCGTGCAGCGCCAGAAGGTGAAGGAACCGCTCCAGACCGGCATCAAGGCGATCGACGCGATGACGCCGATCGGCAGGGGCCAGCGCGAGCTGATCATCGGGGACCGGCAGACCGGAAAGACCGCGATCGCGATCGACACGATCATTAACCAGCGCGACAACTGGGAGTCTGGCGACCCGGCGCGGCAGGTCCGCTGCGTGTACGTAGCCATCGGCCAGAAGGGCTCGACCATCGCCCAGGTCAGGCAGTCGCTTGAAGACGCCGGCGCGATGGACTACGCCACCATCGTGGCGGCCCCGGCTTCGGACCCGGCGGGCTACAAGTACATCGCCCCGTACACCGGGTCCTCGATCGGCCAGCACTGGATGTACCAGGGCAAGCACGTGCTGATCATCTTCGACGACCTGACCAAGCAGGCCGAGGCGTACCGGGCGATCTCGCTGCTGCTGCGCCGTCCGCCGGGACGCGAGGCCTACCCGGGCGACGTGTTCTACCTGCACTCGCGGTTGCTCGAGCGCTGCGCCAAGCTCTCCGACGACCTCGGCGGCGGGTCGCTGACCGGCCTGCCGATCATCGAGACCAAGGGCAACGACGTGTCGGCCTACATCCCGACGAACGTCATCTCGATCACTGACGGGCAGATCTTCCTGGAGACTGACCTGTTCAACTCCGGGGTCCGCCCGGCAATCAACGTCGGCATCTCGGTATCGCGGGTTGGCGGCGACGCGCAGACCAGGGCGATGAAGAAGGTCGCGGGCGGCTTGAAGCTCGCCCTGTCGCAGTACCGCGACCTCGAGGCGTTCGCCGCGTTCGCCTCCGACCTGGACGCCGCGTCCCGGGCCCAGCTCGATCGCGGCGCACGGCTGGTCGAGCTGCTCAAGCAGGGCCAGTACAGCCCGTACCCGATGGAGCGCCAGGTGGTCTCGGTCTGGGCCGGTACCACTGGACAGCTCGACGACGTGCCGGTGGAGGACATCGGCCGGTTCGAGTCCGAGCTGCTCGACTCCATCCAGCGTGACCGCTCCGGGATCTACGACGCGATCAGGGAAACCGGCGATCTGTCCGAGGACACCGTCACGGCTCTGAAGGACGCGGTCGAGGAGTTCCGGCGCGGGTTCGAGACGAGCTCAGGTGAGCTCCTGGTCAAGGACGAACCGGTCGAGCCGGTCGAGGAAGAGGAGATCGAGCGCGAGGGCGTGGCCAGGGTGGTACCGCGGGCGGAGAAGAAGTAGCAGATGGGTGCACAGCTTCGCGCGGTCAGGCGGCGGATCAGCACCGTCAAGTCCACCGCCAAGATCACCAAAGCCCAGGAGCTCATTGCGTCGTCGCGGATCATCAAGGCGCAGCAGCGGGCCAAGGCCGCCGGGCCGTACGCACGCGAGATCACGGCGGCCGTCGAGGCAGTGGTCAGCCGGTCTGCCAGCATCGACCACCCGCTGACGACCGAGCCAGTGCATCCGGCCAGGGCCGCGGTGCTGGTGCTGACCAGCGACCGCGGCTTCTGCGGCGGGTACAACGCCAGCGTGCTGCGGGAGGCGCAGGCACTCAACGCCAGGCTGGCCGAGCGCGGCCTGGAGTCGGTGCCGTTCGTCTCCGGCCGCAAGGGCATCGTCTGGCACCGGTTCAGGGACCGCGCCATGGCGGGGGAGTGGAGCGGGTTCTCCGACACCCCGAGGCATGCCAACGCGACCGAGATCACCACGGCCCTGCTCGAGGCCTTCGGCAAGCCGGCCGACGAAGGCGGCGTCGACGAGATCTACATGGTCTACACCGAGTTCGTCTCGATGCTGACCCAGCGGCCGGTGGTGCACCGGGTGCTCCCGCTGGAGATCACCGAGCGGGAGGTCGATCGGCCCGGGCCTATTCCGGTGTACGAGTTCGAGCCGTCGCCGGAGGCCGTGCTCAACGAACTGCTGCCCTGGTACGTGGAAAGCAGGATCTTCCACGCGCTGCTCGACTCGGCGGCGGCCGAGATCGCGGCCAGGCGGCGGGCGATGAAGTCGGCGACCGACAACGCCAACGAGCTGCTCGAGGCGCTAACCAGGGAAGCCAACAAGGCCAGGCAGGCCGAGATCACGCAGGAAATCAGCGAGATCGTGGGCGGCGCGAACGCGCTTGCCGAGACGATCAGTGGGAGTTAGTGAGCATCATCATGACTGCAACCGCAGAGCACGACGCCGCCGCTGGCGGGACCGACGGCCAGGGCACCGGCCGGGTAGCCCGTGTCATCGGACCGGTCGTCGACATCGAGTTCGCTGCCGAGGAGATGCCGGAGATCTACAACGCGCTGCACGTCGACGTCACGATGGGCGAGCACACCACCACGCTGACCCTGGAGGTCGCCCAGCACATCGGCGACAACATGGTCCGGACGATCTCGATGCGCCCTACTGACGGCCTCGTGCGCGGCGCGACGGTGACCGACACCGGGGGCCCGATCTCGGTGCCGGTCGGCGACGTGACGAAGGGCCATGTGTTCAATGTGCTCGGCGAGACGCTCGACGTCCCGACGGCCTCGCTGAAGGTGACCGAGCGCTGGCCGATCCACCGCCAGGCCCCGGCTCTGGACCAGCTCGAGCCGAGGACGGAGATGTTCGTCACCGGCATCAAGGTCATCGACCTGCTGACGCCTTATGTGTCCGGCGGGAAGATCGGACTGTTCGGCGGCGCCGGCGTCGGCAAGACCGTGCTGATCCAGGAGATGATCCGCCGGGTCGCCAAGAACTTCGGCGGCGTGTCGGTGTTCGCCGGGGTAGGGGAGCGCACCCGGGAGGGCAACGACCTGTTCCTCGAGATGACCGAATCGGGCGTCATCGAGGACACCGCGCTGGTGTTCGGCCAGATGGACGAGCCGCCGGGCACCAGGCTGCGGGTCGGCCTGTCCGCGCTGACCATGGCCGAGTACTTCAGGGACGTGCAGAAGCAGGACGTGCTGCTGTTCATCGACAACATCTTCCGGTTCACCCAGGCAGGCTCCGAGGTGTCCACGCTGCTCGGCCGGATGCCATCGGCCGTGGGCTACCAGCCGACCCTGGCCGACGAGATGGGCCAGCTGCAGGAGCGGATCACCTCGACCCGCGGTCACTCGATCACGTCCATGCAGGCGATCTACGTTCCGGCGGACGACATCACCGACCCGGCGCCGCACACCACCTTCGCCCACCTGGACGCCACCACGGTGCTCTCGCGGGCGATCACGGAGAAGGGCATCTTCCCCGCTGTGGACCCGCTGGACTCCACCTCGCGGATCCTGGACGCCAAGTACATCGGCCAGGAGCACTACGACGTGGCCCGTGAGGTGCAGCGGATGCTCCAGCGGTACAAGGAGCTCCAGGACATTATCGCGATCCTGGGCATCGACGAGCTGTCCGAGGAGGACAAGGTCACGGTGCAGCGGGCCAGGCGAATCGAGCGGTTCCTGTCGCACCCGATGTACGTGGCCGAGCAGTTCACCGGCCAGCCCGGCGAGTTCGTCGAGCTCGCGGACACCATCTCCTCGTTCAAGGCGATCACCGAGGGCAAGTACGACCACGTGCCCGAGCAGGCGTTCTTCATGTGCGGCGGGCTCGAGGACGTCGAGCGCAAGGCCAAGGAGCTCGAGAAGTCGTGATGGAGTCGCGCGAGGAGGCACAGTGACGCTGCACGTGATGCTGGTCGTTCCGGAGGGCCAGGTCTGGGCGGGCGACGCGGACCGGGTGGTCGCCAAGACGCTCGACGGCGACATCGGCATTCTGACCGGCCACACCCCGGTGCTCGGGATCCTCGCGGCCGGCAGCGTCGTGCGGATCCTGCCCGAGGGCGGCTCCGCGGGTTCCGGCTGGGTGCAGGCGGCGGTCGGCGGCGGCTTCCTTTCCGTGGCCGACGACAAGGTCTCGATCCTGGCCAGGCAGGCGGCGCTCGGAGCCGACGTCGACAAGTCGGCGGTCAGGTCCGAGCTCGACTCCGCCGGACCCGGCCCGGGCCCTGACGAGGACGAGAACCGGGCCAGGGCGGCCTACCTGTCAGCGCAGCTTCGGGCGGCCGGCGAGGAGGCCTGATCCCGCCGGGTTCCTAGCGCTCGCCGCCTGGCTTCCACAGCAGGTCGCCGTCCGGCTCATTGGCCACCCTGGCGAGGATGAACAGCAGGTCGGAGAGCCGGTTCAGGTACTTGACCGCGAGCAGGTTCATCGTCTCGCCGTGCACAGCCGCCGCCGCCCACGCCGTCCGCTCGGCACGCCGCACGACCGTCCTGGCGACGTGCAGCATGGCGCTGCCCGGCGTTCCGCCAGGCAGCACGAAGCTGCGCAGGGCCGGCAGGTTCTCGTTGCAGGTGTCGCAGGCTTGCTCAAGCCTGGTGATGTAGCTCTCGTCGATCCGGAGCGGGGGATAGGCGGGTTCGCCGGCGACCGGGTTGCAGAAGTCGGCACCGACGTCGAAGAGTTCGTTCTGAATCCTGATCAGTAGCGCGGTGACGTCGCCGGGCAGCCCGCCTGCGGTCACGGCCACGCCGATGGCGCTGTTCGCCTCGTCGACGTCGGCGTAGGCGGCGAGCCGCAGGTCGGTCTTGGGCGCCCGGCTGAAGTCGCCGAGTGCCGTGGTGCCGTCGTCGCCGGTCTTCGTATAGATGCGGGAGAGCACGACGGGCGTGTCGGTTCTGTCCTTCGGCATGGGATCCACGGTAGCGGCCGAGCCGGCCGCGCCGCCAGGCGGGACGGCGCCGCGCCGCGCGCGGGCTATTCACAAATCGAGCACGGTATGGCATCCTTGGACTACGTAGCGTAATCACTCTGGGTGACCTCAGATAGTCTGCGGGTCAGGGCCATCGCGGGCAGCAGCCCGGCGGTTTCGGGGGCCCGCCGGGTGCTGTAGAGGGCCCCAAGCGCGCTCTCGGTCGGTCGAGCCGGGAGCGCGTCTGGCTGTTCTGGCCGAAGCTGCCCTCAGTACCTACTGGTCGAGCCGGGAAGGACGTACGGCTGCTCGGAACAGAGTCCGGCGCTCGCCCGCGATAGCCTGGCGCTCGCTATGCGAACGAGTAGGGTTTGCTGGTAAGTGCGGACTTTGGGCCGGGGAGTTGCCGTGTACGACTATGTCATCGTTGGCGCGGGTAGCGCCGGATGTGTGCTGGCGGCTCGGCTGACGGAGAACCCGTCGGTGAGCGTGCTGCTGCTCGAGGCAGGCCCGCCCGACACCGCCGACGAGATCCACATCCCCGCGGCACTGAACCTGCTGTTCCAGAGCGGCTACGACTGGGGTTTCCGCACCGTGCCGCAGGACAAGGCGGCCGGCCAGTCGGTCTACTGGCCGCGCGGCCGGGTGATCGGCGGCTCGTCGTCGATCAACGCGATGATCTACATCCGCGGCAACAAGTACGACTACAACACCTGGCGCGACGAGTACGGCTGTGACGGGTGGGGCTACCACGACATACTTCCTTACTTCATCAGGGCGGAACACAACTCGCGCGGCCCCTCTGCCTACCACGGTGGGTCAGGCCCGCTGTCGGTCGCCGACCCGAAGTTCAAGTCGGCCTCCACCGCCGCGTTCGTCGAGTCGGCGGTCAATGCCGGGGCGGTCGCCAACCCCGACTTCAACGGGCAGAGCCAGGACGGGGTCGGCTTCTACCAGGTGACCCAGAAGGACGGCAGGCGCTGGTCGGCGGCCGACGCCTACCTGCACCCGGCCGGTGCCCGGCCGAACCTGACCGTGCAGACCGACGCGCTGGCCACGTCGGTCGTGGTCGAGGGCGGCCGCGCGGCCGGGGTCAGGTACCTGCACCGGGGAGCCGAGCACATCGCGCGGGCCGAGGCCGAGGTCATCCTGTCCGGCGGGGCGGTCAACAGCCCGCAGCTGCTGATGCTGTCCGGCATCGGGCCCGCCGACCATCTGCGCGAGCACGGCATCGGTGTGGTCGCCGACAGTCCGGGCGTGGGCGCGAACCTGTCCGACCATCCGATCGTGTCCGCGATCTGGTCGACGCCGAAGGTCCGCGGCCTGGCCGAGCTGGCCGGCACCAGGAACCTGCTCCGCTGGCAGCTCACCCACTCGGGCCCGTTCACGACCAACGTGGCCCAGTCGGGCGGTTTCGCGCGGACCGACGGCGGCTTGCCCGCCCCCGACATCCAGTGGCACGCGCTGCCGGTCCCGTTCCGCAACGGCGGCCTCGCCGACCCGGCCGACCGCGGCATGTCCGTCCTGGTCACGCTGGTCGACGTGCGCAGCCGCGGCCGGATCATGCTGCGCAGCGCCGACCCGAGGCACAAGCCGCTGATCGACCCCGGCTACCTGGCCAACCCCGCCGACCTGGAGGCGCTGGTCAAGGCCGTGGTGATGGTCAGGGACATCGCCGGAAGGAAGCCGCTGCGCAAGATGTGCGCGGCCGAGGAGGCGCCGGGAGCCGGCCTTCGCACCGACGACGACATCCGCGACTTCGTGCGGCGCGACGTGACCACCATCTACCACCCGGTCGGCACCTGCTCGATGAGCGGCGACGCCCGGGTGGATGCCAGCAGGCTGGCGGGCGTGGTCGACACCGAGCTGCGGGTCAGGGGCGTGCAGGGACTTCGCGTGGTCGACGCGTCGGTGATGCCGACCGTGCCGCGCGGCAACACCAACGCGCCGACGATCGCGGTCGCGGAGCGCGCCGCCGACATGATCTCCGGACGGGCCCCGCTCGCTGCCGTCGAGCCGGCGGACCTGGTGCCGGCGGCCGCGAGGTAGCTGCCGTCCGCAGGTCAGGACCGTCCCAGGCGCAGCCCAGCTGATCGGCCGCCAGGGTTCCTACGCCATCGACCCGCTGCACCCGCGCCTGATCAGCGCATCGGTCCCGCAGGACCCGACGGCGCTGCGCCAGTCGGTGAACTCGTCGCTAACCTCGCTGCTGCTGGCCATCGCGCTGATCGCTCTCGGCGTGGGCGTGATCGCGATCGCGAACACCACGCTGCTCTCGGTCTTCCAGCGCCGCGCGGAGATCGGCCTGCGCCGGTCCGTAGGCGCCGCGCCCCGGCACATCGCGGTGATGGTCGTGGCCGAGGCGGTCCTGACCGGCGCGATCGGCGGGCTGATCGGCACGAGCGTCGGGGTGCTGATCATCTCGGCCGTCTGCGCAGGTCACGGCTGGGTGCCCGTGCTCGACCCGACGCTGCTCCTGGCCGCCCCGGCGGCCGGTGCCGTGGCCGGCCTGCTCGCCGGCCTGTACCCGGCCTGGCGCGCCAGCCGCGTCACCCCGATCAGCGCGCTCCAGCGCTGACGCCGGCTGAGCCGCAGCAACAACGCTGAACCCCCGCCAGTCGCCACAGCAAGCAGCAGCGGGGTTTCAGCGTTGCCGGCGGGCGCGCTATGTGTAGCGCTTGCCGTGCAGCATGTTGACCAGCGTCATGATCGACTTCAGGTCCTTGTCGGTCCTGGTGAACGAGGTCAGGTTCGCCGTCGGCTTCATCCGCTGCCTGGTGATCGACTGCGGCCTGGAGAACTCGCGCAGCCCGTCGGCACCGTGTATACGCCCGAACCCGGACTCGCCCACCCCGCCGAACGGCAGCGCGGGCACGCTCAGAACCGTCAGGGCCGAGTTGACCGATATCATGCCGGTGCGCAGCGCCCTGGCCGCGCGCATCCCCGCCTTCCTGTTCTTGGTGAACACGCTGCCGCCGAGTCCGTACCGGCTGGCGTTCGCCAGCCGCACGCCCTCGGCGAGGTCGGCGACCGGCTTGACCGTCATCGTCGGGCCGAAGGTCTCGTCGGCCACCGCCCTGCTGGTTTCCGGCACGTCGGCGAGGATCACCGGGCCGACGTAGGGCTTTCGGATGCTGCCCAGGCCGCCGACGACGGCGCGGCCGCCGCGGGCGATCGCGTCGGCGATGTGCTGCTCGATCACGTCGAGCTGGCTCGGCATCGTCATCGGCCCGTAGTCCGCCTCCCGGTCGTCGCCCGGGCGGAGCCCGCTGACGCGCTCGGCCAGCTTCTCGATGAACGTGTGGTACACGGTCTGCGCGACGTAGATGCGCTCTACTCCGACGCAGGTCTGGCCGGCGTTGGACAGCGCGCCCCAGACCGCGGCGTCCGCGGCGGCGTCCAGGTTCGCGTCGGCCGCGACCAGCATGGCGTCCTTGCCGCCGCACTCGGCGACCATCGGGGTGAGGTTCTCCGCGCACGCGGCCATGACCTTCTTGGCGGTCTTCGTCGAGCCGGTGAACGCGATCTTGTCGACCCGGCTGCGCGCGAGATAGCTGCCGGTCTCGCCGAAGCCGGTGACCAGCTGCAGCACCGGGTGCTCGGGCACGACCTCGGCGAACGAGCTGACCAGCCATCCGCCCACGGCCGGGGTGAACTCGCTGGGCTTGTACACGACCGCGTTGCCGGCCGCCAGCGCATAGGCGATCGAGCCGATCGGGGTGAAGACCGGGTAGTTCCACGGCCCGATCACGCCGACCACGCCGAGCGGGTGGTACTGCACGGTGGACGCGTGGTTGAACGCCACCAGGCCGCTGCGCACCTTGTGCTGGCCCAGCACCTTGCGGGCGTGCTTGGCGGCCCAGTCGATGTGCACGATCGCCAGCATGATCTCGAGCTGGGCGTCCGCGGTGGGCTTGCCCGTCTCGGCGTGCACGACTTCCGCAAGCCGCATGATGTACCTGGTCAGGTAGGACTTCCAGGCCAGCAGCTTGGTCTGGCGCTCCTTCCAGCCGAGCGCCGACCACCAGGCGGCCGCCTCGCGCGCCCTGGCGACCGTCTCGTTGACGTCGTCCTCGCCGAACACCGGGAATGTGCCGACCGGCTCCTCCGTCGCCGGGTTCAGCGAGTCGAAGGTCTTCACCAGGCCGGACTGGGCTGGCCTGCGCGCTGTCGCTACCATCGCCTCACGCACCATCCTTCACGCGGCTGCACGGGTCGTTGTGTGCCAGTAAATCACTGCCTGGCCCGCGGGAGATACCGTTGGGTAGGTTGACCTGACGGGGCAATCGAGGGGGTGCCGATGGCTGAGCCGGACCGTGATCCCGGCACGCCGCGCGGCGATCCTGACGCCGACCGGCACTGGCTGACGGCCGCGATCGACCTGTCCGGGCACTGCCCGCCGTCGGACTCGGCCTTCTCGGTCGGCGCCATCCTTGTCGCCGCGTCTGGCCATGTGACAGCGACGGGCTACTCGCGCGAGACCGGCCCCGTAGATCATGCCGAGGAGGTCGCGCTGCGCCGGGCCGCGGGCGCCGGGCTTGCCGGGGCTACGCTCTACAGCTCGCTCGAGCCGTGCCTGCGCCGGAAATCGCGGCCCGCATCCTGCGCGGCGCTGATCGCCGCCGCCGGGCTGCGCCGGGTCGTCATCGCATGGCGCGAGCCGCCGCTGTTCGTCCCCGGCGGCGGCGCGGTCTGGCTGGCCGCGCACGGCGTGACGGTGATCGAACTGCCCGAGCTCGCCGCCGCAGCCAAATCCGTCAACGCGCACCTCCTGCCCGCCTGATTACACCGGCCCCAGCAACTCCTCGGCCGGGCAACATCGTGCGCCGCAGATATTCGTCGGCGACAAGTTCGCCGGCCACGATCGCCGGCGTATCGCGGTCAGGGAACCCCAGCCACGGGACGCGGTCTGTGGCGGACCGGCGGGAAGGTCGGTCGCCGCCCCGGGCGGCCCGCCAAGCGATCCCTGAGCCAGCCGCCCGCGGAATGGTCGATCAAAACCGGCAAATAGGTTCATCAGCCGACCTAACGGCCCGCGTAGTCCATGATCGCGGTGGATTGACTGGTCTATGCGACCCGAATCCACCACGATCATGGACTACGGCCAGCCCGGGATCGACATACCACGTGTTCCAGTCGGTTTCCGTCCGAATTGCGCCCTTTGCCGCACTGAAATCCGTGGCATGTGGCCATGCCGCCCGCGGACGACTGAGCCGGGCGGCCTCGATGCCGGAATTGTCCGCCTTCCGAGCGCGAGGTTGGCTGCCCGCATCCGGACGGGTGCCATGGATGTTCACGGGCGGTTTGCCCGGAGCGCTACGTCGCGCGGACGCCGGGGCCGCGCATCACCTTGGCGATCGCGGCGAGCAGGGCGGCAACGCGGGCGTGGCGGGGGTCGTCGGGACTCCCCGCAAGGTTGATCGTGACCAGCTCGGCGGCGGCGCGCGCGCTGGCCTGGGCCAGCAGGCCGGCCGCGACGGCGTCGCCGCGCAGCGCGGGATTGCCCGCCGCGGCCAGGGTGGCGGCGAGCCTGGCCACCGGAACGGAAAGCTCGACCATGCGCAGCGGCACGTCGGCCGCGTCCGACAGGGCGGCGGCGAGCCGCCCGGCCGTTGCGCTCTGCCCGGCCGCCTGACTCTGCCCGGCCGCGTCGCTGTGCCCGGCCGCGTCGCTGTGCCCGGCCGCGTCGCTGTGCCCGGCCGCGTCGCTGTGCCCGGCCGGCTCGCTCGGGCCGGCCGCTCCGCTCGCACCGGCCCGACGACGGGTCTGCTCGAGCACTTCCCGAAAGGCCCGAGCGTCGTCGTCGATGAGCGAAGCGGCCCGCGCGCGAGCCTGTTCAGCCTCTGCTGTCAGCGAGCCGGCCCGCTCGGCCGTTAGCTGGCGCGCCGACAGCCGCGCGGCCTTGGCGCACAGGGCGGCCGCCTGTGCCAGGACCAGCGCCGCCGCCGAGCCGCCGGCCGGCGCGGCGGATCCGGCGGCCAGCGCGTCGAGGAACGCGCCGACCGGCAGCCCGGCATAACCGTCCCGGCTGCCGCGGACCGCCGTGCCCGCGGTGTCGCCGGCCCGGCTGTCAGCCCGGTCAGGAGAGTCCGACGATCTCTCCGTTCTCGTCGATGTCGATCCGCTCGGCGGCGGAGTTCGAGGCGAGTCCTGGCATGGTCCGCATGTCGCCGCAGATCGGGTAGACGAACCCGGCGCCCACCGAGGCGCGTACCTCGCGGACCGGCAGCCGCCAGCCGGTGGGCGCGCCCTTCAGCGACGGGTCGTGCGACAGCGACAGCGGCGTCTTGGCGATGCAGACCGGCAGCGAGCCGAACCCGTTCCGCTCGTACCCGTCGAGCTGCCGGGCGGCCAGCGGAGCGTAGTCGACGCCGTCGGCCCCGTAGATCCGCGCCGCGATCGTCTCGATCTTCTCCCGCAGCGATGCCTCCGCCGGGTACAGGAACCTGAAGTCGTTCGGTTCCTCAGCCGCCTCCGCGACGGCCTCGGCCAGCCCGGCCGCGCCGCGTCCGCCGTCGGCGAAGTGCGTGCACACCGCGGACCGCACGCCCATCGACGCGGCGATCTCGGCGATCGCCTCGTGCTCGGAGCGGAAGTCCTCGGGCATCGAGTTGATCGCCACGACCGGGGTCACGCCGTGCGCCCTGACGTTCTCGATGTGCTTGCGCAGGTTCGCGCCGCCGAGGTGGACTTCGTGCGGGTTCTCGGCCAGCAGCGCCTCGGGCAGCGGCCTGCCCGCCACGATGCGGTGCTTGCCTGAGTGCGCCTTCAGCGCACGCACCGTCGTGACCACGACCGCGGCGTCCGGGCGCAGCCCGGAGACCCGGCACTTGATGTTGAAGAACCTTTCTGCGCCCATGTCCGCGCCGAAGCCGGCCTCAGTGATCAGGAAGTCGCCGCTGTGGATCCCGATCAGGTCCGCGACCACCGAGGAGTTCCCGTGCGCGATGTTGCCGAACGGGCCGGCGTGCACGAGAACCGGGGTGTTCTCCAGGGTCTGCAGCAGGTTCGGGCGGATCGCGTCCTTCATGATCACGGTCATCGCACCCGCCGCCTTGAGCTGCTCGGCGGTGACCGGCTCGCCCGCCGCCGTGTAGCCGACGACGATGCGGCCTAGCCTCGCGCGCATGTCGTGCAGCGACGTCGACAGGGCCAGCACCGCCATCGCCTCCGAGGCCGCGGTGATGTCGAACCCGGTCTGCCTGGGGACGCCGTCCGCCGCCGCGCCGAGGCCGATCACGATGGTGCGCAGCGCCCGGTCGTTGACGTCGAGCACCCGCTTCCAGGTGATGTTGTGCTGGTCGATGCCGAGCTTGTTGCCCTGGTGCAGATGGCTGTCCAGCATCGCCGACAGCATGTTGTGCGCGGCGGTCACCGCGTGCATGTCGCCGGTGAGGTGCAGGTTCAGCGTCTCGAACGGCACGACCTGGCTGTACCCGCCGCCGGCCGCGCCGCCCTTGATCCCGAACGTCGGGCCCATCGAGGCCTGCCGGAGCGCGATCGTGGCCCGCTTGCCGATATGCCCCATCGCCTGGCCGAGGCCGACGGTTGTGGTGGTCTTGCCCTCGCCGAGCGGTGTCGGGGTGACCGCGGTGACCACAACGTACCTGGCCCTCGGCTGGTCGGCGAGTTCCTCGATCGCCTTCAGGTCGATCTTCGCCACGTGCTCGCCGTACGGCTGAACCAGCCACGGCGGCAGGCCGATGTCCTCGGCGATGTCGGCGATCGGCTTCAGCGTCGCCGCGCGGGCGATCTCCAGTGCGGTTGGCATCGGCATTTACAGCTCCCCACTCTTCGTTGAGTTGTCTCTCGCTGCGAGTCTCGGTGCCGGGTAGACGATCGTCTTCGGCTCGGTGAACGTCTCCATCGGGTAGCGGCCGCCGACCCTGCCGCGGCCGCTGACGCTGCCCGCGCGTCCGCCGAACGGCAGGTGCGACTCCCACAGGTTGGTCGAGGCGTTGATGTTGACCCAGCCCGCCCTGGCGCGCTCGGCGAAGGCGAGCCCGCGCTCCAGGTCGCCGGTGAACACCGCGGTCGTCAGCCCGAACGGCGCGGCGTTGGTCAGCCTGAGCGCCTCGGCGGCCGAGCCGACCGCCACGATCGGCACGACCGGGCCGAACGTCTCCTCGCGGTCGATCGCCATCCCCGGCGTGACGTCGTCCAGCACGGTCGGCTCGGCGAACAGGCCGGTCGCGAATCCCGGCGCCCGCCGCCCGCCGGTGCAGACCCGCGCCCCGTCGGCCACCGCGCCGGCGATGTGCCGGTCGAACTTGGCCGACGTGGCCTCGTTGTTCAGCGGCCCCATCGTGGTCTGCGGGTCGAACGGGTCGCCGAGCCGCACCCGCGCCCTTGTCGCCTCGACCACCCGCTCGGTGAACTCCGCCCGCACGCCCGCCTGCACCAGGAACCGCTCGCCGGCCGTGCAGCTCTGCCCGGCGCACAGGTAGGCGGCCTCGAGCGCGGCCTCGGTGGCGAGCTCGAGGTCGGCGTCGTCGAGTATGACCATCGGGCCGTTGCCGCCGAGCTCGAGCAGCTGCGTCTTGCCTGCTGCCCTGGCGGCTACCTTGCCGCCGGTTTCCACCGAGCCCACGAACCCCACGCCTGCCACCAGCGGGTGCGCGACGACGGCGTCACCGACGACCGGGCCTGGCCCAGAGACGAAGTTGAACACACCCGCAGGGAGACTCGCCTGCGCGATGACCTCTGCCAGCAGCGCGCAACAGGCCGTCGTCGTCGGCGCCGGCACCCAGACGACGGTGTTGCCGGCTGCAAGCGCCGGCGCGAAGAGCTCCGCGCCCATCGTGTACGGCCAGTTCCAGGGGCTGACCACGCCGACCACGCCGAGCGGCACCCGGGCGGTGAGCACCCGGCGGTCCGCCGACGTCGACGCGGGCAGCGCGCCGGCCATCCGCTTGGCGTCCTCGCCCGCCATCGTGAAGTACACCGCGAGCTCGTCAACCTCGTCGTAGGCCTCGGCGACGAGCGGCTTGCCCTGGTCGTCGGTCAGCGCCCTGGCCAGCTCGTCGCGGCGGCCGGTGATCCCGGCCGCGATCCGCTCGCAGGCCTCGGCCCGCTCGAATGCCGAGACCGCGGCCCAGGCGCCGGACGCCGCCGCGGCCGCGACGACCGCGGCGGCGACGTCGGCCTGGTCGCCTACGGCCACCGTGGCGAACGCCTCGCCCGTGGACGGGCTGACCGCCTCAGCCGTGCCTGAACCGCCTGGTCGCCAGCCGCCGCCGATGTAGATGCCGTATTCGCGCACGGTGTAGATCCCCCGCTCCCCGGGCGAACGGTCCGCTCAACGTCCTATCACCCAGTTTCCGGTCGAAGCCTAGGTAAATGGTGCCATGCGTGGCAAGCCCGCGCCCACCGGCCAGCGGAGCGGACCAGGCCCGGTACTACTGTCTTGCCATGACTCGCCTTCCTTACCTGCGCTATGACGACCTGGACGAGGCGGGACGGGAGGTGTGGGAGAGCGTGACCGGCTCGCGCGGCGGCGACCTGGTCAACGACAGCGGCGGGCTGATCGGCCCGTTCAACGCGTTCGTGCACGCTCCCGGCGTGGGCCGGCACCTGAGCCGGCTCGGCGGCCGGCTGAGGTTCAGAACGTCGATCGAGCGCAGGCTCAGCGAGCTGGCGATCATCACCGTGGCAGCTCGCTGGAAAGCCGAGTTCGAGTGGTGGGCGCATGCCCGGATGGCGCGCGAGCACGGCGTGCCCGGTCCCGCCGTCGAGGCGATCGGCCGCGGCGACGAGCCTGCGTTCGAGGCCGACGACGAGCGCGTCGTCTACGCCGTCGCGCGCCAGCTCACCGAGACCGGGCAGCTCGACCAGCGCAGCTACGACGCGGCCGGCCGGCTGCTCGGCGACGAGGGCATGGTCGAGCTCGTCGCGCTCTGCAGCTACTACACGCTGATCTCCTACCTGCTCAACGCCTTCGCCGTGCCGCTCCCGCCGGAAGTGGCGGCGCAGTGGCCAGACGGCCATCCCACGTCGCGATAAGGGCGCGAAGCGCAGTCGCGACAAGGGCGCGAACCCGCTCGCGATAATGGCGCGAAGCGCTTGACCGCAGTCTGCCGCTTCGTCCAGACTCTGAGCCATCACGTGGGAGGAGCCGTTATGCGCGGGTTGACCGGTCGTGCCGTGCAGTGACAGTTGTGGCGGCAGTCGCGCTGGCCGGAGTGAGCGCGTTCACCCCGGCCGCTGGCCATCGCGGATCGGCGGCGGCCACGTCGGTCAGGTGGACCAGGATCTCCGCGAACACCGCAGAGGCGAGCGCGTCGGCCGGAATGTTCCGTACCGGCGACGGCAGGCTGCATGTGGTGTGGCAGAGCAACGACCACGCCAAGGGCTTCTCGCTGCACTACTCGACGCTCGGCACCGGGGCCAAGCTGGTGAACACGGGCAAGATCCTCAGCATCAGCGGATGGTCCAGCCTGACTACCTACCCGCGGCTCGTGCCAGCACCAGGCGGCGGGATACGGCTCGTCTTCACCGGTGCTAATGGCAAGATCAACGACCCGTTCAACCTGGACGCCATGTACTCGGTGACCAGCGGGCCGGCGGGCAACACCGACATGGTTGTTGAGCGTATCGATGTATTTCCGGGTATCGGGAAGCCATTTGTCAACGTGGATGGTGTAACTATGCGGTTCGACAAAGACCGCGTGGTGATCACGTGGCGCAGGGGCGACAGTGATGCAGCCTCGGCTGCTTGAAAAATCTCCATGCGGCCTACGTAACGCTAAAAGAGCTTTAATGCGGGGGGTTACGGGGCTGGTCACGGCCTCCTGGGCAGTGCTATGCCGGGGTCATGAGGCGGTGCTGGAGGCGGGCCCGGCCGTGTGGGGGTGGGAGGAGGACCAGTGCTGGACGCTGGCGAGGATCGCCGAGGTGGTGCGCCGCCGGTTCCCGGTGGACTACACCCTGGCGGGGCTGGATCTGCTGTTGCACCGGATGGGGTGGAGCGTGCAGATCCCGGCCCGGCGGGCGGCCGAGCGGGATGAGGCGCAGATTGCCAGGTGGCGGGAGGAGACCTGGCCGGTAATAAAAGGGCGGCGGCGGACCTGGGCGCCTGGCTGGTCTTCGAGGACGAGTCCGGCCAGGGCTTGAGGCCGCCCAAGGGCCGCACCTGGGGCCGGCGCGGCCACACTCCGGTGGTGACGGTGACCGGGCCGGACCTCACACCCTTCCTGTAACCCCCCGCAATTAGAGATCTTCTTTACTGCCTCCGGAGTCGTGAGCTGCTGCGGGCGGGTCGCGGCGAGTCTGGTATCGGAGCCGCACGAAGCCTGAGTCGTAGGTCTTGGCGCTGATCAGTTGCAGTTCGGCCTTCTGGGTGAACAATGGTTTGCCCGCGCCGATGGCGATGGGATGGACCTGCAGCACGTATTCGTCGATGAGGCCGAGCCGGGCGAACCGTTGCGCGGTGCGGACGCCGCCGGGCACGCCGAGGTCACTGCCGGGCTGCCGCTTGAGTTCGGTGACGGCGGCGGCCAGGTCATCGTCGTCGCGGGCGACGACCAACTCGGAGTTGTTCCAGGGCAGGTCGGCGGGCTGGTTGGAGATGATGATGCGGTGCAGGCGGTTGACCGCGGCTGCGAAGTCACGGCTTGCCTGTGATGCGGAGGTATCGGCGGCGACGCTTTCCCAGTAGGGGATCATGCCCTGGGCGACCGGGTAGCCGAGGAAGCCGGCGTCGGATGCCTGCAGCAGGGCGACGATGTCGTCGTTGAGGGCCTGGTCGGGGGTGCCGGTCATCCAGTCCAGCTCGTTGCTGGGTCCGGCGATGAAGCCGTCCAGCGTGGTGGTCATGTACAGGACTACCTTCCGCATGGTGGTGAACCTTCCGTGTTGTGTGATCAGTGGTTGATGCCCAGCGGCACGGCGGGCAGCTAGCCGGCCGGCTGGCAGAACGCGTGATTTACATCGTGTCAAGTTGACAGTCTGCGCTAAGCTTTACATTGTGTCAAGTGACCAGCAATACGGGGATCCCGGGACGCGCGAGCGCCTGCTGCGGGCAGCGTGGGACCTGGCCCTCGAGCAAGGACCCAGCTTGCGCCTGGCCGATGTAGCGGCCCGGGCAGGGGTGTCGCGGCAGGCGGTATACCTGCACTTCGGCGACCGCACCAGGCTCTTGCTGGCACTGCTCGCCTGGGGGGATCAGGCGTTCAAGCTAGATGACCTGCTCGCGCGGGTAACCGAGGCACGAAACGGCGTGGAAGCACTCGACCGGATGATCGAGCTGCACGCCGCCTACTCGCCGCGCATCGATGCCCTCGCCCGCACCCTTGAGGCGCACCAGTATCAGGACCCCGCAGTGGCGGCCGCGCTGCGTGACCGCCTTGACTTCCGGCGAGCCGCGCACCGCGCGGTCATCGCCCGCATAGCCACCGAGGGTGACCTGGCCAGCGGATGGACCGTCGACACCGCAGCCGATCTGTTCTTCGCTGTCACTCTGCCCAGTCCCTGGCGGGAGCTGACCCGAACATCCGGGTGGTCGGCCCCGCAGTACGCCGAACGCATCTCCCAGCTCCTGCGCCGCGCGCTCATCGCCCACCCGTGAATAGCACGCAGAGCGAGCAGGCCGGCGTCACCAGCTCGTAACCCCCGCGATTAGAGGGCTTTAGAACAACGTCCCCTCGAGTTCGATCCCGCGCATGGCGTCGTAGTCCAGGACCACGCACCTAATTCCGCGGGCTTCCGCCAGCGTACGCGCCTGTGGCTTTATCGTCTGCGCAGCGAGCACGCCCTTAACCGGGGTCAGGAGCGGGTCCCGGTTCAGCAGGTCCAGGTACCTGGTCAACTGTTCGACAGCATCGATGCCAGCGTGGCGCTTGATCTCGACCGCCACATGAGTGCCTCCGCCCGAAGCGGCACCTTCGTTAGAATTGGACCCGTCGATCTCGCCGCGCCGCTTGACCTCGATGGCGACGCTGGTGCCCAGGCCGTCCCTGCACATCAGGTCGACCGGCCCGATCGCGGTCGGATACTCCCTGCGGACCAGCCGCCAGCCCTCGCCGAGCACGTGCATCTGCGCGGCGAGCAGTTCCTGAAGGTGCGCCTCGACGCCGTCCTTGACCAGCCCGGGATCCTCGCCGAGCGGGTAGGAGCTGTCGCTGACGATCTCCTCGATATGCACGGTCAGCGTCTCGCCTGACCTGCTCGTGACCACCCACTCGGACTCCGACTCGGTGAGCCGGCACGGCGGCGACATCCAGTTCAGCGGCTTGTAGGAGCCGCCGTCGCTGTGCACGAGTACCGACCCGTCGGCCTTGACGATCAGCAGTCGCATGGCCGCGGGCAGATGCGCCGAGAGCCGTCCCGCGTAGTCGACGCTGCACCGGGCGATCACCAGACGCATGCGCGCAACTGTAGTGGGTGCCGCACGGGTCGCGGCCCGGCTCGCCGGTGCCGTCACCGGACAGGTCATCCTTCGTGCCGATGTTCGGCGAGTTCCCAGGTGGCCATGCCCGGCCAGAGTCTGGCCGACGGTAAGGTCACGGCCATGGAAATTCGCGCGGTGGGGGTCGTCGGCCTGGGCACGATGGGGGCGGGAATCGCCGAGGTCTTCGCCCGGGCCGCGGATGCTCGCCGAGGCCGGCGTCGAGCGGGCGGCGGAGGAGCTCGCCGCCATGCACGCGGACGACGGCGACCAGGCGTTCGCGCCGCCGCCGCTGCTGGCCGAGTATGCGCGCGGCGGGCTCTCGCCGCTGGGACACGAGGCCGGCTGATCATGCCACGTCCGGTGCGGCCGGGATCGGGGCTCGCGGCGGCGAGCCGCCGATGAGCCCGAGGAAGGCGCGCCGGCTCCCCGGCGAGCTGCCGCGCCGTCCGCGCCGTGGCGGCCGGACACCGCCGGCCGCCACGGGGGACCGGGCCGGCCTGGCCGACGACGAGGAGTCCGCGGCCAAGCTCGGTCCGCCGCAGGTACAGGAGTGGCCGGACGGCAGCTGGGTGGTGCGGCACGTTCCTGGCTCGGCGGCCGCGAAGACGTACCGCTGCCCCGGCTGCGACCAGGAGATCAGGCCGGGCACGGCGCACGTGGTCGTGTGGCCGGAACAGACGCCAGGCCTGGCCGAGCGCAGGCACTGGCACAATGCTTGCTGGCGGCGGCGTCCGCGGCGGCCGGGGCCGTCCGGCTACCGGTGAGCAACGCGCAGGCGAGAGCCGGGTGGCGGCCGCGGCGCTCCCCGCCCGGGTGGCCGCGGGTCAAACAGGGGCAGTGGTGAACCAAGGCGGGACCGTGGAGATCAGGGCAGGCACCGTGCTGCCCGCCCGCCGCGAGGACATCGTGCTGCGCACGGCAGACGGGCTCGACCTGGTCGGCGAGCTGGCCCTGCCGCCGCGCCGGGCCCCTGTCGCCACGCTCATCTGCCTGCATCCGCTGCCCACGGCCGGCGGAATGATGGACAGCCACGTGCTGCGCAAGGCGTCGTTCCGGCTGCCGGCGGTGGCCGACCTGGCGGTGCTCCGCTTCAACACGCGGGGCACCTCGTCCGAGCGCGGCACCAGCGGCGGCGAGTTCGGCGGCGGCGGGCCAGAGCGGTATGACGTCGCGGCCGCGATCGAGTACTGCGTCGCCGCCGGGCTGCCGCGTATCTGGCTGCTCGGCTGGTCGTTCGGCACCGAACTGGCACTGATGTGGGGCAACGTGCCGCAGGTGCAGGGGGCGATCCTGCTCTCTCCCGCGCTGCGCAGGGCCGGGGACGCCGACCTTGACGGCTGGGCCGCGACCGGCAAGCAGCTGCTCGTGCTGGTGCCCGAACTCGACGACTACCTGCGGCCGGCACAGGCGCGGGAGCGGTTCGCGCGGGTTCCGCAGGCCACGCTGGTCGCGGTCGACCGGGCGAAACATCTGTGGGTGGGGGAGACTTACGTCCGGATCGTACTGAATGAGATTGTGCGGTTGCTCAACCCTGCGGCCTGGCCGCTTCCCGCTGACTGGAAGGAAGCAACGTGAGCCTGTTCGACCTCACCGGCAAGACCGCCTTCGTCACCGGCGCCTCGCGCGGGATCGGCCGCGCGATCGCGGTCGCGCTCGCGCAGGCAGGCGCGGACGTCGCGGTCGTCGCGCGGACCGCAGAGGGGCTGGCCGATACGGCGGAGGACGTGACGGCGGCCGGCCGCAACGCAGTCGTCATTCCGGCGGACGTCACCGACCAGGCGGGCGTCGCCGACGCCGTGACGACGGCGATCGACCAGCTCGGGCACGTCGACATCGTGGTGAACAACGCGGGCGGCTCGAACTTCATGGTCAGCTTCCGCGACCTGCGGCTGACCGGCTGGGACAAGCTGATCAGGCTCAACCTGAACTCGGCCGTCTACGTCTGCCACGCGTTCGCCGGTCACCTGCTCGACCGGGGCGGCGGCTCGGTGATCAACGTGGCCTCGGTGGCCGGCGTCGCCGCGTCGCCGCTGATCAGCCCGTACGGCGCGGCGAAGGCCGGGCTGATCTCGCTGACCAAGTCGCTCGCGGTGGAATGGGCGGGCGAGGGCGTCCGGGTCAACGCGCTGTGCCCGGGGTGGACGGCGACCGACCTGAACCGCAATCTGTGGGAGGACCCGGTGGCCGGGCCGGCGACCATCGCGAGCGTGCCGATGCACCGCTGGGCCAGGCCCGAGGAGATGGCCGGGCCGGCCGTGTTCCTCGCGAGCGACGCCTCGTCCTACCTGACCGGCCAGGCGATCGTCGTGGACGGCGGCCAGACCGTCAACTCCTGAACAGGCGCGGTGACAGTCAGGAGCCCCTCCGCGCAGCGGAGGGGCTCCTGACTGTGAGTACCGGCGACCGGGAGTTACTCGGTCCACCACTCCTCGTTGTCGCCGTCACCCGGCTTGCCGTGAGCCGGCTTCGCCTCGGTCTTGGCCATGGACGCCGAGGACTGCCTGCCGCCGGACGGGGCCGAGCCGCCGTTGGCGACCTGGCCAGCCGACCCGGCCGAGACCGCTGCCCGCGGAGCCGCGAGCGCCGGCGCGGCCGACAGGCTGGTGGCCGACGGGCCGAGCAGCTGGCTGATCTGCGACAGGTGCGCCTGCACGGTCTCGTACTGCTTGTTGGCCTCGTCGACCCGGCGCTGCGCCGTGGAGGCGTGCCTGTCCGCCTCCGCCTTGGCCTCGGCAAGCAGCTGATCTGCTTGCGCCTTGGCCTGGGCGACGATGTCGTCGGCGTTCCTCTTGGCGCTGCTGACCAGCTGCCTCGCGTGATCGTCAGCGTCCCGCCTGGACTGCTCGGCCTGGGCGCTCGCCTTGCTGGCCCGGTGCTCGGCCGTCGCGGCCCGCTGCTCGGCCTCGGAGACCAGCCGCTGGGTGGCGGCCTGCGCCGCGGCCAGGCGCTCGGCCTCCTGCCGCTCCGCTTCCTCGCGCCGGGAGGCGAGCTGGATGTCGAACTCGGCCTCGGCCTGCGCGCGCTGCGCCTCGCTCTCCTCGAGAATGCGCTGCGCCTGGCTGCGCATCTCGTCGGCCTGGCGCTTGGAGGTGGTCAGGATCTCGTCGCGCTCGCGCTTGGACGAGGCCTTCAGCTGGGCGACCTCGCGCTCGGTGGTCGTGCGCAGCTTGGCGATCTCGCGCTCGACGGCCGCCCGCTTCTCCGCGACCTCGTGGTCGACCATCGCGCGCAGCTTGGCGACCTCGCGCTCGGTCGTGGAGGTCAGATCGTCCGACTCCCTGTGCGCCGACGTCCTGATGCTGTCGGCCTCCCGCTCGGCGGAGGCTCGCAGGTCATCGGTCTCACGCTTGGCGTTGGCGCGCAGCTCGGCGGTCTCGTTCTCGGCGCCCGCCCGCAGCTCGGCCGCGTCCACCTTGGCGGACGCCAGCAGCTGGCTCGCCTCGGTCCTGGCCTCCTGGAGGATCTCGTCCCGCTGCTCCTCGGCCAGTCGCAGCAGCTGCTCGATCCGCGAGCCGAGGCCCGAGTACGTCGGGCGCTCCTGCTCTTGCATCTGCCGGTGCAGGTAGGCGATCTCCTGCTGCGTCGCCTGATAAGACTGCCGCATGTCGCGCAGCCTGGTGTCCATCTCCCGCAGATGGGCTTCGACCTCCTCCTGGTCGTAGCCGCGCATCTTCTGCGAGAAGACGGGATGCGGCTGGTCGTCGTCAAAGAAGGTGCCGAGCTGAGCATTGATATCGGGCTGCATGTCGCCTAATCCTGGGTAGACGGGGGGTTGTCGGATCCTAGAGCCTGCCGGAACTCCGATGTCCGTGCCGGTACGGTTCGCCTGGATTGCTTAGGTGCCTCGCAGCCGCAGGACTGCCAGGGCCACAGCCCGCACGCCAGTTCACTTTCCCGGTGCTGGCAGCGTACTCCGCCGCCGTCGCCTTGGAGGGCTGTTCGCTGCTGCTCGTGGCCTAGCTCACGAATTAATCGGCTTACTCCGCCTTTCCCTGCACTGTCCGGCCCTGCTGACCGGTTTTGCCGGCCCGAGATTCGCGATTCCTGCGCCCGCACGCCGTTTAGCTCGTGCCTTACCTGACAGCCGATTCGACCAGTTCGGTCAGTACCCCGCCGACGTCGGCAGGGTGCAGGAAGGCGACCGAGGCGCCCATCGAGCCATGGCGCGGCCGGGAGTCGAGCAGCCGGACGCCGGTCGCGCCGATGGTGGCCATGACGGCCTCGATGTCGCAGACCCCGTACCCGACGTGATGGACCCCCTCGCCGCGCCGCTCGATGAACCGTCCGACCGTGGTGTCGGGCCCCAGCGGCTCGAGCAGCTGCACGTACGACGTGCCGGCCGGCGCGTCGGCGACGACGAGCATGGCTTCCATGACCCCATGCTCGGAGTTGGTCTCCCGGCTGACCACGGTGAGCCCGAACGTCGTCTCGTAGAAGGCCGTGGCCGCCTCGAGGTCCCGGCACGCGATCCCGACGTGGTCGATGCGAGTCAGCACGGCTTTCTCCCTTGCGCCGCGGCGCGGCTATGACGCCGACCTCTGTATCGTTGCAGCCATGAGCGAAGCGGTAATTGTCGGCGGTGCCAGAACGGCGATCGGGCGGCTGCTCGGCTCGCTCAGCGGCTTCACCGGCGCCGAGCTCGGCGGCATCGCGATCACGGCAGCGCTCGAGCGGGCCGGGATCTCCGGCAACCAGGTTGACTACGTGATCATGGGACAGGTGCTCCAGGCCGGCGCGGGCCAGATCCCGTCCAGGCAGGCGGCGGTCGCGGCCGGGATACCGATGACGGTTCCCTCGCTCACGATCAACAAGGTCTGCCTGTCCGGCCTCGACGCGATCGCGCTGGCCGCCCAGCTGATCAGGGCGGGCGAGTTCGGCGTCGTCGTGGCCGGCGGGATGGAGTCGATGACCAACGCGCCGCACCTGCTGCCCGCGGCGCGCAAGGGGATCAAGTACGGCTCGGCCGAGCTCGTCGACTCGATGGCGCTCGACGGGCTGACCGACGCGTTCGACCACGTCTCGATGGGTGAGTCGACCGAGCGGCACAACACCAGGCTGGGCATCACGAGGGCCGAGCAGGACGAGTTCTCCGCGATGTCGCACCAGCGCGCGGCGCTGGCGATCAAGAACGGGCTGCTGGCCGAGGAGATCGTGCCCGTGCCCGTCCCGCAGCGGCGCGGCGAGCCCGTGACCTTCGACACCGACGAGGGCGTCAGGGCCGACACCAGCGTCGAGGCTCTGGCCAAGCTGCGGCCCTCGTTCGCCGCGGACGGCACGATCACGGCGGGCTCGGCGTCGCAGATCTCAGACGCCGCATGCGCCGTGGTGGTGATGTCGGCGGACGTCGCGGCGACCGCCGGCGCCACGGTTCTGGCCGAGGTCGGCGCGCACGGCGTCGTGGCCGGCCCGGACAACTCGCTGCAGTCGCAGCCGTCGAACGCGATCCGGCGTGCGCTGACCAAGGCCGGGCTTTCCGTTGAAAATCTGGATCTGATCGAGATCAACGAGGCATTCGCCGCCGTGGCGATCCAGTCGATGCGCGATCTTGGCGTCGGACCGGAGATCGTCAACGTGAACGGCGGCGCGATCGCGCTCGGCCACCCGATCGGGATGAGCGGCGCCAGGCTGGCGCTGCACCTGATCCACGAGCTCCGGCGCCGCGGCGGCGGGCTTGGCGCGGCTGCGCTGTGCGGCGGCGGCGGCCAGGGCGATGCGCTGCTGCTCCGGGTGCCGCAGCCCGGCCGCGGCTAGCCCGACGTGCCGGCGGACGCGAAGGCCGAGGCGCTGGTCACCGCGGCCCGTGGCGGAGACGCCAGGTCACTGGCGCGGCTGGTCTCGCTGGTCGAGAACGGCTCGTCGGCCCTGCGACCGGTCATGCGCTCGGTCGCGCCCTTTGCGGGGCACGCTCGCGTGGTCGGCCTGACCGGGTCGCCCGGTGTCGGCAAGTCGACGGTGACTGGCGCGCTGCTGCGCGCCTACCGGACGCTCGGACTGCGGGTGGCGGTGCTGGCCGTGGACCCGACCTCCCCGTTCACCGGGGGCGCCCTGCTCGGCGACCGGGTCAGGATGCAAGACCACGCTACCGACGCAGGCATCTTCATCAGGTCGATGGCCAGCCGCGGGCACCTCGGCGGGCTCGCGGTCGCCGCACCGCAGGCGCTGCGGGTGCTCGACGCGGCCAGGTTCGACGTGATCTGCGTCGAGACGGTCGGCGTCGGGCAGGCCGAGGTGGAGATCGCGTCGCTGGCCGACACCACGCTCGTGATCGTCGCGCCCGGGATGGGCGACTCGATCCAGGCGGCCAAGGCCGGGATCCTGGAGATCGCCGACATCTTCGTCGTGAACAAGTGCGACCGGCCAGGGGCGCAGGAGGTGGTACGGGACCTGCGCGGCATGCTCGCCATAGCCGCTCGCGACGAGGCCGCGTGGAAGCCGCCGATCGTCTCCGCGTCGGCCGTCACCGGCGAGGGCATCGACGAGCTGGTCGCGAGGCTGGACGCGCACTGGTCGTGGCTGGGCGAGTCGGGGGAGCGAGACCGGCGGCGGCTGGCCAGGGCGCGCGAGGAGGTCTCGGCGATCGCCGTCGCCGAGATGCGGCGGCGGCTCGGGGGGCTGCCCGGCCAGTCGCGTCTCGACGAACTGGCGGCTGAGGTCGCCGCCGGCAAGCTCGACCCCTACTCGGCCGCCGACGAGCTGACCCCGTTTCATGATCATGGTTGATCCACCGCGCTCACGGGGTCAGCCCGGGTCCGGCCCGTCAGCCCGGCTCGTTCGGCACCTCCACCACCACTCACGGCGCGGTCGAAGAGGCTGCTGACGGCCTGGCCGGCGCCGGCGCCGATGAGCGCCCCGGCGATGGTATCGCCGGGGTAGTGGACGCCAGTGTGGACCCTGGAATAGGCGACGCTCCCGGCCAGGAACTGGATCGCGATGGCCAGCCAGGGGCTGTCCCTGCTGATCGCTGTGGCGAACGCGAAGGCGGCGGCCGAGTGCCCGGACGGGAACGAGTTCGATGACGGCATCGGCACATACCGGGCGCCGGGCACGCCCGCACCGGCGCGGTCCGGCCGCCGCCGACCGGAGAGCGCCTTGACGCCGAGGTTGACCAGGGCCGAGGTGATCCCGATCGCGAGGGCGCCGCGGCTGGCCGAGCGCCTGCCGGCCGGGCCGGTGAGCGCGAGCGCTCCGGCGATCGCGAGCCAGAGCCGGGAATGGTTGGCCGAATTGGACAGCCGGCGCATGGCGGTGTCCAGCGCGGGCGCCGGCACGGCGGCCACCGCGGCGTAGACGGCGCGGTCGATCGCGCCAAGCTGGTGCAGCACCTCGGCCAGACGCTGCCTGGCCGGGCCGCCCAGCCTGTCCAGCTCGTCGGCGATCAGGTCGGCGACTGCCTCGGGGCCGGTGTCCGCACCTGCGGCGTCCGAACCGGCCGCCGACGCCCCGCCGCCAGGCTGCGCTGAGGCCATCGGTGCATGCTAGCACCGGGTGCCGGGCAGTTCTCGGTACGAGGTGATCGCGTTCGAGCAGGTGGGAGGTCCGCGGGTGGCGAGGTCGACCGAGCCAGCTGGCGACATGCCTGACGCGCCCGGCGGCCCCGGCCATGACCGCGCGGGGGCCCAGGTCGGGGCGGGTGCGGGGTCCCGGCCGGCGGCGTCCGAGCGCGCGAGTGCCGTGCTCGCGCTCGCGTCGCTGGCTGCCGCACTGCTCGCGCTCGCGCTCAACCTAGTGCTCAGGATCGGCGCGTTCACGCTGGCCCTGATCGGGCTGCTGGGCTGCGTGACGGCCTGCTGGTACGTGGTGTCGCGGCGCGGGCTGGTGCGGGTGCTCGGCGCGATCGCGGCCGTGATGGCGCTGGCCGCGCTCGTCGCCGGCCTGGTGCTCGCGGTGATCAACGTCTGGATCGTCGTGGCCGTAGTCGGACTCGCGGTCATCTCTGTGTTCTCGGCCCGGCATGCCCTGCGGCGGACGCCGAAGGCGCTGCGCTCCTGTAACCGCGCAGCCCGGCGGCCCGCTGGCCGGGCAGGGGCTGGCGGGGCCGGGGCCGGCGCGTCAGCGGCGGGCGGCGGGTCGGGATCGCGGCGGCCGGAATATGTCCTGATCATGAACCTGCGGTCGGGCGGCGGCAAGGCCGAGCGGTTTCACCTGGCCGACGAGTGCGCGGCCCGCGGCATCGAGCCGGTCGTCCTGCATCCTGGCGATGACCTGGCCGGGCTGGCCGAAGATGCCGTGGCCAGGGGAGCCAGTGCGATCGGGATGGCCGGAGGCGACGGCTCCCAGGCGACCGTGGCCGCGGTCGCCGCCCGGCATGGGATCGCCCATGTCTGCGTTCCGGCCGGCACCAGAAACCATTTCGCGCTCGACCTCGGCCTGGACCGCGCCGACGTGACCGGCGCGCTCGACGCTTACGCGGACCAGATCGAGCATCGGGTCGACCTCGCGTTCGTCAACGGGCTGCCGTTCGTGAACAACTGCTCGCTCGGGCTCTACGCCCGTGTCGTTCAGTCACCGCAGTACCGGGACGCCAAGCTCAGGACCGCCGCCGACGTGCTGCCCGACCTGATCGGGCCGGACGCCGAGCCGCTCGACCTGCGATTCAGCGGACCGGCCGGGGACTCGCTCCGGACCGCGCACCTGATCCTTGTTTCGAACGACCCCTACCAGCTGGCGCATCCTGGCGGTCGCGGGACCAGGGAGCGGCTCGATCTCGGACTGCTCGGCATCGTGGCCGCTCAGGTCGCGGACGCAGCCGACGCCAGGCGATTCACGCTGCTCGAGCTGACCGGCCAGGTGCAGCGGTTCCCTGGCTGGCGGGAGTGGACCGGGTCCAGGTTCGAGGTGCACTCGGGCGGGCCGGTGGAGGTAGGCGTCGATGGGGAGGCCATGGTGCTGGAGCCGCCGCTGACCTTCGAGTCACGCCCCGGAGCGCTGCGTGTCTGGCTGCCGAAGCGTGCGGTGCGGATCTCGCCCGCGACGCGGGCGGTCCGGTTGCTCGCCCGGTCCACCGCCGCGGACCTGGCATCGGTAGCGGCCGGAGTCCGGCGGCCGGATTAGCCGGAGCCCGCCGCCCGCGCGAGCCGGAGTCCGGCCATGCCGGATTAGCTTGACATCAAGAGAATTCGGCCGCTATTCTAGCCAAGTAGCTTGATATCGAGATACATGCGCGGCGGCTCGTCCGGCTCGGCCCGGCCCGGCGCGGCTGGCAGGATTGCTTTAGGGCGAGAGCGCATGCGTGCGGCGGGACCGGCAGCAGGGCAGCGGAAGGACGGGTCACATGACAGCGAACAGCTTTGGCGCTCGCGGCACGCTGACGGCGGGCGGGACGCGCTACGAGATCCACAGGCTTGATGTGGTGCAAGGGTCGGCGGACCTGCCGTTCAGCCTGAAGATCCTGCTGGAGAATCTGCTGCGCACCGAGGACGGCGTCAACGTCACCGCCGACCACATCAGGGCACTGGCCGGCTGGGACCCGACCGCCGAGCCGGCCACCGAGATCCAGTTCAGCCCCGCGCGGGTGATCATGCAGGACCTGACCGGCGTCCCCGCCGTCGTGGACCTGGCCAGCATGCGCGAGGCCATGCGGAACCTCGGCGGCGACCCCGAGAAGATCAACCCGCTCGTCCCCGTCGATCTCGTGATCGACCACTCGGTGATCGCCGACATCTTCGGCCGGCCCGACGCGTTTGACCGCAATGTCGAGCTCGAGTTCCAGCGCAACTCCGAGCGGTTCGCGTTCCTGCGCTGGGGCCAGCAGGCGCTGCGCCAGTTCCGCGTCGTCCCGCCCGGCACCGGCATCGTGCACCAGGTGAACATCGAGCACCTGGCCGAAGTGATCATGATCGGGGACGCCGGGCCGGTCGGCGGCGCCAACGGGCTCAGCGTCAGCCTCTACCCGGACACCTGCGTCGGCACCGACTCGCACACCACGATGGAGAACGGCCTCGGCGTGCTCGGCTGGGGCGTCGGCGGCATCGAGGCCGAGGCCGCCATGCTCGGCCAGCCGATCTCGATGCTGATCCCGAAGGTCGTCGGGTTCAGGCTGACCGGTGAGCTGCCGTCCGGCGCGACCGCCACCGACCTGGTTCTCACGATCACCGAGCTGCTCCGCCGGCACGGCGTGGTCGGCAAGTTCGTGGAGTTCCACGGCGAGGGCGTGGCCGCCGTCCCGGTGGCGAACCGCGCCACGATCGGCAACATGAGCCCGGAGTTCGGGTCCACCTGCGCGATCTTCCCGATAGACGGCGAGACCCTGAAGTACCTGCGCCTGACCGGCCGGTCGGCCGATCATGTCGGCCGGGTCGAGGCGTATGCCAAGGAGCAAGGCCTCTGGCACGACGCGTCCGGCCAGACGAGCGGCGCCGGGACCACCAGGTACTCGCAGCAGCTCGAGCTCGACCTGTCCACAGTGGTCCCGTCGCTGGCCGGCCCGAAGCGGCCGCAGGACCGGGTCGCGCTGACCGACGCCAAGCAGGCGTTCCGCGACGCGCTCGGCTCGTACGTGCACACGCCCAGCCTGGACAACGGCCTCGCGGGCACCTTCCCGGCCTCCGACCCGGTCTCCGGCGGCTTTGACCGGGCGTCGTCGCCGGAGCCGGTCACGCTGGAGGACGGCACCCAGACCAGCGTCGACCACGGGTCGGTGGTGATCGCCGCGATCACCTCCTGCACCAACACCTCGAACCCGTCCGTGATGGTCGGGGCCGCGCTGCTGGCGCGCAGGGCGGTGGAGGCCGGGCTGAGCCGCAAGCCGTGGGTGAAGACGACGCTCGCGCCGGGATCCAAGGTCGTCATGGACTACTACGAGCGGGCCGGGCTGACCCCGTACCTGGAGAAGCTCGGCTTCAACCTGGTCGGCTACGGCTGCACCACCTGCATCGGCAACTCGGGGCCGCTGCCCGAGGCGATCAGCGCCGCGGTGGCCCGCAGCGATCTGGCGGTCGTCTCCGTGCTGTCGGGCAACAGGAACTTCGAGGGCCGGATCAACCAGGACGTGAAGATGAACTACCTGGCCTCCCCGCCGCTGGTGGTGGCCTACGCCCTGGCCGGGACCATGGACATCGACCTGACCACCGAGCCGATCGGGGCCGGGTCCGACGGGAAGCCGGTCTACCTGGCCGACATCTGGCCGTCGCCAGCGGAGATCGAGGAGGTCGTGCGCGGGTCCGTTGCGCCGGAAATGTTCAGCCGCGACTACGCGGACGTTTTCGCAGGCGATGAGCGGTGGCAAGAGCTCGACGTGCCGCCCGGCGAGGTGTTCGCGTGGGAGGAGGCATCCACCTACGTGCGGCGCCCGCCGTACTTCGACGGCATGCCCGCCGAGCCGGCGGCGGTGACCGACATCGGCGGTGCGCGCGTGCTCGCGATGCTCGGCGACTCGGTGACCACCGACCACATCTCGCCGGCCGGCGCGATCAAGTCAGACAGCCCGGCCGGGCAGTACCTGACCAGCCACGGGATCGAGCGGCGTGACTTCAACTCCTACGGCTCGCGGCGCGGCAACCACGAAGTGATGATCCGCGGCACGTTCGCCAACATCAGGCTGCGCAACCAGCTCGCGCCTGGCACCGAGGGCGGCGTGACCGTCAAGCTGCCTGAGGGGGAGCAGACCTCGATCTACGAGGCGTCCCGCGCGTACCTTGAGCAGGGCACGCCGCTGATCGTGCTCGGCGGCAAGGAGTACGGGTCGGGCTCGTCGCGCGACTGGGCGGCCAAGGGCACCGCGCTGCTCGGCGTCCGCGCGGTCCTGGTCGAGTCGTTCGAGCGGATCCACCGGTCCAACCTGATCGGGATGGGCGTGCTGCCGCTGCAGTTCAAGCCCGGCGACAACGCGACCTCACTCGGACTCACCGGCCATGAGGTATTCGACGTCACCGGGATCGAGGCCATGAACTCGGGCGAGACGCCCCGTGAGGTGACGGTCACCGCGGACGGCAAGGAGTTCACGGCGATCGTGCGGATCGACACGCCGGGCGAGGCCGACTACTACCGGCACGGCGGGATCATGCAGTACGTGCTCCGGTCGCTGGCCAGCGGCTGAACGCGCGGTCGTGACGGCGAGCGGTCGCGGCAGCGCGGGCGAGGTCAGGGCAGGCGATGCAGCAGTCGCCGCGGGCGGGAGCGGCGGCGCCGGGGTCGGTGCGAGCGGGAGCGGGTCTGCCGCTGCCGGCCTGGCGGCCGGCGGCGGCTTGCTGATCGGCGGCCTGCTGGCCGTCGCCTTCAACCTGCGGGCGGCCATCACCAGCCTGCCGCCGATCTACCCTGATCTGTCGGCGACGGCCGGGTACTCCACGGCCACCGAGTCAGTGCTGGCGGCGGTTCCCGTGCTCTGCTTCGCCGCCTTCTCCGGCATCGCGCCGGCGCTGGCGCGCAAGCTCGGCGACGAACGGGTCATCGGGCTGGCCCTCGTCCTGCTGGCAGCCGGCCTCGGGATGCGATCGGCGGCGCCAGGCGTTCTGCTCTTCCCGGGCACGATAGTGGCCAGCTCGGCGATCGCGCTGATAAACGTCCTGCTGCCGAGCCTGGTCAAGCGGCGCAGGCCGGATCTGGCCGGCCTGCTCATCGGCCTGTACATGATGTCGCTGACGGTCGGCGCGGTGCTCGGGGCGGCGATGGCGGTGCCGTTGTTCAGCGCCGCGGGTGGAGCAGGGACGGCCGTCAGGATCACGCTCGGCATCTGGGCGCTGCCTGCCCTCCTTGCGGCGTTCGTGTGGCTGCCGCAGCTCAGGTTCCGCACCGTGCCCGCGGCCGCGGACGGGCGGCACGGGGTCCTTGCGATGGCCAGGCACACGCTGGCCTGGCAGGTCACCGCCTTCATGGGCCTGCAGAGCCTGTCGTACTACGCGACCTTGTCGTGGTTCCCCACGATGCTGCGCGATCACGGCATCGGCGCGGCGGCCGCGGGGAACCTGCTTGCCGTGATGAACGTCGGCAACGCGGTCACCGGGCTGGTCGTGCCCGTCCTGGCCCAGCGGGCGCGGGACCAGCGGATGATCGCCGTTTGCGCCGTGATCATGATCATGATCGGCCTGGCCGGATCGGCCTTCGGGCCGAACGCGACCGCGATCGTGTTCGTCTGCGTGCTCGGGCTCGGACAGGGGAGCGCCTTCAGCCTCGCCGTGTTCCTCTTCGCTGCACGTGCGGCTGACGGCCATACGGCCGCGGCGCTGTCCGGGTTCGCCCAGGGCATCGGATACCTGATCGCGGTGAGCGGGCCGCTGCTGCTCGGCTTGCTCGAGTCCGCCACCGGCGGCTGGACGGTGCCGGTGTGGGTCCTGCTCGGCGTCGCGGTCGGGCAGCTGGTCGCCGGCGTGCTGGCCGGCCGGGCGCTAACGATCGGCGCCACCAGCTCAGGTGCGTCGGCCGCCGCCGCTTCCGAGGCTTCCTGACTCCTTCCGGTCGGGCTGCGGCGGAGGCGGACTGGGGGAAGGCGGATCGGGCTGCGGCGGAGGCGGACTGCGGCGGAGGCGGACTGCGGCGCAGCCGGACTGTGGCGAAGGCGGGCTGGTCTGAGCGCTTGAACGCGGCCCAAACGCGGCCGCTCAGTTCATATCACTAGATGTGGCTCCGCAAAGCAGTGCATTCCGGACATGATCATGACGCTACCGAGTGATATCTAGTCTCGGGCGGGCTCGAACGGGGCTCGGGCGGGCTCGAACGGGGCTCGGGTGGGCTCGAACGGGGCTCGGGCGGGCTCGAACGGGGCTCGGGTGGGCTCGGGCGGGCTCGGGCAGGCCAATTAGGGCGCGGCCGGCGCGCCGGGCGGCGTCCTGCGGGTGACGACCAGCCCGGCGTCCTGCCGGCGAAGCGACCAGCCCCGGCGTTGCGCGGCCGCGGTCCCAGCCCGCTCAGCCCGCTCGGCCCGCCCGGCCCGCCCGGCGCGACCGCCGCCGCCTTGCCGATGCCCGCGCTCGCGCCGGTTACGACGCAGACTCGCCCGCTCATCGGCCTATCCGTCGACGGCTCCATCGCTCGTTCAGCCGTAGCGATACGCGGCGGCCGCGCTTCCGTGCGGCGCGACGGCCTTGCCCGCGCCCCACGCCCGCTGGGTGCCGCGAACCAGCGCGCAGGCCAGCACCTCGTTGGCCGCCTTTGAGCTGACCACGGCCCTCGTCCAAGTGCCGCCGGCGGCTCGGTCGCGTACCAGGGACGGGCTGGCGCCCGAGTTGGCGATCACCCACAGGCCCCCGTTGCCGTCCCGGCACATTCCGGTGGCCGCGGTCTTGCCCGGCATCGCCAGCGCCCTCCAGCCGTGACCGTCGAAGTGACCGAGCTTCGGGACTCCGGCCACGGACCCGGCGACCCAGACGTCGGCCGGAGCCAGGGCGAGCACGTGGGTGTACCTGAAGCCGGCGAGCGCGGGCGGCCGCACCCGCCGCCAGGCCGACCCGCCGAAGTGCAGCAGCGCGTTCCCGGTGCTGCCCGCGTTGCCGATAGCCCAGGCATCGGCCGTGCCGGCCTTGCTGGCCTTGCTGGCCTGGAAGATGCCGCCCGCGGCCCCCTGCACTCGCGTCCACCGGGTTCCGGTGAAGTGCCAGGTGCCTGCCCCGGGAAAGCGGTGTCCCCGGGTGCCAAAGACCCAGACGTCGGTCGGGCTGGCCGCCATGATGCCGGTGAAGCGGGTGCCCGTCTTCCAGCCTCCCCGAGGGGCGGTGGCCCATTTCGCTCCGTTCCAGTGCAGGACGGAGCCGCCCAGGTAGGTCACCGCCCAGATGTCGGCCGGGGCGGGAGCGCTCGCGGCGGTGATCCAGCTGTGCGGCCCGGAGGGGAGCGGCGCCGATCGGGGCACCCCGTTCCTGATCTGCTCGGCCTTCGGGCTGCCGTGGCCGCCGACATCCGAGCCGCCAAGGAACCAGGTCCGGCCCGATTCGACCAGTACCACGTCGTACTGACTCCGGTTCGTCGCCGGGGGAAGGTAGTGGATGGCCAGCCGCAGCCGCCACGCCGTGCCTGCCGCGGCCCCCGGTGCGGCCGGCGCACCCAAACTCACTCCCGTCACTCCCGTCACCCCCGCTGCGAGCGCCGCAACCAGCCGGCGCCTGGCCAGCCGCGGATAGCTGCCAGTGCGCCGCCCGCCGATCACGTTGCCTCCCTGGCGTGAGTTCGGAACCGGTCGGGGAAGGTCGGAACCGGTCTGGGAAGACTAGCCAGAGAATGGCCGGCAGCGCGGTCCGATGGCGTGGCAAGTACCGGGCAAGGTGACGCCTTCGTCATGCCTACAAGCATGTGGCCGCACACTCCGCGGGCCGCGCGAAATACACTCGTTAAGTTCGCTCCGGGTCACATGGACCGGGGGAGGCCAGGCCGGGCTCCGGAGGAGTTCCCATCCGGCGCTCGTGCAATGTTCCGGGCGCGCGCCTGCCGCGCCGCCCGCGACGTGTTCGGGGCGCGCGCTTCATGCGCCGCCCGCGACGTGAGGAGCGCACCAGATGACACTGCTCGAGTCGATCTGGAGTCCGCGCGATGTCAAGGCGCTGACCCCCGACGAGCTGACGGTGCTGGCCGGCGAGATCAGGACCTTCCTGATCGAGGCGGTCTCGAGGAACGGCGGTCACCTCGGCCCGAACCTCGGCGTCGTGGAGCTCACCATCGCGCTGCACCGTGTGTTCGACTCCCCGTCCGATCCGGTCGTGTGGGACACCGGCCACCAGTCGTACGTGCACAAGCTGCTGACCGGGCGGATGGAGGGCTTCGCCAGGCTCCGTCAGCAGGGCGGCGTCTCCGGTTACCCGAGCCGGGCCGAGTCCGAGCACGACTTCGTCGAGAACTCGCACGCCTCGACGAGCCTGTCCTACGCCGACGGCCTGGCCAAGGCGCTGTCCCTGCGGGGCGAGAAGCATCGCAGGGTGGTCGCGGTGATCGGCGACGGCGCGCTGACCGGCGGGATGGCCTGGGAGGCGCTGAACAACATCGCCGGGGCCAAGGACCGGCCCGTCGTCATCGTGGTCAACGACAACGGCAGGTCGTACCAGCGGACGATCGGCGGGCTGGCCGATCACCTCGCCTCCGTCCGGGTTTCTCAGCGCTACGAGCAGGTGCTCGACCTGGTCAAGACCACGCTCTCGCACACGCCACTGGTCGGGCCGCCGCTGTTCGAGACGCTGCACGGGATCAAGAAGGGCCTGAAGGACGTCCTGCAGCCGCAGGTCCTGTTCGAAGACCTGGGGCTGAAGTACCTCGGCCCGGTCGACGGTCACGACGAGCAGGCGCTGGAGAACGCGCTCGGCCGGGCCAGGGAGTTCGGCGGCCCGGTGCTCGTGCACGTGATCACCCAGAAGGGCCGTGGCTACGCGCTGGCCGAGGAGAACGACGAGGACTGCCTGCACCAGGTGCAGCCCGGCGCGGCCGTCCAGGTGAACGGCGCGCCCCCGGCCGGCAGCGGCCCAGCCCCGGCCCAGGCCAAGCCCGCGAAGCCCGCGAGGCGAGGCTGGACGCATGTCTTCGCCGACGAGCTCGTCGCCATCGGCGCGCGCCGGCCAGACGTGGTCGCCATCACCGCCGCGATGCTCCACCCGACCGGACTGGCCAAGTTCGCGCAGGCTTACCCGGAACGGGTATTCGACGTCGGCATCGCCGAGCAGCACGCCGTCACCAGCGCGGCCGGCCTGGCCATGGGAGGTATGCATCCCATAGTCGCGATCTACGCCACGTTCCTGAACCGTGCCTTCGACCAGGTCCTGCTGGACGTGGCGATGCACAAGCTGCCCGTCACGTTCGTGCTGGACCGGGCCGGCGTGACCGGGCCGGACGGCGCCAGCCACCACGGCATGTGGGACGGCTCGCTGCTGCAGATCGTGCCGGGGATCCGGGTCGCGGTGCCGCGGGACGGCAACAGGCTGACCGAGCTGCTCCGCGAGGCGGTCGCGGTCAGCGACGGCCCGACTGCGCTCAGGTTCCCCCGCGGCAGCGCCCCGGGCGACCTGCCTGCCATCGGGAAGCTCGGCGGCATGGACGTGCTCGCCGGGCCGGCCGACGGGACCAACCATGACGTGCTGCTGCTGGCGGCCGGCCCGATGACCGCGCTCGCCGTGGAGGTCGCGGAGCGGCTGACCGGCCAGGGCATCGGGGTCACCGTGGTCGACCCTCGCTGGGTCAAGCCACTGGACGAGGCGCTGGCCGGCGCGGCCGCGCGGCACCGGCTCGTCGTCACCGTCGAGGACAACGGCATGGCCGGCGGGTTCGGCGACGCGGTAGCCAGGCACCTGCGCGACGCCGACGTCGCGACGCCGGTCCGCACCTTCGGGCTGCCGCAGCGCTTCCTGGCGCACGGCGAGCGCGGCGAGGTCCTCGCCGGGGCCGGCCTGACCTCGCAGGAGCTGGGCCGCGCGATCACCGAGGCCGTCGCCAGGCTCACGCCTGACCTGGTTCCCGATCCCCAGGACTAGGGCGCGGACCTGTCGGCGACACGCTGCAGGAAGGCGGCCGTGTCGCGGACGAAGTCGGTTAGCTCGGGCGGCTCGAGCACGGTGAAGTCGGCTCCGAGAGACGCGAGGTGGAAGGTGAGCGCGTCCAGCGTGTCCGAGCCTGTGGTCAGCAGGCAACGGTCGTCGCCCGCGTCCGCGACGATGCCCGAGGTACGCGAGAACTCCTCGGCGACGACCCGGGCGGGGGCCTGCACGAGTATGCGCGCCTGATACCGGTACGGGCGGGTGGTCACGGCGGACGCCACGAACGCGGCGGGGTCGGGCGCCGCGCGCGGCACGAACCGCCCGCCCGCCTCGGCCGCGTCGGCGATCCGGTCTACCCGGAACGTGCGCCAGTCGGCGCGCGCGACGTCGAACGCCATGAGATACCACCGGTAGCCGGTGCTGACCAGCCGGTGCGGCTCCACGATCCGGCTGGTGTCGGAGCCGGACCGATTGCGATAACGCAACCGCAGCCGCTGACGCCGCCGGCAGGCGGCGGCCAGCGAGGAGAGCTGCGCCGGGTCGACGACCGGCCCGGGCCCGGCGAGCGCCACGGTCGCGTGCTGGAGTGCGGCGGTGCGCTCCCGCAGCCTGGCGGGCAGCACCTGGTCCAGCTTGGCCAGCGCGCTGACCGAGGCTTCCGACAGGCCCGCCACGGTGTGGCTCGCGGCGCTGCGCAGGCTCACGACCACCGCGATCGCCTCGTCGTCGTCGAGCAGCAGCGGCGGCAGCGCCTTGCCGGGGCCGAGCCGGTAGCCCCCGGCCACTCCCGGCACGGAGTGCACCGGGATAGCGCTGCTCCGCGACCTGTACCGGTGGAAAGGAACCGGCCGCCATGCCCTTTGACTTCCAGATCGCCGTGGACTCCAGCCAGCCGCACGTGCTTGCCGGCTGGTGGGCCGAGACGCTCGGCTGGGTCGTCGAGCCGTCCGACGAGGCGTTTATACGCAAGATGGTCGCCGAGGGCTACGCGACCGACGACGACACGATGACGCACAACGGCATGCTGGTCTGGCGGGACGGGGCCGCCATTCGCCACCCCGACGCGCAGGCCGACCTGTCCAGGCCGCGGATCCTGTTTCAGGTGGCGCCCGAGCCCAAGACGGTGAAAAACCGCGTGCACCTGGACCTGCGGGTGGGCGAGGAGAACGTCGACTCGCAGGTGGCGAAGCTGACCGAGCGCGGTGCGACGTACCTGCACAAAGCCTCGCAGGGCCCGCACTGGTGGGTGACCATGGCCGACCCGGAAGGCAACGAGTTCTGCGTGACCTGACGCGTATCCTGGCGGTAGGGCTGGCGGGTACGTGGCCGCCGGCCCGCCAGGAAGGTGCAGAATCGCGTTCATGAAGACCCTCACCGTCGCCGTCATCGGCTCGGGCCCGGCCGGCCTGTACACCGCCGAGGCCCTGATCAAGCAGGGCTCGGCGCTCGACCCGCCGCGCAGCGTCCAGGTCGACGTCATCGACCGGCTGCCGACCCCGTACGGCCTGGTCCGCTATGGCGTGGCGCCCGACCACAAGTCGATCAAGTCGATCGCCGACTACCTGCGCGGAGTGCTCGAGCACGACGGCGTCAGTTTCATCGGCGCCGTGCACCTCGGCGATGACGTGACCAGAGCCGACCTGCTGTCCTGTTACGACGCCGTTGTATACGCGACCGGGGCGATGCGAGACCGCCGGCTCGGGATACCGGGCGAGGACGTGCCGGGCAGCTATGCGGCGACCGACTTCGTGAACTGGTACTGCGGGCACCCGGACGTCGACCCTGACCGGTTCGTGCTCGACGCCGAGTCGGTGACCGTGATCGGGGTCGGCAACGTCGCGGTCGACGTCGCGCGGATCCTGATACGCGACCCGCAGGAGCTGCGCGAGACCGACGTGTCCCAGCCGGTACTCGACGCGCTGCTCGCGAGCAAGGTCCGCGAGGTGCACGTGATCGGCAGGCGGGGCCCGGCCCAGGCCAAGTTCACCACCAAGGAGCTGCGCGAACTCGGCGAGCTTGCCGGGGTCGACGTGGTCGTCGGCGAGGGCGAGGCAGATTTCGACGCCTTCGACGCCAGCGGCGAGAGCGCCAGGATCGCCGTCGCTGACCGGCATGTCCGCGGCAACTACGCGGTGATCAGCGACTGGGCGGCGCGGACACCGGCGGGCGCCGCGCGCAGGCTGACCGTGCGCTTCTGGCTGAGCCCGGCCGAAATTCACGGGACGCAACGGGTCGAGGGGCTGACTGTCGAGCGCACCAGGCTGGACCCCGACGGGCGGCTGACCGGGACCGGGCAGTATGAGCGTGTGCCGGCCCAGATGGTGCTGCGCAGCGTCGGCTACCAGAGCGTGCCGCTGCCCGGCGTGCCGTTCGACGACCGCTCGCACACGGTCCCGAACGCCGACGGCCGCGTGCTCGGGCCCGACGGCCAGCCGCTGCCCGGCGAGTACGTGGCCGGCTGGCTCAAGCGCGGCCCGACCGGCGTGATCGGGACGAACAAGTCCGACGCCGCCCAGACCGTCCGTTCCCTGCTGGCCGACCTGGCCGGCGGGCCTGGCCCGGATGACGTGCAGCTTCCCAGGCCGGGCCTGCTCAGGCTGCCCGCGTCCGGAGACGAAGGCGCCGCCGGCGATGCTCCGTGGTCGGGGCGGTTCGCCGAGTTGCTCGCGGCACGCGGCGTCAGGCCGATCAGCTATGCGGACTGGCTGAAGATCGAGACGGCGGAGAAGGATCTTGCCGCCTCGCTCGGCCGCGGCGCGCGGGTGAAGCTGGCCAGCCGGGCCCACCTCCACGCCGCCTGCGGGCTCGCCGCCCCCGCCGACTCGGCCTCGTAGGCCCGCTCGAGCCCTCGCAGCCCAGTGTCGCCGACATAGCCGGATTTAGTATCGGTCATTACCGGAAGAAGGTCCCGAATCGGGCGCGAAAATGGAACCTAATCAAGAGTAAGTCACCTCAAGGTGCGCCCTGACGGGCTTCAAGGCCGTGCGGGTGGTGGCCCGGGCGGTTCGCGCCGCACACCGATACGGTGTGACGGGTGCCGATGCGCCATTGCCTGAAGCGGGCGGGAACTGGGTCAGCGATCGTCGTGCTGCTGGCGTTCCTGCCGATGATCACCGCCACACCCGCGCTTGGCACGGCCGGGTCGCGGAGTGAGGCAGCGTCTGCGCCGGCCGGTGTGCGTCAGTTGATCACGGTCACCGCTGCCTCGCGCCGGGCGACTTATGCGAAGCTCAGCGCCTTCCGCCGCGCTAGAGGCCGCTGGGTCCGGGTCTCCGGGCCGTGGCGGGCTCGGGTCGGATACCACGGGACTGCCAGGCCGGGCGCCAAGCGGGAGGGAGACGGCCGGACACCGGCGGGAACCTACGCGCTGGGCTTTTTCTTCGGTGTCCTGCGCGATCCGGGCGTTTCCTTCCCCTACCGGCGTGCCCGCTCCTACGACTTCTGGGACGATGATCCGTCCAGCCCGCGCTACAACGAGTGGGTGGACAGGCGGCACCATGATCCCGGGCGCAGTCCCGAGCCGATGGACCGTCGGCCTGCCTACGACTACGCGGCGGTGATCAGGTATAACACCGCCCGCGTTCCAGGGCTTGGCAGTGCCATCTTCCTGCACGTCGGCACCGGGTCGGCGACGGCGGGCTGCGTTTCGCTGCCGCGACGTAAGCTGCTCGCGATACTGCGGTGGCTGCGACCCCGCCTGTCACCGCGGATCACGATCCGCGTGGCGGCAGGCTGAGCCTCGTGGCAAAGCGTCCGCGGCAGGACTGGCGTGGCCGCGGCGGGGTTGAGGCGGAGGCCGGTCAGCGGCGAGATCCGGCCAGATGCTCCGCCGGCCCAGGAGCGTCCGGCCTAGCGCGCCGGCTAGGGCTGAGGTCCTGTAACCAGCGCCAGGATCTGCTGCAGGGTGCCGCCGATGCCGTCGAGCCGTCCATCGATCCGGTCGAAGCGGGCATCGTGCTGGTTGAGGCGTCCGTCGATCCGGTCGAAGCGGGCATCGTGCTGGTCGAGGCGCCCGTCGATCCAGTCAAACCGTCGGTCGACCTGATCGAAGCGGCCGTCATGCGCGGCGACTCGGGTCGCGAGATCGGATACGGTGTCACTGATCGCTCGTATGTCTTCCCTGATGCTGTCGATCTGCGCTTCGGTCACCATCATGCACGGCAGCGTACTCGGGCCGTCTGACAATCCGCCGTGCTTCGTCCGCAATGAGCGGTGACTAGCCGGCGATCAGGCTCTTGATCAGCTCGCGGGTCCTGCGCCTGTCGTCGCCGGTGGCGAAATCGCCCGCTACGAAGTCGGTCACGCCGCAGTCCGCGAGCGCGGTGATCTGGCTGGCGACCTGATCCTCGTTGCCCACGATCGCGACGTCGGCCGGGCCTTCAGCGCCCTCCCGGTCGAGCATGGCGCGGTACGACGGCAGCTGGCCGTAGATCTCGAACACCTTGGCGGCGCGGGCGCGGGCGCCGGCCGGGTCGTCGGTGACGCAGACGGGCAGGGTGCAGACGACGCGGGGTAGCGGCCTGCCCGCTTCCCGCGCCGCGGCGTTGATCGTCGGGACGATGTAGTCTCGCACGGTGGCCGGGCCGGTCATCCACAAGATCGTGCCGGCCGTGCGCTGGCCGGCCAGCCGCAGCATCTGCGGACCCATCGCCGCGATCAGAACGGGCACGTCCGCGGTGCGCGGGACCGACAGGCCGATGCCGGCCCGCATCGTCTTGCCCTCGAACGCAACCGGCTGGCCGTCGAGCAGCGGCAGCAGGATCGACAGGTACTCGTTCATGTGCGCCGCCGGGGCACCGAAGCTGTAGCCGTACATGTCCTCGATGACGACCTTGTGCGACAGGCCGATGCCGAGTGCGAGCTGCCCGTCGAGCGCCAGCGCCGCCGTCAGCGCCTGCTGGGCGAGCACGGCCGGATGCCGGGGATAGGTCGGCACCACGGCGGTCCCGATCTCGATTCCGTGCACGTTGCGGCCGGCCACGGCAAGCGCCGTCAGCGCGTCAAGGCCGAAGATGTTGGCCATCCATGCCGAGGAGAAGCCGTCGTCCACGGCCCTCAGTAGCTCGTCACGGAGCACGGCGAGCGCCTGCGGGCTCTGGCGTTCGGTGAGGGGCGTCCCGATGCGCATCCGGATCTCCGATTTCTGTGCAGTGCAGCTTGACCGCTATGCCGTGGTATTGGATCAGTAAGGCTAGGGGAGTATAGAAACATGGATTCGGGGCAAGCGCGATCAGCGAGCGGAGGCGGGAGGAGCGCACGCAAGTCCGAGGGCGGTGCGCCCGGCAAGCAGAAGCCGGCAGCGAGAAAGCCGGACAGCATCGAACGAGCGGCTGTTCTCGCGGGAGCCGGCCAGGACATCCCGGCCAGCCAGTCCCGGCTGGAGGTGCTCGGCCAGCTGGCCGAGCTGCCCCCTGACCGGTATCTGGACCGGGAGGAGAGCTGGCTGCGATTCAGCCAGCGCGTGCTCGAGCTCGCCGAGGACCAGAACGTGCCGCTGCTCGAGCGGGTCAGGTTCGAGTCCATCTTCGCCAGCGCCCTGGACGAGTTCTTTATGGTGCGGGTCGCCGGACGTATCAGGCGGATGGCGACCGGCCTGCCGGTGGAGAGCGTGAGCGGCAAGGCGCCCGACCAGATACTCGAGAACACGCTGGACATGGCGCGCGAGCTGGCCGACAGGCATGCCCGCTGCTTCAGCGACGGGCTGCTGCCCGCGCTGGCCGAGTCGGGCATCGAGATCCTGCGCTGGAAGGAGCTGCTGCCGCAGGAGCAGGCCAAGCTGGAGAGGCTGTTCAAGGAGCGGATCTACCCGGTGCTGACGCCGCTTGCTGTCGACCCGGCGCACCCCTTCCCGTTCATCTCCGGCCTGTCGCTCAGCCTGGCCGTGATGGTCGCGGACCCCCGATCCAGCCTGACCCTGTTCGCCAGGGTGAAGGTGCCGCCGTTGCTGCCGCGGTTCCTGACCGTCTCGCCGAGCAGGTTCGTGCCGCTCGAGGACGTGATCGCCGCGCACCTGAACGAGCTGTTCGCCGGGCTCGAGGTGATCGAGCACCACGCGTTCCGGGTGACGAGAATCCGCGACCTCGAAATCGACGAAGACGTCACCGAGAACCTGCTCCAGTCGCTCGAGCGCGAGCTGATGCGCCGCCGGTTCGAGCCAGCCGTGCGGCTCGAGGTCGAGGAGTCGATCTCCAGCGACGTGCTCGACAAGCTCGTGACCGAGCTGGACATCGACGACCGGGCGGTCTACCGGCTGCCCGGGCCGCTCGACCTGTCCGGCCTGTCCGCGATCGCCGACCTCGACCTGCGGCAACTGAAGTACCGGGCATTCGTGCCCGCCGAGGGTGCCCTGCCCGGAGACCGCAGCGTGTTCGCCACGCTGTCCGAGCGCGACGTGCTCGTGCACCTGCCCTACGACTCGTTCACCGCGAGCGTGCAGCGGCTCGTCGTGTCGGCCGCGGCCGATCCGCGGGTGCTGGCGATCAAGCACACGCTCTACCGCACCAGCGGCGACTCGGAGATCGTGGACGCGCTCATCGACGCCGCCGAGGCGGGTAAGCAGGTCGTGGTCGTGGTCGAGATCAAGGCCAGAGGTGACGAGGAGGCCAACATCGCCTGGGCCCGCAAGCTGGAAGAGGCGGGCTGCCATGTCGTCTACGGGTTCGTCGGGCTCAAGACGCACTGCAAGATGGTCCTCGTCGTCCGGGAGCAGGCGGACGGCTCGCTGCGCCGGTTCTGCCACATCGGCACCGGCAACTACCATCCGAAGACTGCCCGACTGTACGAGGACTACGGGCTGCTCACTGCCGACCCGCAGGTGGGCGAGGACATCACAGACCTGTTCAACCACCTGACCGGGTACAGCCGCCGGGTGGACTACCACCGGCTGCTCGTCGCCCCGACCGGGCTGCGTTCCGGCCTGATCAAGCGGATCGACGAGCAGGTGCGGATGGCCCGCGAAGGGCGTCCCTCGCGGATCCAGATGAAATGCAACGCGATCATCGACGAGGCGATCATCGACGCGCTCTACCAGGCGTCGATCGCCGGCGTGCCGATTGACCTGCTGGTGCGGGGGATCTGCTCGCTGCGCCCGGGAGTGCCTGGGCTGTCGGAGACGATCAGGGTCCGCAGCGTGGTCGGCCGCTTCCTCGAGCACTCCAGGATCTACGCGTTCGGCGCGGGCAGTGCGTTCGGCGCGGGGGTGGACGGCACGGGCGGGGTGGACGGTGCCGGCGGGGTGGACGGTGCCGGCGGTGTGGACGGCGCGAACGAGGTGAACGGTGCCGGCGGGGTGGACGGTGCCGGCGGAGCCGGCCGCACAGACGGGGCGGGTGGCACGGACGGGGCGGTTGACGACGTCTGGATGGGCAGCGCCGACCTGATGCACAGGAACCTCGACCGCCGCGTGGAACTGCTCATCCGGGTTACCGACCCCGGGCACAGAGCGGAGCTTCGCAGCCTGATCGACCTGGCCATGGACCCGAGCGTCTCGTCCTGGTGGCTGGGCCCTGACGGCATCTGGACCAGGCATCACCTGGACGAGGGCGGCGCCCCGCTGATCGACCTGCAGGAGCACCTGATCAGGTTCAGGCAGAACCGGCCGGCCGACGCCGACGTCGCCGCCGGCAAGAGCCGGCCGCGGTCCGCCGGTCCGGATCGGCGTGGCTGACGGCCGCCCTCCCGGCCGCGTCCAAGCCGCCGGAGCCGTGATCTGGCGCCCCGGCCGGGCGGGACCGGAGGTCGCGCTCGTGCACCGGCCGCGCTACGACGACTGGTCCTACCCGAAGGGCAAGTGCGAACCCGGCGAGCACGTTCTCGACGCGGCGGTCCGCGAGGTCGCCGAGGAGACCGGCCTGCGGGTCGTGATCGGCCGCCCGCTGACCCCCTCGGTCTACCAGGTCAGCGCGGGGGTCAAGCATGTCGCCTACTGGGTCGCGCGGTGCACCGGGTCGGCAGGCTTCGTCCCGAACAGCGAGGTGGACGAGGTGCGGTGGCTCCCTGCGGACGACGCGCGGGAACGGCTGTCATACCCAAGGGACGTGGCGCTGCTTGAGGAGTTCAGGTCAGGCCCGGTCAGGACGGTTCCGCTGATCCTGCTGCGCCACGCGGAGGCCGGCCGCAAGCGCGAGCAGGCCGGGGACGGAACGGCGGCAGCGGATCTGGCCAGGCCGCTCGACGCCCGCGGATCGGCCGATGCGGAGTCCCTGGCGCGGCTGCTGGCCAGCTACGGGAAATGCCGGGTGATCAGCTCGGCGGCCGAGCGCTGCGTGGCGACGGTCCGGCCGTACGCGGCGGCCACCGGGGTGTCCGTCGAGACTGAGCCGGCCTTCACGATCGGGTCCGATCCGACCTCGGATGCTGAGCTGCTGGCGGCGGGGACCGTCCGGCCTGGCCTGGCCAGCGGCAGGGCCAGGCAGCGGCCCGGGCACGGGTCGCCCGCCGGGCCGGGCGCCAGTCGGGCGGCGGCACTGGCGGCCGCCGGCGAGCCGGCCCTGATCTGCGCGCACCGCGAGAACCTCCCCGAGCTGATCGGCGCGGCGTTCGGCGCGCTCGGCGCGAGCCCGCCCGACGCCAGGCCGCTCAGCAAGAGCGAGTTCTGGGTGCTGCAGTCGGCCGACGGCGTACTCGCCTCGGCCGAGCGGCATGATACGCGCAGGTAGCCGCCCGTCTCGGCCGCACCGTCTGGCGGCCGGCACGCGTGCGGGCGGCCCGGCCGGCCGTCTGAGCCGGCCGGCCCGGCCGTCTGAGCCGGCCGGCCCGGCCGTCTGAGCTGGCCGGGCAGAAGAATGTCGGAGGCACGCGATAGAAGTCGGCTATCCACAACCCGCGTCGGGAAACCGCCGGGAAACCGTCGGGAGAGGAGAGCATGATGGCCGACGAGATGGCACGAGCGGTCGAGAGCGAGATCGCGGACCTCGCTGAGCGGTTAACCGCGCCGGGGCCTGACGAGTGCCTGCGCTGTTTCCTGCTGCGGATGATCACCGAGTTCGGCTGCGACGGGACGTACCGCTGGACGATCCGCTGGCGGGACGTCCGCGCCGCTCAGGCACGCGGATTGCTGAGCCAGCTGAGCCGCCGCGGCGGGTTCTGCGACTGTGAGGTGCTGATGAACGTCTTCCCCGACTATCCGCAGGTCAGCGTGGCGCTCCCGTGCGCGGGGGTGGCCCGGCCCGGGTCGTGGCGGCCGTGCGACCTGCGCCGGCTGCGCAAGAGCGCGTGAGACGCGGCCCGCGGCGGCTGCGCAAGAGCGCGTGAGACGCGGCCCGCGGCGGCTGCGCAAGAGCGCGTGAGAGCCGTGCGACCAGCGCCGGCCGTGCCGGAGTTCATGATCACGCCTCGCCCTTCTCGATCAGCCTGATTATCGCCATCGCGATCGGCAGGGCCGTGATCTCGATCTGCCACTGCCTGGCGCCGTAGCGCTCGAGCCGGGCCGCGACGGACTCGGGCGTGAGCGGCTCGGGCGGCTGCCAGGCCAGCCGGCGCACGGCGTCGGGAGCGACCAGGTTCTCGGTCGGGAGGTGACCGGAGTCCGCCAGCGCCGCGACAGCGGTCCTGACGGCGGCTAGCCGCTTCGCCGCCACCGGGTCGCGTTCTGCCCAGCGGTGGGCGGGCGGCGGGCCGTCGCCGGGCGGAGCGGAGGACTCGGGCAGCGCCGCGTCGGCCAGCGACTTGGCCCGCCGCACCGCCCGCAGCCAGTCCGGCCCGTACCGCCGCGCGCCGCGGCCGGTAAAGCCGGGGAGCTTGCCCAGTTCGGCCAGGCTGCTCGGTGCCGCCCTCGCCGCCTCGATGATCGCAGCGTCGGTCAGGACCCTGGTCGGCGAGATGTCCCTGCGCTGGGCGATCTGGTCGCGTTCCAGCCAGAGCTCGCGGACGATCGCCAGGCCGCGCCTGCTGCGGACCCGGTGGATTCCCGACGTCCTGCGCCAGGCGTCGGGACGTGGCGGAGCGGGCTTTGCGGCCAGGATCGCGGCGAACTCCTGCTCGGCCCAGCCGGTCTTGCCCTGCTCGGTGAGCTGCGCGGCGAGTGCGTCCCGCAGCTCGACCAGAACCTCGACGTCCAGCGCGGCGTAGCGGAGCCATTCGGCGGGCAGGGGCCTGGTCGACCAGTCCGCCGCCGAGTGCGACTTCTCCAGGGTCAGCCCGAGTACCTCCTCGACCAGGGTGCCAAGGCCCACCCGCGGATAGCCGAGCAGACGCCCGGCAAGCTCGGTGTCGAAGAGCCGCCGCGGCCGGAAGCCGAGGTCGGCCAGGCACGGCAGATCCTGGCTGGCCGCGTGCAGCACGGCCTCCGCGGCGGCCAGGGCATCGTCGACCCCGGATAGGTCGGGGCAGGCGACCGGGTCGATGAGCACGGTGCCTGCGCCCTGCCTGCGGAGCTGGACCAGGAAGGCCCGGTGACCGTAGCGGAACCCGGACGCCCGCTCGGCGTCTACCGCGACGGGCCCGGTTCCTTCCCCGAGCCTGGCGGTCGCCTCGGCCAGGTCATCGGCGGTAACCACCAGCGGCGGCATCCCATCGCGAGGTTCGAGCAGCGGCACGCTCACGGCCGGCCCCTCGCTCGCGGCTGCCGTGGCCTGCCCGGCCTGAGCGGCGCGACGCCGGCCGCGACCGGAGGCAGCCCGGCGGCGACGCAGAGCATATCGGCCCACGCTTCCAGGTGCTTGTCCAGCTCGAAACGGTCGCCGCCGTCCGAGGTCGGCGACCAGGACGCCCGCATCTCGAACTCCGACGCGACCGGGTCCTCCTGCTTGGTGCCGAATCCCTCCGTGACCACTCTGGTCACCGTTCCGCTCGGCGCCGCGTACCCCGCCGACTTCGACTCGAGCGCCTCGGTCAGCCAGCTCCAGCCGACCTGCCCGACGAGCGGGTCGTCGGCGATCTCCGGTTCCAGCGTGGCCCGCACATAGGCGATCACGCGGAACGGCCCGGCCCAGCCGTCCTGCCCAGCGGGGTCATACAGCAGCACGAACCTGCCCCATCCGATCTCGTTCCCGTCCAGCTCGACGGTCGCGGCGACCGCCGCCGCCTGCGGTGCCAGCCGTCGTGGCGGCGGCTCGCCGTCGAAGCTGAGTTCCGGCCGGTTCCCGCGCTGCTCGGCCACGCCCGACTCAAGCTCGGCGACCGCCGTGCGGAACACCTGATCGGCCCCTGGATGCCTGTCCTCGGGCACCGCTGCCGGCCTCAGCGCGCGAGACGGCGGCAAGGCATCCTCATGCGACGCGGTCAAGCTGCCCGGCAGCGGGCCGTGCGGACGCGGCGACCAGTTTCCTGCGGGCCGCGGGAAGCAGTCCCACCAGCAGCGCGGTCCCGCACGCGGTGCAGAACCACTCGGGGCAGCCGTCGCCCTGGCTGTCAGGGCACCGGCCCTGCCGCGGATGGACCTGCGCGAACTCGCGCTTGGAGCCACAGCACGGACAGTACCGGAGGTCGTCAATCATCTGCTGCTCCCGTCGTCGCCGGACCCCTCCATCGATGCTGGCACGTACCCGGCCACATGCCGTGGATCTTCGGCGGCGTGTCATCTGGGCGTTTCGGCGCCAAAGCGGCGGCGCGGCCCGCCGCTCCGAGCCGCCCCATCGGCCGCCGCTCGGGTGCACGAAGCTGGCCGGTGCACAAAGCTATGAGACGATCCCAGGCGTGAACACGCAGACCGCCGACTCAGCATTCATCCGGGCCTGCCGCCGGCAGCCGGTCTCCTGCGCGCCCGTGTGGTACATGCGCCAGGCGGGCCGGTCCCTGCCGGAGTACCGCGCGACCAGGGCCGGGACGGCGATGCTCGACGCGTGCTCGAATCCCGACCTGATCACCGAGATCACGCTCCAGCCGGTCCGCAGGTACGGGGTCGACGCGGCGATCCTGTTCAGCGACATCGTCGTGCCGCTGCGGGCGGCCGGCCTGGACATCGACATCCGCCCGGGAGTCGGGCCCGTGCTCGACAAGCCGGTCCGCGACGAGGGCGGCGTGGCCAGGCTGCGCGGACTGGAGCCCGGCGACGTCGCCTTCGTGAGCCAGGCTGTCGAGATGCTGGTCGCCGAGCTTGGCGGGACCCCGTTGATCGGTTTCGCCGGCGGGCCGTTCACCCTCGCCTGTTACCTCGTGGACGGCGGCCCGTCGAAGACCTTCGACCGGACCAGGGCGCTCATGTACGGCGCCCCCGCTCTGTGGGAGTCGCTGCTCGGCAGGCTCACCGACATCACGATCACGTTCCTCCGGGCGCAGGTGCAGGCGGGCGCCTCGGCCGTGCAACTCTTCGACTCCTGGGCCGGGATCGTAGGCCCCGAGGACTACCGGCGCAGCGTGCTGCCGTTCAGCAGGCGGATCTTCGCCGCGCTCGCCTCGTCCGGCGTGCCGACGATCCATTTCGGCGTCGGCACCGGCGAGCTGCTCGGGCTGCTCGGCGAGGCCGGCGCCGACGTCGTGGGCGTCGACTGGCGGGTGCCGCTCGACGACGCCGTGCACCGAGTGGCGCCCGGCAAGGCCCTGCAGGGCAACCTGGACCCGGCGGTACTGCTAGCACCGTGGCCGGTCGTCGAGTTGCGGGCGCGCGCGGTGCTCGAGAAGGGCCGCACGGCCGAGAGTCACATCTTCAACCTCGGCCACGGCGTGCTACCCGAGACCGACCCGGACATACTGGCCAGGCTCACCGACCTCGTGCACGCGACCCCCGCCGGGTCCGTCGGCTAGCCACTACGGCGCCGCCGCTGCGGGCGGGTCGGCCGCGGGCGGGGACCTCCGCCGCGCGAGCCTGCGCCGGCTCTCGTAGACGATGCCGCCGATCAGCGCCACCGGAATGATGAACGGCAGAATCGAGCCAAGCGCGGTCAGCACCCAGCCGACAACCAGGCCCAGCGCGTGCCACCCGCCGCGCAGGCCGCCGCCGAAGCCCGGCGATGTCTTCTGATGCTTCTTAACGAGGACCGCGCGGTGACCGACGAGCACCAGCGAGACCGTCGCGTAGCTGGTCTCATGGGCCAGCGCGCGCTGCTGGGCAAGCAGCGCCTCAAGGTTGGACTCCTGGCTGTTGATCTCTTCCTGGACCGACAGCAGCTGGCTCACCGACCCGGCCTTGCTCAGCAGCTTCCGCAACTGCGAGATCGCCGCCTGTGCCGACGCGACCCTGCTGTTCACGTCGGCGACCTGCTGGGTGACGTCCTGCGCCCGCTGGCTGGACGAGACCGGCCTTCCGAGCGTCCTCAGCCTGGCCAGCGTGGGGCGGTACAGCGCGACCGGGATCTTGACCTCCAGGCTGACCTGCGGGGTGCGGTGATCACCGGGCGGTATCGTCTCCTGCTCGCCTGAGACGTAGCCGCCGGCCTTGGTGACGAACTTGACAGCCTTCGTGGCCTGGGCGGTCACGTCCACGCCCTTCGTGACCCGGACGGTCAGGAAGGCCGTGTAGATGATGCTCTGGGTGGACAGCGCCAGCCTGGTCCTGCGCTCCGCCGCCTTAAATGCCGTGCCCGCTGCGCCGTTCGCCGCCAGACGCCTCGCGCCTTCATGGGCCATCGCGCGTTGGGGGGCCTGGGCGGGGGTGCCGGCGCCGTTGGTCGCTGGCCCCGAGCACGCGGCGAGGAGGAGGCCGGTGCCAACGGAGGCGGCACCGGCGGTGAGGAGTGTGCGCAGCGCTGGATGGCGTGCGGGGGCGCCGATGGCGCGGAACGAACGGCTCATGCACTTCAGACGCGCCAGCGCGGCGAACGGTTTCGCCTGCCCGGAATGAATACCAGGCGTTACCGGTGCGTTGCCTGCCGGACCCGGACCCGGATGCCAGGATGTGTGGGGTGAGCTACCCGAAGATCGAGCTGCACGTCCACCTGGAGGGAACCGTCAGGCCCGCGGCCCTGCTCCAGATCGCCCGCCGCAACGGCGTCGCACTGCCCGCCGATTCGGTCTCCGAACTGGCGGCGATCTACGAGTTCCGTGACTTCCCGCACTTTCTCGATGTCTGGTGGCTGACCACGGGGGCGCTGCGGTCCGACCGCGACTTCAGGCAGGTCGTCGTCGACTACGCGGCCGAGGCAGCGTCGCACGGGGCGGTCTACCTGGAGGGCATTTTCTCGCCGTCCGAGCCGGCCAGGCGCGGTGTCTCGTACGAGGAGGTCTTCGCTGGCTACTGTGACGGTGCCGCGGACGCCTGGGAGTCGCACGGGGTCCGCGTCGCGCTGACTCCCGACATCGTCAGGGGCTTCCCGGTCGAGGATGCCGAGCAGACCGTCAGGCACGCGATCGCGCACGCCGGCCGCGGCGTCGTCGGCGTGGGCCTGGGCGGCGCCGAGGGCGAGTACCCGCCCGAGCTGTACGAGCGGGCGTTCGCCCGGGCCAGGGATGGCGGCCTTGGCTCGGTGCCGCACGCGGGCGAGGCCGGCGGCCCGGCCTCGGTCTGGGGAGCCCTGGACGTACTCGGCGCCGACCGGATCAGGCACGGCGTCCGCGCCGTCGAGGACTCCGGCCTGGTCCGCGAGCTCGCCAGGCGCGGCATCGTGCTCGATGTGTGCCCCACCTCGAACGTGCGCACCGGGGTGGTCCCCTCGCTGGCCGAGCATCCCCTGCCCGAACTGCTCAGGGCCGGCGTCCGGTGCACGGTGAACACCGACGACCCTGCGATGTTCGGGAGTGACCTGGGATCCGAGCACGCCGCCGCGGGGCGGCTCGGAGTCTCGCCGGCAGACAGCTACGAGGCAGGGGTGCTGGGGGCGCTGTGCGACGATCAGACGCGCGCCGTCCTGCGCCGGATCGGCGACGAGTACGGCTGGTCCGCGAGCGACGCCGGCGCGGGCGAAGGATGAGCAGGCGGCGGGGCAGGCATACCGTCGATCGGCCGACGCACTCTGCACTTGTCGCTAACCTGTCCCTTGTGCAGAAGCTCGGTGGCTTGTGGCGGCGCCGGCCGTTGGTCAGGCGGCCGTGGATACCCGTGGTCGCGGTGGTGGTCCTGCTGGGCCTGAACCTCAGCGGGCACTCAGTTAACGGGACGTCCAGCGAAGTCGGGATCCACAAGATCCGCCATGTCGTCATCATCATGCAGGAGAACCGGTCGTTCGACTCGTTCTTCGGCACCTACCCCGGAGCAGACGGGATCCCGGCAAGCAACGGCCATTTCACCGTCTGCGCGCCCGATCCCCGCACCATGGGCTGTGACCGTCCGTTTCACGATCCGCGCCTGGTCAACGGCGGCGGCGGGCACAGTCCGGCCGACTCGCGAACCGACGTCGACGGCGGCAGGATGGACGGGTTCGTCAGGGCCGCCGAGCTGAGCCGCAACCGCGGCTGCAGCGCGACCTACCCGCCGCCTGCGGTGTGCCTGCCGTCGGGTCCGCAGGACGTCATGGGCTACCACGACGCCAGGGAGATACCGAACTACTGGACGTACGCCAGGGACTTCACGCTCAACGATCACATGTTCGAGCCGGTCGCGTCGTGGAGCCTGCCGGCCCACCTGTACATGCTGAGCGGCTGGTCCGCGGTCTGCAAGAACAAGAAGCCCGGTAGCTGCCGCAGCTACGTCGGCGGCCAGTCCGGGCCGACTCCCGGCGGCCACAGCCGTGCCCAGAGCCAGAGCCACAGCCGCAACCGCAACCAAGGCCATCACCTCTCGGCTGCCTTCTGGGCTTGCGTGCGGGCGCACGGCGTGAACCCGGCCAATATGCAGCGCCCGGCCGGACTGTCCCGGCGCCAGCGTCAGGCGATCGATACCTGCCTGCAGATCCTGAATCCCGCCGAGCGCCAGCGACTGCTCGACCATGGCGCGGGCGGAGGCGGCGGCCTGGGCCAGGAGCTCGGCATCTACTCCTGGACCGACCTGACCTACCTGCTGCACAAGCACCACGTTTCCTGGTCCTACTTCGTGCAGAAGGGAGTCCAGCCCGACTGCAACGACAACCCCGACGAGAGCGCCGCGGGCTGCGCACCGGTGCGCCAGGGCGCAGGCACGCCGTCGATCTGGAACCCGCTGCCCGCCTTTACCGACGTCAAGTCCGACCATCAGCTCCATCACGTCAGGAACCTGTCGGCCTTCTACCGCATGGCCAGGCACGGCAAGCTGCCCGCGGTGTCGTGGATCGCGCCCACCCAGGCGAACAGCGACCACCCGCCCGCGAACATCGCGACCGGCCAGGCCTACGTCACCAACCTGATCAACACGATCATGCGCGGCCCCGACTGGAAGTCCACGGCGATCTTCCTGGCCTGGGACGACTGGGGCGGCTTCTACGACCACGTCGCCCCGCCGAACGTCGACCAGAGCGGATACGGCCTGCGTGTGCCCGCGCTCGTCATCAGCCCGTACGCGAAGCGGGGTTACATCGACCACCAGGTGCTGTCGTTCGACGCCTACAACAAGTTCATCGAGGACGACTTCCTGAACGGCGCCCGGCTGAACCCGCGCACCGACGGCCGCCCTGACCCGCGTCCCGATGTCCGCGAGAACGCCGCCATCCTCGGCAACCTGTACGCGGACTTCGACTTCAGCCAGAATCCGCGCCGCCCGGTGCTGCTGCCAACCCGTCCGGCCCCCGGTCCGGCCTCGAAGCCGGGAGGCTAGCGGCGCCGCGGCCGGCGCCCGCCCATCAGCGCGTCTCCACCGGCGCGGTGTCTGCGCCTGGCCGGCCATGCCACCCTCGCCGACAAGGCCCGGACGTGCTGACCCGCGTTCACTGACCGAATATACCGGACCGGTCATACCAGTCATATCGATCATCGGCTATCGGCGCCTGCCCGGATCCATCCGGCAGTTACTCGGGCGCGATCGTCGGGCGCGCGGTCAGCCGCCAGCCCGCCGGCGTCAGCCTGAGCTCGCCGGACGGTCGCGTTCGTCCGCACCGCGGCGCCGCGCCGCCAGCGCTGGCGGCCCTACTCGAGCAGCATGATCACTAAGCCCGGCTCGGCCATGCCGACCTCGTTTCCTGACCACTCCAGGGGCGCGTGCACTTGTCCGGCGCTCGTGGATATCAGCTACGTCATGACCGGGGCGGACGCGCGGTCCGTGTGGCCGGCCCAGCCCGCCGGCCAGTGTCACTCCGCGTCATCTCCATATTTAACTTGACAGCTAACTAACTATCTGGTTAAATAAGGTAGAAGGATCTGACCTGACCAGGAGGCGGCATGAGGGTGGCGCAGGATCGGCTGGACGCCACGTTCGCCGCGCTGGCCGACCCGACCAGGCGCGCGATCGTGGCCCAGCTGGCCAGGGGCGACGCCACGGTGAACGAGCTGGCCGCTCCCTTCGCCATGACGCTGCCGGGCATCTCCAAGCACCTCAAGGTCCTCGAGCGCTGCGGCCTCATCTCGCGGACCAGGCAGGCCCAGTTCCGGCCCTGTCACCTCGAGCGGGGGGCGCTGGACTCGGCGGTGAGCTGGATCGAGGAGAACCGGCGGATCTGGTCCGAGCGGTTCGACAAGCTCGACGAGCACCTGCGTGACATCCAGGCCGGGCCAGCGCCAGCCGACACCGCGCCAGCCAAGACAAGGGGAGAGCCCGCAGATGACTAACCCGACACCCCAGGCGGACGAGCTTGTCTACACGAGAGTCTTCGAGGCGCCGAGGGAGCTCGTCTTCCGGTGCATGATCGAGCCCGAGCATCTGACCCACTTCTGGGGCCCGGCCGGCGTGACCACGCCGCTGGAGACCATCAGGGTCGATCCCCGGCCGGGCGGCGTGTTCGAGACCGTGATGGTCAACGATGCCGACGGCAGCCGATACCCGACCAGGTCGATCTTCGTGGAAGTCACCGAGCCCGAGCGGATCGTCTGGACCGAGCCGGACAACGGGGTGACCACGACCTCGACCTTCCGCGACCTCGGCGGCTCGCGCACCGAGGTCAGGATCCACCAGGTGAACGTGCCCGCGGCCTTCCGCAGCCCGGAGGCGCAGGCGGGCTTCTCGACCTCACTCGACCGTTTCGCCGCCTACCTCGCCAAGCTCGCGTGATGCGCGGCGCACGCCAGTCAAGGTACACCCGCGACAAGGAAGGCACCGCGCGATGACCAACGCACCGATGACCAACGCACCGATGACCGACTCCCGGCTGACCGACACGATCGCCGCCGAGCGCCGCGATCTGGCCGACCTGCTGGCCGCCCTGCCCGCCGAAGCCTGGGACTTCCCGACGCTGTGCGCCGGGTGGTGGGTACGCGACCTCGTGGCCCACGTCACGATGCCGTTCAGGTACTCCACGGCGCGGTTCCTCGCCGAACTCGCGCGGTCGCGCGGGAACTTCACCGCCATGGCCGACCGCTGCGCGCGCCGCGACGGCGCGGCCCCGCCCGCCGACCTGCTGGCGGCACTCAGGGACAACGCGGCGAACCCGTGGAAGCCGCCGGGTGGAGGCTACCCCGGCGCGCTCACCCATGACGTGATCCACGGCCTCGACGTCGTCGTGCCGCTCGGCATCGGGCGGCGCGTCCCCGAGGACCGGCTGCGGATCGTCCTGGACTCGATCACGGCGCCGACCGCGCGCAAGCACTTCGGCACCGACCTGAACGGTATCGAGTTGCGGGCCGATGACCTCGGCTGGTCGTACGGGTCCGGGCAGCGGCTGTCCGGCGCGGCCCAGGACCTGGCCCTGGTCCTGTGCGGCAGGAAGCTGCCGGCGGGCCGGCTGCACGGCGAGCCCGCGGTCAGGTTCTCCGAAGGCCAGGCGAGAATATAGTCCTGAGCGGGCTGGCCCGACGCCGGCGCGGGCGGCTCTGGCATGGTGGAGTCGTGATCTCACCAGACCGGCTCGGACGGGTTGCCATCGTCGGCGGCGGCGTCGCCGGGCTCGCAGCCGCCTACTTCCTGCGTGACCTGGGCGCCGAGGTGACGGTTCTCGAGGGGGCGCCGCGGGTAGGCGGCAAGCTGGTGGTGTGCGAGGTGGCGGGGGTAGCCGTCGACACCGGAGCCGAGGCGCTGCTCGCCCGCCGTCCGGAGGGCGTCGACCTGATCCGGGCGATCGGCCTGGGCGGCAGGCTGGCCTACCCGGGAACCACGACGGCCAGCATCTGGACCAGGGGCCGGTTCCGCTCGCTGCCGAGACGGCAGTTCATGGGCGTGCCTGCCGACCTCGGCGAGCTGGAACGATCCCGGATCCTGTCGCCGGCCGGCCTGGAACGGGCCAGGCAAGATGCCGACCTCGCCGCCACCGCGCGGGACGGCGACGTCGCGGTGGCCACCTACGTCGGGGCGAGATTCGGCGCCGAGGTGGTCGACCGCCTGGTCGAGCCCCTGCTCGGCGGCGTCTACGCGGGCCGGCCTGACCGGCTGTCGTTCGAGGCGACGCTGCCCGGCCTGGCCCAGGAGTCCGTCCGGCACCGGTCGCTCGCCGATGCGGCCGCGGCGTTGCTCGGCCCAGTCGCCGGAGCCGGGACGGGCGCGGGCGCGGCACGGCCCGCGCCGGTGTTCACGACGCTGACCGCCGGTCTCGGCACGCTGCCGGCGGCGCTGGCGGCCGCCAGCGGCGCCACGGTGCGGACGAACGCGACCGTTCGCGAGATCAGGCGGACACCGGAGGGCTGGCGGCTGACAGCCGGGCCGACGATCGCGCCCGAGTGCATCGACGCGGACGCGGTCATCCTCGCGCTGCCCGCTCGCCCGGCGAGCCGGCTCGTCGGGCAGATCGCCGGCGGCGACGCGGCCGCGGCGGCGGCCGGGCTGGCCGAGATCGAGTACGCGAGCATGGCCATCGTCACGCTCGCCTATCCGGCTGCGGCGTTCGGATCGCCGCTCGAGGGCAGCGGCTACCTCGTGCCCCCAGTGGACGGGCGGCCGGTGAAGGCGGTGACGTTCTCCACCGTCAAGTGGCCGCATCTCGCCGACGGCCCTCATATCGTCCGCTGCTCGGTGGGGCGGATCGGCGAGGAGGCCGTGCTGCAACGCGACGACCCCGAACTCGCCGGCCTCGCCGCGGCCGACCTCGCGGCCGCCACGGGCGTCACCGGCCGCCCGGCGGACGCGCGCGTGACGCGATGGGGCGGCGGGCTGCCCCAGTACACGGTCGGTCACCTGGACCGGGTCGGCCGGATCAGGGCCGGGATCGCGGCCCAGCCGGGCCTGGCTGTCTGCGGCGCCGCGTACGACGGCGTCGGCATCCCGGCCTGCATCGCCTCGGCGCGGCTGGCCGCCGACCAGGTCCGTGGCGACCTGACGACCCGGCGGCGGCTGCCAGGCGAGGCGGCGGACCTCCGCGAGGTAACCTCGGGCGCGGATGCGGGAGAATAGCGGCATGGCAGACCAGCACGGCGAATCACGGCAGGCCGAGCCGGGCCCGGGCGCGGGCGCGGACCACGGAGCCCAGCGGCCCAAGGCACGCGACCTGAACCAGCTCATCCGTTACACGATGTGGTCGGTGTTCCGGGTCAGCGACCGCACGGCGCTCGACCTGGCCAACCGGGAGGCGCTGGCGGTCGAGGTGACCGACCTGTGCGAGCAGGCCGCGGGCAAGGACCTGGTGACCAGGGGCTGCTACGACCTGCAAGGGATGCGCGCCGACGCGGACCTGATGTTCTGGTGGATCGCCCCGGCCGCCGACGACCTGCAGGAGATGTACGCCAGGTTCCGGCGGACAAGGCTCGGCCGGGCCTGCGAGCCGGTGTGGTCGGCGATGGCGCTGCACCGGCCGGCCGAGTTCAACAAGGGCCACATCCCGGCGTTCCTGGCTGGCGAGGCGCCGAAGAAATACGTCTGCGTGTACCCGTTCGTCCGTTCCTACGAGTGGTACCTGCTCGACGACGGCGAGCGGCGCGCGATGCTGGCCGAGCACGGCCAGATGGCGCGCGACTACCCGGACGTGCGGGCGAACACCGTCTCGGCCTTCGCGCTCGGCGACTACGAGTGGATGCTGGCGTTCGAGGCCGACGAACTGCACCGGATCGTGGACCTGATGCGCCACCTGCGCGGCGCGACGGCCAGGCGGCACACCAGGGTCGAGATCCCGTTCTATACCGGCAGGCGGAAGCCGGTCAGCGAACTGGTCGCCGCCCTGGCATGACCGGCTGGCCACCAGCCGGTGACCTGTCGGCGGTCCTGGTCATCGAGTCAGCCTGACATGCTTCACACTGCTCACACGCCTGCCGGGTGGATGTGCTGAGGCTGCGCGGTCGCAGCCTTCGCGGCGGACGTCAACCTCACCCCGCCCGGCCGACCAAGGCGTCGCCAGATCCCGAAGCCGGGACGACCGCTGCCCAGCCCGTACGTGTCGGCCGCTACCGCGCGTCGTTTAGCCGTGGCCTGCGCGGTCCCGTCGTGCTGCGGGAGCTGATCAGGCAGCTTTACGTCGAGCTGCCTGTCGGTAAAGGCAAGTTCCGCGATCTGCTGGTAGGTGGCGCCAGGATCTCCAAGGCATCGCTGATCAAGATCGGCGCCCATGGGTTGTCGCGTCGCCAAGAGGCGCCCCCGAGCTCTGGCTCGAGCCGCGGCTAGCGGCCCTTGCGCAGGAACTCGCGCAGCCGGCCAAGCGGCCAGGTGTTGATCACGTCGCCGGGGGTCAGCCAGCCCCGCTGGGCGGTGCCGACCCCGAAGCGCAGGAACTCCAGGTGCCCGGCGGCGTGCGAGTCGGTGTCGACGGAGAACTTCACGCCAGCGTCCCTCGCGGCCCTGATGTGCTCGGACGGCAGGTCGAGCCGCTCGGGATGGCAGTTGATCT
>WNGG01000085.1_pt1 | contig 85555 bp, 76 predicted proteins | sample 5400661 | NCBI WGS metagenome assembly WNGG01 (sample SAMN13153372, study PRJNA577476) | soil metagenome | isolation source: 100 cm soil or saprolite under Garry oak tree replicate 1 | place: USA:California | collected 2016-06-15
GACCCGGACTGCATGTCGATGTTGGACAGGAACGAGCCGAAGATCACCGGGCAGCCCGGCCGGATCAGCTGGGCCAGCGCGATGCCGGATAGCGCCTCGGCCAGCTGCTGGGCCAGCGCGGCCGGGATCGTGACCGGCGACATCGCGCCCATCAGCAGGAACGGCGTCAGCACCACCGGCTGGGCCGCGGCGCAGTACTCGAACTGGGCGTCCAGCATCCGGTCGTCCCAGCGCAGCGGCGAGTTGCAGTTGATCAGGGAGATCGTGGCGGGCACCCGCTCGATGACGTCCCGCCCGCCGAACAGGATCTCCGTCATCTTGATCGTGTCGGCGGCGTTCGGCCCGGAGACCACGTTGCCCATGTAGATCTTGTCGGTCAGCGTCTGCAGCGCGTAGATCATGTCCAGGTGCCGCGAGTCCAGCGGGGCATCGTTGGGCTCGCAGATCACGCCGCCGGCCGAGTCGAGCTCGTCATAGGCCTGGGACAGGCTGGCCAGCTGGCGGAAGTCCTGCAGGGTGGCGTCCCGGCGCACGTCGCCCTCGCGCACGAACGGGCAGCCGTACACCGGGCTGAACACCATGTGGTCGCCGCCGATGTGCACGTTATGGGCCGGGTTCCTGGCCTGCACGTCGAACTCGCGGGGCGCCTTCGCCACCTGCTCGAGCACGAACTCCGGGTCGAGCTTCACCACGTCGCCGTCCACCTGCTGCCCGGCCTTGGCGAACAGCTCGACCGCCTCGGGCTTGGCGAACTGGATGCCGATCTCGGAGACGATCCGGCGCCAGCCGCGGTCGAGCACCGCGATCGAGTCGGCGGACAAGATCTCATACCGCGGCATCGTGTTGACGAACATCGACTTCACCAAGCCCTTTAGGACGGAACAGCAGCAACTTGACCGATCTTAGACCCGGACCCTACGATCACATAGTAGAACTCGGTCCCATAAAGTGGAACCTATGTCTTCACCAGAGCAAGAACGGAAACCCCACGCGGCGATGAGCAACCAGAGCGGCACGCAGGCCGTGGACCGGGCGGCTCGCCTGCTCGCGGAGGTCGTGCACTCGGCGGACCCGATGACATTCACCGGGCTGAGCGCGGCCACCGGGCTGGCCAAGTCGACCACCTCCCGGCTGCTGCTCGCGCTCGAGCGCAACGGGCTGGTCCGGCGGGACGACCACGGCCGGTTCCTGCCGGGCGAGATGTTCGTCAGCTTCGCCTGGCGCGGCGGTGCCGAGGCCGGGCTGGTGGCGGTGGCCCAGCCGTTCCTCGAGCGGCTCGGCAAGGCGACCGGCGAGACGATCAACCTCGGCGTGGCCAGCAGCGGGCTGGTCGAGCAGATCGCCCAGGTCGACAGCACCTACCTGATCGGCGGCACCAACTGGGTCGGCATGTCGGTACCGCTGCACTGCTCCGCGCTGGGCAAGGTGCTGCTGGCCTACGGCGCGGCTCAGCTGGCTGGCGGCGTGCTCGAGCGGCGCACCGACAAGACGATCACCACCGAGGCGGCGCTGCGCGCCGACCTGGCCGCCGTGCGGTCCCGCGGCTACGCGGTGACCGACGAGGAACTCGAACCCGGCCTGATCGCGGTGGCCACCCCCATCCGCGGCTACGACGGCGCCGTGGTCGCGGCGCTGTCGGTATCGGGCCCGACCAACAGGATGAGCAAGGACGGCGTGGCGGCGGTGGCCGGGTACTGCGCGGAGGAGGCGGCGGGCCTGTCCGCCGTGCTCGGCTACCGGCAGCGGCCCGGTCGGCAGAACCGGAAGGCAGGTGCTGCGTGAGCGTCCCCGGAGGCGAGCGGGAGGTACGGCATGACCACTGAGGAGTTGCTCGGCCAGCTCTACGACGAGACGCTCGTCGGCAACAAGCCCGCGGTGCTCGAGCTCACGAACGCCGGGCTGGCCATGGGCCTGGGCCCGGAGACGCTGCTGTACCAGGCCCTGATCCCGTCGCTGGAAGAGGTGGGCGCGCGGTTCGAGCGCGGCGACTTCTTCGTGCCCGAGATGCTCATCGCCGGCAAGGCCATGGCCGGCGCGCTGGAGATCCTGCGCCCGCTGCTGGCCGAGACCGGCGCGCAGACCATCGGCACGATCGTGATGGGCACGGTCAAGGGCGACGTGCACGACATCGGCAAGAACCTGGTCAACATCATGTTCGAGGGCGCCGGGTTCCAGGTCATCGACCTCGGCGTGCAGGTCGCGCCGGAGAAGTTCATCGAGGCCATCAAGGAGCACAAGCCCGACATCGTCGGGTTTTCCGCGTTCCTGACCACGACGATGCCGATGTTCAAGGCGAACATCAACGCGCTGCAGAAGTCCGGCCTGCGCGACCAGGTCATCGTCATGGTGGGCGGCGCTCCGGTCACCCAGGAGTACGCGGACGTGGTGGGCGCGGACGGGTACGCGGCCGACGCATCCGCCGCCGTGGTCCGGGCCAAGGAACTGCTCGCGCAGCGCCGCGCGCTGACGAACGCCTGACGCCAGCAAGTACCGGAGGGAACACGCCCGTGCACACCATCCTGTCCTCGGCGACCAAGACGGTGCGGATCGGTGATGACCAGCCGTTCGCGATCATCGGCGAGCGGATCAACCCGACCGGCCGGAAGATCTTCCAGCTGCAGCTGCGCAACGGCGACCTGTCCCGGGTGGAGATCGACGTCAAGGAGCAGGTGGCGGGCGGGGCCATGCTGCTCGACGTGAACATGGGCGCGCCGCTGGCCGACGAGGCCGCCCTGATGAGCCGGGCCGTGACGCTGATCCAGCAGCTGACCGACCTGCCGCTGGTCATCGACTCCTCCATTATCGAGGTGCTGGACGCCGGCCTGGCCGCGTACCAGGGCAAGGCGCTGGTCAACTCGGTGACGGCCGAGGACGAGCGGCTGGAGGCCATCCTGCCGCTGGTGAAGAAGTACGGCGCCGCGGTGATCGGCCTGCCGAACGACGAGGAGGAGATCCCCGAGGAGCCTGCCCGCCGGGTGGAGCTGGCCCGCAAGCTCATCGGAGTCGCCACCGAGAAGTACAAGATCCCGGTCGAGGACATCGTCATCGACCCGCTGGCCATGCCGGTCGGCGCGGACACCCTGCACCCGGCCCGCACGCTGGAGACGATCGCGCTGATCAAGAGCGAGTTCGGGGTGAACATGACGCTGGGCGCCTCGAACGTGAGCTTCGGCATGCCGGACCGGCACTCGATCGCCGCCGCGTTCCTGCCCATCGCCATCAGCCACGGGCTGACCAGCGCGATCATGGACGCGCGGGCGCCGCAGATCGTCCGCGCGGTCAAGGCCGCCGACCTGGTGCTGAACCGGGACGAGTGGGGTGCCGCCTGGATCGCCGCCCACCGAGCCCAGCAGGCAGCGCAGCGAGCCAGGGAACAAGAAGCGCAAGGCCAGGGCGTCACGTGACGACGGCCGAGGACGCAGCAAACCCTGCCACACGGATCAATCTGCTCTTTAATGGGCGCCCTGTGCGGGTTCCGTACGGCGTGACCCTGTTCGACGCGGCCAGCTGGAACGGCATCGCGATCGACTCCACCTGCGGCGGCCACGGCACCTGCAAGAAGTGCCGGATCAAGATCGCGGCCGACCCCCCCGCGCCGACCAGCCTGGACATCCGGGCCTACACCGCCGCCGAGATCAAGGACGGCTGGCGGCTGGCCTGCCGCACCACGGCGACGCGCGATACCCAGGTGGAGGTGCCGCCGCTGACCACCCGGCCGAAGGCCGCCACCGTGGGCGTCGGCCGGCAGGTCATCCTGCGCCCGGCGGTGCAGAAACGGTACCTGGAGCTGGCCGAGCCGAGCCTGGCCGACCAGGCCAGCGACGTGGAGCGGGTGCTGGCCCAGCTCGACGACCTCGAGCCGCGGGCCGAGCTGCCGGTGCTCAAGACCCTCGGCCGGACGCTGCGCGAGGCGGACTACAAGGTCACCGCCGTGGTCGTGGACGACGTGCTGATCGCGGTGGAGCCCGGCGACACCACAGGCCGCCGGTTCGGCATCGCCTTCGACCTCGGCACCACCACGGTGGTGGCCACCCTGCTCGACCTGTCCACCGGCACCCCGGCCGCGGTGGAGTCCACGCTGAACAAGCAGCAGCCGTTCGGCGCCGACGTGATCACCCGGATCAGCGCCACCATGATGGACCCGGGCGCGCTGGACAAGCTGCAGCAGCTCGCCCAGGAGACCCTCGGCGAGCTGGCCCGGGCGGTCTGCGCGCGGGGCGGCGTGGAGCCGGGTGAGGTCTACGAGGTCGCGGTGGCGGGCAACGCCACCATGACCCACCTGGTGCTCGGCATCGACCCCGAACCGCTCGGCATGGCCCCCTTCATCATGTCCGCGCGGCTCCTGCCCGAGGTGCTCGCGGCCGACCTGGGCCTGGCCGGCGCGGTTCATCCGCGGGCCCGCGCGGTCGTGTTCCCCGCCTTCGGCGCCTACGTCGGCGGCGACATCACGGCCGGGCTGCTGGCCAGCGGGATGGACCGGGACGCCCGGATCCGCCTGTTCGTCGACATCGGCACCAACTGCGAGATCGTGCTGGGCAACCGGGACTGGCTGCTGGCCACCGCCGCGCCGGCCGGTCCTGCGTTCGAGGGCGCCGCGATCAGGTGCGGGATGCGGGCCGCCGACGGCGCCATCGAGGTGGTCACGATGACCCCCGGTGACCTGACCCTGAAGGTGATAGGCGACGCCGAGCCGCAGGGCCTGTGCGGCTCCGGCCTGGTGGACGCGGTGACCGGACTGGTCCGGGTGGGGCTGCTCGACTCCTCGGGCCGGTTCATCGCCGAGGAGCAGGCCGCGGTGACGGCGCCGGGCATCGCGGACCGGCTGACCACCATCGGCAAGGAGCGGGTATTCGTCCTGCACTGGCGGGGCCCGGCCGCCGAGGACAGCATCTACCTGTCTCAGCGCGACGTCCGCGAGCTGCAGTTCGCCAAGGCGGCGATCGCCACCGGCTGGCAGATCCTGCTCGAGGAGGCCGGCCTGACCGCGGCCGACGTCAAGCAGGTGCTGCTGGCCGGATCGTTCGGCAGCTACCTGTCGGCGGCCAGCGCCATCCGGATCGGCCTGGTCCCGAAGGTCCCCGTGCCGCGGGTGGTCGCGGCGGGCAACGTGGCCGGCGAGGGGGCCAAGATGGCGCTGCTCAGCCTGCGTGAGCGGGCCGGCGGCCTGGCGCTGCTCGAGGAGGTGAAGTATGTCGAGCTCTCCGACCGCGCCGACTTCAACGACCGCTTCGTCGAGCAGCTGCCATTCCCGGGGGGTTAGGGGGGTCGTCCCCCCTGGCCAGCAGAGCCGGCAGCTTGAGATCGTCGCCTGCGGGGCGCTGGCCGGGCACGTCCGCCAGATCGTGGCCCGGCGCGGCTGGCCGGCGGCCGTGCGCTCGCTGCCCGCCGTGCTGCACAACCGGCCGCAGAAGATCATCGAGGAAGCCGAACGGGCCGTGGTATCCGCCCTGGCGTCGGGCCGGGAGGTGGTCCTGGCGTACGCCGACTGCGGCAGCTACGGCGCCCTGGACGAGCTGTGCGCCCGGTACGGGGTGCGCCGGCTGCCCGGGCTGCACTGCTACGACGTGTTCGCCGGCGCCGATCGGATGGCGGCGATGTTCGCAGCGGAGCCCGGCACCTACGTGCTCACCGACTTCCTGCTGCGCAGCTTCGACCGCTCCGTGCTGGCCGAGCTCGGCCTGGACCGGTACCCGGAGCTGTGGGGCGACTATTTCGGGCACTACCGGCGGCTGGTCTGGCTGGCCCAGCAGCCCACCGCGGCGCTGGCGGCCGAGGCGGACCGGGTGGCGGGGATGTTCGGCCTGCCGCTGACCCGGGTCGAGGCGGGCCTGTCCCGGCTGGAAAATGCGCTCGCCGCGCTGGTCGAGGAGACGCCATGACCGGCCTGGACGCGCTCCTGCGTAGCCCGCGGTACGAGGTGTTCCCGGGCAGGGGCACCGAGCAGGCGGTCGCGGACTGGGTGCCCGCCGGGATGACCGTCACGGTCACCGCGTCGCCGGTCAAGGGCCTGGACCCGACCATCGAGCTCGCCGAGAAGCTGGCCGCCCGGGGCTACCGGGTGGTACCGCACCTGGCCGCCCGCTCGGTCGCCGGCCACGCCCACCTGGATGACATCGTGGCGCGGCTGAAGGCCTGCGGCGTGGACGACGTGTTCGTGCCGGGCGGGGACGCCCCGCACCCGGCCGGGCCGTTCGAGGGCGCGCTGCCGCTGCTTGAGCGGCTGGCCGCGATGGGCCGCCCGTTCAGCCGGGTCGGCATCACCGGCTACCCGGAGAGCCACCCCAAGATCCACGACGACGTCATCATCCAGGCGATGTGGGACAAGCGCAGGTACGCCAGCTACATCGTGAGCAACGTGTGCTTCGACGGGGCCGGGCTCGGCCGCTGGATCCAGCGGATCAGGGCGCGGGGCGTGACCCTGCCGCTGTACGTGGGGCTGGCCGGGCCGGCCGAGCGCAGCCGCCTGCTGCGGATGGCCGCGGTGGCCGGCGTCTCGGAGTCGGCTCGCTTCATTACCAGGCACCCCGGCTGGATCTTGCGGTTCTGGGTGCCCGGCGGGTACAGCCCGGACCGGTTCCTGGACCGGGCCGCCCCGGCCATCACCGTCCCCAGCGCGGCCGTGGCCGGGCTGCACCTGTTCACCTTCAACCAGCTCCAGCCGGCCGAGCAATGGCGGCGGGCGGCCCTGGAGCGCACCGGAATCGACAAACCACTACTCGCGGGATGAGCCTCATGACTGATACTCCGGGGCGGGCCAGCGCCGTCATCATCGGCGCCGGCATCGTCGGCAACAGCCTCGTGCACCACCTGGCGCTGCTCGGCTGGCGTGACCTGGTCCTGGTGGACAAGGGGCCGATGCCGAACCCAGGCGGCTCGACCGGCCACGCGTCCAACTTCATCTTCCCGATCGAGTATTCGAAGATGATGTTCGATCTGACCGAGGACAGCACCGCGCAGTACTCCGAGCTCGGCGTGTTCACGCAGAGCGGCGGGATCGAGGTGGCGCGCACCCCCGAGCGGATGATCGAGCTGCGGCGGCGGTGCAGCCAGGCCAAGGCGTGGGGCATCCCGGCCGAGCTGATCACCCCGGGCGAGGTGAGCAAGCTGGTGCCCTACCTGGACGAGTCGGTCATCCTGGGCGGCGCGCACTTCCCCACCGTGGGCGTGGTCGACTCGCTGCGGGCCGGCACGCTGATGCGGGAGCAGGCGCAGCGGGCGGGCGCGCTCACCGTGCTGGCGGGCACCGAGGTGTATGGCATCTCCGTGGACCGCGGTGCTGGCCTGGCCGGCGGGCGGGTCCGGTCGGTGACGACCAGCGCCGGGGAGATCGAGACCGGGAACGTGGTGATCTGCTGCGGCGTCTGGTCGCCCCGGGTCGCCCGGATGGCCGGCGCCCGGCTGGCGCTCACCCCGACCGTGCACCAGATGATCAGCGTCGGCCCGATCGCGCTGTTCGCCGAGACCCCGGGCGAGATCTCCTACCCGATCGTCCGGGACGTTGACACCAACATGTACGAGCGCCAGCACGGCGGCGACATGGAGGTCGGTTCGTACGCGCACCGCCCGATCATCGTGCCGCCGGACGAGATCCCCTCCATCGAGGAGTCGGTGCTCTCGCCCACCGAGATGCCGTTCACCCAGGAGGACTTCGACCCGCAGCTGGAGCAGGCGCTCGAGCTGATGCCCGAGCTCCTCGGCGACGAGCGGGCCGGCATCAGGTACGCGATCAACGGCCTGATCTCGATGACTCCCGACGGGCACCCGCTGCTCGGCGAGATGCCCGAGGCCAGGGGCCTGTGGGCGGCGGCGGCGAGCTGGATCAAGGAAGGCCCGGGCTGCGGCCGCGCGGTGGCCGAGCTGATGTCCGGCCGGGTGCCCACGGTGGACGTGCACGAGGCCGACGCGGCCCGGTTCTACCCGTTCCAGCAGACCGCCGAGCACGTCCGCGGCCGGGCCCGGGAGGGCTTCAACAAGATGTACGGCATCGTGCACCCGGCCGAGCAGTGGGAGTCCGGTCGGCCGGTCCGGGTCAGCCCGGCGTACGAGCGGGAACGCGCGCTCGGCGCGGTGTTCTACGAGACCGCGGGCTGGGAGCGGCCGTTCTGGTACACCTCGAACGAGGCCCTGCTCGAGCGGTACGCCGGGCGGCTGATGGAGCGGCCGGCGGAGTGGGAGTCGCGCTGGTGGTCGCCGGTCATCAACGCCGAGCACCTGGCCATGCGGGACACCTGCGCCCTGGTCGACCTGTCCGCCTTCGCCGTGCTCGAGGTGTCCGGGCCCGCCGCGCTCGAGGCGGTGCAGACGCTGTCGGTGGCGCAGCTGAACGTGCCGGTCGGCCGGGTGGTCTACACCTCGTGGCTCGACGACAACGGCGGGTTCCGGGCCGACCTGACCATCATGCGGCTGGCCCACGACCGGTTCCGGGTGGTGACCGGCGGCGCGACCGGGATGTCCGACGCCAAGTGGATCAGCGACCACCTGCCGTCCGGGGCGTTCGTCGCCGACCTCACCTCGGCCTGGACCACGATCGGGCTGTGGGGGCCGCGGGCCAGGGACGTGCTGGCCGCGGTGACGGCCGACGACGTATCGCACGCCGGGTTCGCGTTCGGCACCTGCCGCGAGATCGAGGCCGGCGGCACGGTCGTGCTCGCGTCGCGGATCTCCTACGTCGGCGAGCTCGGCTGGGAACTGCACGTGCCGATCGAGCAGGGCCTGCGGCTCTGGGACACGCTGTGGCAGGCGGGCCAGCCTGACGGTCTTGTGCCGGCCGGCATCGGCGTGTACGGCACGACCGGGCGGCTGGAGAAGGGGTACCGGGCGTTCGGGTTTGAGCTCACCCCCGACTACACGCTGGTGGAAGCCGGCATGACCCGGCCGAAGGTAAAGGAGCAGGCGTTCATCGGCAAGGACGCGTACCTGCGGCAGCGGGCCGAGCCGCCGTGCGCGGTGCTGTGCACGCTCACCGTGGACTCGCACACCTCGGCGGACGGGACGCCGCGGTACATGCTCGGCGGCGAGCCGGTCCTCCTCCCGGACGGCCAGCGCCTGGTCGACGCCAAGGGGCGTCCGTCCTACGTGACCAGCGCCGGCTCGGGCCCGTCGGTGGGCAAGCACCTGCTGATGGCGTACCTGCCCGCGGAGCACGCGGTCGAGGGCAGCTCGCTGCTGGTGGAGTACATGGGCGAGCAGTACCCGGTCACCGTGGCGGTGGCCGGCGCCACCCCGCTGTTCGACCCGTCGAACTCGCGGGTCAGGAGCTAGCGGTCATGGAGATTCTCGTCTGCGTCAAGCGCGTCCCCACCGTGGGCGGCAAGATCGCGGTGACCCCGGACGGGCAGGAGGTGGACACCCGGATGTCCGGGTTCTCGATCAGCCCGCACGAGGAGTGCGCGGTCGAGGAGGCGGTCCAGATCACCGAGCGGGCGGGCGGCACGGTCTCCGTGCTGACCCTGGGACCCGAGGCGGCGATCGAGCAGTTGCGCGGCGCCCTGGCGCTCGGCGCCGGGCGGGCGGTCCTGCTGGAGACCGACGGCCGCGAGTTCGGCCCGATCGCGACCGCCGCCGCCATCGCCGCCGAGGTCCGGGCGCACGGCTACGACCTGGTGCTGCTTGGCAACGAGGCGGCGGACACCGGCGACTACCAGGTCGGCGTCCGGCTCGCGCACGAGCTCGGCTGGCCGGTGGCCACCGGGATCAAGAGCCTGTCGGTATCCGCTGATGGCGTCGTGGCCCGGCGGGAGTACCGCGGCGTCGAGGAGGCCTACTCCCTGCCCCGGCCGGCCGTCGTCACCGTCAAGGAGGGCATCAACCTGCCGCGGTACCCATCGCTGCCCGGGCGGCTGCGGGCCAAGCGCGCCGCGGTCGACCGGTCCTCGCCCGAGTGGGCCGCCGAAGGGCTGCGCAAGTCGGCGCTGCGCGTGCCCGAGTCGGGCAAGCACCAGGCCGAGGTGCTGGGTGAGGGGATCGATGCGGTCCCGTCGCTGGTCCGCGTCCTGGAGGAATGGGGGGTGCTCTCATGACCGTGCTGGTCCTGGCCGAACTCGACGGCACCGAACTCGACGGCACCGAGCCGGCCGACGCCTCGCTGCGGGCGCTGACCCTGGCCCGGAGCCTGGGGGACACTTCTATCGGGACAGTTGTGTTCGCCGAGTCCGCGAGCGTGCCGGCGGACACGCTCGCCGCCTATGGCGTCACCGACGTGTACGTGATCGAGCCCGGCTCGCTCGAAGGCTACGCGCCGCAGGCCTGGGCGCGGACGCTGGCCGGACTGGCCGACCAGACCAGCGCCACCGCCGTGCTGGCGGCCGGGACCGACCGCGGCAACGAGGTGCTGGCGCACCTCGGCGCGATCACCGGCCTGCCGATGGCGGCGAACTGCACGCTGGTCACCCCGGACGGCGGCCAGACGCACCGGCTGGTCCGGCACCGCTGGGCCGGCCTGCTGCTCGAGGACGCGGTGATGGAGGCCCCCGTCGCGCTGTTCACGGTGGCCACCGATGCGGTGGCCCCGGTGCCTGTGAGCGTTCCCGCGGAAACGCCGGGGGGCCACCCGAGCCTTCTGGCGGCGTTTCCTGAGCGGAAAAAAGTTTCCCTTCAGGAAACGCCCGCGGCAGCCGCGGCGCACGAGGTTTCCGCGGCTCTGCCTTCCGGGGGAACACCCCCCGGACCCCCCAGGCCGGCCTCCATCCAGGTGCACGTGCACAAGCCCGAGGTGGCCGAGGCCGACCTGGTGGTCCGGGCGGTGGAATCGCCGGCCGGCACGGGCGGCGCATCGCTGGCCACCGCGCGGGTCGTGGTCGGCGGCGGCCGCGGCGTCGGCGGCCCGGACGGCTTCGCCCCGCTCGAGGAACTGGCCGGGCTGCTGGGCGGCGTGGTCGGGGTGTCCCGCGTGGTCACCTCCGAGGGCTGGCGCCCGCACAAGCAGCAAGTCGGCCAGACCGGCACCAAGATCACCCCGGAGCTGTACCTGGCCTGCGGCATCAGCGGCGCCATCCAGCACATCGCCGGCTGCGCCGGCGCCAAGCACATCATCGCCATCAACACCGACCCCGGAGCCCCCATCCTGGCCCACGCCGACTACGCCGTCATCGGCGACCTGCACCAGGTCATCCCGGCCCTGGTCGAGGCCCTCCGCGCCCGTTGACGCTCAACGCAGCCACGCCGTTCTCCTGCTGATCCTGGCGTCGTGCGTCCGCGGATACGACACCCAGGGAGGTGGCGGGCGGCTGGCTCTTCGCCCGGCGGGTCACGGCCGGGCGGTCAGCGTCGGCCCGGACCGGAAGATGAACCCAGCCGCGGCGCTGCCGCTCGGCCAGGCGTACCCGGACAAGTGGTTCGTAGGTGCCCCCGTCGAAGTAGCGGTGCCGGACTATCCCGGCGAAGATCTCCTCCGAGACCACCAGGACGAGGGGTGAGGAAGGTGCCTCCCGCAGCGCTCGCTTGACCCTGGGCGCATCCAGGAGCCGGAAGGCGACATCGAGGTCTTCACCATAGAAGCCCTTGCCGTCATCGTGAACCTCGCCGCAGTGGATCACCACCCGCAGCCGCAGCCGCAGCGCGGGCTGAGAGACCGTGGTGTTGTGCTCGTCAAGCAGTGCGGTCAGCGCCGGTATCAGCACGCCGATCAGGAGTGTCTTGGGCACCTCGTCATGCGGCCTGATCAGTATCAGCACGCCGTCGCCGCGATCGATCAACGGCTCTAGGTGCCTGGAGTTGATCCGGGCCTCATGTAGCGCCTGGTCCAGCAGCGAATACATGATGCGCCGGAGCTCACCCCGCTCCGGGTTGGTCCGCTTGGTCGATCCCTCGAGGTCGACCGCCAGTATCGAGCGGTGCACGGGGCCGGCGAACGACCGCGCGTCCATGGGGCGCACCGCCGCGAGCTGTATGCTCATCCGCCCTCCCGGCCAGATCCTGATAGAGACTCTTTCCTTAGCGTGAACTCTGGCCGCGCCCATGTGGGCGCGGTACACGAGGTTTGACCGCCGTGGACGGCTTTGCAGAACGGCGGACGCGGCAAATTGCCCGGACGCAAGGGGTGGACATTGCCAGGGTGTACGAGCTTTGACAAACTTGGACACTCTGAAGTCCTGGAGGATTCAACAGTGGGAGCAATCAGGCGGGACCCGACTCCGCCGGGGCCGGTCACCGACCTGTTCGACCGCCTGCATCGGATTCACATGGAGGCCGGTCTGCCGTCCGTACGGGAGATCGAGGTGAAGATCAGGGGTCGGCGGGGCCACAGTCTCATCAGCCGGTCGACCATTCACAACATCTTCCGCGGACCCCATGTGCCCCGCTGGAATTTCCTGGAACTTGTCGTCGAGGCGTTGCACGGGGATATTGCCGAGGTCCGGGTTCTCTGGCAAGCGGCTCAGCAGGACGAGAGCGCGACCGGAACGCCGGCGATTAGCGTTCCGGCGACGAGGCCGCCGATCGCGGATCCGATCGAATCCACGGCCGGGCCGTCCCTGCGGATCTGGTCAAACGAGATTCCTCCTCGTAATCCCAACTTCTCCGGCCGGAGCACTGTGCTGGATTCGCTGCGCGCCAACCTTATGGCGCGGGACCGGGAGCGTCCCGCTGTGCAGGTCATCTCGGGCGTGGGCGGAATCGGGAAAACCGAAATAGCTACGGAGTTCATCCACCTGCACAGAGACAAGTACGAAATCATCTGGTGGATACGGGCCGAGCACCACGACCGCGTCCGCGACGCGCTCGTCCAGCTCGGCCAGCGGCTCGAGCTCCGGCAGGCGGCAGCAGGAGGTGGTCGCGACCGGGCGATCACTGCCGTCCTTGAGACCCTGGGGACCGGGGACCAGGCGAGCTGGCTCTTGGTATACGACAACGCCAGTCAGCCGCTCGAACTGCAAAGGTACCTGCCGAAGTGCCTGCCGGGCGGCCACATCATCATTACCTCACGGCTACGGAACTGGCCCGCGTACGTTCCCGTGGACAACACCGAAGTCCCGCTTTTCTCCACGGATGAAGCCGCTCATTTCCTGCGCCGCAGAGTGCTCGCGCTCGCGCTGCCGGGAAGGCACGGTGAAGAGGAGGAAAGGCGCCGTGCCGCGCAGGCCAGGCAACTCGCCACCGCACTCGGCGGCTTGCCGATCGCGACTGAGCACGCAGCGGCTTACCTGGCCGAGACGAAACAAGACGTCAGTGATTATGTCAGCCAGTTTGACGAGAAAGTCCAGCGGCTGCTCGACGAGGAGTCGTCCGAATTCTCCGCTCCGATCTCGGCGGCTTGGGAGATGTCCACTGCGTTGCTGAACGCGGATGCCGAGCACTTGTTCAGCCTCTGCGCCTTCTTTTCCCCCGAACCTATCGCTGCGGAGCTGCTCCTGCAGAATGCCAAGGCTGTCACCGAGCCGCCCGGCTTGCGTGACACCTTGTCCGATTCGCGGCGGTTCCGCGCCGCGGCTAGCCGTCTGCGCAGGCTGTCGCTGGCCAAGGTCGATGGCGCACGAGATTTGATCCAGGTGCATCGGGTCGTCCAGGCCGTCACCAGAGGACGGCTGGAGCGGGATAGGCCGGATTCCTTTAACGCGTACCGGGCGGCAGTGGAGACATTGCTGGCCGAATCCAACCCCGGCAATCCCGATCGTAGTGGCAGCGACGCTATATACGACCTTTCGCTGCAGCATCTCGAATCTGACCGGAGTTTCTTCGAGACCAGTAGTCCGACCCTGCGCCGCCTCATCATCGACCAGGTGAGGCGCCTGCATCTGCGCGGCGGCCACGCCGAGGCGATGCGGTTCGGACAGGATGCGCTCGAGGTGTGGCGCGGGCGCCTTGGCCGCGACGATCTGCAAGTCCTGACCCTCGCCGTCGAGGTGGCGATCGCCATGCGGTGGGACGGCCACGCGGCCGATGCCAGCGAACTCATCCAGAAGACGCTCGTCCTGCTGAAGAACCGCTACGGCGACGAGCACAAGGTGACCCTGCTGTGTGCCAATACTCAGGGTGCTGACCTTCGCACCCGCAGCCAATTCGAGGAGGCGCTGGGCCAGGACCGCGAATTGCTGCCCAAATTCGAGCGTGTTTTCGGTGTCACCCATGACCGGACGATGAACGTCAGGAACAACCTGGCCGCCGACTACCGGCGGCTCGGTCGTTTTACCGAGGCCCTGGAGATCGACCGGCGCACCTATAGCGACCGCAGCAGCATCCTGGGTCCCACCGACTTGCGCACCCTCACGTCCTACGATGCGGTAGCCCGCGACCTGCGCGGGCTCGGTCGCTATCAGGAATCGCTAGACATCGCGCGCGAGGTGATGAAGGGATTCGCGGCCGCTGGCGGCCGGGAAAACCTCGACATGCTCAACGCCCGCAAAGGGTTCGCCGCGGCGCTGCGAAAGGTCGGCTATCCCTGGGAAGCGCTGCAGGAGAGCGAGGAAGTGGTCCAGCGTTACCGCGACTACCTGGGCCCGGAACATACCTATACGCTGCGCGCCGCGGCCAACCTGATCAATGACCGGCGGGCCGTGGGGTACCTCGTCAGGGCCGGAGAGCTGGCCGAGGAAGTCCTGGACCGCTGCCGGGAAGCCGGTTTCCCGTTCGATCTCAGCTACGGGACGATGGTCAACCTGGCGTCCGTGCGGCGCGAGAAAGGCCAGGTGGAGGAGGCGCGGCGGCTCGATCTGCAAGCGTGGCACGGGCTTGCCGACGCGTACGGCGACCTGCATCCGTTTACCTTGGAGGCGGGCATTAACTATGCCTCTGACTTGGCCGCGTGCGACGACCTGGCCGCGGCGATCCGGGTTGGCCAGGAGACCCTGGCCAAGTGCCGCAGCTCCCTGGGCGAAGACCACCCCGATACCTTGATGTCGGTCGTCAACCTGGCCATTGACGAGGCCGCGTCGGGGAATCCCGCCGAGGCCGGCCGGTTGCTCGGCGGCGCCCTGCGCCACTATGAGGACACGCTGACCACGGAACATCCTGAGGCGCTGGCGGCTGCGCAGCGGACCCGTCTCACCGCCGAGATCGAGCCGTACTGATCGCCGGGCCCGCCGCGGTGCAGGTTCTCGCGCCGAGCCCGGCCACATCGGCGGTTACCCGCCTGGCCACGTGCGTGATGAGCCGCAGCAGGTCGGCACAGTAGACCGAGGGATGGCGGAATCCTTCGCCGCTACGGTAGCGGTGCGGATAAAGGCCGCCACCGCATATTCCCATGACCGGGCAGGCCAGGCATTCCGGCGCTAGGGCCGCGACGCCGATCTGCCTGGCGATCGTGGTGGGATGATCAAGCACGGCGTCGAAGGGGTCGGTGAAGACGTGCCGTCCGGTGTCGGCCGCGCCTGGATAGGCCGAACTCAGCGAGTCGAGTTGTTTTATGGAGCCGTCAGTATCGACCACGATGAGCGTAGCGGGACGCAGGCCCAGCCCTTCCACGGCGGCCGGCGCGCCCAGCACGAGCTGTATCAATTCGGCGAACATGCGGACCCGGGTCTCTTGCTCGGGCGCCGAGTACCACCGTTCGAAGACCGTGATCAGCCAATCCGCGTAGCCAGCGCCGGGCGGCGGGCAACTCCAGTTCGCGTGCGGCAGCAGAAGATCCAATGCGGGCGGGTTGAATTTCAGCAGCGCCTGGTACGTGGTCACCGGATCGTTGCGCACGTCGATGGTGCACAGGATGCCACCGTAAACATCGCGGAATTCAGGCGAGTCAAGCAGTTGCAGGCCATCGGCTACGTCATCGTAGCTATTGCGGCCATTGGCGTAGCGACGATGGCGCCCGGTGGCTTCCGTATCGCCGTCCAGGCTGACGCCGACCCGGATGCCGAGATTCCTGAGCGTGGCAAGCATTCCAGGACGAAGGAGGGTTCCGTTGGTCTGGACGCTGATATTCACCTGAGCCGGTACCTGAGCGCGCAGGGAACCGGCTAGGTCGGTCAGCCATTCAGTACCTGCCAGGAGCGGCTCACCGCCGTGCAGGATAACGTCGACGCTGGGAAGATCATGCTGCCTGGCGTGTTCGCCGATACGCTCGGCTACCTTAGCGGAAACGGCCCGGGGCATACGCCTGGGCAGATGCTGCCACGCCTTATCCGCCATTTCATATACATAACAGTAGGAACACGACAAGTTGCAGCGGCTGTGTGCCTTCAGGATGAATTGCTGGAAGGGAACTGGCTGGTGCCCGCTGTGGCCCATATTGGCTATGTCAGGATCAAGCAGCGGCCATGGCGCGGGATGCTCCGTCACCCGAACCAGCTCGCTAGGTCCAGGGGGTCGGTCCGCCGGCCGAGGCGGGTGTGCACATCGAACATAAGCGCCAGCCGGGTGGCGAACGCCGCCTGAAGTCGCGACGGCGGCAGCCGGTGCAGGGCCAGGGCCAGGCCGATCCATGCGTCCGGCTGCGGGTCGGCTGATCCAGCGATCAGGTCACGGTAGGCCTGAACCGCGGCCTCGGCGCTGCCGCGCAGGAGCAGGCGATCGGCCTCGCTGAGCGGGAGCACGACGGCGGCGGATAGCTCGCGGTAGCGAGTCGGCCCTAGATAGCGCATGTTCAGCAGCCTGCTCCGCACGGCCGCGTCGACCTTGCGCGTTTCGTCCGCAACCCGGACCACGGGCTGAAATCCCGCCGGCCAGGACTCACCAGCCAGATAAGCGGCCGCGAGCCGGGCCACCGTCGCGGGATCGGCGGCCACGTGCCGGATCTGCCAGATCAGCAAGTGGTCCAGGGCAACTTCCCTGGCGATTTGCCGTGCGCCAGCGGGCACGGGCTGGCCGGCCAGCTCCTGGCCCCGGGCCCGCAGCAGGCCGACGAACCGGACGCCGGCGGCGGTCAGGCAACCCGTCCCTAGCAGGGTTTCAGCGACGAGGTCAATGGTCGGTCCCCAGCGGGCGAAGTGCACCTGGGCCCGGAGGATGTCATCCGGGCCGGTCTCAGCGTGCCGCTGCGCCTCCCAGAAGCGCACGATCCCCACGTGGGCGTACAGGCCCTGCACCAGGCCGCTGGCCGGCCTCGGGTCCTGCCGCCACGGGGCGTAGACCTTCTCGCCGCCCGGTTCCACCAAGGGCACCATATCCATGAGGCCACAGAGCTTGACGTGCTGGAACTCATGGACCAGGGTTTCGGCCAGGGTCACCTGGTCCGGTGGCCAGGACGTGGCGATAGCGCCGAAGGCAGCCGGGGTGGTGGCACTGACCAGGTCGGTATCGGAGTTCGGCGTCAGCGGGACGACGACCGAGATCCCGTCCGCGATCGGTCCGGCGGCCCACGGGTGCTGGCGGACCAGCAGCGCCCATGCGGACTGGATACGTTGCCGCCACTGCCGGAGTTCGTCCAGGGAAAGGTCCGTGGACATCGGCAGGGTGTAGCGATCGAGATATGGCTCGCCCGTCTCCAGCAGCGTGTCCCACGCCAGCCCATCAGCGACCGCCTGGATCATCGGCGTTCCTGACCACGGCGGCATCGCGCCGCCAGATCCGTCGTCTGGCCGCAGCAGCCGCCAGTCAGCCTCGAGGTGGCCGCCGGCGGTCACGCGCTCACCGTCGCAGCCCAGCCGGATCCAGGACGACGAGTCCGTGATCTGCAAGGATCCCAGCCCTGGAAGCCTGACGCGGCCAGCTCGTACCGGGACGTCGAGTTCGAAGCGGAAACCTGTGCGCACGGCGGCTGCGGCGACCATGGACGCGAAGTGACCGAAGTCCGCCGTGGACCCCTGCTGGATGTGGATGAGACAGTCGTGGGCCCACCCGCCGAGGTGCGGCAGCCCGAGCAGCCAGGCGGCGGCATCGGGATCCGCGGCCTGGATCCGGGCGAACAGCTCATAGGCGGCCCGGAACGCGGCTGGCCCGGGAGCAGGGCCGCCGGCGGCCTCGGCGATGGCATGCAGCAGCATCACGTGCTTGCTCAGCTGCGCATCGCGCAAGAGCCGGACCGTGGCCGGGCTGCCGGCGGCCTCGGCGAGCGCGGTAAACGCGGCTTCCGGCAGGACATGGGGGGTAATCAATTCGACCCTTCCCGCCCCGTCAGGGTCATGTAGTAACTAGATCCTCGCCTGGAACGAACTCAGCGGGATGCCGTTGTCTTTAAGGCGCTCCCGGTAGAGGGCAATCGAATGGGCGAGGACTGAGGAGCCCAGCTCGGCGAGGTGGTCCACTGGAATGTTCCGCAAGTCCGGGATAACTGTAGCTATGTCTTTTTCCTGCGAGGCCATCATTCTCTCCAGACGAGATCACGGGATGAACCCGCCCGTGTTGCCGCTAATGAGGGTATCCGGCGGGCCGCGGACGTCCTCCGAATCTTGCCCCGAGCGGCGATACGACGTAGCCAACCACGCCGTGATCACAACGGCAAAGTTTTCGGCGAGTCCAATCTTGGGCAAGGAAGTCCAGCATGGCGAGGGACAGTTGTGGACAATCGCGGACAGATTGCAAACTCCCCGCGACATATCCGGCGCCTAATTGTTATATATCATCATCGTAATATGCATCCTGAGCTGTCTTCGCTCATGGTATACGCCGGCAAAGGCCTTTTCTCGCTCCGTTACGCCGGCGCTTCGTACGGTACTCACCAGCGACGGGGCCTGCGGAGCGCCACCACGCGGCGTGGCGTACAGTCCGCCCAGCGCGACGCACGCTGTGGTCAGGCCGCCGGCGAGCGGACCGCGCCAGGTGACGGGAAGCCGGCCCGCCCTGGCGGTTGTTACGCAGGGACGATCCTGAGTGCGGCGCATGGCTGCGGCCGACATGGGAAAGTGTGAAGGGTCGGAACGCATTCTCAGCGAGGGATGGGGAACATTTGGCGGCGACTGCCGTGTGGCCGGGCGAGAGCTATCCGCTGGGTGCCACGTATGACGGAGCCGGGACCAACTTCGGCCTGTTCTCGGAGGTAGCCGATCGGGTCGAGCTCTGCCTGTTCGACGAGGACGGCAAGGAGACGCGGGTCGACCTGCACGAGGTGGACGGCTTCGTCTGGCACGGCTACCTGCCGGGCATCAACCCGGGCCAGCGGTACGGGTACCGGGTGCACGGTCCCTACCACCCGGGCGACGGGCCCCGCTGCAACCCGCACAAGCTCCTGCTGGACCCGTACGCCAAGGCGATCGAGGGCGGCGTCGACTGGGGCCAGCCGGTGTTCTCCTACCAGTTCGGTCACCCGGACCGGCGCAACAACAGCGACTCCGCGCCGTACGTCCCGCGCTCGGTCGTGGTGAACCCGTTCTTCGACTGGAACCTGGACCGGCCGCCGCGCATCCCTTACCACGAGACCGTCATTTACGAGGCGCACGTCCGCGGCCTGACCAAGGAGCACCCGGTCATCCCGGAGGAGCAGCGCGGCACCTACCTGGGCCTGGCCCATCCCGCGGTCATCTCGCACCTGCACGATCTCGGCGTCACGGCGGTCGAGCTGATGCCCGTGCACCAGTTCGTCACCGACAGCCACCTGAACGAGAAGGGACTCGGCAACTACTGGGGCTACAACACCATCGGCTTCTTCGCCCCGCACAACGGCTACGCGGCCAGCGGCACCCGCGGCCAGCAGGTGCAGGAGTTCAAGACCATGGTCCGCGCCCTGCACGCGGCGGGCATCGAGGTGATCCTCGACGTCGTCTACAACCACACCGCCGAGGGCAGCCACCTGGGGCCCACGCTGTCCTTCCGGGGCATCGACAACGCCGCCTACTACCGGCTGGCGGACAACGACCGGCGCTACTACATGGACACCACGGGCACCGGGAACAGCCTGCTCATGCGGCACCCGCACGTGCTACAGATGATCATGGACTCGCTCCGGTACTGGGTGCTCGACATGCACGTGGACGGTTTCCGGTTCGACCTGGCCGCCACCCTGGCCCGCCAGTTCTACGAGGTGGACCGGCTGTCCGCGTTCTTCGACCTGGTCCAGCAGGACCCGGTGGTCTCCCAGGTCAAGCTGATCGCCGAGCCGTGGGACGTGGGCGACGGCGGCTACCAGGTCGGCAACTTCCCGCCGCTGTGGACCGAGTGGAACGGCAAGTACCGGGACACGATCCGCGACTTCTGGCGCGGCCAGCCCGCCACCGTGCCGGAGTTCGCCTCCCGGCTGACCGGGTCCAGCGACCTGTACCAGCAGGACAGCAGGCGCCCGGTCGCCTCGGTCAACTTCGTCACCTGCCACGACGGGTTCACCCTGCACGACCTGGTCTCCTATAACCACAAGCACAACGAGGCCAACGGCGAGGACGGCCGGGACGGCAGCGACGACAACCGGTCCTGGAACTGCGGCGCCGAAGGCCCCAGCGACGCCAAGGCGGTGCTCATGCTGCGCGCCCGGCAGAAGCGCAACTTCCTGGCCACGCTGCTGCTGTCGCAGGGCGTCCCGATGCTGCTGGCGGGCGATGAGATGGGCCGGTCCCAGCGGGGCAACAACAACGCCTACTGCCAGGACAACGCGATCTCCTGGCTGGACTGGGCGGTCCGGGACGAGGCAGACCAGGCGCTGTTCGACTACGTCCGGACGCTCATCAAGCTCCGGGCCGACCACGCGGTTTTCCGCCGCCGCCGGTTCTTCCGCGGCCAGGCGCTGCGCGGCGGGCGGAACCGGCTCGGCGACATCGGCTGGTTCACCCTGTCCGGCGAGGAGATGACCGACGAGGACTGGGACGCCGGGTTCGCCAAGTCGCTGACCGTGTTCCTGAACGGCCGGGCGATCAGCGAGCCGGACCGGCGGGGCGAGCGCGTCCAGGGCGACTCCTTCCTGCTGCTGTTCAACGCCAGCGACGATGACCTGCAGTTCGTCATCCCGCCCCGCCGTTACGGGCCGCGCTGGTCCAAGGTGCTGGACACGGCCTTCGCCGCGACGGAGTTCGCGGACGAGAGCCCCGTCAAGCCGGGAGACGTGATGACCGTGATCAATCATTCCCTGCAGTTGCTGCGCCGTGGCTGAGCCCGCATCCGGGCCCGCCGCTGGACGCGCGCGGCCGGTGTCCACCTACCGGCTGCAGCTCCAGGGCGGCTTCGGCTTCGAGCAGGCCGCCGCGCAGGCCGGTTACCTGGCCGCGCTGGGCGTGACGCACGTCTACCTGTCGCCGATCCTGCAGGCCAACCCCGGCTCGCCGCACGGGTACGACGTGGTGGACCACTCGCTGGTCTCGGCGGATCTCGGCGGGGAGGCCGCGTTCCGCGAGATGGCGGCCGAGTTCCGCCGGCGCGGCCTGGGCGTGATCGTCGACGTGGTACCCAATCACATGGCCCGGCCGGTCCCTGAAACGCTCAACCGGCAGCTGTGGTCGGTGCTCTACCAGGGCCGCCAGTCGGAATTCGCGCACTGGTTCGACGTCGACTGGGACGCGCAGGAGGGCAAGCTGCTGCTGCCCGTCCTGGCCGGGCCGCTGGAGCGGTGCCTGGGTGACCTGATCATCGACACGGCCCCGAGGACCCCGGAGAACGCCGGGCACCGCGGGCCCGTGCTGCGCTATTTCGACCACGTGCTCCCGCTCCGGGACGGCGTGGCCGACCTGCCCCTCGGGGTGCTGCTGACCCAGCAGCATTACCGGCTCACCGACTGGCGCGACGCCGCCACCCAGCTCAACTACCGGCGGTTCTTCGACATCGACTCGCTCATCGCGATCAGGGTCGAAGATCCCGGCGTGTTCGCCGCCACCCACGAGGTGCTGCTGCGCCTGCTGCGCGAGGGGCTGATCGACGGGCTGCGGGTGGACCATCCCGACGGGCTGGCCGACCCGGACGGCTACCTGGCCCGGCTGGCCGCCGAGACCGGCGGTGCCTGGGTGGTGGCGGAGAAGATCCTGGCGCACGGCGAGGAACTGCCCGACTGGCCCTGCGCGGGCACCACCGGGTATGACGTCCTCAACCTGGTCGGCGGCCTGTTCACGGACCCGGCCGGGGATGTCCCGCTGACCGAGGAGTACGTCCGCTTCACCGGCGGGAAGCAGAAGTTCGCCGCGGTGGAGCGGGACGCCAAGCACGACATCGCCGACGGCACCTTCGCCGCCGAGCTGTCCCGGCTGTCCCGGCTGTTCGGCCGGGCCGGCTACCCCGCGCTGGACGGCTTCGCCGCCGCCGACCTGCACGACGTGCTGGTCGCGGTGCTGGCCGAGTTCGGTGTCTACCGGGCCTACGTGACGCCGGGCGAGCCGCCGTCGGCCGCGGCCGCGGCGGCGGTGACCGCGGCCGCGGCGGCGGCCCGGGACCACCTGGACGAGCGCCTGCACCCCGCCCTGGACGCGGTGCGGGCGGCGGTGCTCGGCCTGGCCGAGGTGACCGGCGACGCGGACCAGCAGGCCGCCCGGGACGAGCTGATCGTGCGGTTCGGCCAGACCACCGGCCCGGTGCTGGCCAAAGGGGTGGAGGACACCGCGTTCTACCGCTGGTCCCGGCTGGCCGCGCTGAACGAGGTGGGCGGCGACCCGGACATCTTCGGTGTCAGCCCGGCCGAGTTCCACGCCGCCGCCGGGCGCCTCGCCCGGCGCTGGCCTGCCACCATGACCACGCTGTCGACGCACGACACCAAGCGGCAGGAGGACGTGCGGGCCCGGCTGGCCGTGCTGGCCGAATGGCCGCAGGAGTGGGGACACCACGTGGCCGAGTGGCACGGCCTGGCCCGGTGGCTCACCGACGGGGCCGTGGCCGAGGCCACCGAGCGGGCTCCGGAGCCCGATCTGGAGTACCTGATGTGGCAGACCCTGGTCGGCGCGTGGCTGATCGGGCCGGAACGCCTGGGCGAGTACCTCGGCAAGGCGATGCACGAGGCCAAGACGCGGACGTCCTGGGCGGTGCGCCGCCCGGGTTACGAGTCGGCGGTGCTCGGGCTGGCCCACGCCGTGCTCAGCGACCCGGAGCTGACCGCTGCCGTGGCCGGCTTCGTGGCCAGGATCGCGCCGGATGCCCGGGTGAACACCCTCGGCGCGAAGCTGGCGCAGCTGACCATGCCCGGGGTGGCCGACGTCTACCAGGGCTGCGAGCTGACCGGCCTGTCCCTGGTGGACCCGGACAATCGCAGGCCAGTCGACTTCCAGCGCCGTCAGCGGCTGCTGGCCGCGCTGGACGCCAGCCAGGACCAGACGGCCCTGGGGGGTCTCAGGGGCGGGCTGGACGCGGAGAAGCTGCTGGTGACCTCGCGCGCGCTGCGGCTGCGGCGCGATCATCCGGACTGGTACGCCGGGAGCTACACCGCGCTGGCGGCCGAGGGGCCGGCCGCCGAGCACGCGGTCGCCTTCCTGCGCGGCGGCCACGCGGTCACCGTCGTCACCCGGCTGCCCGCCGGGCTGCGCCGGCGCGGCGGCTGGGCGGACACCGCCCTGCCGCTGCCCGAACTGCACTGGCGCGACGTGCTCACCGGGGTCAGGCACGCCGGCCTGCGCCCGCCGCTGGCCGAGCTGACCAGGCGGCTTCCGGTGGCGCTGCTCATCCCCGACCGGGTATGGGAGACCGAACTCTCCGGACGCGCGGACGGCAGCATCCCGTGACCACGTTCAGCGTCTGGGCCCCGGCCGCAGGCCACGCCGAGGTCGAGGTCGCGGGGCAGTGCTACCCGATGAGCCGGGAGAAGGCGGACGCCGCCGGCCAGTGGAGCGGCTGGTGGAATGCGGACGTCCCCGACATGGCGGCCGGCATCGACTACGGCTTCCGGCTGGACGGCGGCGAGCTGCTGGCTGACCCGCGCTCCCCGCGCCAGCCGTTCGGCATCAAGGGCCTGAGCCGCACCTACGATCACTCCGCCTTCCGCTGGACCGACTCCAGGTGGCGCGGCGGCGCGCTGCACGGCTCGGTGATCTACGAGCTGCACATCGGCACGTTCACCACCGAGGGCACCTTCGACGCCGCCATCGGGCGGCTTGACCACCTGCGCGACCTCGGCGTGCACGCGGTGGAGCTGATGCCGGTGGCGGCGTTCCCCGGCCGGCACGGCTGGGGCTACGACGGGATCAACCTGTGGGCGGTGCACGAGCCGTACGGCGGTCCGGACGGGCTGAAGCGGTTCGCCGACGCCTGCCACGAGCTCGGCCTGGCCGTCCTGCTCGACGTGGTGTACAACCACGTCGGCATCGGCAACCGGCTGGGCGACTTCGGGCCGTACTTCACCGAGGCGCACGTGACGCCGTGGGGGCCGGCGGTGAACCTGGACCAGCCCGGATCCGACGAGGTGCGCACGTTCCTCATCGGCAACGCGCTGATGTGGCTGCGCGACTACCACCTGGACGGGCTGCGGCTGGACGCGGTGCACGCGCTGGAAGACCACCGTGCCCTGCACTTCCTGGAGGAGCTCGCGACCGAGGTGCACGCCCTCGCCGCCCGGCTGAACCGCGAGCTGATCCTGATCGCCGAATCCGAGACCAACGACCCCCGCCTCGTCACGTCCCTGGAGGCCGGCGGGTACGGGCTGGCCGCGCAGTGGAGCGACGACTTCCACCATGCGGTGCACGCCGCCATCACCGGCGAGCGGCAGGGCTACTACGGCGACTTCGGGTCGCTGGCGGCGCTGGCCAAGACCTATACCCGGGTGTTCTTCCACGACGGCATCTGGTCCGCGTTCCGCGGCCGCACGCACGGGCGGCAAGTCGACGTGTTCCGCGTCCCCGCCCACCGCTTCCTCGGCTACCTGCAGGACCACGATCAGATCGGCAACCGGGCCGCCGGCGACCGGATCGCCGCCTCGCTGTCGCCCGGACTGGTCAAGCTCGGCGCCGGCCTGGTGCTGACCTCGCCGTACACCCCGATGCTGTTCATGGGGGAGGAGTGGGGCGCGGACACGCCGTGGCAGTACTTCACCGACCACATCGAGCCCTGGCTCGCGCAGGCCGTCGCGGACGGGCGCAAGGCCGAGTTCACCGACCACGGCTGGGACGCGGCCGACGTGCCCGACCCCCAGGACGAGGCGACCTTCCTCCGCTCCAAGCTCGACTGGGAGCAGCGCCATCGCGAGCCGCACCTCAGCCTGCACGCCTGGTACAAGGAGATGATCACGCTGCGCCGGGCCCGGCCCGAGCTGACCGATCCGCGGCTCGACCGGGTGAACGCCGACTTCGACGAGGACACGCGCTGGCTCCTGATCCGCCGGGGACGGCTGCGGATCGCGGCGAACCTCGGCAGCGAGGCCGTCCGGCTGCCGCTCGGCCAGCGCGGCATCGGCGTCCTGGCCGCGTCCAGCCCGGGGGTCGCGATCAAGCGGGACACGGTCACGATGCCCCCCGCCACCTTCGCCGTCATCGAGACCAGGGCGCGCAACGGCGGGCCCGGCTTACGGCCGCAGGCCGCCGGCCAGCACCGCGACCTGGTCACCCCCGGCTAGCGCAGCTCTGCCTGGCGGCGGAGATCACGGTGGAGAACACCCATGGGTTCTGCGGCGCGTTGTCGCCGCGCAGCGCCTTGGGCAGGCCGTGCGGGAACGTGAACGAGGCGCGGGTCCACAACCACCGGGTCCCCGAGGACGAGCAGGCCTTGACCGGGTGGCTCAACGTGACCACCGTGGCCACCGGGTAAACGGGCCCGGCGGCGCAGTCCGGATTGCAGCCGTCGATCTTGTACGTGCCCGTCCCCACCGCCTCGCTCGCCGACCAGCCGCTCCACGTCATCTTGGACAGGAACGAGGTCGAATCACCGGACAGCGCGCAGCCGAAACCGTTACACGCCGGCATGAACAGCAACTTCCCGTTAATGTCCTGGCCCTGCGCCAGGAAGGTGGGCGCGGCCTCCCCGACCGCGGTGCTCCGCGTGGTCGCCGGGTGCGGGGCACCCGTCACCACCACGGACGGGCTGGCCGGGGAATTACAAGCGGCAACCAGCAAGGCGGCACAGGCCATACCGGTCCAGCCCGCGGCCTGCCGGGCTCTGCGCGCATTCGTGGTCAACATGGATTTTCCAACCCCTCAACTCTCAACTTTCCAATAGCGGCTCGATGAGCCATCTCACCTATGCGACGGCCGCTGCGCCGTCATGGTTGGGAAGAGGGTGCGGAGATGCGGGTGATACAGCCCGTTCGGCGTCATCTCAGCGCCGGACCGGCTGCGGCGGCTAAACGGACCGAACGGACCGGGGAAATCGCCGGCCCGGCCACCAGCGGGCCTACCCGAAGCACTGACCCTCGCCCCGGTACGTCGGTACGGCGGTAACCTGCCCGTCGTCGTCGATCACGTGGTATTCCGCGAAGCGCTCGGCGAGCTCGCCGGCCTTGGCGTGGCGCAGCCAGACCCGGTCGCCGGCCTGCAGCGGCCCGGCCGCCGCGCCGCGCACCGGCGTCTGGACCTCGCCGGCGCCCTCGGTGCCGGTGAGGCTGAGGCCGGCCGGCAGGTGCGGCCGCGGCAGCCGGTCCGGGGTGCCGCTGCCGGACGCGACGTAGCCGCCGGAGAACAGCGTGGCGATGCCCGGGCCCGGCCGCCGCACCACCGGCAGCGCGAACAGCAGGGCCGGCTCGGGCCTGAACCGGCGGTAGGCGTCGAACAAGGTCGGGCCGACCAGGCCGGAACCCGCCGTGAGCTCGGTCACCGAGGTGTCCCGCGCGGTCGACTCCAGGCTGCCGGTGCCGCCGCCGTTCACGAACTGCAGGCTGGTCAGGGCCTGGATCAGGCGGATCGCCTCGGTCCGGCGGCGGATCAGCTCGGGCACCGAACGGCCCTGGATCAGCCTGATCAGCTGAGCCCTGACCGGATGCCCCGGGCGGCGCGTGACATGCTCGCACAGTAGACCAGCAGCCGGACTTTATGAATACTCTCGGGTAATGAAGCGCTCCTCTGGTGCAGCCTCTGCGCGCCCTCGTGCGTGGCGGAACTGGGCCGGAACGGCGACGGCGGTCCCGGCCCGCTGGCGCCGGCCCAGGACCGAGGCGGAGATCTCGGCCGCGGTCAAGGACGCGGCGTCCGCCGGGCTCACGGTGCGGGCACTCGGCAGCGGGCACTCGTTCACCGCCGCCGCGGCGACCTCCGGTGTCGCGCTCGACCTGTCCCAGTGGACCGGGATCACCGCCGCGGACACCCGGACCGGCCTGGTGACCGCGCGGTCCGGGACCACGCTGCGCGCCCTTAACGCCGAGCTCGCCGGGCTCGGGCTGGCCATGGCCAACCTCGGCGACATCGACGCGCAGACGCTGGCGGGCGCCCTGTCCACCGGGACGCACGGCACCGGCGCCCGGCTCGGCGGGCTCGCCACCCAGGTCGAGGCGCTCGAGCTCGTGCTGGCGGACGGGTCGGCGGTGACGTGCTCGGCCTCCGCCCGGCCGGAGCTCTTCGCCGCGGCCCGGATCGGCCTCGGGGCGCTCGGGGTGATCACCGCCGTGACGCTGCGCTGCGTGCCGTCGTTCACGCTGCTGGCGGACGAGCGTCCGATGCCGGTGGAGGAGGTCCTTGAGCAGTTCGACACGCTGGCCGCGGCCAACGACCACTTCGAGTTCTACTGGTTCCCCTACGGCCGCAAGGCCCTGGTCAAGCGGAACAACCGGCTGGCGCCCGCCGCCGCCGGCCCGCCGCCGTTGCCGGCCTGGCGGAGGTTCTGGGAGTTCGAGGTGATGGAGAACGCCGCCTTCGGGACGCTGTGCCGTATCGGCCGGGCCAGGCCGCGGCTCATCCCCGCGCTGAACAGGTTCTCCTCGGCCGCGCTGTCCGCCCGGTCCTACACCGACGTGTCCCACCGGGTCTTCGTGACGCCCCGCCGGGTCCGCTTCGCCGAGTCCGAGTACGCCGTTCCACGTGAATCACTGGGCCACGTGATCGCCGAACTGCGCCGTGCCGTGCCGCGCCTGACCGATCCGGTGATGTTCCCGGTCGAGGTCCGGGTCGCGGCGGCCGACGACATCTGGCTGTCCACCGCCTACGGGCGGGAATCGGCCTACGTCGCGATCCACCAGTACTCCGGGCTGCCCCACCAGGCCTACTTCGACCGGTTCGAGTCCATCGTGGCGGAGGTGGCCGGCCGCCCGCACTGGGGCAAGCTGCATTCGCTCGACGCCGGGCGCCTGCGCCCGCTCTACCCTCGCTTCGACGATTTCCGCCGGGTCCGCGCCGAGGCCGATCCGGACGGCAGGTTCGGCAACTCTTACCTGACCCGGGTCCTCGGGGATGCTCACGACTTGTAACGAGAAACTTACGCCATCCGCCCGGCCCGAACCGCGTCCGGTGGGCCTCTCGTAGTCCGGGTTAGTGGCCCGTGCCGCGGCCGCCGTGATCACCGCCTTCATTCACCTATGGCGGGCGCGGCACCGGTCACGTACCTGGTCGTGCCTTTCCGGCGTGGTCAATAAAGGTTCGTACTGATCCCGTGCGGGGAAAGGCAGGCAGTCGGATGCTATCGGGTTGGCTGGCGGCTAGCTACCAGGGCGGGAACGGTTCGGGCGCGGGCCGGATCGCGCTGGTCGCGGTCGCGGTGCTCGCCATCGGAGCGTACGCGGTGCTGCAGGTCAAGGCGCGGTCGCGGCGCCGGGGGGCGATGTCCGCGCGCGGCCGGCGCCGGTACGACCCCGCGGACTGGCGGACGTGGCCCACGCCGTCCTGGCCGGGCGGCCGGGACGACGAGCCGCTGTCCGGCAACGAGGAGCGATGCCGGCCGGACTGGCGATACGGCTACCCGCCCGGCTACGAGCCCTACCCCAGCTACGATCCGGCCCGGTCGCCGTGGGCCGCCCGGGACGACGCGGCGCGCGACCGGAGTTCATGAGCCCGCCCTTCCTAATCCCGACTCTGCGTGCCTAAGGTATTTGTATCGGTAACGGGCATACGCGTCGATTGGCAGCAGTTTGGGGTGCTCGCGGGAGGGGGCGTCGTGACCTTAGCCTGGGACGCACTCAACGAACTCGACGCGTACCGGATCACCGAGATCCCGCGGCGGCCCGAACCCGACGGGACGCAGGCAGCGCGAGACGAGCCTGACGACGCCGGCCGGACGCAGCGGCTCGCCGCCTTGATCGCGGCGTACCACGCCGGGGCGGACGCCAAGGGCAACGGCTCGCCGGGCAGCGGCTCGGGCACGCTGGCCCTTGGCTGGGTCAGGCACACCGCGGGCGCGCCGGTGCAGGTCCTCGCGGCGGGCGCCAGCCTGGTCGGCAGTGACGTCGGCCCGGACGTCTTCCTGACCCTGCCCGGCGGCGCGCGAGCCCAGCCGCTGCTGCGCGGCACGCTGGCCCGGCTGATGGCGCAGTTGCCTTCCTGGCGCGCCATCGGCGGGATCAGCGACGGGCTGCTGCCCGATCACGAGTACCAGGCCGGCCGCCGGACGCCCCCGTCGCTGGAAGAATGCCTGCTGGCCGTGTGGCCGGGCCCGTTCGGCTGGCTGCTTATCGCTGAACCGCTGAGCGCGGGCGAGATCCAGCGGATAGCGGACGAACTGGCTGAGCGCGAGCACTTGTCCGCGGACTATTCTGACCGGTTCCCCGAACGGGCCATGGCGGCTCGCCGGCTGAGCCTGCGGCACGCCGAGATGCGCAAGGGCGCCTCGGCGGGCATCTGGCGGGTCCGCCTGCTCGGCGGCGGCGCGGACGCCGACGCCGCGTCGCGGGTAGCCGGGCTGGTGTGCGCCTCCGCCGATCTGGCTGGCCTGCCCTACGCGGTCGCCCCGGCCGGCCCCGCGGTCCGCCGCCTGCAGGACGCCCTGGGCGAGCCGAACCCGGCTCCAGCCGGGGGCGACGCGGTGGCGGCCCACCCGTTCTACGCGAGCACCGAGTTGATCGCCGCGCTGTCCCGGCCGCCCGAACGCGAGATGCCGGGCATCCGGCTGGCGCTGCGGCCCGATTTCGATGTCACCCAGGAGCCGGCGGCTGGCCGTCAGGCGATCGCGGTGGGTGAGATCCTGGACCGGAGCCGCCGCTCAGCCGGACCGCTGATGCTGCCGCTTGACTCGCTGAACCGGCACGTGTTCGTCAGCGGCGCGACCGGGTCGGGGAAATCGCAGACCGTGCGGACCCTGCTCGAGGCCGCCACCAAGGCCGGGATCCCCTGGCTGGTGGTCGAGCCGGCCAAGGCCGAGTACCGGCTGATGGCCGCGCGCCTGGCCGGGTTCGGACCCGGGGACGCCCCCGGCCGGCGAGCCGGCGCGGCGGTTTCCCAGGTCGTTCGGATCCGGCCGGGTGAGTCGGACGCGATCGCGGCCGGCCTGAACCCGCTCGAACCCGCGCCGGACGAGGACGGCCACCGGTTCCCGCTGCAGACCCACGCCGACCTGGTCAAGGCGCTGTTCATCGCCTCCTTCCGCTCGGACGAGCCCTTCCCTCAGGTGCTCAGCGCGGCGCTGACCAGGGTGTACGAGGAGGCCGGCTGGGACCTGGCCCTGGGCGAGACCGTCGCGGCGGACACCAGCCCCGGCTACCCGAGCCTCACCGACCTGCAGCGGGCCGCGATCAGGATCGTCCAGGAGGTCGGCTACAGCCAGCGGATCACCGATGACGTGCTCGGCTTCATCAAGGTACGGCTGTCCAGCCTGCGGCTCGGCACCACCGGCCGCTTCCTGGAGGGCGGCCACCAGCTCGACTTCGGCAAGCTGCTCGGCACGAACGCGGTGCTGGAGATCGAGGACGTCGGCGACGACAGCGACAAGGCGTTCCTGATGGGGACGGTCCTGATCAGGCTGGCCGAACACCTCCGGATGGCCAACCGGGCGAAGGCTTCCGACTCGGGGGGGGTTGGGGGGGTCGTCCCCCCCGGAGCCAGCAGAGCCTCGGGGGGGCTGCGCCACCTGACCGTCATCGAGGAGGCGCACCGGCTGCTCCGCCGCCCGGAAACCGGCGCTCCCGGCGGTGCGGCGGCGCACGCGGTCGAGATGTTCGCCGGGCTGCTCGCCGAGATCCGCGCCTACGGCGAGGGCCTCATCATCGCCGAGCAGATCCCGGACCGCCTCATCCAGGACGTCATCAAGAACACCGCGGTGAAGATCACGCACCGGCTGCCCGCGGCCGACGACCGCGACGCCGTGGGCGCGACGATGAACATGACGCAGGCGCAGAACCGGTTCCTGGTCACCCTCAAGCCCGGCGAGGCCGCGGTGTTCGCCGACGGCATGGACTTCCCGCTGCTGGCCCAGATGCCCGACGGCACCAGCCGGGAGGCCGCCGCGGAGGCCGCCACCGCCACCCCCGCCGGGGTGGTCCGCACCCGCAGCGACACCTGCGGCGCCGACTGCGCCGGCCGGCCCTGCACCTTGCGGGACATGCGGGTCGCCCAGCGGGCGCTCGACGAGTACCCGGCGATCAGGCTGTGGACCGAGCTGGCGGTCGTCGCGCACCTGACCGGCTGGCCCATGCCGGTGCCGCGCACCGCGCTGCTCTCGCTGCTGCAGATGATGCCGTCCCGGCTGCGGGACTGCGCCATCTCGCACGGCGTCGACGCGGCCGTCAGCGTCCGGGTGCCGGTCATCGCCGGGCGGGTCAGCCCGGTCGGCCTCGCCTCGCACGTCAGCACCGCGATCAGGTCCCGGATCTCCCGGGGCAGCTGGCTGTGCCAGCGGGAAGAGCCCAGGTGGCTCGCCCCCGCCTACAAGTGGACGCTCGTCCTCGACGCGCTCAAGTCAGCCGACCGCAAGAACCCGGGCGCAGGCCCGCACCCGCGGAGCCCGGAATGGGAGCGGACCTACGGGCAGGCGATCACCGGCGATACCTGTGCCCGCCAGGTGGGAACGGTGCAGCGCTGGTACGACGGCGCGCAGCGGGACGGCTGGGAGGTGCGGGCCGTGGCGTTCGGCGTGGACGTCATCTCCGGCGTCGAGCGAGCCGTCGGCGCCCGCGCGGAAGACGACGACTTCGAGGAGCGCCTGACCGGCTACCTCGACCAGTTCGTCGACTGCCGCTGGCCGCGGCTGTACCTGACCGCCGATCCGCTCGGCGACCCCCCGGAACCGCGGTAAACCCGGCCTGGCTCAGGTTGTGAGAAAGGCCTAGCCAGGTGCCCTTCGTTGTCCACAGCAGTATCCACAGAAGTGTGCATTAGGTTGCCAGTAACACTGTGCATACTGGGCCGTTACCCAAAGAGTTATCCACAGGGGGTGCTTGTGGAGAACGTCGCTCAGGTCGTGGGCAGTAGTTCGGGCCGCCGCCCGGAGGACGCGGCTGACCGGGAGCGCCAGCCCCACTGGCCCGACACGCAGAGCCAGACGAGCGCCACCGCGGCGAGCAGGCGGATGCCCGGCGTGAGCCATGTCCCGTCGAACTGACCGAGGTCGTAGAGCCAGTGCGGCTCGGCCGGGCTCTGCACGGCCTGGGCGTAGATGGTCGCGCCCGCGAGCAGGCGGATCAGCACCACCCAGTCCAGCCACGACGCCGAGTACAGCGCGAGCAGGCTGATGGCCATCACGTCATACCAGGGCCGCTGGAACGCCGTGACGAACAGCCAGGCCAGGCTCAGTGCCAGGGCCGGGGCGACGGCCGGCCGGCCAGGAACCCGGTCCGGGAAGCGCAGCAGCGCCAGCAGCGCCACCGCCGCGAACAGCAGGTAGGCGACGAGCTCGAGGTGCGGCGGCACGCTCGACACGCTGAACTGGGTGTACCCGAGCACCGGGCGCCAGAAGAGCTGGTACATGGTGTCCCAGGTGATCCCCGTACTGCGGGTGACGAGCACCTTGATCGCGGGGGTCCCGGCGGCCAGGTAGGCCGGACCGACCACCACGGCAAAGCCCGCGGCGGCGGCGGCCAGGGCCCTGAGCGACCGGCGGCAGGCCCAGGCCACGGCGGCCCCGAGGAGGGCGTACTCCACCTTGATGCCGGCCGCCACCCCGATCAGCAGGCCCGCCGCAGCCGCGCCGCCGGCCGGGATCCGCGCCCGCGGACTGCTCCCCGCTAGCGGCGGGCGCGGCTCTTGCGCCGGGCGCGCCCGCAGCGCCGCGATGCCGAGCAGGCCGAACACCGCGGCCAGGCCGTCGATATGGCCGCCCGCGACGATCTCCCACAGCAGCAGCGGGTTCACCGACCACAGCAGGTGCGCCCGCAGTCGCATCCCGGGATCCGCGCGGAGCAGGCGGTCCAGGACTGCGATCACCGCGCCGAAGGCGAGCGCTTCCTCCAGCTTCAGCCAGAACGTGATGCGGGCGAGCGAGGTCCCGCCGAGTTCGGCCGCACCCCACTCCGCGGCGGTGGCCACCGGCCCGTACACGGACACCGCGTTCATCCAGCTGGACGGGATCTCGCGGGCCGGGATCTGCCGGCCGACCGGATCGCCGGCCCGCTGCAGCTGCAGCGGGGTCATGACGTAGGGGCTGTGCCCGATCACCGCCGTGCGGCCGCTGGCCGCGTAGGAGATGGAGTCCGTCGAGCCCGCGGCCGGGAGCACGGTAAGCACCACGACGGCCAGGAACGCGGCCGCCAGCACCGGCCGTACCGGCGGGCGGGCGCCCCGGGCGACGGCGGCCAGGCCGGCCAGCACGCCCGCGCCGCCCAGCACCATGGCGGCCCACAGCGACACCGTCACGAACGTGGCCGTCAGGTGCAGCGCATGCCACCACGGGGGACCGCCCGCACGGCGCATGGCGGGCACCGAGACGTTCGGGCCCGCGGCCGAGATCGCGATCATGACCAGCGCCGAGGCCGCGATGGCGGCCACGGCGAGCCAGCCGAGCAGGCGGGTGAGCCCGGGTGAAGCCAGGCTCGGCCGGGCCGCCGCGCCGGCCGCCTCGGCCCGGTCCTTGTCACTCACCTGATCGTCCGCCTGCTGCTCATCGTGGGTCCGTGAGTAGACCGTACCGGATCGCGTGCGCCGGTCCCGGCTCCGGACGTCAAAGCGCCGCGGGCGGCTCTGCGTCAGTCCAGGGACGTGGGTAGCCCCCGTCCCGCTACGCGCCAGGCGGCGTGCCGGGCGTCGTGACCCGTCCGTTGACCTCCGAACCTATGGCCGTGTCGCCCGCAGGCTCGGCGGCCTGCTCCTCGGGCGGCTCGGTGGCGTTCTTGGCCTCCGCCGTGGCACTGGCGTAGCGCCGCCGCATGGTGACGGCCGCGCCCGCGCCGGCCGCGGCTAGCACCGCGCCCACGCCGAGCAGCCAGCGCCAGTTCAGCAGCCGCCGGATGCCGGCCCGCCTCGTTCCGTCCGGCCTGACCTGGCGAGCGGTGGATAGCAGAGCCGACGACACCTTCGGGGCGACGGTGGTGGTGACCGCTTCCGCGGCCTCCTCGATACGGGGCGCGGCCCATTCCCTGGCGCCGTGAACGGCGTCCTCGATACGGGGCGACGCCCACTCCTTTGCGCCCTGAACGCCCTGTCGGACTCCCTGGACCGCAGTCGTTCCCGCGCGCTTCCCCGCCGGGATGGCCTGCGCGGCGACGTCCATGGCGCGATCCTTCGCGCGTCCGCCGAGCTCAGCCGCCCCGCTGGTGGTGCGGTTGGTCTTAATAAGGGACACGGTAACCTCCCGAGCGTGATTCCGCTATCACAGACTTCCCGGCTTTGCCGGGTTCAACCATCGCGCGCTACCGGTACGGTGAGGACTGGAGGAAATTTACGCCGACGAAATGTCTGGCTGTCGAGATGGCCGGATGAGGGGTCAACCGCATGACAGAGACGCTGACCGCGACGCTGCGCACCAACCAGGGGATGGTTGTCATCCGCCTCTTCGGAGATCACGCGCCGAAGACGGTACGCAATTTCGTGGAGCTGGCCGAGGGCGGCAGGCAGTGGACGGACCCGGGCACCGGGCAGGCCACCACCGCCAGGCTGTACGACGGGACCGTGTTCCACCGGGTCATCCCTGACTTCATGATCCAGGGCGGCGACCCGCTGGGATCCGGCCGGGGCGGACCCGGCTACAAGTTCGGCGACGAGATCCACCGGGACCTTGCCTTCGACCGGCCGTACCTGCTGGCGATGGCGAACGCCGGACCCGGCACCAACGGCTCCCAGTTCTTCATCACGGTGGCGCCGACACCCTGGCTGAACGGCAAGCACACCATCTTCGGCGAAGTCATCGAGGGCGCCGATGTGGTCGACCTGATCAGCCGGGTCAAGACGGGCAGCCAGGACAGGCCGGCGGAAGACGTGATCATCGAATCGGTCACGGTAGATCGCGGCCCTAGCGTTCCCTAGCTGATCGGACCAAGCCGTGAGCACGCCCAGCGATTCCGGACCGGGCCTACCGAGCGGGCCGGACGGGGGCGCGCCGGGGCCTGGCGGGGACGTCCCGACCTGTTACCGCCACCCCGGCCGGGAGACGTACGTCTCGTGCGTCCGGTGCGAGCGCTACGCGTGCCCGGACTGCATGCGCTCGGCCTCGGTGGGCCAGCAGTGCGTGGAGTGCGTGGGCGAAGGGGCGCGGAGCACCCGCCAGGCCCGGACCACCTTCGGCGGCCGCCCGGTCGCGAGCGCCGCCGTCACCTGGACGCTGGTCGCCATCAACGTGGCGGTGTTCCTGGTCACCTGGGTCCGGCCCGGCATCGTCGACGACCTGGAGATGATCGGGTACGCCTCGTACTCGGCGACCGGCCCGCTGCATGGCGTGGCCGCAGGCGAGTGGTACCGGCTGGTCACGTCCGCGTTCCTGGCCCCCGCCACCGGGCTGAGCGGCCTGGGGTTCATGGACATCCTGTTCAACATGTGGGCGCTGGTGTTCGTGGGACCCTCGCTGGAGGGCCTCCTCGGCCGGGCCCGCTTCCTCGCGGTGTACCTGCTCAGCGCCGTCGGCGGCGGAGTGATGTACTACTTCCTCGCGCCGCGGAACTATCCCGCGGTCGGTGCCTCGGGTGCCATCTTCGGGCTGTTCGGAGCGTGGTTCGTGGTGTCCAGGCGGCTGCGCCTCGACACCCGCGGGATCGTCGTGCTGATCGCCATCAACCTGGCTCTCAGCTTCTTCTTCCACAACATCATCGCCTGGCAGGACCACATCGGCGGCCTGCTCACCGGGGCGCTGCTCACCGCCGCCTACGCGTACGCGCCCAGGAAGAACCGGGCCGCCATCCAGGCCGCCGCCACCGTGGTGGTCGTGGCCCTGATCGCGGTCGCGGTGGTGGCCAGGAACGGCCAGCTCACCAGCGGCGGCCTCTAGCCAGCGGCGGCCCCTGGCGCCGGGTCAGCGCCACCTGGTGGAGAGGGTGACGCCCGCGATGATGAACGCGAAGCCCACCACGAGGTTCCACGCACCCAGGGCGGAAATACCTGGTATCGAGCCCTGCGAGAGGTAGTACACCACGATCCAGGCGAGACCGAGGATCAGGCAGACCACGATGGCCGGGCCGACCCACGGCGCACTGACCTTCCGCTGCGCCGTCTTCGGCGGCGGCGGGGTGTAGACCGTCCTCTTGCGGACGCGCGACTTGGGCACGACGGCCTCCTGCGTAGCAACCTGGCGAAGCCAGCCAGCGATCAAACCCGGTGATGCGGACCTAAGCGTAGCCGCTCCTCGCGGTGGTCGGTGCGATCCGTGTTTTCCAGGCGACGTCGGTGACTAATAGGTATCCTTCAGTTTCTCTTAGTCACCGTACAGCGCTGCCGATATCGCGATGAATGGATGGGGTCGTGCGCCACGTTATCCGTGCTGCCGGGGAGATCCTGCTGACCGCGGGAGTGGTCGGGCTGCTCTTCATCGGCTACCTGATCTGGGGCACCGGGCTGCGGGCGGCGTCCGCCCAGCGGGCGCTGACCGGCGAGCTGAACCAGCAGTGGCAGCGGGCTCCGGGGCGCGCCGGCGCCATCGGCGCCCCGGAACAGTTCGACGTCGCCACCGGGCAGCCCTTCGCCTTCATCAAGATCCCGGCCTTCGGCCAGCAATGGCGGTTCCCCCTGATCCAGGGGACCGCCCTGGCCCAGCTGAACGTGAGCCCTGGTCACGTGCCGGGCACCCAGTGGCCGGGACAGCTGGGCAACTTCGCCGTGGCGGGTCACCGGGTGACGGCGGGCAACCCGTTCTGGTCGCTGCCCTCGATGAAGGACGGTGACCTGGTGTACATCGAGACCCGGCGCAACGACTACACCTACCGGGTCATCGGCAAGAAGTGGGTGGCGCCGGCCGACACGGCCGTGCTCGACCCGGTGCCCGGCCGGCCGCGGCAGCGGCCGGCCAGGCGCCTGATCACGCTGATTACCTGCGATCCGGCCTGGACCGGCACGCACCGGGTGATCGTCACCGGCGTGCTGGTCGCTGCCAGGCCCCGCTAACCGACAACCGCAGGAGCACGCATGTACGCCTGGCTCTGGCACCGGCTGCCCGGCCGCACCCCCGCCCGGGCGGGGGTGCTGACCCTGGTCATCCTGGCCGCCGCGGCGGCCCTGTGGTTCTTCGCCTTCCCCTGGGCCTCGGTCCACCTGCCGATCGACACGTCCGGCTTCAGCGGCTAGAACCTCAGAACCCGTTCCCGCCACCTCCGCCGTTCCCGCCACCTCCGCCGTTCCCGCCGACGCCCCCGCTGGGAGTCGCGGTGGGAGAGCCCGGAGCGGACGGGGACCCGGACGGCGACGCGGCGGGCTGGACGAAGATGGTCACGGTGGTCCCGGGCGCCTCGGTGGTCTGGGCGGGGGGATTCTGGTGCCAGACCTGACCCGGGGTGGTGCCGGCCGGGCCGGCGATTGTCTGCGCGTTCACCTTGAAGCCCTGACTCTGCAGCAACGCCTGCGCGCTCTGCTCGCTCAGGCCGGTCACGCTGGGCACGCTCGCCGCGCCAGAGACGAATATGGTGACCTTGGACCCGGGGTCCACCATGCTGTGCGGTGCCGGGTTCTGGTTCACCACCGTCCCCGCGAGCTCGGTCGACGTCGTGTCCTGCTGGACGACGACGTTGAAACCGGCATTCTGCAGCGTTGTCTCGGCCGTGGCCTGCGGCTTTCCTTCCACGTCGGGGACGCTGACCTTGCCTGGTCCGGACGAGACGTACAGCGTGACGAGCGTGTTCGCCGGGACGTTGTTCCCCTCGGCAGGGCTGGACTTGATCACCAGGCCGCTCTTGATGCTGTCGTTCGGCTGATTGACCACGGCCGAGCGCAGGTGCGCGGCGGCGATCTGCTGCCTCGCCAAGGCGACGGGCTCGGTGTTGACCAGCGGCACCGCGTAGGTCTTGCCCGCGCCGGCCAGCAGGAAGTAGGCCGAGGCGGCGACGACGCCCATCACCAGCACCAGGCCGATGACCCACGGGATCCAGCGGCGGCTCGCGCCGCCCCCGCCGCCCCGGCCCCGGTCATAGCCCCGGCCCGCGTAGTCGTAGTCCTCGACCGGCGGGATCTGCGACGTCGCCCCGCCCATCATCGGGCCGGCGCCCATCCGCTGGGTCTGCGGGTACATGTCGAACCTGGTCGGCGGCGCCGCCGCCACCGGCATGCCGGAAGCGGCGCGCTGCAGGTCGGCACGCATGTCGCCGGCGGTCTGGTACCGGTCGCCCGGGGGCTTGGCCATCGCCTTGAGTACGATCGCGTCCGCCCACGGGGGGACGTCCGGGTCCACCCGGGACGGCGGCACCGGGTTCTCCCGCACGTGCTGGTAGGCGATCGCGACCGGCGAGTCGCCGGTGAACGGGGGCCGGCCGGTCAGCAGCTCGTACAGCAGGCAGCCGGTCGAGTACAGGTCACTGCGGGAATCGACCCGCTCGCCGCGGGCCTGCTCCGGCGACAGGTACTGCGCGGTGCCGATCACCTGGGCCGTCTGGGTCATCGTGGCCTGCGCGTCGCTCATCGCCCGGGCGATGCCGAAGTCCATGACCTTGATGTCGCCGTTGCGGGTCACCATCACGTTGCCCGGCTTGATGTCGCGGTGCACGATGCCGGCCTGATGGCTGTAGTCCAGGGCGCGCAGCACCCCGTCGATGATCTCCAGCGTCCGCTCAGGCAGCAGCCGGTGGCCTTCTTGCAGCAGGTCCCGCACCGTGCGGCCGTCCACGTACTCCATCACGATGTACGGCACGGGAAGACCGCTGGCCATGTCCTCGCCGGTGTCGTAGACCGCCACGATGGACGGGTGGTTCAGCGAGGCCGCGGACTGTGCCTCACGGCGGAACCGCGCCTGGAAGATCTGGTCCCTGGCCAGGTCGGCGCGCAGCGTCTTGATGGCGACGATCCGGTCGAGCCGGATGTCACGGGCCCGGTACACCTCGGCCATGCCGCCGCGGCCCACCACGCCATCGAGCTCGTAGCGGCCGCCGAGTAGACGGGGCTGTGTCATATCTCGCACTGTGCCAAACCACCCTGCGTTTTTTCTAGTGTCTCTACGACGTCGACGTAGAAGACGACGACGGTGTCACGGACGGCGACCCCGAGGTGGTCGGGGTCGGTGAGCTGCTCGCGGAGGCGGACGGGCTCGCCGACGGCGAGGTCTTCGGGGACGATGTCGGTTTAACGGACTTGGTCGGCTTCGGGTTGCCGGTGGGGCTGGGCAACGTCGACGGCGTGTCCCTGACCACGATAGGACTGCGCGTCCGGCTGGGATGCGGCGTGGCGCGGTGCGTCGGCGTGGCCGAGGCGGGCGTGCTCAGGTGCTGCGCCGTCTTGCTGCCCACGTCCCCGCCGGCCTGGCCGATGTGCCCGGTCAGGTACAGCCCGGTCGCGACCGCCGCGGCGCACAGGGCCGCGGTCGAGCCGGCCGCCACGAGCTGGCGGCGCCGGCCGGAGCGGCGCGGGCCGCGCGGCGGCCCGGTCCGGGGACCTCCCTCGCCCAGCAGGATGCCGGTCGCCGAGGCCGGCAGGTCCGCCCTGGTCGCGCCCCCGTAGCCGGATCCGGCCGGCTCACCAAGGACCAGCGCGCCCCGCAGCACGTCGGCGCGGTCGGCGACTACCCGGACGCTGGCCGGGCGTTCCTCCGGAGTCTTGGCCAGCATGTGATAGACCAGGTCGCTGACCGGCGAGGGCACGTCCGGCGGCAGCGCGGGCACCGGCTCGTGCTTGTGCGCGAACGCGATCGCCAGCGGCTCGCTGGCCGTGAACGGCGGGTGCCCGGCCAGGCACTCGTACGCGACCACGCCGAGCGAGTAGATGTCGGAGGAATCGGTCACCGGGGCGCCGGTGGCCTGTTCGGGCGACACGTACATCGCGGTGCCCATCACCATGCCGGTCTCGGTCAGGTGCGACGCCTGGGCCGCCGCCATGGCGGTGGCGATGCCGAAGTCGGTGATCTTGGTGGTGCCGCCCGCGGCGACCAGGATGTTGCCCGGCTTGATGTCGCGGTGCACGATGCCGGCCTGGTGCGCCGCGTCGAGCGCGCGCGCCGCCTGGCTGACGACGTCCAGCGTGGCGTCCGCGGAGAGCCGGCCCGCGCGGGCCAGGATCGCGGACAGCGGCTCGCCGTTGACCAGCTCCATGACCAGGTAGGCGCCGCCGAACTCGGCGGACTCACCGTAGTCGTAGACCCGGGCGATGCCCGGATGGGACAAGCTGGCCGAGTAGCGCGCCTCGGCCCGGAACCTGGCCAGGAACGCCTCGTCGCCGGCGCGCCCGGTCGGCAGCAGCTTGACCGCGACGGCCCGGTTGAGCAGGTTATCCTCGCCGCGCCACACCTCGCCCATGCCGCCGGCCGCGATGCGGTCGGTCAGCCGGTAGCGGCCGGCCAGCAGATAGTCGCTCACTGATTCCCCACGGCGGCTTGGTATGCCTTGATGACCTGGACAGCGATGGGTGCGGCCGAAGAGGCACCGTAACCGCCGCCTTGAATTATGACGCCGACGGCGATGTCTGGGTTGGCGCCGTACGGCGCAAAGCAGGTGAACGCCGCGTCGTTCAGGCTGACCGTGCCGGTCTCGGCGGTACCGGTCTTGCCCGCGATGACCAGGCCGCCCTCGGCCTGGGCATTGAAGGCGAAGGCGGTGCCGTTGGAGTCCTGCACCACCGCGCGCATCATCTGTCCCACGCTGCTGGCGACGGCGGGGGTGACCGGCTGGCTCAGCACCGACTGCGACGTGGCCTGCACGGTGCTCAGGTCGCTCGCCGTCACCTGCTGGACCAGGTAGGGCTTCATCAGCGTGCCGCCGTTGGCGATGGCGGCGGCGAACATGGCTTCCTGCAGCGGCGTGACGGTGTCGCTGAACTGGCCGATCGCCGAGAAGGCGGTCAGCGCCTGGCTGGGCGGTATCACGTAGTTGCTCTTCGCCACGGGCAGCGGGATGTTCAGGTTCGCGTTGTTCATGCCGAACTTTTCCGCCATGGCGTTGAGCGCGGGCGCGCCGAGCTGCATGCCGATCTTGCCGAAGGTGGTGTCGCAGGACTGGGCGAACGCCGTGATCAGCGGGGCCTGGCCGCTTCCGTTGCCGCATGTCTCGCCGAGGTCGTTGGTGAGCACGTGATTGGTCTGCGGCAGCGTGAGCTGGGTCGGCGAGTCCACGTTGGTGTTGATCGTGGTGCTCGGGGTCTGCGTCAGCAGCGCGGAACTCGTCACGATCTTGAACGTCGAGCCGGGCGGGTAAGTCCCCTGCAGGGCCCGGTTGAGCAGCGGCTGCGCCTTGTCCGCGAGCAGCTTCTTGTCGTTCTTGATGAGCTGGGTGCCGCCGTGTACGGCCAGCAGGTTCGGGTCGAAGCTCGGGTAGCTGGCCATGGCCAGGATCGCCCCGGTCTTCGGGTTGAGCGCCACGACACCGCCCGGCTTGCCGAGCTGCTTGAGCGCGTTATACGCCGCGGCCTGGGCCTTGGAGTTGATCGTGAGCTCGACCGTGGCGCCCTTGGTCGTCTTGCCGGTGATCAGGTCGATGACCTTCCTGACGTCCAGCGCGGAGTCGTTGCCGGACAGCAGCGAGTTCTCCGCCGCCTCGATCCCGGTCTGGCTGTAGATCGTGTCGAAGCCGGTCACCGGGGCGTACTCCGGGCCCAGGGGATAGGACCGCTTGTACTTGATCACGTCGTTGCCGCCGCTCGGCCTGGACACCGCGACGGTCACGCTGTCGGAGGTCACGATGCTGCCGCGCTGGTACTGGTTCTGCGCCGCGTAGAACGCGCGGGAGTTGCCCGGCTCGTTCGCGAGGCTGGAGGTCTGGAAGCCCTGCAGGTAGTTGACGTTGATGAGCAGCAGCAGGAACATCGCGAGGACCGCGATCGATATCCGGCGCAGCGCCCGGTTCACTTCAGCGTCACCACCTGGGTCAGTCCCTCTTCCTGTATCGGCCGCGGCGGCGGCCGCCGGGCGGTATCGCTCACCCGGGTCAGCAGGGCGATGAGTATCCAGCTGCCCACCAGCGAGGACCCTCCCTGGGACAGGAAGGGAGTGGTGATGCCGGTGAGCGGGATGAGCCGGGTGACGCCGCCGACGATGACGAACACCTGGAGGGCCAGCATGAAGGAGAGGCCGCCGGCCAGCAGCTTGGAAAACGAGTCCTTGACCGACATCGCGGTCCGCAGCCCGCGCTGCACGATCAGCCCGTAGATCAGCAGGAGGGCCATCAGCCCGGCCAGCCCGAGTTCCTCGCCGAACGCGGTGAACACCAGGTCGCTCTGCACCAGCGGGGTGATGTACGGCTGGCCGCCGCCCAGGCCCTTGCCGAGCAGGCCGCCGCTGCCCATCCCGTACAGGCCCTGGACCAGCTGGTAGGAGTTGCCCTGCACGTTGGCCGCGGTGAAGGGGTGCAGCCAGATGTCGAACCGCTCATGGACGTGGGCGACGAGCTTGCTCGCGGCGAACGCGCCCGCCACGAACATGACGAAGCCGATCAGCAGCCAGGAGGTCCGGGAGGTCGCGATGTACAGCATCGCCACGAACAGGCCCATGAACACCGCGCTGGTGCCGATGTCGCTCTCGAAGATGAGCAGCAGCAGGCTGGCCGCCCAGGCCAGCAGGATCGGGCCGAGGTCGCGCGCCCGGGGCAGGTCGATGCCGAGCACCCGGCGGCCGGCCAGCGCCAGGACGTCCCGCTTGACCACCAGGTAGCCGGCGAACGAGGCCGCGAGGGCCAGCTTGGCGAACTCCTCCGGCTGGATGGTGAAGCCGCCCACCTTGATCTGGATCTTGGCCCCGAAGACCTCGCTGACCGAGGCCGGCAGCATCGCGGGCAGCGCCACCAGCAGGAGCCCGACGGCGCCGAGCGTATAGGTGTACCGCTGCAGCACGCGCGGCTCGCGGATCAGGACCAGCGCCGCCACGAAGCCGCCGATGCCGATGGCCGAGTAGAGGATCTGGATGTTCGTCTCCGACGTGCTGATCGGAGGCGGGTGGCCCTGCGCCCCGAGCCGGTACATCATCACGATGCCGAGGCCGTTCAGCAGGGCCGCGAGGGGCAGCAGCAGCGGGTCCGCCCACGGGGCGAACCGCCGCACGGCCAGGTGGGCGATCAGCACGATCACCACGTACACGGCCAGGTACTCGATGATCGCGGCGGGCAGCTTGCCCTTGACGGTGTAGCCCACGTTGGCGAACGCGAACGCGATGAGCGCGAACGCGAAGACCAGCATGATCAGCTCGGTGCGTCGCCGGCGAGCCGCCGGGACCAGCGGACCCGTCGGGTCAACGGCTGGCGACGGGGCGGTGATGCTACTCACGTGTGCCCTGGGGCAGGCACGGCGACGGCGCTGGACGGGATGCCGAACTCAGTGGAAAGCGGGCACGCGGCCGCAGGCTTGGGCGGCTGCGGGCCCGGATTGCCTGGGATGTTGTTCGTCGCCTTCTTCTGCCTGGCCAGCGCCACCGCCGCCTGATAGGCCTTGTCCGCGGTCACCCAGTTCTGCAGGGTGGTGTACTGGTTCTTGCACTGGGTGACGTCAGCGCGGATGGTGCTGACGGTGCTCTGCACCCGGGCCAGGCTGCCCGACGCGTAATCGGTCGTAACCGTCTGCTTATCGTTCGCCGGCACCTGGGCCAGCCGGATCCCGGTCGGCTGATAGGGCTTGGACAGGTTCCACCCGGCGATCCGCTGGTTGATGCCGCGGTAAATGATGACATCGCCCTTGCTGTCGGCCCCGACGTAGTACTGGTCCTGGGTCCACTGCCAGCTTATGTAGCCGCCGCCGATGAGGACGCCCAGCAGCACCACCAGCGAGGTGGTCACGATCGGCCAGCGGCGCCGGCCTCGTTTCGGCTGGGCGCGATGGCTGCGCCGGGCCCGGACCATGGTCAGGTCGGTGCCGTTCTCGCTCGCCCTGGCCAGCGACATGGCCGCGGGGTCCAGGTCGTCGACGGCCACCATGGACTGCGGGCCGGTCGTCGAGGTCCGCCCGTCACCGTCGTAGGAGACGGCGAAATGATTCCCCAGGTGATCCTCGACGACGCCGAACGGGCCGGTGCCGTCGGTGCTCAGCCTCGGGTCGTGGACGTTCGCCGCGGCGCCGGCCATGACCGGGGTCCCGGTCGGGGGCATCCGGGACGTGGCCGTGTCCACGACATCCGCCACGATGCAGGTGATGTTGTCCGGACCGCCGCCGTGCAGCGCGAGCTCGATCAGCTGCCGGGTGACCGCGTCGGGGTCCTCGATCGTGGCCAGCGTCTCGCGCAGCGTCTCGTCGCTGACCACGCCGGACAGCCCGTCCGAGCAGAGCAGGTAGCGGTCGCCCGCCTGGCCGTCGTGCACGGACAGGTCGGGCTCGGCGATCGACCTGCCGTCCAGCGCCCGCAGCAGCAGCGAGCGCTGCGGGTGGGTGGAGACGTCGTCGGCGCTGATCCGGCCCTCGTCGACCAGCGACTGCACCAGCGTGTGGTCGTGGGTGATCTGGTAGAGCTCGCCCTCGCGGAGCAGGTAACCGCGCGAGTCGCCGATGTGGCAGACCGCGGCGTGCCCGTCAGACCAGAACAGCGCGGTCAGCGTGGTGCCCATGCCCTCGACCGCCGGGTTGGCGACGATCATCTCCTGCAGCCGGGCGTTGGCCGCGGCCACCGCCGCCGACAGCTCGGCCAGCATGTCGCCGCCCGGCGGCTCGGAGTCGAGCTTCGCCATCGAGGCGATGGTCAGGGAGCTGGCCACCTCGCCCGCGGCGTGCCCGCCCATCCCGTCCGCGACCGCGAGCAGGCGAGGTCCCGCATACGCCGAGTCCTCGTTCCCTTCACGGAGGAGGCCGACGTCGGAACGTACCGCGTAGCGGAGTACAAGTGTCATCTGCGCAGTTCCAGAACGGTCTTACCGATGCGGATCGGCACGCCCATCGGCACGGGCATCGGCCGCGTCACCTTCTGCCGGTCCAGGTAGGTGCCATTGGTCGAACCGAGATCCTCGACGATCCACTGACCGTCCTGGGGGAAAATCCGGGCATGTCGGCTTGAAGCGTAGTCGTCGTTGAGCACTAGCGTGGCATCATTGGCCCGGCCCAGCGTGATCTGCTGCTGGGCGAGGTCGAGGCTGGTGCCCTTCAGCGTGCCCGCCGTCACCACCAAGATCCGCGGCGATCCGCGGCCGGACCGGGCCGGACGGGCCGGGCGCGGCGCCTGGGCCTGGCGCATCTTGGCCTGGCGCATCTTGCCCCGCCTGGCCGTCGTGGACGGGCCGCCAAGCAGGTCAGTGCGGACGACCCCGATGGCCGCTATGACGAATAGCCACAGCACAGCCAGGAACGCCACCCTGATGATGGTGAGAGACAGCTCGTTCATCTACGGCCACGCCCTTGGACCCTAGTAGCTGGTGCGCGAGTAAGCGGTGCCCTGGCCATCCTCGCGGTCTTGGCCATCCTGGCGGAAAATCAGTGTGGTCCGGCCCAGCGAGACCTGGGTCCCGTCGGTGAGCGCCACCCGCCGGACCGGCTGGCCGTTGACGAAGGTGCCGTTCGTGGAGCTCAGGTCGACCAGGACCACCTGGCCGTTTTCCACCCTTAGCTCGGCATGGTGCCTGGACACGCCCGGATCCACGAGCCGCAGGTCGCAGTCCGTGCCCCGGCCGAGCAGCGTCACCGGCGTCTGCAGCTCGTAGGTGTGCTGTTCGCCGCCGGCCGGGCCGCCCGGCGCGCCCGGGCCGGAGACTAGCAGGCGCGGGTGGCCGGGGAAGCCGCGACCCTGCGTCCGGGGCAGGTCGCTGGCCGGCATCCGGATCTCGCCGCCCTCGATGGTCGAGCCCCGGATGACGCCGGACCTGATCCGGAACGTGCCCGTCGTCATGTCGGGCACCCCCTCGAACCGCATCCGCACCGGTCCCACGAACGAGTAGCCCTGCTCCTTGGCGTAGTCCCTGGCCAGGTTGGCGAGCTCGACGCCGAGGCTCTCGGCGTACACGTCGAGGCGCTCGTGGTCACTGTCGGCCAGCTCGACGACGAAATCGTTCGGCACCAGCGTGCGCCCCTTGGCCACGATGGCGGCCCGGTCGTCCATCTCGCGCTGGACCGCGCTCGCCACCTCGACCGGCTGCAGCTCGGACCTGAAGGCGCGCGCGAAGGCACCCTCTACCATGCCTTCAAGACGACGCTCGAAGCGCTGCAGAACTCCCAACGTGCCACCTCCCTTCACGTCCCTTGCCCACGATCGTATCCGGGGCGCGGGAGCGCTCGCGGTCGTGCTAACCTACTCGTTGCCCAGGGCGGGTGGCGGAACGGCAGACGCGCACGGTTCAGGTCCGTGTGTCCGAAAGGACGTGAGGGTTCAAATCCCTCCTCGCCCACATACCGGCGTATCCCGGGACCGGAAGTCCCGGAACGCACGTCACGGAACGACGATGACGGGGCAGCGGGCATGGCGAGCCAGCCATCCGGATACGGAACCCGCAACCCGGTGCCAGGCGTGCTTCGGCGCCCCGATCACGAGCGCGTCTGCGCTGAATTCCTCGGCGGCGGCGGCGAGTTCCCTGGCCGGGCTGCCCCGCCTGGTGCGGACGTGCACCTCTACGTCGGCGTGCCCGGTCACCTGGTCGAGTTCGGCCAGCAGCCACCGCTCCAGCGCCTCGGCGTCCCGGGGCACGCCCACGACCTGACCGGTCAGCGGCTCGCAGTAGACCCCGGAGGAGCACACGTACACGACGAGCAGGGGCCTGCCGAGCCGCTGGGACACGCCGGCCGCGTACGCCAGCGCGTTGCGGCTCGAGGCCGAGCCGTCGTAGCCTGCGATCACCGGGTGATCGAGCCGGAGCGAGGATGACAGCGGCTCGCCGCGCGGGGCCGGATCGGGAACCTTAGCGCTGGTTTCCGCGGCCGCCTCAGGCGGCATGCGGGAAGGCTGTCCCGGCCGGTCGGGCCCCGGCTGGCCCGGTGACGGATTTGACTCTGCCTGATCCATAATCCGCGTCCTAGCGGAAGACCGCTTCCTTGACAGCCATACTGAGATAATTGCCCCGGATGAACGGCGTTACTCGTATTTGGAAAGCACTATAGATCAGCGGGCGGCCATATGGTGAGTACTCACGGGTGCCCGCGTGGCACGATGTTCGGGTGACCGCAGAGCAGGCGGGGACGATCAGCAGCCGCACGGACGCCACGGCCCGTGCGGTGATTGAGTGCGCGGCAGATGCGATCGTCGCGTTCAGCACCGATCGCACCGTGATGCTGTGGAATCCGGCGGCGGAGCGGATGTTCGGCTGGGCCGCGGCCGAGGTCATCGGGCTGGAGCCGCAGATCATCCCGGAGGAGCTGAAGGCCGAGCACAACGCGGTCCTGGAGCGCGTCAGGGGCGGCGGCCAGATCTCCTTCGCGACCCGCAGGATCCGCAAGGACAGCACGGTCATCGACGTGCGGATCGACACCAGCGCGCTGATCGACGGCGCGGGTGAGGTGACCGGCTGGGTCAACGTCTGCCACCAGACCGGGGAAGACGACGTGGCCAGGCACTATATGGCCGAACGGGCGCGGGTGGTACGCCGGCTCGGCGATGTGGTCGCCGACATGAACGCCCAGCGCGACCTGGAATCGGTGCTCGACCGCATCGCGGCCAGCCTGCGCGAGCTGACCAGTGCCGACGCCGGCGGTTTCGTGCTCATCGAAGAGGACACGCTCAGGCTGGTCAGCACGGCCGGGCTGCCGGCCCGGCTGCGCGGGAAGACCGCGACGCTATCCACCAGCCTGGTGGGCGAGCTGATGAACTCGGGCAAGACGGTCATGATGGCGACCGGTGAATCGGGCGGCTTCGATGACCTGATCTGGTCGGCGCTGCCCGGCCTGCACACGATCGCGCTCAGCCTGTCGCACGTGGCGGGCAAGCCCTACGGGGCGCTGTACGCGCTGTACAGCAGGCGCACGCTCAGCCATGTCGAGCTGGAGTTGCTCGAGCTGCTGGCCGGCCACGCCGGCGTGGCCCTCACCAACGCGATGGCCTTCGAGGAAGTGGTCAGGCAGCGGGCGCACGAGCGGGCCGTCATCGACGGCAGCGCGGACGGCATCGCCGTGCTCGACGAGGCCGGCCTGGTGCGGCAGTGGAACCCGGCCGCGCACCGGATCACCGGGACGCCGGCCCAGGACGCCATCGGCAAGCCGCCGTCGTTCCCGCTTCCTGAGCCGGGCTCGACGCTCAACTGCAAGCTGCCGAACGGGCGCTGGCTCGACGTCCTGTGCACCTCGCTCGCCGACAGCGGGGAACTGGTCGTCGACTTCCGTGACGTCACCGCGGCCAAGGAGCTCGAGGAGGCGAAGGACCTCTTCCTGGCCACCACCAGCCACGAACTGCGGACGCCCATCACCGTGGTGCAGGGCTTCGCCAGCACGCTGGCCACCCGGTGGGATCAGCTCCCGGACTCAGAAAAGCGCGCCGCGGTGCGGACCATCGAGGAACGCGCCAGGTCGCTCGGCCGGCTGGTCGAGCAGCTGCTGCTCGGCTCGCGGGCCGGCGCCGACCAGCTGCCGGTCAGCAACGGCCCGTTCGACCTCGGCGCCGTGCTGCACGGGGCCGCCGCCGCGTTCCGGCCGCTGTCAGGCAAGCATGCCGTGGTGGCGGACATCCCCGCCGGCCTGCCTGCCGCCAGCGGTGACACCATGGCTACCGACATCATCGTCGGGCAGCTGCTGGAGAACGCCTTCAAGTACTCGCCCGACGGCGGCACGGTCAGCATCCGGGCCCGGGTGACGGGTGAGGTGGAGGCGGGCGGGGGCTGGATCGAGGTCACGGTGGAAGACGAAGGCGTCGGCATCGCCGACGGCGACCACGAGCGCATCTTCGACCGGTTCTTCCAGGGCGAGGCTGGTGACCGCCGCAGGTTCGGCGGCGTCGGCATCGGCCTGTTCATCGTCCGCCGCCTGGCCGAGGCGCAGCACGGCGAGGTCACGGCCACCACGCGGACCGCGGGCGGCACCGCGATGTGCCTGCGCCTGCGGCCCGCGGCGAGCCCGGTCCCGGGCTGAGGCCCTTACCGGTGGCCCCTCACGCGGTCGCGCTGTGCTCGTTCTCCCTGGGCTTGTCCCGCCGGCGCGGCTCGCCGCCGGTGGCTTCCAGATAGGCGTCGACGATCTCCGGGACGTCGTAGCCCTGCCGCATGATCTTGCCCTTTTCCAGCCAGATCACCCGGTTGCAGCTCGCCTCGATCTCGGCCAGGTTGTGCGCGACCAGGAACACCGTGCCCGCTTCCCCCCGCAGCGCGACGATCCGCTCGTGGCTCTTGGCCCGGAAGTTCGCGTCGCCGGTGGCCAGGGCCTCGTCGATCATCAGGATCTCGTGGTTCTTGGCGGACGCGATGGAGAACCGCAGCCGCTGCGCCATCCCGGTCGAGTAGGTGCGCATGGGGTAGTCGATGAAGTTCCCGACGCCCGAGAAATCCACGATGGACTGGTAGCGGTCCTTGGTCTCCTGCGGGGTCATGCCCATGGCCAGGCAGCCGAGCACCACGTTCCGCTCCCCGGTCAGGTCATCGAGCAGCGCGGCGTTGACGCCGAGCAGGGCGGCCTGCCCGCTGGTGTAGACGCAGCCCTGCTCGGGCGGGAGCAGGCCGGCGATCGCCTGCAGCAGCGTCGACTTGCCCGAGCCGTTCCGGCCGATGATGCCGACGGCGTCGCCGTGGTTGATCACGAACGAGATGCCCCGGATCGCGTGGACCTCACGGACCGACGGGCGGCGCTGGCGCTTGATCACCCGCATGAGCGCGGTCGCCGCGGTGCCCTTGTCGCCGCCCGCGCCGTACACGCGGTAGACCACGTGCAGGTCATCAACGACCACGGTCGGTTCGGCACCATTAGCTACGGGCCCGCTAGCCACGGCCGTACCTCGTTTCCGCTTCCCAGAAGAACAAGAACCCGACGACCAGGGCCACCACGGCCCAGCCCGCGCCGTAGAGCCATAGCTGGGAGGTCGTGATGGTGGGATGGCAGTAGGCGCTGTCGCTGACGAGCTTGCTGTTGTGATAGTAGAGGTCGCAGATCCGCGCGTTGTAGGGCTTGCTGCCCGGGGCGGCCAGCCGCTGCGACTGCAGGATCGCGTTGCGGACCAGGCTGATGAAGATGGCGGCCGGGTTGATCTGCAGCAGGTAGCTGATCGCCGGATGGTGCCGCAGGGTGCCGATCGTCTGGATGCTGTACATGACGCCAGAGGAGTACATCCAGGTCCGCACCACGAACGGCATCAGCTGGCTGAAGTCGTCGGCGCCGGCGCCCAGCCGGGCCAGGAACAGGCCCATCCCGACGTTGAACACGGCCTGCAGCAGCAGGGCCGGGATGGCGAGCAGCCAGTACCAGGTCAGCGGCTCGCCGGTCGCCAGCACGATCACCGTGAGCACGATCATGGACATGACGAGCTGCTCGAGCTCGATCAGCACGTACCCGATCGGCAGGCAGGCCCGCGGGAACGGCAGCGCCCGGATCAGCGGCAGGCTGTCCGGCATGACCCGGGATGTGGTGATGAACGCCCGCTGGGTGAAGTTGAAGATGAAGATCCCGGTGATCAGGAAACCGAGGAAGTTGGGCACGCCCCGGTTGGTGCCGAGGATGATGCCGAAGATCAGGTAGTAGACGGCGGCGTTCAGCAGCGGGGTGAGCACCTGCCACAGCTGGCCCAGCCGGGCCTCGGTGTACATCGCGACGTTGCGCGCGGTGGCGAAGCCCACGATGAAGTGGCGCCGCTCCCATAGCTGCCGGGCGTAGACGAACACCCCAGGGCGGGCCGCGCTGGGCCGGAGCCGGTACCTGGCCGCCAGCTCCGCGAGCGGCTCGTCCGCCACGGCCGACGGATCCACCTCGGGGATCGCCAGGTCATCGGTCAGCGTGCCGGGGCCGCCTTGGGCACGGGTTCGCTCTCTCATGCTGGCGAGCCTTGGCCGCGCCGGGCGGCCGGTGCCTTGCGGAAGGGCAAGAGGGGGTATGAGCTGACAACCTTCACGGTGAGACGTTACCGTGCCGCCGGCGGGTACCGGAGCCACCCCGGGTTTCTGCTGGGACGCCGTTACCGTTCAGATATCTGGAGTGCCCGCGTGTTTCCGGAGCGCTTTCACGGGGCATTTCCGCTCGTACCGGGTTCGCTCAAGGTCGGACAGACGGGCTGGGCTGACATGGAGGTGACTGAGGCGAGCGTCCTACTGCTCCCGTTCGCCGCTTCAAGCGTTGGCGTAGCCCGCCGGCGCCTGGTGTCGGACCTGATCGCAGCCGACGTCTACGATCCTGCCGTCTGTGACGTCGCGCTCGTCATCAGCGAGCTGTTCAGCAACGCCCTGCGGCACGCCGCGCCGCTGCCCGGCTCCACGATCCGCGTGGCCTGGCGCATCGACCCGGGCAACGTCCAGGTTTCGGTCAGTGACGGCGGCGGGTCGACCGTGCCCGAGCTGGGCGAGCCGACCCAGGGGGCGACCGGCGGCCGGGGCCTGAGGATCGTGGAGAAGCTGTCCAGCCGCTGGGGAACGAGCACCGGCGCGGATGGCACCACCGTGTGGGCGGAGGTGCCGGTCCGCCCGGCGAAGACGGGGACGGAGATGACCGCGGTCGGGGGGCGGGCGGTGGCCAAGGACAGCGGCTAGGGAACGGGCCACGGGGAACATGGCCGCCGGGGGGAGCGAAGGGGGCGGGGGACGGTGCCGCGGTTCAGCGGGGTGGACAGTGAGGTGGGCAGGCTCCGGGCGGTTATCGTGCACCGGCCAGGAGCCGAGCTGAAACGGGTGGTCCCGCGCAAAACCGGGCAGCTGCTGTTCGCCGGGCTGCCGTGGGCGGCCCGGGCTCAGCAGGAGCACGACATCTTCACGCAGGCCCTGCGGGACCACGGCGTGCAGGTTCTCTACCTGACCGAGCTGCTCCAGGACGTGCTCGAATACGCGCCGGCCAGGCAGCAGGCGATCACGGCCGCGCTCGCCGCGGTCCTGCTCGGTGACCAGCTGGCCGGCCAGGTCCGGCAGCACCTGGACGGGCTCGATCCGGAGGCGCTCACCGAGATGCTCATCGTCGGGCTCGCGGCGGGCGAGTTCCGTTCCGGCCGCGGCGCGGTGTACCAGCTGCTCGCCGCGTCGGACTTCATCCTCAGGCCGCTGCCGGACCTGGTGTTCTTCCGGGATCCGAGCGCCTGGATCGGCGATCAGGTGGCAGTGGCCAGCCCGGCCGCCCGCGGCGGGGGCCTGGCCGCCGAGCTGGCCGGCGTCGTCTACGCGCACCACCCGCTGTTCGCCGGGACCAAATCGCTGTACCGGCCGGGCCTGGAGCCGCTGCACGGCGGGGACCTGCTGCTGGCCGCGCCGGGCGTGATCGCGGCCGGGTGCTCGCCGCCCGGGGCGGAACGGCTGGCCCGGCGGGTCTTCGACGCCGGGCTGGCGCACGCCGTGCTGGTGGTCCCGCTCGGCCACCCGGACCGGCGGCTGGACACCGCCTGCACCGTGCTGGGCGCCGACACCGTGCTGATGCGCCCGGCTACGGCCTACTCGCTGACCGCCCGGGTGCTGACCCCGGGCGGCGACGGCCCGCGGGTCTCGCATCCGCGGGCCTTGCTGGCCGCCATGGCCGCGGCGGCGGGCCTGGACCGGATGCGGGTGGTGGAGACCGGGTTCGGGCCCGCGTCCGCGAGCCGCGAGCAGTGGGACGACGCCGCCAACCTGCTGGTGCTGGCCCCGGGGCTGGTGGTGTCGCACGAGCGCAACGTGGCCACCCACGCCAGGCTCGAGCGGAGCGGCATCGAGGTGATCACCGTGCCGGGCAGCGAGCTGTGCGGTTCCCGGGGCGGTCCGCGCAGCCTGTGCTGCCCGGTGAGCAGGGATCCGGCGCCGCTCCCTGCCGACTTATGCACCGAACTCTCAGGATGCGCTCAGCGTAGTTACCTGGCTTCCGGGCGCCCGGCGCGGTAAGGTTCGGCTCGTGGAGCTAAATGTCTCAAGTCGATTTCACAATGATCACACCATCGTGATCATTTCTGGTGAGATCGATCTCTATACCGCTCCGCGGCTGCACAGCGAGCTCGGCGCCGTCCTGGTCGATGGCATGCCCACCCGGGTCGTGATTGACATGTCCGGCGTGGAATTCTGCGACTCGACCGGCATGAACGTGCTGCTTTCCTGCCTGCGCCGGGTGCGTGAGCGGGGCGGTGAGCTGGAGATCGCGTCCCCCAAGCCCGCGGTGCGCAAGATCCTTCAGGTGACCGGCCTGGACTCGGTATTCACCCTCGTCGACAACGTCGGCCCGTCCGGCCTGAGCAGGCCGAAGCCGGCCGTCCCGCAGTAAGGGGACGGGCGCGCGGGCTCGTTGGCTTAGGATCGGGCGCATGCCAGTGCCAGCGCCAGTGCCAGCAGAGTCCCAGGCCAGCGACGTCGCGGTGGTCATCCCGGCCCGGAACGAGGCCGATCGCATCGAGGCGACCGTGACGGCCGCGTCCGGGCTGGCCAGCGTCGGCCTGGTGGTGGTCGTCGACGACGGCTCCACGGACGGTACCGGTGCCGTCGCCCGCCGCGCGGGCGCCGTGGTCTTGAAGCACGCCCGCAACCGGGGCAAGGCGGCCGCGATGCAGTCCGGCGCGACCGCGGTGGGCCTGGTCGACCAGCGGGAGCGCCGCGAGCGTCCCCGGCACCTGCTGTTCCTCGACGCGGACCTGGCCGAGTCGGCCGCGCAGGCGGGTCCGCTGGCTGACCCGGTGCTCGCAGGCACGGCCGACATGACCATCGCGGTCTTCGCCGCGACCGTCAAGCTCGGCGGTCACGGCCTGGTCGTCGGGCTGTCCGGGGCGGGCATCCGCCGCGCGGTCGGCTGGCGGCCGGCCCAGCCGCTGAACGGGCAGCGCTGCCTGACCCGGGCGGCGTTCGAGGCGGCGCGCCCGCTGGCGCGCGGCTGGGGGGTGGAGACCGCGCTCACCATCGACCTGCTGCGGCGGGGATTCCAGGTCACCGAGGTCGAGGTGGAGCTCGCGCACCGGGCCACCGGCACCGGCCTGCGGGCCCAGCTGCACCGGGCGCACCAGCTCACCGACGTGGCCAGGGCGCTCGCCGCCAGACCATGATCAGGCGGCCGGAACGGGCAGCGCCGGCGGGTTCGGCGGAGCCGGCCGGGTCCCAGGGTCCGGCGAGCTCCAGGATGCCCGCGGGAACCGCCGGGCTTATCGCCGCCGGAGCCAGCGTGGCGTGCACGTTCGCCGTCGCGGTGGCCGGTCCCTCGGTCATGGAACCGGTGCTCCCGGGCCGCCCGGGGCCGCCGCCGTGGTCGGCCGGCCTGCACCCGTCGCCCTACCTCGCGGTCGGCCTGACCGGGGCCGGGCTGGCCGCCGGAACGCTCGGGCTGGTCCTCGCGCTGCGGGCGGTCCGCGGCGGCTGGTCGGTTCCGGCGCGGGCCGTGCTGGTCGCGGGGCTGCTGGCGGCCGCCGCGCTGACGCTGGTGCCGCCCTTCGGGTCCTCGGACCACCTCAGCTACGCCGCCTACGGGCGGATGCTCGTCACCGGCCACAATCCGTACACCACGACCCCGGCCCAGCTGGCTGCCCTGGGCGATCCGGTGGCCCGGGCGGTGCAGGACTGGTCGGGAGCGCCGTCGGTCTACGGGCCGCTCGCGACCGCGATCCAGGCGCTGGCCTCGCTGGCCGGCGGCACCTCGGTCCGGCTCACGGTGTTCGTGCTCGGCCTGGCCAACCTGGCCGCCTTCGCCGGCACCGCGCTGCTGCTGCACCGGATGACGCGTCGGCATCCGGCGTGGCAGCTGCGTGCCGCCCTGCTGTGGGCCGCCAACCCGCTGCTGCTCCAGGTGCTCGTGGCCGGCGCGCACCTGGACAGCCAGGCGGTGGTGTTCGGCGTCGCGGCCGTGGCGGTGATGTCCGGGGCCCGGGACGGCTCGGCGGGCCGCGCGGCGCTGGCCGGGGTCCTGGTCGGGCTGGGGTTCGCGGTCAAGGTCACGATCGCCCTGGTGGGGCTGGGGCTCGCCATCGCGATGATTCTCCGGCTCAGGCGCCAGGGACAGCATCTGTGGCGGCGGCTGTGGCGGTGCCCGGCGCTGGCGGGGCTCGGGGTCGGGTTCACGGTGACGGCGGCAACGGCGGTGGCGATCGGCGGGTCCGCCATGCTGCGGCAGTCATCGCAGGCGAGCGACATGGTGTCGATCGGGTCCCCGTGGCGGGTGATCCGGGCCGTCATTCACCTGGCGGTGGCCGGGACGGCCGCGACCGACATCGTCAAGGCCGGGGCGGCCGCGCTGGCCGTGCTGCTCGCGGTGCTGCTGATCCGCGGGCAGCCGGGATGGCAGGCCCGGCGCGAGCTGGGCGCGGACGCGGGTCCGGACCAGGCCCGGTACGCGGCCGTCGTCTTCGCGCTCGCGCTGGCCTGGCTGTTCGCCTGGCCCTACGTGCTGCCGTGGTACGACGCGCTCGGCTGGGCCCTGCTGCCGCTGGTTCCGCTGGGGGCCGGCGGCACCGGGACGGCCCTCGACGGGGCCGGAGGGCTGGGGTGGCTGCTGCTGGCCAGGACCGCGGCGCTCGGGTTCGGCTACCTGCCGGCCCGGCAGACGGACGCGGCGCTGCCGGCCGGGCTCGGCTGGCTCCAGCCCGTGATCAGGCACGCGGTGACGCCCGCGGTTCTCGCTGCGGCCACCGTCTGGCTGGTGGTCCTGATGGTGCCCCGGGGCGTTCATCCGGGGCGGCCGCGCCGGGCGGCCGGCCAGCTGCCCTCCGCTCCGTCTCCTGGCCTGCCTGCGGGCGTCCGGCCGGAGGCGGGGCAGCGGGCGCCGGCAGGCGAAGGGCCGGCGCGGGGGGCCGAAAGGTGAGCACCGCCACCGGAGTCCCGGCGGCGGCCGAGGAGGGCCGCCGCGGACCCGCCAGCTGGCCTGGCCGCCTGGCCGGGCGGCTGGCCGGCTGGCCGCCGTGGGCGCTCGCGGCGCTCGCGGCGCTGGCCTGGATCGCGGCGCTGGCCGCGCTGGAGCCGCTGGTCCGCGGCTACCTGACCAGCGTGCCCGACCAGCGGATGGTAGACCTCAACGTGTACCGCACCAGCGGCCTGAGCGTGCTGCAGGGCCAGCCGCTCTACACTGTGCTGACCCCGCCGCCGCAGCTGCTCCCGTTCACCTACCCGCCGGTCGCCGCGCTGTTCGCGGTGCCGCTGGCGCTGCTGCCGTGGGCCGCCGCCCAGCTGGCCTGGGTGCCCTTCATCTACCTGCCGCTCGCGGTGGTCATCTGGTTCGCGTTCGCGCCGCTGCTGCGCCGGGTTACCGCCGCGCCGCTGCGCGCGGCGGCGTTCGCCGTCATCTTCGCGGCCTGCGCCTACCTGTTCCCGATGCGCGATGAACTGCGGTTCGGCCAGGTGGACATGGTGCTGCTCGCGATGGCCCTGGCGGACTGCGCGGCCCGGACGCCGCGCTGGCCGCGCGGCGCGCTGGTGGGGCTCGCTACCGCGATCAAGCTGGTTCCCGGGGTGTTCATCGTGTACCTGTGGCTGTCCGGGCGGCGGCGTGCCGCGGTGACCGCGGCGGCGGCGGCGCTGGCCTGGACACTCGGCGCCTGGCTGCTGCTGCCCGGTGACTCGGTCACCTACTGGACGAGCGCGATCTTCCAGTCCGGGCGGCTCGGGTCCAACTCGGGCACGTCTAACCAGTCGCTGCGCGGCATCGTGCTCAGGGCGTTCCTGCCCGGCCAGGCCCCCGGCGCGCTGTGGGCCGCGGTGGCGGTGGTGGCGGCCGCGGCCGGCTTCGCGGTGGCGCGGCGGCTGGCCCGGCAATCCAGGGAGATGGAGGGCATCGCGGTCACCGCGCTGCTCGGCGTGCTGCTATCGCCGGTCTCCTGGATCCACCATTACCTCGTCGTGGTGGTGGTCATCGGCGCGATCCTGGCGGACGGCCGCTCGTCCCGGCGGGTGGCGGTCGCCGCCGGGACCGCGGCGTTCTTCGCCCTGACCGTCCCCTGGTGGGGCCGGTCCCTGCTCGGCCGGCCTGACGTGCCGGCGCTGGCGGCCCGGGTGGTCCAGGACGCGTTCGGGATCGCCGCGGTGGTGCTCGTGATAGTCATCGCCCGGCTGCGCGCGGCGGACCGGCGCGCCCCCGCTCCCTGACTTTCCGTAGTGGCTATGCCGCAGACCGAGACCACCCGGACCTGGCCCGCCGGATAGCGGGAAACCGCAGCCGAGGTCGATGAACTGGCTGACACCTGCCGCCATCGACCCGTCCGGCTGTTTCTTGCTGTTTCTTGCTGCCCAGCCGACTACACGTGCGACGAGCATTCGGACCGGGACTCGCGCTTCTCGAATGCCCTGCGCCGCTTGCCCGCCTCGTGATTGTTGGCGTGATCCATCTGGGCAACTACCCCCTTGGTGCCCCTCCCCTTGCCTTTGCGCTGCCGCCGCCGCTGCTCTGGCGGCAGCGACATGTCCGCCACGCGCTTCTTGGCATGCCCGCGCCCGCGCGCCATCCCTTTTTCATGCGCCGCCGCCGGGCGGGTAGCACTCGTCGAGCTGGTCCATCAGCCCGCCGAGCCCGTACGACCCGATCGTCGTCTCACCGGGACGGCCAGGGATCTTGCCGGGCGGGACGATCGCCCGCCACCTGTCGTTCAGGCCTGCGGGCGGCAGGATGCTCACCTCGGGGTGCGCCCGCTCGAACAGGATCCGCCGGGCCACCCCGCCGGGCTGCCCGCCTGCGACGGTGAGGTGCCGGCGGTCGCTCACGGGTGGCTCCTGGTCCGGGCGCGGCGGCACGCTTCGCTACCCGCACCGCCGCGCCCGCCATGCTCCAGCAGGGACGCCGTGTACCGAAGTCCCGCATTCCGGTTACGTCCCGCTGTCGCACGCCTGCTCACCGGGCCGCCTCAGAGTCCGGGACGCCGGCACTGATCCTGGCCCCGTGCCTGCCGGCCGCGAACAGCACGGCGCGGAGCACGACGGCGTAATCCTTGTGAAACTGGCTGCCCAGGTCCGCGACGAGCTCGTCTGCGGTTCCCTGCGGATGCTGCTCACGCCACGCGGCTACGGCAGCGTTTGCCCTGTCCAGGTCCTCAGGCTTGTCCTCGCGGAACCTCACGGCGTGCCCTCCCGCGCCCAGTGCGCCTGGATCGCCCGGTTCAGCTTCTCCGGGGTGCTCCCGGCAAGAACCTCCTCATCCCCGGCACCCTCCCGCCACGCCTGCGGCTGGCCGTCGACGACATAGACCTGGTAAGCATCACCCCACGTCAGCGCCAGCGCGTCCAGCGCCCGGTCCTCGCCGGCATCGGACACGCCGCGCTGCTGGACTCCGCCGTTCACGGCAGGTCCCTGGGCACCGGATTCGCCGCGTAGTCACCGCTGATCTGCATCCGCAGGCCTTCGGGACTGAGATCACTAAGGACCGGGCCTTTCCCGTCCTTGCGCCGCGCGGTGTACTCTTCGCCGCCGACTTCGATGTCGTACGCCGACCCCCAGTGGAACGTGAGTTCCTCCAGCGCGCCGGTGTCGCCTTCGGCCCGGCTTGCCGCCGCCCGTCCCATGAGGTGCCCTCCCTCGCGCGTGCCAATCGCGGATACCGGCAGTCAACCGCGCGCTTGGCGTAGGCTGGAAGAAGATTGCCGGTAATTGCCCGGACGGGCATCGCAGCGACAGGTCGCCGCAGGTAATGACCCTGAGCGCGGAGGGGGCAATCATCGGCAATCCCTGTCGGCTGCCACCGGGACAGACTTTTATTGATCACGATGCCGCCTTCCTCTTCCAGCCTCCAAGCTGCCCGGCAACGCCTTGGCGACCAGCTCCGCGAACTGCGGCTGGCCGCTGGGTTGTCCGGGCGCGCCTTCGCCGCTGCCGCAGGATGCCAGGCGTCTAAGGTCTCCCAGATCGAGAAGGCCATCCGGCCCGCCTCCGTTGCCGACGTGCGGCTGTGGTGCCGAGTCTGCGGTGCCTCGCCGCAGCGGACAGAAGAACTGCTCATTGAGCAGGCGGCAGTGGCGCGATTGTGGATAGCCTTCCGGGATCTAGGCCGGCGGACCGGCCTGAACGCCACCCAGAAGATGCTGTCCGGCGACATGTGGGAACGCGTGCAGCTGTTCCGGACTTACCAGACCAAAGTTGTGCCGGGGCTGCTGCAAACCGCTGCGTACATGACCGGGATCCTGGCCGAGGTCCGCCAGGAGCGCGGCGTGGAAGTCGACGACATCGCCGAGGCCGTCGCCGAGCGGATCGGCAGGCAGGGCTACCTGCTACAGCGAGATCGCCAGTTCGTGTTCGTCATCGAGGAACCAGTCTTGCGGTTCCGGCCCTATGGCACCGGAGTCCAGCGCGACCAGCTCATGCATTTGCTTGACGTGATGATGCTGCCGTCAGTGTCGTTCGGCATCATCCCGATGGGTACCGACCGGCGCGGTCACCGGCCCCGTGAGTCCTTCGACATCACCGACTCTGACCTGGTTACCATCGAGCTGCTGTCGGGCTTCTTGTCGCTGACCCACCCTGACGAGATCGGCGCTTACGTCACCGCGTGGAAGCACCTGTTCTCGATCGCCGTGCATGGCAAGGCGGCCCGGACGCTCGTTAAGGACGCGGTGGCCGCCCTTGACGAGAGGGATGGGAGCGGGTGAAGCTCACGGGTGAAGCCCGCAGCCTTTGGGAGGCCCCTCGTGCCTGATTTCGTCGGCGGCGATCCCGAGTCCAACGCAAGCGAATGCCCGGCGGCGTTCGTTGACCCGGAAACGGGAGACTTCCTGTTCCGGGGTAAGACCGTCACCGACCCTGCGCTCATCACCGCTTTGAATGAGCACATCGGCAAGGCCGAGGACGAATCAGACGTGTGGCTGCCAGCCCGCATGGCCCCGCTCATCCGCGAGGCGCTGGACGGATACGAGCAGAACAGGCAGGGCCCTGGCCAGCACAGCTTCGCTGAACTGCTGGCGAGCACGCACCGGTCAGTGATCCGCTTCGAAATGCGCGACTGCTACGACCAGACCGACACGGGCTTCGCCGAGTGGCAGGCGACGGGCCGCATCGGGGCGTACGAGTGGGGCGACCATCTCGATGTTGTCCGCGCAGCGGTCGCCCGCGGCGTAACGATCCGCCGGGTTCGGGTGGTATCTGAGCCGCTATCGGATTACCTGCGGTGGGAGCACGCCTGCACCGAAGTCAACATCACCGCCGGTGAGGACATCCGCTGGCTGCCCCGCACCAAAGCCGCCGACCTGCTGCTGCCCGGCGCCGACTGCTGGGTGTTTGACCACCGGGTCGTGCGGTGAAACTTCCAGCGCGGCGATGGCACCAACCCGCATCACTACACCTTCAGCTCAGATCCCCGCACCGTCCGCGACATCGTGGCGGCGTTCGAGATGGCATGGGACCGGGCCACACCGCACGAGGAGTACAAGACCGATTAGATAGCGGAGGCGCCACTCCCTGGTGCGCCCGTTATGCTTACGCTCACGTGTGCCAACGCGTGCGATGCCCCGCCAGGTTGGTGAACCGGTGGGGAATCGTCTTATCCAGCGTCAGGCGGCCTCGGCCGAGGCCGCGGACACCGTCTGGACCAGGTACGGCGACTGCCCGAACAGACCGGGCACAGCTGCTTCGTGCCCCCGGACGTTGCTGCCCGCAGGCAGCGAGAGCGCCGCTGCCTCATCGCCGGTGGCGCTGCGGACCCGTTCACCGCCGGTGGCCTAGCCCGTCAGGGCCCCGGGCTCCCGGGCTCCCGGGCTCCCGGGCCACCGGGCACGCGGGCCCGGCGTACCGGCGCCGTGCGCCGCCCGTGGCTGGCATTATGTGGGCTATGCCTTATGCCTACCTGGGGCCCGAGGGGACGTTCTCCGAGGCGGCGCTGCGCGCCGTCGACCCCGGCGCCGAGCCGCTGTCCTGCCCCACCATCCAGGCCGCGCTCGCTGCCGTGCGCGAAGGCGCCGCGGAACGGGCCGTGGTTCCGATCGAGAGCTCGGTCGAGGGCGTCGTCACCGCCACCCTCGATGACCTGGCCGCAGGGAACGACCTGGTCATCATGGCGGAACTGCAGATCCCCATCGCATTCGCGCTGCTGGCCAGGCCCGGGACCGCGCTCGGCGGCATCAAGCGGATCGGCGGCCACCCGCAGGCCATGCCGCAGTGCCGCGGCTGGCTCGCCGCCCACCTGCCGGATAGCGAGTGGGTCCCGCTGGCGTCCAACGCCGAGGCCGCCCGACAGGCCGCGGACGGGCAGGTAGACGCCGCGCTGGCCGGCGCCTTCGCCGCAGGCCGGTACGGCCTGGAGGTCATCGCGCCCGACGTGCACGACCGGGCCAACGCCGTGACCCGGTTCGTCGTGGTGTCACAGCCCAGGCCGCTGCCCGCGCGCACCGGCGCGGACCGTACCTCGCTGGCCGCGTTCCTGGTCGAGGACCATCCGGGCGCGCTGCTCGAGATCCTCACCGAATTCGCGGTGCGCGGCATCAACCTGACCACGATCCAGTCCCGGCCCACCGGCGACCGGCTCGGCCAGTACTACTTCTTCGTCGACTGCGAGGGCCACGTCGATGACGCGCGGGTGGGCGAGGCGCTCATGGGGCTGCGCCGGGTCTGCCGTGAGGTGCGCTTCCTCGGCAGCTACGCGCGGTGCGACGGCGGCACCGCCCAGGTCCGGCCGGGGACCTCGGACGCGGAGTTCGCCGCCGCCGCCGCCTGGCTGGGGCGGCTCCGCTTCGGGCGCCCTTAGCCCCGGCGCCGCGCCGGAGTGGCGCCGGGGCAGGCGCCCGGCCCGTTTGGGATCATGATCTTTACAGGTACGGTCCCGAGCCCGAGCCGGGGCGCTGGAACTGTGCGTCCTGCTGCTCCGGGGGAACCATGCCAGGCGGCAGCGCGCGGCGCATCTGCTCGAGCTGGGCGCGGGCCGCCATCTGCTGGGCGAACAGCGTGGTCTGGATGCCGTGGAACAAGCCCTCCAGCCAGCCGACCAGCTGCGCCTGGGCGATCCGCAGCTCGGACTCGCTCGGCAGATCCTGCTCGGTGAACGGCAGCGACAGCCGATCGAGCTCGTCGACCAGCTCCGGTGCGAGCCCGTCCTCCAGTTCCTTGATGGAACTCTGGTGGATCTCTTTCAGCCTGGCCCGGCTCTTCTCGTCCAGCGGAGCCGCCCGGACCTCCTCGAGCAGCTGCCTGATCATGTTGCCGATCCGCATGACCTTGGCCGGCTGCTCCACCATCTCGGTGACAGGGCGCTCGCGGCTGGCGTTCTCCTCTTGCTCGCTGCCCGACGTGGCTATGCCGTCCGGGCCCACGACGAGGACCTGCGGATGCTCGTGTGTCTGAGGATTCATCCCGTCGCTCATTCCCCTAGTCTGTACCCCCGCGCCGCCTGCTCCGGCCGGCGGGGGTCACTCCGGCAGCAGCACGATCTTGCCGATGTGCTCGCTGGCCGCCATGGCCCGGTGCGCCTGTGCCGCCTGTGACATCGGCAGCTCCCGGTCGATGACGGCAGCGACCTGCCTGGCGGCGATGAGCGGCCACACGTGCTCGCGCACCGCCGCCACGACCGCGGCCTTCTCCTGCGCCGGCCGGGCCCGCAGCGTCGTCGCGTGCACGCTGGCCCGCTTGCCCTGCAGGACGCCCAGGTCGATCTCGGCCCGGCTGCCGCCCTGCCGGCCGATGATGGCCAGCCGGCCGCCGGTCGCCAGCACGGCCAGGTTGCGGGCCAGGTAGCTCGCGCCCATGATGTCGAGGATCACGTCGGCGCCCGCGCCGCCGGTGGCGTCGAGAAGCGCCGCGACGAAATCGGTGTCCCGGTAGTTGATGGTCACGTCGGCGCCCAGCTCGCGGCAGCGGTCCAGCTTCCGCGCCGATCCCGCGGTGCAGGCGACCCTGGCGCCGCAGGCCTTGCCCAGCTGGATCGCCATCGTGCCGATCCCGCTGCTGCCGCCGTGCACGAGCAGCGTTTCCCCGGCCGCCAGCCCGGCCAGCTGGAAGACGTTGGCGTACACCGTGCAGGCCGTCTCGGGGAGCGCGGCGGCCGCCGTCATGGCCACCTGCGCGGGGACCGGCAGCAGCTGTCCCGCGGGCACCACGACCTGCTCCGCGTAGCCGCCTCCGGCCAGCAGCGCGCATACCTCGTCACCCGGGCGCCAGGCCGCCACGCCCGCGCCGACCGCGCGGACCCGGCCCGAGCATTCCAGGCCCGGGTACGGCGGCGCGCCCGGCGGCGGCGGGTACAGGCCCTGCCGCTGCATCAGGTCCGCGCGGTTGACGCCGCTGGCCGCGATGTCGATGACCACCTCGCCGGGGCCGGGGACCGGATCGGGCACCTCGAGCCAGCGCAGCACCTCGGGTTCGCCGGGTTCGGTGATGACGACAGCGTGCATTCCGTCTCCTTTTGCTCGGTAGGCAGGCCCGCCAACTCTGTCATCCCTGTGTCATCTGCTAGACAAGGAGCCAGTATCGCAACTGAGTGCCACCACTCCGGTGCGCTGGGTATCGAAATCGTGCGTCATTTGGCTTACGCTCAGAGAGATGCACGAACCCGGCCCGCATGCGCGCCCACCCATGAGGACCAAGAGGGACGACCCGTGACGATGAACAACGATACGCCGCAGGTCTTCGGCGACGACACGCACGACTATCAGCATGATCCCGTGCCGGTCCCGGACCACGACGGCGATGATTTCCCGCTTTTCCGCGGCTGGGCCGGCTGGGGCGAGCGAGTCGAGCCGGTAGCACCGGACGACGACTATCCGCAGCCGTCCTTCACTCCGCACGAGCCCGCGTCCTACGAGCCCCCGCCGTATGAGCCCCAGTCCCATGAACCGCCGCCCTACGAGCCCCAGTCCCATGAACCGCCGTCGTATGAGCCCCCGTCGTATGAGCCCCCGTCGTATGAGCCGGAGTATCCGCCCCGGCCCGCCCCGGACCGTCCGGGTTACCCGCAGGACGCCGGCTATCCGCCGGAGCCGGGCTACCCGCTGGTCCTGGGGTACCCGCACGATCCGGGCCCGGACTACGCGCCTGAGGCGAGCTATGCGCGTTACGCACCCGAGGCGAGCTACGCAGCCGACGTCGGCTCCGCGCCTGAGGTGAGCTACGCGCCTGATGCGGAGTACGGGGCGGATGCGGAGTACGGGGCGGATGCGGAGTACGCAGCGGAGCCTGGTAAACCGCGGAACCACGGCTACACCGCGAGCCTGCGCTTCGCGGAAGACCTGGGCTACATGGCGGAACTGGGCTACGTGGGGGAGCCGGGTTACGCGCAGGAACCGGGCTACGCGGGGCGCCCGGGTCTGGTCCGCGACGCGCCCCCCGTGCCGCCGATGGAGCCGCTGCCTGAGCCGGAGCAGCAGGTCATCACGCCGGCGCCGGTGGTAGCCCCGGCGCGCACCGGCCAGGAAATCGCGCCGCCGCCGGAGGCGGTGCCACTGCGGGAAGCATCCTTGTCGCAGGAAGCACCCCTGTCGCGGGAGGCCCCCCAGTTGCGGGATGCGGTGCCGGTGTGGGGTGCGCCATTGCGGGAAGCAGCCCCGCCGGCCGTGGACGTGCCATTGCCGACCAGGGTTCCGCCGGCCGCCCCGGACGGCTACCGGGCGTTCCTGGGGGACGGTTTCGCCCCGCCGCCCGCGATGGAACCGGAGTTCGTGCGGGAGACGTCGGACAGCCTGACCACCGAATCGCTGCTGCACGGCAAGCGGGCGGCCCCCGGGTCGGGCTGGCGCCGCAGCGTGTACCGGGCGACCGGCGGGATGCTGCGGTTCGGCGAGTCGGCGGCCGAGATTCGCCGCCGGGACCTCATCAACCGGGTCAGGACGCCGGTCGCGGGCGGTCATCACCGCGTCGCGGTGCTCAGCCTCAAGGGCGGCGTGGGCAAGACGACGACCGCGGTGGGTGTCGGCGCGACGCTCGCCACGCTGCGTGGCGACCGGGTCATCGCCATCGACGCCAACCCCGACCGCGGCACGCTCTCGGACAAGGTCCGGCTGGAGACGGCCGCGACGATCAGGGACCTGCTGAACGAGCGCGATCAGGTCAGCCGCTACGCCGACGTGCGCGCCTTCACCTCGCAGGCACCGAGCCGGCTCGAGGTGCTCGCCTCCGACCGCGATCCCGGGGTGTCCGTCGCGTTCGGCGCGGACGACTACTGTGACGCGGCGCGGGTGCTCGAGCATTTCTACTCGATCTGCATCACCGACTGCGGCACCGGCCTGCTGCACTCGGCCATGTCCGGCATCCTGCGGCTGGCCGACCAGATCATCCTGGTCAGCTCGCCGTCGGTGGACGGCGCGCGGAGCGCGAGCGCCACCCTGGACTGGCTGGAGGCGCACAACTGCGGCGACCTGGTGCGGAACGGGGTCGTCGTGCTGTCGGCGATCCGGCCGAAGAGCAAGAGCACCGTCGACCTCGACCGGCTCGAGAATCACTTCGCCTCCCGCTGCCGCGCGGTGACCCGGATTCCCTACGACCCGCACCTGGAGGAGGGCGCGGAGATCGAGCTCGAGATGCTCGGCACCGATACCGCCGAGGCGTACCTGGCCCTGGCGGCTGTCGTCGGCGACGGGCTGGCCTGGCCGCGCCGGCTGACGTCCCGTTCGGCGTTACCGTAGGCTGTGACGCACAGGAGGGCTCGCCTAGTGGCCGATGGCGATGGTCTTGAAAACCATTGTGGCGGCAACGTCACCGTGGGTTCGAATCCCACGCCCTCCGCTCAGCCTGGTAGCGCGGGTACGCGAACAGGGCCATCCTCCCGGCGCCTAGCGCCAGCCGCCCCCGGAGCCATGAGACTGCCGGGTGGCTGCTGGCTCTTGGCCGCGATGCGGAGGGAGGCCTCCGGGTGCGCTGGCCTCCCTCCGGGCGTCGCTGTCTCGGTTACGGCGCGACCTGCAGCTGGGAAGTGCCGATGCCGGCCGGGATGAACGGCGGCAGGGTGATGAAAGAGCCCAGTGTCCCGGTGTAATGCCCGAAGGCGGCGGGCACGGTGACGGTGGCGGGGAAGCCGAGGGTCCCGTCGGGACCGGGGAGCCCGTTGAGAACGACGTCCCTGATCACGACCTGATTGCCGAACACGGCCCATCTCACGTCACCGCCGTCGTGGACCGCGCCCACGCCGCCGTGCCCGCAGTCCGAGCCCTGGTAGTCGCCGGTGCCGTCGCTGTTCAGCCCGAACCACAGCCACACGCCCCCACCCTGAGGACCGCTGGCGTTGGCGGACAATTCGATTTGGTAGACGGCGCCCTTGCCGTAATCCGCCGACGCGGGGCTCGCCGTGGCTAGCGTTGCCCCGCCGACCAGGGCCGCGGCGGCCGCGGCGGCCGCCAGTCGTGACCCTGCGCTCATTCGTGGTATTTTCATGGTTGCCTTGCCCTCCGGTAGAGCCGTGGCAGGTCGGCTCGAGCAGAACCCCCCCGGGCTGTGCGCTGTCCGATCTACCCCCCTTACGGTAGATAGGTTCCATCGCGACACCAGCGGCTGTCAAGGGGTGCCACTCGCGCGCAGAACCGGTCTACCAGGCAGGACAGCGAACTTGGGACCGTTCCGGGCACGGAAACTCATCGCTGCCGTACCCGCCTGCCGCGGGACCTGACCGTGGGCTAGTAGTCTCGGCGGCATGGAACTGCCCCCGTTCAGCTGGCTCGAGGTCCTCAGCCGGTGGCAGTTCGCGCCGGTGGTCACCGGTTTTGTCGTGCTGATGGCGGGCCTGTACCTGTGGGGCGTGCTGCGCGTGCGGAAGCGTCATCCGGCGCGTCCGTGGCCGCTGTACCGGACCGCGCTGTTCCTCGGCGGCCTGGCCGTCGTCGTGATCGCGACGCAGAGCGGCATCGGCAGCTATGACGACGTGCTGTTCTGGGATCACATGGTGCAGCACCTGCTGCTCCTCATGGTCGCGCCGCCCCTGCTCGTGGTCGGCCAGCCCGCCACGCTGCTGCTGCACGCGAGCCGGAACCCGCTGCACACCTGGGCCAAGAAGGTGCTGCGCTCCCGCGTGCTGGCCGGCCTCACCTGGCCGCCGTTCGGAATCGCGCTCTACGTCGCGACCATCGTCGGCACGCACCTCACCGGCTTCATGAACCTGGTGGAGACCAACGGCGCCGTGCACGACGGCGAGCACGCGCTCTACCTGCTCGCCGGCTACCTGTACTTCCTGCCGCTGATCGGGCGGGAGCCGATCCGGTGGCGGGTCTCCTACCCGTCCCGGATCTTCCTGCTCTTCATCGCCATGCCGGTGGACGCGTTCACCGGGCTGGTCCTCGGCTCCGAGGGCAGGAACCCGTTCCCCGGGCTGGCGGAGCAGCGTCCGGCCTGGGCGCCGAGCCCTCTCAGCGACGTGCACATCGGCGGTGCGGTGATGTGGGTGGGGGGCGCCGGCATCATGTTCGCGCTCGTGATGGCGGTCTTCTTCGCCTGGAGCCGGGAAAGGCGCAGCGACGGCGGCCTCGGCTGGCTCGAGTCCGCGCGCCGGTCGAACTTCGCCACCCTGGTCAGCTCGCATCAGGACGCCGGCGCCGGACCCGGCGGGCCGCCGCCGGCCCGTCCGGCCAGGGACACAGAAAGCGTCGACGACGACGAGCACCTGGCCGCCTACAACGCCTTCCTGGCCCGGATCAACAAGCCGCAGGGCGGGTGACCGGGCCCGCGCGCGACACGCCGGTAGCGCTTTCTAGGTAAATCTAGGGTCCGGGCTAGATCTGGCCATAGAGTCCGATGGCATGGATCCGGTGCGCAATCCGTACGCCCCCGGCGCGGGGCAGCGGCCGCCCGAGCTCACCGGGCGTGACCGGGAGATCAGGCAGTTCGAGGTGGTCCTCGAGCGGGTAGCCCGCGGCCGCCCGGAGCGGAGCATGGTGCTGACCGGGCTGCGCGGGGTCGGCAAGACGGTGCTGCTGAATACCTTCAGGTCGATGGCGCTGCAGCGGCTCTGGGGCACCGGCAAGATCGAGGCCCGGCCGGACCAGTCGATCAGGCGGCCGCTGGCGGCCGCGATGCACATGGCGGTGCGGGAACTCGCGCCCCGGCATCGCGCCCCGGACCGGGTCGAGTATTTCCTCGGCGTCCTCAAGGCCTTCGCCCTGCGGGATCCGACCGCCCCCAAGGGGTCCTCGGTCACCGTCGCGCTGGGCATCGACGTCCCCGCTCAGCGGGGCCGGGCCGATTCCGGCGACCTTGAGGTGGACCTCACCGAATTGTTTGCCGAGGCGGCCTCGGTGGCCGAGGATCTCGGCGTCGGGATCGCCTTGTTCGTGGACGAGATGCAGGACGTGCCCGCCGTCGACGTGTCCGCCCTGTGCGCCGCCTGCCACGAGCTGTCCCAGACGGGCGGCCCGCTCATCGTCGTCGGCGCGGGCCTGCCGCACCTGCCGTCGGTGCTCTCGGCGAGCAAGAGCTATTCCGAGCGCCTGTTCAGGTACGCGCGGATCGACCGCCTGGAACGGGAGGCCGCCGACCAGGCGCTGATCGTCCCGGCCCAGCGGGAGGACGTGACCTTCACCGCCGACGCGCTGGACGCGCTGTACGCGGCCGCTGACGGCTATCCCTACTTCGTCCAGGCCTACGGCAAGGTGACCTGGGACGTGGCAGCGGCCAGCCCGGTGACGGCTGCCGACGTGAGCGTGGCTGCCCCCGAGGCGGAGGGCGAGCTGGCGCTCGGGTTCTTCGGCAGCAGGTACGAGCGGGCCACGCCGGCCGAGCGTGACTACATGCGGGCGATGGCCGCTACCGGTGATGACCCGGTACCGACCTCGGTCGTGGCCGACGAACTCGGGCGCAAGCCATCCAGCTTGTCGCCCGCCCGGGACGGCCTGATCAAGAAGGGCCTGATCTACAGCTCCGAGCGCGGACTGATCGCGTTCACCGTCCCGCACTTCGGCAAGTTCCTGCGCTCCCAGGCCATCTAGCTGCCGTCCATCCGGCCCGGCCTGCTCTATCCGACAATCGGGCTGTCTAGCTACCTTCCTAGAATCCCCTAGATAACGGCAGACTCGCGGGTCCCCGCGGGACCGAGAACCTCGTCGGTGTCGGCGTCGAGGACCGCCGCGCGGACCACGGGCCTGCGCGACTGAAGGTAGACGGCGAAGATGATGTCGACCTGCCGCCCGCGCTCGCGGCCCGGGTACACCACGAACCGCCAGCACCCTTCGCGCCAGACGTCGGACGGCGGCGCGGCGGAGATCTGCCCCGCGTACTTGCGCCACGGCGAGCTCGCCTGCAGGGCGGTCATGGTCCGTCCGACCGGCACCCGCCGCAGCTCGCAGGGCTCGGAGTAACCGAGCCTGACCATGATCTCGCCGAGTTCGGGTGACAGGAAGGCGAGCAAGGCCAGCTCGAAGGCCAGCACGGCGAGCCAGAGCTCGGCCTCGGCCGAGGAGGATGGCATGCGCAGCGGCGGCAGGCCCAGGGTGGCGACGGCCGACGCGCACAGCAGGCCCGGCCGTGCGATGGTGCGCAGACCGATGGGCGTGCCGCTGAGCTCGCCGAAACAGCCGCAGCCCGAGGCGGGGCGCCGCTGCCTCGTCTCGTTCAGCACGGCCACCGCGATGAGGAAGAACAGCGCGGTTCCGGTCCGCGCGATGGTGGCGGGCAGGGCCGGCCGGGTGCCGCCGAACTTCAGGGCCGTGCCGATCAGCCCGAGCCCCAGGCCGAGTTCGGCGGCGAACACCAAGATCATGATCGGGCGCTGCAGGTGCGCCGGGAACAGCCCGGCCGGGTCCGTGCGTCCGGTGTCGGCAGGCGCCCGCAGTGCCCGCCAGATCTTGGCGGCGCACGCGCCGAGAAGCATGGCCGCCAGCAGCGGGATCTGGACCTCTCGGATGGCGGTGAGCATCCCTCAGCTGCCGATCATCATGGTGGCGTTGAAGCAGCCGACTTCCAGGGCACCGCCGAGTTCTACGAAGGCCGCCATGGTGAGGTCCGCGATCCGGCCCTTCCGCGAGGTCCCGCAGGTGACGCAGCGGTCGCAGAACAGCCTGGCCGTCGCCCCGCAGCTGGTCACAGGGACGACCCTGGCGCGTTCTGCGCAGTCGTTCCGCAACCTGACCAGGCTCCCCACCGACAGGTAAGGGAGCCGGACGCAGCCGGATCCCGTCGCGTGCGGATCGACCGCGTATTCCTCGACCGCGTGCAGGTCACCGGAACAGGCGGACGTCGCAGCAGCGGCGCGCTCGCAGCTTGTCTCCGGGTCCAGGGCCGGGTAGGCCAGCCCGAGCAGGTTCTCCGGCTCTTCTCCGGGCTCGTGCCAGACCGCGGTCCCGCTGGCCGGGTCGGGCACGTGGCCGCTCACCATCGGCGCGACCGGCGGATGGCCGGCCCGGTAGGGGGGCTGTGACGTCGCCGGTATCAGGGCCTGCAGGTAGCCGTCCTGCTTGAGGCCGATCACGTCGATCAGGTAGCCCGGCTCGAGCCGGGGGAAGCGAACCTGGATCCGGCCGGTGGCCTGCGGGCCGATGAGGACGATCCGGCGGCCCTTAGCCGGACCCTCGTCCACCAGCAGGCCGGGCGGCTCGTCCCGCTCGATGATCGTTCCGGTGACCCGGCCGATCTCGGCCCAGATCCGGTCGATGACCGGGGCGCCCGGGACGCGGCGGCGGATGACGACGTGGTCGCCTTGCCGCAGAGCCGCCGGCGGGACCGGCCCGCCGCGCCAGGCCTCCGCCGAGGCGGCGAGCGGGAAACGCTGCTCGCCGTGCTCGGTGAGCAGGACGACGATGTGCGGGCTGACGTCGAGGATCCTCCCCGTCACCGTGTATATCAGGGGCCTCTCAGCGGCTCCGGCATCCCCATTTCCCGCCGCTATGACGGAAAAGTCCGATTCGTCGCGCAAGCCAAGGACCGCTGCCTTTAGCAGCGATCTGCGTGCGAATCGTGCCGGACTAGCGGAGTCCGTGACATCGTCACACCAACGGGGAATGTCAGCCAAATGCCGCACTTGCCCTCCGTGGGATTGCATAGGACTCAGCTATGACCCTGCTTGGTGCGTGACAGTTACGTCAAGTCATTCAGACACCTTTGTCCGCGAGGACACAGAGATACATCCCCGGCGGATAGCCGGGCGGCCGGGCAACCCGGCCCCCACATACAGCACGGAGCGTAGTCATCCTGAATACCTTAAGTAAGGTAGTCGGCATGGGCTGCGCCGGCAATCACGAGGACTCGCGAGCCAGCGAGGATGATGCGGCGTTCCGTGATTACGTGCTCGCCCGGGGAACAGCGCTGCTGCGGATGGCCACCATGCTCACCGGGAACCGGGCCGACGCAGAAGACCTCGTGCAGGCGGCCCTGGCCAAGACCTACCTGGCGTGGAGCAAGATCAACGATCATGCCGCGCTCGACGCCTATGTCCGGCGCGCCATGGTCAATACGCACATATCGTGGTGGCGCCGGCGCCGGCTCGAGGAATTTCCCACCGATGAACTGCCTGACCAGGTCGTGGCCGACCATGCGCGGGAAAGCGATATGGCCGAGGTCGTCCGGCGGGCCCTCGACCGGCTGCCGCAGCGGATGCGGGCCGCGGTCATGCTCAGGTACTTCGAAGACATGACCGAACCGGAAATCGCCGCGACGCTCGGGATCAGCCTGGGCACGGTGAAGAGCACCGTGTCGCGGGCGGTGGCCAAGCTGCGCATTGACGTAGAACTCGGCGAGGATTCGGAGTGCTTAGCGCCCAGGGCGCAAATTGTGATTTATGCGTCTTTATCGCAATGACGCGCACACTGCCGCCCGGCAGGGTCTACTGCCCGGCGCCTGACTCGTGGCACTATCAGGTATGCAGGTCAGGCACCCAGAGGAGGTGGCTCGGTGCGGAGCACGATGATGGATCTCCCGCTGACGATCACGTCGATCATGCGGTACGGCACGTCCGTATTCGGTGACCGGGAGGTTGTCACCTGGACCGGGGACGGGACCAGGCGTCGTACTTACGCAGAAGCAGGCCGCCGCGCCGCGCGGCTCGCAAACGCCCTGCGCCGGCTGGGGATCGACGGCAACCAGCGGGTCGGCACCTTCATGTGGAACAACGCCGAGCACCTCGAGGCCTACCTGGCGATACCCTCGATGGGCGCGGTGCTGCACACGCTGAACATCAGGCTCGCGACGGCCGAGGTCGGCTACATCGCCAGCCACGCGGAAGATCGCGTCGTCATCGTGGACGCGTCGATGGTCCCCAGGTTCGCCGAGATCCTGCCCCAGGCCCCCACGGTCAAGCACGTGATCGTGACCGGCGGCCCGCTCGCCGAGATAGCCGGAGCCGACCAGCTCACCGGAGTGAGCGTGCACCGTTACGAGGACCTGCTGGCCGCCGAGGAGGACGGGTTCGGCTGGCCATCGCTCGACGAGCGTTCGGCCGCGGCGATGTGCTACACCAGCGGGACCACCGGGCACCCGAAGGGGATCGTCTACAGCCACCGGTCCAGCTACCTGCACTCGATGGGCGCTTGCCTCGGGAATGCCTTCGGCCTTTCCGAGCGGGACCGCGTGCTGCCCGTGGTGCCCATGTTCCACGCCAACGCGTGGGGCCTGGCCTACGCCTGCCTGCTGTCCGGGGCCGCCCTGATCATGCCCGACCGGGACCTGCAGCCCGCCACGCTGGTCCGGCTCATCGGCGACGAACGGGTCACCGTGGCCGGCGGGGTGCCGACGATCTGGGCGGGCGTGCTCGCGCACATTGGGGCCGACGGCGGCGACCTGTCCTCGCTGCGCCTGGTCATCGCGGGGGGCTCCGCGGTACCGCACGCGATGCAGGTCAGATACGAAACGGAACTCGGCGTGCGGCTGCTCCAGGCCTGGGGCATGACAGAGACATCGCCGCTGGCCAGCGTGGCGAACCCGCCGCCCGGCGTCAGCAAGGAAGAGGAGTGGTCGTACCGGGACAGCCAGGGACGGCTGTTCTGCACCGTGGAAGGGCGCCTGGCCGGGGACGGCGGAGCGCTGCTGCCGAGCGACGGCGAGGCGGTCGGCGAGATCGAGGTCCGCGGGCCCTGGATCACCGGCTCCTACTACAAGGACGACGACCCGGCCAAGTTCCACGACGGCTGGCTGCGCACCGGCGACGTGGGGACGATGGACGAGCACGGCTTCATCCGGCTGACCGACCGGGCCAAAGACGTGATCAAGTCCGGCGGCGAGTGGATCTCCTCGATGGAGCTCGAGAACATCCTGATGGCCCATCCCGACGTGGCCGAGGCCGCGGTGATCGGGGTCGCCGACGACAAGTGGGGAGAGCGGCCGCTCGCAGCGGTGGTGCTGCGGCCCGGCGCGGAGGCAACCGCGGACAAGCTGCGGGCCTTCATGACGGAGCGGATCCCGCGCTGGCAGCTGCCCGAGCGCTGGTGCTTCGTCGCCGAAGTACCCAAGACGAGCGTGGGCAAGTTCTCCAAGCGGCAGATGCGAGAGGCCTACCAGCGCGGCGACTACGAGATCATCGAGGTGCGCTGACTCTTCCCGGCGCGGATGCTTTGCCGGGGCCGGGTCAGTGCCGGTACGCTATGGCCCACCGCACGCACCGCGCGTGCGGGTGGAGGATTCGCCTAGTCCGGTCTATGGCGCCGCACTGCTAATGCGGTTGGGTGTAACCACCCTCCGGGGTTCAAATCCCCGATCCTCCGCAGGTCGCAGGCCCTCTCCCGGAACGTGCAGGGACAGGGCCTGACTTACGAAGCAGCCGAAGGTTGGACCCCGGCTTGCCTGAGGATCGCCTTCCAGGCCCGCCAGTCCTCGGTACGTTCGATCGGACCGCCATGCCGCGTGGTAAGACCAGATCGTGATCCTTTCAGGCGTCTCCTGCCCTCAGTCGCTCGGCCGCCTGCCTCTTGCGGTGCTCCTTGAGGAGTTCGAGATCGGCGCTCATGATGACTGGCTGCGAACCTGTCCGCACGGCTACCGACCGATGAGTCCTGCTTCGCCGCGTCGTCCACCGCGTGGGGCACGACAGCACTTCTCCACGCAAAACCGTGAGGAACCAGAGGAATCGGAGACCAGCCACCATGACCGAGGAGACCGTCAGCGCGACGACCACGATCAGCACATCGGCCGAAACCGTGTTCGCGGTGCTTGCCGACCCATCCCGGCATGCCGCCATTGACGGCACCGGCTGGGTTCGCGACTCCCGCGATGGCCAGCGGCTCACCGGCTCAGGCCAGATCTTCCGGGTGGCCATGTACCACCCCAACCACCCGGACGGCAGCTACGAGATGGCCAACCAGGTCCTCGCGTTCGAGCCGCCACGAGTCATTTCGTGGAAGCCGGGCTATGTGTCACCGGCAACAGGCAAGCTAGAGTTCGGCGGCTGGATCTGGCGTTACGACCTGACCCAGCTCGGTCCAGACGAGACCAAGGTCACACTCTCCTATGACTGGTCGGCGGTAGGGTCGGTTCCCCGCCAGCACATTCAGTTCCCGCCGTTCGCTCCAGACCATCTCGACAACTCGCTGAGCCACCTGGCCGCGATCGTGGCGCGCTAACGACGTCCCCGGCCGCCTCAGGCTCGGGCCACGAATGGGCCGCAAGTAAGGAACTCTCACGGCTACCAGCGGTCACTCGCGGGCACTCCACCCGGGTTGGCCAGCAGGAACGTTATTCCAGGTAAGCTGGTTCCGGCACCACCGACCGGCCAAGCTGGTGCTATCCCATGGCACCGCGAGGCATTGCGCGGTTGCAATTCGGGTTGCAGTTCACCGCCGTGCGGTGCCGTCCCGGGCCCCGGGTCGTCCGGTCGTACCCCGGTGATATTGCTCTTTGCTCGTGCATTTCCCTAGACTGAGCGTGGCTCGGCGGCCGGACTAGGAGGACGCATGCCAGTCGACTGGGTTGTCGTCGGCCTGGATAACGGCGGGACTACCAATAACGGGACCATCCTCGACTCGGGCGGGCGGTTCCTTCTCGACCGGCTGGCGGAGGTTCCGAGCGAGGTCAGGGAGGGGCCGGACAAGGCCATCCAGTCCCTGGTCGTCTCCGTGGAGAAGGTGCTCGGACTTACCGGCGTGCCGATCGCGGCGGTCCGGGCGGTAGGCCTGGACACGCCGGGCCCGGCCAGCGGGAACGGCGTTATCTCGTCCAAGGGCGCGACCAACTTCGGTCACGCCGGCTGGCGCGGCTTCGATATCCGCGGCGCGCTGGCCGACCGGCTCGGGCTCCCGGTGATCTACAACAACGACGGGAACTCGGCCGCGCTGTACGCGCACCACGTGCGGTTCGGCGCGGAGTCCGGGCAGCGGAGCTCGGTGGCCGCGATCGTCGGCACCGGGCTCGGCGGCGGGATCATCCAGGCCGGCCAGGTCGTCAAGGGCGCAGCCGGGATGGCCGGAGAACTCGGCCACGTCCCCATCCCGCTCGATGGCCTGCTGGACGCCGGCCAGCCGATGCCCGCGTGCAACTGCGGCCAGTCGGGTGACGCGGAGAGCGTGGCCTCGCTCACCGGCATCCAGAACAACCTGCTGCCGTACTGGCTCAGCAAGTACCGCGGCCATGATCTCAGTGACCTGCCGATCGGCGCGGCGGCGAAGCTCGTCCGCGAGTACGCCGAGAACGGCGACGAGATGGCGCTGGCGATCTTCAGGCAGCAGGCGATGGCGCTCGGGCGGCTGTTCACCATCGCGGCGAACTTCCTCGATCCCGACGCCTACTTCCTCGGCGGCGGTGTGGTCGAGGCCGCATCGCACTTCCGCGACTGGTTCTTCGCCGAGGTGCGCGCCCACACCCTCCTGCGCGAGGAGCAGGCCAAGGCGGCGGAGATCTCCCTGGTGCCCGATCTGGACATGGCGGGGGCCCGGGGGTCGGCCTACGCCGCCCGCGACTGGTTTATCGGCCGGGGCGAGCAGGTCAGGCCCGCCGTGTTGTTATCCCGGGGTAATCCCCGGGCCGGGGGAATGACCACCACCATGGTGAGGCAGGCCGGCTGATCGCCTTCGTTGTCGTACCGGTGCGGGCGGCTGGCCGGGAAGCGGGCGCACTGGCCCGCCTCTACCGTGCGGCGCTCGCCTGCCACCGTCAGCGTCAGCGTGCCTGACTCGACCCAGACCATCTCGCGGGTGGCCGGCGCGTGCGCGTCGCCGCCGAACGTCTCGCCGGGCATCACCTCCCAGCGCCACAACTCCACCGCCCACGGCGGGTCGGTGGCGCCGATGATCGTCCCGGTGCCACCGGAGGGACCGCGCCAGAGCACGCGCGAGGCGTCCGGGCTGCTGATCCGGACGGCCGGCTCACCGCCCACGTCGACCAGCAGTGTCACCGGGACCCCGAAGGCGTCGCCGATGCGGGCCAGGGTGGCCAGGTTAGGGTTCGACCGTCCCTGCTCCAGCGAGACGAGCACACCCTTGCTGACGCCGGAACGTGCCGCCAGCTGGTCCAGCGACCAGCCGCGATCCGCGCGCAGGGCCTGAAGGGTCCGCGCGACCGCGGTTGTTATGTCGGGCACCTCCGCCATGTCTTCCCTTCCTGGACGCGCCGGGCTCTCCGGACGCGCCGGGCTCTCCGGACGCGCCGGGCTCTCCGGACGCGCCGGGCTCTCCGGACGCGCCGGGCTCTCCGGACGCGCCGGCGCGGTCGGTAGGATGAACTATATAGATCAACATTCCGACCGGCGTCGCTTCGTTCCGGAGGATCCTGACCGTGGTGACAATCCTGGCCCTGGCCGCCGCCGTGCTCTACGGCACCGCCGATTTTCTCGGCGGGGTGGCGTCGAGGCGGGCGAGCGTGTTCGCGGTGCTGGCGATGACGGTCCCGGCGGGTGCGGTGGTGGTGATCGTGGTGGCCTTGCTCGGCGAGGCACCGTGGCTGGGCGGCCTGCTGGGGCACGGCCTGGGCTCGCCCACCTCGGGCGGAGGCTGGGACGCGGCCGGCTGGGCGGCGGCGTCCGGTGTCTGCGGCGCGTCCGGTCTGGTCGCGTTCTACGCCGGCTTCGCCGCCGCGCCGATCAGCGTCGTGGCTCCGGTCGCCGCGCTCGTGTCCACGGTCCTGCCGGTCGGCGTCGCGATCGCGGACGGCGAGCGCCTCACCGCCACCATGGCCGCCGGGGGGCTGATCTGCCTGGTCGCCATCGTCCTGGTCAGCATGCCGCCAGGGCGCCGGGGCCGCCAGGACCGGCCGGACGCCGGGGCCGCCGGCCGGCTGCGCGGCCTGGGCTATGGTGCCGCCGCGGGCGCCGGATTCGGCCTGTTCTTCTTGTGCCTGAAGAATGCCGGGCAGGCCGGCGTGCTGTGGCCGGTGGCGGTCTCGCGGACGGCGGGGACCCTGGTCGCCGTGGGCATCGCGGTGGCGACCAGGACGCGCCCGTGGCGGCGCGCGAGCGCCAGGACGGGCGTGATCGCGCTGGTGTCCGGGGCGGTCGACGCGGCCGCCAACGTCTGCTACGTGCTCGCAACCCGGGCCGGCCTGTTCGGGCTGGCCGTCGTGATCACGTCGCTGTACCCGGGCATGACGGTGCTGCTGGCGCGATGGGTGCTCGGCGAGCGGATGCGCTGGCTGCAGCGGGCCGGCCTGCTGCTGGCCGCGGCCGGCGTCGTGCTGCTGACCGTCTGAGCGAGCCGAGGGGGCGCGGCAGCCTAGTCGGGGGCCTCCTCCTTGTCCTTGAAGATCAGCCCGCACACCTCGAGGTAGAGCTGCTCCGGATAAGGAAGGTGATCGACATTGGTGAGCGCCTGGTCCTGCCCCGCGGACTCCAGGATGAACTCGCCGTAGCCGAGGATCCGGCCCATCGGCGAACGCTGGAAGCTCATGTCCGTCACCTTGGCGAGCGGCATCATCTTCACCTTGCGGGTGACAATGCCTTCAGCGAGCAGGAACCGCTGAGAGGTGACGACGAAGTAGGTCTCGCCCCATTCGGCGACCTTCACCACCAGCCGCAGGAAGACCAGGGCCCACAGGATCCAGATGACCAGGATGACGGTGCCGCTGCCGTGCGCCACGGAGTTGCTCAGCCAGCCCGCGATGGCCAGCCCGATGAGGACCTCGAAGATGGGCCTGATCAGGATGGCCGGGTGCTGATGGACGGTGATGACCTGGCGCTCGTGGGGCAGAAGGTACTTATTTACCGAGGCAGGCACCGTGTCAGTGTTCGGAACCAGCCTCATGGCAGTACCGGGCCCTAAATCGACGCGAAGAAGTTGGAAAGCCCGTGGGCAGCCGCGGTCAGGAAGGCCCCGATGTTGTGGACGACGTGGGCCGCACCAGTGGGCTGCTCGATCACCCACCATACGACGAACGCAATCGCAAGCCATCCAAGGATGGTTTTCATGTTCACGTCGACTCCCACAGGCGCCCGGACTTGTCCTGCTTGCCAGTGAAACCAATGTTAGCTTGCACCGGATCGTCGGCCAATGCTAACGGGGTGAAGCTGCCGTGCCGGCTTGAGTATGCCCCCTTGCTGCCCTCAGTATGCCCCATCGGCGGAAGCAGTGCGTGACGGGGCGTGCCAGCCGCGCCGGCATCGCGCCCGGAATCCGTTGCCCACGGCCCTGATCGGCGATTTTGCCGCCGGGACGGGCGCCCATCTGACAGCATTCCTCCGTGCAGAGCATGCTGGTGAGATGACGGTGGCAGACGTGGGTGAGACTGACTTCGCGGTCATCGTCTACCGGGAAGAAGATCAGTGGGAGGCCGACGTCCTGCCGACGGCGGTGACCGCCGACCTGGACGGCATGGTCCAGTCGCTGCGCAGGCAGCCGAGCATGGGCGGCACCATCGGCTTCGCGGGCGTGGGCGACGACTTCTGGGTCGCGGTCCGGGTCATCGGCGAGGACGTGTCGCTGTTCCTCTCCGACCTCACCGCGGCGGCGGACTATCCGCTGGCCCGCCAGGTGCTCGAGGCCCTCGACATCCCGGTGCCCGCGGACGACGAACTCGACCAGGTGCTCCCGGCCGGTGATCTCTCCATTTTCGCCGACCTCGGGCTGGACGAGATGGAACTGGGTGCGATCTCGGCTGACCTCGACCTGTATCCGGAGGACGCGGTGGCCCTCATCGCCGAGCGGCTCAGGTTCGGCGACGCGGTGGAGCGCGCACTCGATCGCGCGCTCGGTCCGTGACCGGATATACCGACTCGTTCGAGCCGGCGATGCGGCTCGCGCTGGCGGAGGCGGCCGCGGCGGAGGCCGCCCCGGCAGGACAGGAGCCGGCCCGGGCGCAGGACGTCCCGGTCGGCGCCGTCATCCTCGACGAGACGGGCACGATCATCGCGCGGGCCCGCAACCGCAGGGAGATAGACCGCGATCCCACCGCGCACGCGGAGATCGTGGCGATCAGGCAGGCGGCCCGGGCCCTCGGCAGCTGGCGGCTTACCGGGCTGACGCTGGTCGTGACCCTCGAGCCGTGCACGATGTGCGCCGGCGCGGTGACAGCGGCCAGGCTGGCCCGCGTGGTCTACGGAGCCGAGGACCCGAAGGCGGGGGCGGTGGGGTCCCTCTGGGACGTGCTGCGGGACACCCGGCTGAACCATCGCCCGGAAGTCATCGGCGGAGTCCTCGCCAGCGAGTGCGGTGACTTGCTGCGCGACTTCTTCGCGGCGCGACGGCCGGACGCCGGGTAGGTCATGAAGCCGGGTAGGTCATGCCGCCGCGCACGCGCGGATTCGGGTAAGCTCGCCTGCGGTGGAGTCGCCTAGTGGCCGAGGGCGCACGCCTCGAAAGCGTGTGAGGGGGCAACCCCTCCGTGGGTTCAAATCCCACCTCCACCGCTGACCGGGGGCCGCATGCACGTTCGCGTGCGTGCTGGGAACTTAATGTCACGTTCCGGACGTTCGCTGTTGTGACCGCATGGGTTGTGCGATGGCGTGCCTGCCTCGGTAAGGCGCCCATCGCCGGCACCGGACACCGGCGAGGAGAACGGGGTGTTTGAGCCGCAAGGGACCGGTTTCTTCCTGCTCCTCATGGTGGTGTTCGGGGGATTGCTGGTCTGGGTGGCCCTGGCCAGGCAGATCGTGTTCCGGGTGTTCGCCGCGTGCCTGGCGTTCCTGCCTGCCATGGTCTTCGGAATCGCTGCCGTCAATAAATTCTATGACTACTACCAGACCTGGGGCGGAATGATCAACGATCTGACCGGCCAGGGCGGGAGCATTCCCAAGTACGCGGCCGGCGGGGCCGGCACCAACAAGCAGTTCGACAAGAACATCGGCCGGGTCACCAGCCTCGCTGAAGATGCCCAGGTCGGTTACCTGTTCCAGACCTCGGTCGCCGGCCTGCGGAGCCGCCTCACCCGCGACGTGTACGTCTATCTCCCGCCGCAGTACTTCCAGAAGACGTACCGGCACTACAAGTTCCCCGTCGTCGAGCTACTGCACGGCTCGCCGGGTAACCCGCAGGCGTGGGTTGACGTCATGGGCGTGATCCCCACCTTCCTCAGCCTGCTGGAGACCCATCCCGCCGACACCGCGGTCCTGGTGATGCCCGACACCGACGGCGGGCAGCGTTATGAGCTGCAGTGCCTCAACGACCCGGGCGGTATCCAGGACATGACCTTCGTCGCCCTGGACGTGCCCGCGGCGATAGCGCGGATCGCCCGCGTGCAGCCGCCCGGCCGGGCCTGGGGCGTGGCCGGCTACTCGGAGGGCGGCTACTGTGCCGCCAACATCGCGCTGCAGGACCCGGCGGGCTACGGGGCGGCCGGCGTGATGTCGGGCTACTTCGCCCCCATCCGGAGCCAGGTGCCGGCCGGCAACAAGCCGGGCGGAAAGCCGCGGCTGGTGAACGTCTTCCTCGGCCGGCCGTCCCTGCAGCTCATCAACACGCCGCGGGCCTACGTCACCCGGGTGCCGGTCAACGACGTGCTCCCTGCCTTCTGGCTCGCGGCCGGCGCCCAGGACGGGCCGGATGTCAGCGCCGCGGCGGACTTCAAGCAGCTGCTGCAGACCCGGGTGGCGAACGTGCCATTCGTGATCGTTCCCGGTGGCGGCCATCAGGGCAGCGTATGGCGCGCGGCCCTCGGCCCGATGCTCAGCTGGATGACGCCGCAGCTGGCGCAGCAGGCCGCGAAGGCCGACGCCGCCGCGGCCAGGGCGGCGGCCGCCAGGGCCGCCGCCGCGCACAAGGCGCACACCGCCAAGCCCCGCCCGTCGCGCGCCCGGGTGGCGCCCAAGAAGCCTTAGCGCCCGGCCGGCTCAGGGCCGCAGCGCGTCCGAGATGACCGCGAGGCCCTTCTCCAGCTGGTCATGCGGCTGGTAGGCCAGGCCGAGGCGCATCACGTGGGCACTGTCACCGAACCACGGACCAGGGGCGACCACCGTCCGCCGTTCGGCTAGCCGGCCGAAGAAGCGGCGGACGTCGGACGGCCCGAAGGCATCCGGGTTGAGCCGCGCACAGCAGAACGCGCCCGCCTCCGGCCGCAGCCATTGCAGCCGGCCGTCCTGCTCGCCGATCCAGCTCCCGACGATGGCGCGGGCGCTGGCCATCAGCGTGCCGCGGGAGCTGAGCAGCTGATCGGCCCGTGCCAGCAGCCTGGCGGCGAGGAACTCGTCGAGAACCCCGCAGCTGATCGAGGAGTTGAACTTCGCCAGCCTGAGCTGCTCGCGCAGCTGCGGATCGGCCGCGGTCAGCCAGCCGATGCGCAGGCCGGGAACGCCGTAGGCCTTGGACAGCGAGGCGCAGGTGAGCAGCCGCCCGGAACGGCTCGCGAAGGTGGGCGCGGCCGGGGCACTGCCGTAGGTGGCTTCCCGGTAGGTCTCGTCGATCAGCAGGACCGCCCCGGGGCAGCGGCGGGTCATGGCGGCGAGCATCTCGTCGATTTCGCCGGGCGTGATCGACACGCCGGAAGGATTCTGCGGCGAGGCGAACAGGACCAGCCGGGTGCGCGCGGACAGGCTGTCCCGGAACGTGTCAAGATCGATGCGGTAGCCGTCCTCGAACCGCGCGGACACGGTGACGACCCTGGCGCCGAGGCCGCGCAGGGCATCGAGCATCGGCGGGAAGCAGGGCAGCCCGACAAGGATCTCCCCGTCACTGTGCAGCAGGGCGGGCAGGAACAACGCCGCGCTCGCGCCGGCGGTGAGCAGGACCTGCTCACCGGGGACGCCCACCCGTGCCGCTATCAGGGCACGCAACTCCGCGTCGCCGGCCGACGTTGCGTACCCCAGGCTCAGGCCGGCCATGTCGGCCGGGTCGGCGATGTCCGCCACCGCCAGGTGCGGCCCCAAGCTCTCGCCCAGGTCGTACAGCGGTGACTCGTCGATGAGCGCGGCAATCGGACTGGCAGGGAACTGGCGCATGGCGGGCCCTTTCCTGAACGGCAGCTGCTTACCTAGCCATGTTCGGCGCCGCCGGGCGGATATCCCAGAGCCAATGGCGCGTGATTGGCTGGCAATGAAGAATGCAGCCGGCCGGGAGGGCGGCGCGGACCGCTGCCGCCCGCTCTGGCGACGCAGCGTCACGTTCCCGGGCGTTATACGAAAGATATGTGCCCGGCAAAGACGGGCAAATGCGGCCGTATCACCCTGCTTCCGATAGCAGAAATTGAAGGCCGAACCCGCCTTAATGGGACTGCCTCAGGAGGGCGGCCCGGGATTCCGCTGCTCTCCGCAGCCGACCTGCGAGCGCTTTGACCAGGACTTACTGGCTTCCAAGACCACCGGAGCAGAGACGAAAACCCACTCTTGAATTACTCTTAGTAATCATCTGAATACACAGTAAACCGCCTTTCGCGGCGCCGCGTCTCGTACATGTAAGGGCGGGCATCGCTGATGAAGTGGTCCGCTTGGGGGGGAGAACCTGGCCGTGGCCAGGCTTTGGGAGGGTGCATCATGGTCAGCGATGGAATTAAGGCTGCCCGGATTCAGGCACAGTGCTCACCACTTATCAACAGCACCTGGCCGACCAGTGCCATGCAGGCGAACATCCTGTTCGCCTGCAAGCACGCGGCGGCCTGGCTGAACCCGCACCGGAGCGGCCGCCGGCCGGCTGGCCGGCACGCCGCGCCCGGACGTCCGCTCCTCGGCCGCCGCGCGCCGCGCTGACGCCGGGGACAGTCAGTCTGGCTCCGGTCTTCGCCGGGAGCCGGTCTCATCCGGCCCCATCCGGCCTCCGGGCCGGCGTACCAGGCGTCATAGTGGCCTCTTTCAGCCGTCTTCGGGACGTTTGCGTGATCGGCCTGATACTTTCAGTGTCTGCCTCGTGGAGGACGCAAGTGTCCATAGTTAGTACAGGCGTGAATGTGTCCGTAGGGGGACAAAGTGGCACAAGTACAGGTACATAACTTCTCGTACGGCCTGCTCAATCCTGGCCTCGGCTACTTAGCGTCCTGCCTGGGCGCTTTCCTTGGCCTCCGGTGCCTCACGCGAGCCCGCACCTATACCGGCCGCGCGCGCGCCGCCTGGCTGCTGATCGCGTCCGTGGCCATCGGGGCTACCGGCATCTGGGTCATGCACTTCGTCGCCATGCTCGGCTTCACGATCCCCGGGCAGGAGATCATGTACAACATCCCGATGACCCTGATCAGCCTGCTGGTCGCCGTCATCGTCGTCGCTATCGGCCTGTTCGTCGTCGGCTACGGCGGCGGCGGCCTGGTGCCCGTGCTGGCCGGCGGCGTGATCATCGGCGTCGGCGTCTCGACCATGCACTACGTCGGGATGGCCGCGATGAGCATGCAAGGTACCGTCCGGTACAACCTCGGCCTGGTCGGGGTATCGGTGCTCATCGCGATCGTGGCGGGAACGGCGGCGCTGATAGCCGGGCTGCGCGTCCGCGGCCTGTGGTCCAGCCTCGGTGTATCGCTGATCATGGGTGTCGCCGTCACCGGCATGCACTACACCGGGATGGCCGCGATGCATGTGTATGCGGGCGGAAGCAGGATGACCATGTCCGGGAACTCCGCGGACAGCTTCCTGTTCCGGCCATTAATCGGCGCGAGCGTCCTCACGTTCCTGCTATCGCTGATCATCTCCGTGTCGCCCAACGAGGACGAGATCCGCGCCGACGCCAGCCTGAGCCAGCGGCTGTCCTCCGGCGCGTCCGTGGCGCGAATGGATATGTGACGACACAGGGCGGCAGCTGGATCCCGAGGTCGCTCAGGGCTCGGCTGGGACCGGCTGACGCCGTCGCGGCGTCCGGGCCGATGTGGCGGAGGATAAGAGATTCGAACTCTTGAGGGGTTGCCCCCAACACGCTTTCCAAGTCTGAACACGCTTTCCAAGTCTGTGGACGTGCGTTCGCGGCAGGTCAGCGTGGTCTGTGACCTGGAGCTGCGGCCTGGTCCGGTCCTCCGCGGACGCCCTCGAACCTCGGCGAATGAGACCAGAACTGAGACCGGCGCGGCCCTGTCCCTAAAGGTTTTCAAGAGCATCGGTGACTCGCTGCCCGGCAGTGTTGCTACCTGGGCTTTCAGTGGCCATGCTCGCCGTGGCACTCAAGATCATCCCGTGTATATCCCGCGTGCCGTTCGGTGCCCTGTCCGCTATATGGCCGCCGAGCATCTGTTCCGTAGATCAGTGCCGCGCGTCCGGCCAGTGTGCCGGAATCCGTATCCGCAGGTCAGGGTCCACTGCATGTCCGCTGCGGACGCCCTAGTCCGGTGCCGTCTTGCCAGTCTGTGAGAAAACCGTGATAGATCACCTCTGGCCAACCTGGGTTGGGTTGCCGACCGCTCGTCCTCGTCGGCCAGGACTGTCCGCTTTCAGGCCGGGCATAACCCAAGTCGTTACAAGATGTACAAGCGTCCCGTGCTGCCGTTGATCGCCGCCGCTTGCCGTTGGTCGCTGCTGTTGCTGTCACCGTTGCTGTCAGCTCAGCCCCGGTCGTCCGGTGGCAAGCCCGACTCGGACCGCAGGGCCACCAGGCCCGAGGACCGCAAGCGGCGCGGCAGAGCTACGAATGCGGCAGGACCGCACTTCGGGATAGTTCAACGCATATGAACAACGTAAGGATTTCGACTACTATTGCTGCCGCTGATCCGGATCATTGTGAGTAGAAGGAGCTATCGTCATGACTGAGTCCGAGCCGGAAGTTGATAGGCTACGTCGGGAACTTGGTGATATAGAAGCCGCGTTTTGGAAGGAGTCTGCGAAAGTGGCAAGCGATTGGACCTTCGGTATTTTCGGTCCTCTAACAGTTAGACGTTACACCTCTCCAATGTTTATTGCGCAAGTGTTCGTTCTATTTCATCTACTATGCTTTAGTGTCGGAGCTGGGCTAATTTTCACTACGGGGCCAACTCGTGAGCTGGGTATCGCAATGGTGGTTGGTTCGATTTTCGCCTTTGGATCATTCGTTGCCCAATTTTGGGTGATATCATATGGGCGATATCGCGAGGTCGCGCGAGAAGCAATTGGCGATCAAGGCATGATGACCTTGAAGCAGCTAGCAGCAAGGCGAGCCGAGATGGCCGACCGGATCAAGCAACTCGAAAGGCCCGATGGACCGGACACGCGACCCGCAGCTTAGAAGGTCGGTTTGCGCAGCGGGTCAGCCTGCCTGTCCGCAGGTGAGCCGGTGTATCGGGTTGTCCGGCATTGACCGTGAGTTCCTGGCGTTGACCGGCCGATCGGGCACGCAGCGGGCACGTCGTCTGCGGTCGCACGCACGACGATTGGCACCCCGTGACCGCCCGCACCGTGTAGGGGATGGCCCGCGTCCGGTCCGGGCAGGCTCCCGCCTGGCCCTTGTCTTCTGGCCGGAGTGTCCGCAGAGGCTCCAGCGTCAAGCGTGACTTTGCGTGTACGTTCATCAGGCACTTTCCACCGGTGCTCGTTGTCCTGCGGTCACAGTTACGCTTGACGCTGGAGGG
>WNGG01000226.1_pt1 | contig 85221 bp, 78 predicted proteins | sample 5400661 | NCBI WGS metagenome assembly WNGG01 (sample SAMN13153372, study PRJNA577476) | soil metagenome | isolation source: 100 cm soil or saprolite under Garry oak tree replicate 1 | place: USA:California | collected 2016-06-15
TCGCGGACGCCGGGCCATCCCGAGCACGGCCTCACGCCGGGTATCGAGGTGACCACCGGACCGCTCGGTCAGGGCGTCGGCAACGCGGTCGGCATGGCGATCGCCGAGCGCTTCCTGGCGGCCCGCTACAACCGGCCCGACCACCCGGTGATCGACCACCGCACCTGGGCGTTCTGCTCCGACGGGGACGTCATGGAGGGGGTCTCCGGCGAGGCGTCCTCGATCGCCGGGTTCCTCGGGCTCGGCAAGCTCACGCTCCTCTACGACGACAACCACATCACCATCGACGGCCCGACCAGCATCACCTTCGACGAGGACGTGGAGGCCCGCTACCACGCCTACGGCTGGCACACCCAGGCGGTCGAGGACGCGACCGACCTGGAGGCGATCACCGCGTCCTTCCAGGCGGCGGTCGACGAGACCGACCGGCCGAGCTTCATCCGGCTGCGCAGCCATATCGCCTACGGCGCCCCGCACGCGCAGGACACCTCCAAGGCGCACGGGACGGCGCTGGGCGAGGACGAGGTCCGCGCCACCAAGGAGGTCTACGGCTGGGACCCGGACGCCCACTTCCTGGTGCCCGACGGCGTCTACGATCGCTGGCGCGTCCGCGTGCCCGCCAACCGCCGCGTCCGCCAGGACTGGGAGCGGGCCATGGCCGCCTACCAGCAGGCCGAGCCCGAGCTGGCCGCCGAGCTGCGCGACGCCCTGGCCGGCACGCTGCCCAGCGGCTGGGACGCTGACCTGGACAAGCTCTTCACCGAGCCGAAGAAGCTGGCCACCCGGACCGCCTCCCAGCAGGTGATGAACGCCATCGCCCCGAAGGTGCCGACCTTCCTCGGCGGCGCCGCCGATCTCGCCGAATCGAACAAGACCGACCTCGAGGGCCTCGGGGACTTCGGCCCCTCCTCGAACGGGCGCAACCTGCACTTCGGCATCCGCGAGCACGCCATGGGCGCGATCAGCAGCGGTATGGCCGTGCATGGCGGGCTACGGCCGTTCGCGGCCACGTTCCTGGTGTTCTCCGATTACATGCGGCCGAGCGTGCGGCTGGCGGCGCTGATGGGCCTCCCGGTGGTGTACGTGTGGACCCACGATTCGATCGGGCTGGGCGGCGACGGGCCCACCCACCAGCCGGTCGAGCACCTGGCGAGCCTGCGCGCGATGCCTGGCCTGCGGGTGATCCGCCCGGCCGACGGGCCCGAGACGGCTGAGGCCTGGCGGGCGGCGCTGGCGCGCACGGACGGCCCCACGGCGCTCGCGCTCACCAGGCAGAACCTTCCTCCGATCGACCGCAGCCGCTTCGCCAGGGCCGACGGCCTGCGGCGCGGCGCCTACGTCCTGGCCGAGGCCGGCGGCGCGCCGGACGCCGTCCGGCCCGACCTGATCCTCATCGCCACCGGCTCCGAGGTGTGGCTGGCCCTGGCCGCCCGTGACCTGCTCGAAGCCGAGGGCATCGCCACCAGGGTGGTGTCGATGCCCTGCTGGGAGCTGTTCAGCGAGCAGGACCAGGCCTACAGGGACCAGGTCCTGCCGCACGAGGTGCGGGCGCGCCTGGCGGTCGAGGCGGCCAGCCCCTTCGGCTGGCGCGAATGGGTTGGCGACGCCGGCGAAGTGGTCGGCGTCGAGCGTTTCGGTGCCTCGGCTCCTGGTGAGGAGGTACTGGAGCATTACGGATTCACCGCAGACAACGTCGCCGGACGGGCGCGGGCGCTGCTGGATCGGCTGGGGCGTGCCGGCCAGGGCCCACTCGCGGACCTGCCGGCGTGAAGGGACGATCACAAGGAGTGAAGGCATGGTGCGACCACTCGAGGAGCTGACGAACCAGGGGGTCGCCGTCTGGGTCGACTCCATCGCACGCGACTGGCTGCACAAGGGCGAGCTGCGCCGCCTGCGCGACGACTACCAGGTCGTCGGCGTGACCTCCAACCCCACCATCTTCCAGAAGGCGATGGGCGAGGGCTCGTTCTACGACGACGACATCACCCGCCTCGCCCGTGAGGGACACGACGCGAGGGCGATCTTCGAGGCGCTGGCGATGGACGACATCCGTGGCGCCGCCGACGACATGGAGTCCGTGTACCGCGCCACCGATGGCCTGGACGGCCGCATCTCGTTCGAGCTGCCGCCCGACATCGCCGACGACACCGACGCCTCGATCCGCGAGGCTCGCCGGCTGTTCGACGCGCTCGCGCGCCCGAACGTGTTCATCAAGATCCCGGCCACCGCCGCCGGCGTCCCGGCGATCCGCGCCTCCCTGGCCGCCGGCATCAACGTGAACGTGACCTTGATCTTCTCGATCGAGCGCTACCGCCAGGTCATGGACGCCTTCATGGCTGGGCTCGAGGATCTGGCGGCCTCCGGCGGCGACCTCACCGAGATCGCCAGCGTGGCCTCGTTCTTCGTGAGCCGCGTCGACAGCAACGTCGACAAGAAGCTGCAGGCGATCGTGGACCAGGGCGGCGCCGCCGCGCAGCGGGCCGGCGCCCGGCTGGGGACCGCGGCGGTCGACAACGCCAAGCTGGCCTGGGAGGCGTTCCAGGAGCAGGTCGCGACCGACCGGTGGCGGGCGCTGGCCGCCGTGGGCGCGCGGCCGCAGCGTCCGCTGTGGGCGTCGACCTCGACCAAGAACCCCAAGTACCGCGACGTCCTCTACGTCGAGGAGCTGATCGCGCGCGGCAGCGTCAACACCATGCCGACCGAGACCCTGGACGCGTTCCAGGACCACGGCGAGGTGCGGGGCCAGACGATCGTCGAGGACATGGACCGCGCCCACCGGCTCTGGAGCGACCTGGCCGAGTTCGGCATCGAGGAGACGCGGGTCATGGACGAGCTGGAGCGGGAGGGCGTCGACCGCTTCGCCGACAGCTACCAGGGCGCCGTCGAGACCATCGAGACCAAGCGCGCCGAGGCGCTCAGGTGAGCGAGCGAAGCGCGTCCACTGGCCAGATCGGCCCGCGCATCTGGGCGCGGGATGCGGGCCTGTGGACCGACGACGCCGAGGCGGCCAAGGAGGTCCTGGACCGCCTCGGCTGGCTGGACCTGCCCGAGACCATGCGGGCCTACGTGGACGAGCTGCGGGAGCTGGCGGCCGCGGTCCGTGCCGACGGCATCGACCGGGTGCTGGTCTGCGGCATGGGCGGGTCGAGCCTGTGCGTCGAGGTGCTCGCCAGCGTCCTCGGTGCGGCGCGCGGCCTGCCGGTCCGGGTGCTGGACTCGACCCACCCGTCGGCGGTCGCCTCCGCCGCCGAGTGGGCGACGCCCGAGCGCAGCCTGTACGTGATCGCCTCCAAGTCCGGCACGACCACCGAGCCGAACGACTTCGCGGCCTTCTTCGAGGCCCGCGCGGCCGAGGCGCTCGGCTCGGAGGCCGGGCGCCACTTCGTGGCCATCACCGACCCCGGCACGGTGCTGGTCGAGCACGCCATCGGCTTCCGGTACCGCAGCGTGTTCGAGAACCCGCCCGACATCGGCGGGCGCTACTCGGCGCTGTCCCTGTTCGGCCTGGTGCCGGCCGCCCTGCTCGGCGTCGATCTGGACGCCCTGCTCGAGCAGGCGCGAGAGATGGCCCTGGAATGCGGCCCGGACGTCGACGACGCCGACAGCCCCGGCGTGCGGCTGGGCCGGTTCATGGCCGACAACGCCCTGGACGGGCGCGACAAGGTCACGGTGCTGACCGCGCCCGACCTGGCCGCGTTCGGCCTGTGGGTCGAGCAGCTCCTGGCCGAGTCCACCGGCAAGCAGGGCAAGGGCCTGCTGCCGGTGGTGGGTGAGGAGCCCGGGCCGATCGAGGCGTTCGGCGACGACCGGGCCGTGGTCGGCATCGACGACGCCGGCGTCAGCGCGCCGGGCGCCAGCGAGCTCAAAGCGGCCGACCACCCGACCACCTTCCTCGGCCTCGGCGAGGGCATCGAGCTGGGCGCCGAGTTCTTCCGCTGGGAGTTCGCCACCGCCGTGGCCGGGCACCTGCTCGGCATCAACGCCTTCGACCAGCCCGACGTGCAGGCCGCCAAGGACGCCACCAAGCGGGTGCTCGCGGAGCTGGCGGCCGGAGGAGGCCTGCCGGCGCCGGCAATGTGGCTGCGCGGAGAGCGGGACATCGGAGGCGTGGCGGCGTTGCTGCGCGACCTACTGACAGGCATCGGACCCGGGGAGTACGTGGCGCTGATGGCCTACCTGGACCCGACGGCCCAGGCCGAGGCGACGCTCCAGCGCGCGCGCACGGGCATTCGCAACGCGACCAGAGCGGCCACCACGCTCGGCTTCGGCCCGCGGTTCCTGCACTCGACCGGCCAGTACCACAAGGGTGGCCCCAACACGGGCCGTTTCGTCCAGCTCATCGACCGTCCCACCACTGACATGGAGGTGCCCGGGCGCGAGTACCCCTTCGGGACCCTGATCGCGGCGCAGGCGGCCGGCGACGCGGAGGCGCTGGAGGCCAAGGGGCGGCGCGTGGTCCGCATCGGCCTGGACGGCCCGCGGGCGCTCGAGCTGTTCGCCGACGCGGTGACCACAGCGCTCGGCGGAGGGGGGCGCGACCAGGCCGACCGGTAATCCGTACGGAAGGGCGCCGCCGCGCGGCGGCGACCGGAGTCGAAGGGTAGAGCCAGACAGCAAGGGCAGTGGCACCGAGAGGAGGCGGTCCCGAGCGTGGAGATCGGAATGATCGGCATCGGTCGGATGGGCGCCGGCATGTCCCGCCGGCTGCTGACCGGCGGCCACCGGGTGGTCGCCTACGACCGTGACCCCCATGCGCTCGAGGCGGTCACCCACGCCGGCGCCGATTCGGCAGCCAGCCTGAAGGCGTTCGTCAACGAACTGGCGCCACCGCGGACGGTCTGGCTCATGGTGCCGGCCGGGAAACCGACCGAGAGCAGCGTGCGGGCTGTCGGCGAGCTGCTGGAGTCGGGCGACGTCCTGGTCGACGGCGGCAACTCGAACTTCCGCGACTCGATGCGCCGCGCCGAGGCGCTGGCCGCCAGGGGCATGCACTTCCTCGACTGCGGCACCTCCGGTGGCATCTGGGGCGAGCGCGAGGGCTTCTGCCTGATGGTGGGCGGCTCGGACGAGGGCTTCGCGCAGGTCGAGCCCGCCTTCGCCACACTGGCGCCTGGGGGCGGCTACGCGCACGTCGGCCCGGTCGGCGCCGGCCACTACGTGAAGATGATCCACAACGGCATCGAGTACGCCCTGCTCCAGGGCTACGCCGAGGGCTTCGAGATCATGAACGCCTCCGACTACGACCTCGATCTGTACCAGATTGCCGAGCTGTGGCGTCACGGCAGCGTGGTGCGCTCCTGGCTCCTGGACCTGGCGGCCGCCGCCTACCAGCGCGACCCGGAGCTGGACGCGTTGAGCGGATGGGTCGAGGATTCCGGCGAGGGACGCTGGACCGTGCAGGAGGCGCTCGACAAGGACGTCCCCGCGCCGGTCATCAACCTGTCGCTGCTGATGCGGCTACGCTCGCGCCAGCAGGACTCCTACAGCGCCAAGGTCATCGCCGCGCTACGCAACGAGTTCGGCGGGCATCCCATCCATCCAGCGAACACGAGGACGCAGAAGTGATGGACGTCGGCGAGAACCCACTCAAGGTCTCCGAGCGCGCCCGCACCATCCCGCCTCCCAACGCCATGGTGGTGTTCGGTGGCTCCGGTGACCTGGCGCACCGCAAGATCGTCCCGGCCCTCTACAACCTGGAGCTGAACCGCCTGCTGCCGCAGCACTTCGCGATCGTGGGAGTCAGCCGCAGCCCCTACTCGGACGAGGAGTACCGGGCGGACATGCGCAAGGCGGTCGAGGAGTTCTCCCGCACCCGTCCGATCCAGCAACAGGTGTGGGAGTCGTTCGCCAGCCGCCTCTACTACATCACCGGCTCGACCGACGACCCCGGCACCTACGGCAAGGTCGGCGACCTGCTCGAGCGGATGGAGCGCGAGCACGGGACCGACGGCAACCGCCTGTTCTACATGTCGCTGATCCCCAAGCTGTTCCCCGGAGCCATCCAGGGCGTCGGCAAGTCCGGCATCGGCGGGCGCGGCTACGACCGCGGCTGGTCGCGCGTGGTGGTCGAGAAGCCCTTCGGGCACGACCTCGCCTCGGCACGTGAGCTGCAGGCGCTGGTCACCGAGGTCTTCCCCGAGCGGGACGTGTTCCGCATCGACCACTACCTCGGCAAGGAGAGCGTCCAGAACATCATCGCCCTGCGCTTCGCCAACGGGATCTTCGAGCCCGTCTGGAACCACCACTACGTGGATCACGTCCAGGTCACCGTGGCCGAGTCGATCGGCATCGAGCACCGCGGCAACTACTACGAGACCGCCGGGGCCATCCGCGACATCATCCAGAACCACGCGCTCCAACTCCTCTCCCTGATCGCCATGGAGCCGCCGGCGACCTTCGAGCCGGAGGAGGTCCGCAACGAGAAGGTCAAGGTGCTCAAGGCGCTCCGGCGGATGTCGGGGTCGGTGGTCGACCGCAACGTGGTGCGCGGCCAGTACGACCGCGGCTGGGTCGACGGCCAGCCCGTGCCCGCCTACCGCGAGGAGCCCGACGTGGCGCCCGACTCGATGGTGGACACCTACGTGGCGGCCGAGTTCCTGGTGGACAACTGGCGCTGGGCGGGAACCCCGATCTTCCTGCGTACCGGCAAGCGCCTGCCGAAGCGCGCCACCGAGGTGGTGGTCCAGTTCAAGTCCGCGCCGCACCTGCCGTTCGGCGAGGCGGCCAAGGAGGGCCTGGAGTCCAACGCCCTGGTCCTGCGCATCCAGCCCAACGAGGGCATCACCCTGAAGCTCGGCGCCAAGGTGCCCGGCCCGTCGATGCAGGTGCGCTCGGTCAACATGGACTTCTCCTACGGCACCTCGTTCGCCGACGACCTGCCGGACGCCTACGAGCGGCTGCTGCTGGACGTGATGATCGGCGACCCCTCGCTGTTCCCGCGCTGGGATTCGGTCGAGGAGGCATGGCAGATCATCCAGCCGATCCTGGACCGCTGGGCCTCCACGCCGCCCCCGGAGCTGCCCAACTACGAGGCGGGGGAGTGGGGGCCCAAGGCGGCCGACGAGCTGATCGCCCGGCACAGCCAGGACCGGCGCTGGCGGCGGCCATGATCGGGACGCGAACACCCGGCTGGGCGTTCGAGGAGGCCCCGCCGCCCAAGATCGAGGAGGTGCTCGCCCGCCAGCGCCACGAGCACGAGGATGGCCACGCGCCGCTGATGCGCGCCAGCGTGAACAACATGGTGGTGGTCACCCCGAGCCGCAGCGCGGGCCAGCGCGCCCTGGCCACCGTCGAGAGCCTCGGGGCCAGGGTGCCGAGCCGCTGCGTCGTGCTGATCGCCGAGCCGCCCTCGGAGCACCAGCGGGTTCGCTCCTGGGCGCGCGCGGCGCATCACCGGCACGCCGAGGGCGGCTCCGAGGTGGTCTGGGAAGAGGTGATCGTCCAGACCAACGTCGACCCGCGCCACCTGCCGGCGGTGGTGCTGCCGCTGCTGCTGCCGGAGCTTCCGGTGTTCACCTACTGGGAGGGCACGCCGCCGTTCTCCGAGGAGGTCTTCGAGGAGCTCACCTCGGTCACGGACCGGCTGATCGTGGACTCCGCCAGCTTCGCCGATCCGCGGGCCGACCTGGTACGCCTGGTCGGTGCCATGCGGGACCTGCGTCCCGCCCTGTCCGACTGCGCGTGGACTCGGCTCACGGCGTGGCGGGAGCTGCTGGCCGACCCCTTCAACGGGCCGCCGCTCCGCGGCACCGCCCGGCGAGCTCGACGACTGCACGTCGACGCCGTCGATCTGGCCGCCGGTCTGGAGCTGACCGGTTGGCTGGCCTCCCGGCTCGACTGGGAGCTGGAAGAGGCCCGGGTCGTCGACGACCTGTACGTGGCGAACTACGGGACGCAGGCGGGCCGATGCGAGGTCCACATCTCCAGCACCCTGGGCTCGGCCACCCTCACCCGGGTGGAGCTGGGCGTGGGGATGGACGAGGGCGAGGCGGCCATTCGCGTCGAGGCCACACCAAGCTACCTGGTGACCACCGTGCGGGCTCCAGGGCACCCGACAGCACGGCGGATCGGCATAGGCTCCGAGCAGAACCCGCTGGCGGCGGAGCTGGAGGTCTTCGGTCGCGATCGCGTGTTCGAGGCGGCGTTGGCGCCCGCCGCCCGGCTGGCGGAGGCGGGCGCGGAGTGAGCCGGGTCCAGCTGGTGGCCGGCCCCGAGGAGCTGGCCGAGGCGGCGGCCCGGGCCGCGCTGGCCGACCTGGAGGCGGCGATCGACGCCCACGAGACCTGCACCTGGGTGCTCACCGGCGGGGGCACGCCGCAGGCCGCCTACCGGCGGCTGACCCGCCACGACCTGCGCGACTCGATCGAGTGGGGCCGCCTGCGGGTGGCCATGGGCGACGAGCGCTGCGTGCCGCCGCGCGACCCCGAGTCCAACTGGGGCCAGGCGGCCGAGGCCCTGCTCGACCATGTCCCCGTGCCCGAGGAGCAGCGCCTGCGCATGCGCGGCGAGCTGGGCGCCGAGGAGGCCGCCAAGGAGTACGAGGCGGCGCTGGAGCGCCTCCCGCGGAGGGCCGGCCCGGCCGCCGGACGTGCGGCCGGGACCGGCGAGGAGGGTGGCCCGGCCCGCCCGGTCCCCCGCCTGGACGTCGTCTGGATCGGCGTCGGGCCCGACGGCCACTGCCTTTCGCTGTTCCCCGGCCGGCCGGAGGTCGAGGTCACCGACCGGCTGGTTGTGCCCGTCCACCAGGCGCCCAAGCCGCCGCCCGACCGCGTGAGCCTCACGCTCGCCGCCCTGGCCGGCGCCGATCGCCTGCTGGTGCTGGCCAGCGGGCCCGGCAAGGCGGACGCGGTCGCCCGCGCTCGCGCCGGCGACCGGGACCTGCCGATCACCAGGGCGGTGGCCGCCGTCGAGCGAGCCGGCGGAACCGTCACCTGGCTCCTCGACCGCCCCGCCGCCGGCACCTGATCCCCGGCCCCGTGCCGGGCCCGGCACGGGGGCGCCGACCCGCGCCCGCCGTCGGCGCCATCCAGATCGACTCCATCAACGTGGTCGCCCGCAGCCACGAGCTGGTGCTCGCCGCGCGCAGCGGCGTGCACGACCCGGCCGCCTTCGAGCGGCTGGTCTACCGGCGCCGCGCCGGTTTCGAGTACTGGGGCCATGCCGCGTCCTTCCTGCCGATCGAGACCTATCGGCTGTTCCTGCCACGGATGGCTACTTCCGCCTGCGTCCCGAGTACGCCAAGCCGGCGCTGGCGGAGGCGCTGGCCTCCGGGCTGCTCCAGGAGGTCGCCGTCGCCGGCTGGCAGAAGCCCGCCCACATCGAGCCTGGCACGCCCATCCCGCGTCGCGCGGAGCACGCGCCGGTGCTGCTCAGCCCGTTCGACTCGCTGATCTGGCGGCGGGAACGCGCCGAGCACCTGTTCGGCTTCCACTACCGCATCGAGGTGTACACGCCGCCGGCCAAGCGCCAGCACGGCTACTACACCATGCCGGTGCTGGCCGGCGGCCGGCTGGTCGCCCGGGTCGACCCCAAGCACGACCGCAAGGCGGGCGTGCTGCTGCTTCGCGGCCTGGCGGTCGAGGACGGCGTGGCCACCGACGAGGCCGTGACCGTCACCGCCGAGGCGGCCTGGCGGCTGGCCGACCATCTCGGCGCCGGCGGCCTGGCGGTCGGTGACGGGCATGGCGCGCGGGCTCGGCACCTCGCTGGCGGCGGCGGTCTCCGCCCACCGCCCGCCCAGGGCCTCCAGCGACGACTTCAACGGATATGTCGCTGCCGCGACCGATGGCTGACATCGGTTACCGGTATGGTGGCGTATGGCGGGCTGAGCGCCGCCGGGACGGGGACGAGCCGGGGGGAATCAGTTGCTGGGTCGGGGGCTGCGGCTGGGTCGGATCTTCGGCGTTCCGATTCGGTTGGACTTCACCTGGTTCATCGGGCTGGCGATCTTCACGACGCTGAGCCACGACGTCTGGTCGCCGCGCGTCACCGGGCCGGCGGCGGTGGCGCTGTCGGTCCTGTTCACCTGCGCGTTCTTCACCTCGGTGCTGGCCCACGAGCTGTCGCACGCGCTGGCCGCCAGGGTGCTCGGCATCGGCACGATGGAGATCAGCCTGCTGGTGTTCGGCGGGGTGGCGCGGATCGTCAGCGAGCCCGTCGACGCGGCGGGCGAGGCGCTGATGGCGATGGCGGGCCCGCTGACCTCGGTGAGCCTCGCCGGGCTGCTGTGGCTGTGCAGCCAGCTCGTGGGCGGCTGGCCCGGTGACCTGCTCGCCCTGCTGGGGCTCGCCAACCTGGTGCTCGCCACGTTCAACCTGCTGCCCGGCTTCCCGCTGGACGGCGGGCGCGTCGCCAGGGCGGTGGTGTGGCGCCTGACAGGTCGCCGCCTGCTGGCCACGCGGGTGACCGCCTGGTTCGGCCGCGGCCTGGCGATGCTGCTGATCGCCGGCGGCGGCGTCGCCGTGGCGCTCCTGCACACGCCGCGCTACCTGCTGCACGTCGCCCTCGGCCTGTTCCTGTGGAACGCCGCCAGCCAGGGCGAGCGGGCGGCGCGCCAGGTCGAGCGCTACACCCCCCACGACGCCTTCACCCACCCCGAGGCGTGACCGCCCCGGGGGCTGTGGACAAACGCTCCGGGGAGTCTGTCCCGAGCGCTATTGTTGGAACCAACGCTGTGGATGCCATCACCGACGAGGAGCGCCCGTGCTCGTGACCGCCCGCCTTCGCCCACCCGACCGGATGGTCGAGGTCGCCGACGTGCGCCGCGTCAAGGACCTGCTGGCGCGGCTCGAGGTGCTGCCGACGACCGTGCTGGTCATCCGCGACGGCGCCCTGCTGACCAGCGAGGACGAGCTGCGCGACGGCGACGCGGTCGAGGTCCGCTTCGCCATCAGCGGCGGCGCGGGTCGGGCGTTTCCCGGACGGGTCGGGGGACGTTCCGGATCCGGCGAGGGAGGTGCCTAGCCATGGCCATGCGCTGCAAGCGGTGCCGCGACCGCGCCGCCATCGAGATCCGCCGGCACAACGCCGCCTTCTGCCGTCACTGCTTCTTCCACTACGTGCGACAGCAGGTCACCCGCGCGATCGACAAGCACCGCATGCTGCGCCCGGACGACCGCGTGCTGGTGGCGGTGTCGGGCGGCAAGGACTCGCTGGCCCTCTGGGACCTGCTGCTCGACCTCGGCTACCGGGCGGACGGGCTCTACATGGGCCTTGGCATCGGCGCCTACTCCGAGCGGTCCAAGGACACCTGCCAGGCGTTCGCAGACGAGCGCGGCGCCGAGCTGGTGATCTACGACCTCGGCGCCGAGCAGGGCTACACCATCCCAGAGGCGGCCGCCAGGGCCGGCAGGGCCGCCGGCGGCACGGGCCGCTCCTCCTGCGGGGTGTGCGGCCTGTCCAAGCGCTACGTCTTCAACCGCGTGGCGCTCGAGGGCGGCTACGACGTCGTCGCCACCGGCCACAACCTCGACGACGAGGCCGCGGTGCTGCTGGCCAACACCCTGCGCTGGGACACCGCCACCATGGCGCGCCAGTTCCCGGTGCTCGAGGCGACACGCCCCGGCCTGGTCAAGAAGGTCAAGCCCCTGTACCGCGTGGCCGAGCGCGAGACGGCCGCCTACTGCGTGCTCAAGGGCATCGACTACATCGTCGAGGAGTGCCCGCTGGTGGCCGGCAACACCCAGCTCCGGCACAAGGACACCCTGAACCAGATGGAGGAGGCCTCCCCCGGCACCAAGCACAACTTCCTCTTCGGGTTCATCGACCGGGCGGCCGAGCTGCTGCGCTCGGCCGACGGCGCCGACCTGACCGAGTGCGCCCGCTGCGGCATGGTCACCCAGTCGCCGGAGGACCCCGACGCGGTCCCCGTGTGCGCCTTCTGCCGCTCGCGGGAGCGGCTGCTCGGGCCCGCCGCCCGGAACACGCTCCCGCTGGTCGAGGTGGTGGGCAGGTGAAGCCGCTGGAGCCCGGCGAGCGGGTGCTGCTCCAGGACGCCAAGGGCCGGCGCTACCTGGTGACGCTCCAGGCGGGCGCGACCTTCCACACCCACCGGGGACGGCTCGCCCACGACGAGCTGATCGGCCAGGCCGAGGGCGAGGTGGTCGCCACCGACCTCGGGCAGCGGCTGCTGGTGCTGCGGCCGACGCTGTCCGACTGGGTGGTCAAGATGCCGCGCGGCGCCCAGGTGATCTATCCGAAGACGATCTCGCTGATGGTCATGACCGCCGACGTGCAGCCAGGCATGACCGTGCTGGAGGCGGGCGCGGGCTCGGGCGCGCTGTCGATCGCGCTGCTCCAGGCGCTGTCGCCGGGCGGGCGGCTGATCTCCTTCGAGATCCGCCCCGAGTTCGCCGACCAGGCCCGCCGCAACGTCGAGGCGTGGTTCGGCAAGGCCCCCGACGCCTGGGACCTGCGCTGCGGCGACGTCCTCGATGGCATGGGCCGCGCCGGCCCGGTCGACCGGGTGCTGCTGGACCTGTTGGAGCCGTGGCTGGTGGTGCCGCCCGCGGTCGACGTGCTGGCACCGGGCGGGGTGCTGGTGGCGTTCGTGGCCACCGTGCCGCAGGTGATGCGAACGGTCGAGGCCCTGGAGGCCACACGCCGCTTCGGGCTCGTCGAGACAGCCGAGGCCATCATGCGGCCCTGGCACGTGGACGGCCTGGCGGTCCGGCCCGAGCACCGCATGATCGGCCACACCGGATTTCTGGTCTCCGCCCGGCGCGTGTCGGCGCCCTGGGGACCCCCCGCGCCGGTGCGTTGAAGCGCGCGTTCGGCGGCTCCCGAGGTCGGGGACCCGTGGCCGGAGATGCGATCCGATGGGTGACGACGACAGGCGACGGGCGACCCTCGAATCAGCTCGAAGGCGGGCTATGCTGCGCGGGGGTCCAGCTTAAGTCGTCTGGGGGCGGCGTCTGGGGATACCCTGTACTGCTCAGGGCAGCCCGGTTCACGTCCTCTGAGCAGGGCTGGTGCGTCCGATCAGGGCAGCATGCCTGCTCAGGCGGACCCTAGACGTTTAGGTAGGTGGGACGGGTAGCATGAGGGGACCACGGGCGTGTCCCCCGAAAGGTTGGCAGGCGTACGTTGGCGGTCCGACTCGGCGCGACCCCAGGCGTCGAGGGGATCTGATGAAGTTGATCACAAGCATGACACTGGAAAGGCCGATGCAAAGGCCGATAGGGTGTAGGCACCTCTACCTACGCTTAGTGGAACACCAGGACTAGTCAACGTGCCTGGTGTCCTCTCGACCAAAAGGGGGGACGCACGTGAAGGACGCCGATCGCCCGAGGCCGCCTCGGTCACGTCGTGACCCTGAGCAGAATCCGAACGCTGACGAGGCGCTCGAGGCTGGCGAGCTCCAGCGCCAGATCCAGTTCCTCGAGGAGGAGACGGCACTGCTGCGTCGCCGGCTGCAGGACTCGCCACGTCAGGTCCGCGTGCTCGAGGAGCGGCTGCTCGAGACCAAGGGGCAGCTCGCGCAAGCGCTCTCGCAGAACGAGCGGCTGGCCGCGACCCTGCGCGAGGCGCGTGAGCAGATCCTCGCCCTCAAGGAGGAGGTCGAGAAGCTCACCGCGCCGCCTTCCGGGTACGGGGTGTTCCTGAGCGTCAACGACGACGGCACGGTCAACATCTCATCCGGGGGCCGCAAGCTGCGGGTGAACGTGCACCCGCAGATCGACCCCAAGTCGCTCCAGCTCGGCCAGGAGGTCATGCTCAACGAGGCGCTGAACATCGTCGAGGCGTGCTCGTTCGAGGTCCAGGGCGAGGTGGTCAGCCTCAAGGAGATGCTCGGGCCCGACCGCGCCCTGGTCATCGGCAACGCCGACGAGGAGCGCGTGGTCCAGATCGGAGAGCCGCTGCGCAACCACACGCTGCGCGCCGGCGACGCGCTGCTGCTGGACACGCGCTCCGGGTTCGTGCTCGAGCACCTGCCCAAGCCTGAGGTGGAGGAGCTCGTCCTGGAAGAGGTCCCCGACGTCTCATACCAGGACATCGGCGGCCTCTCCCGCCAGATCGAGGCGATCCGCGACGCGGTCGAGCTGCCGTTCCTGCACGCCGATCTGTACCTGGAGCACCAGCTCAAGCCGCCCAAGGGCATCCTGCTGTACGGCCCGCCAGGCTGCGGCAAGACGCTGATCGCCAAGGCGGTGGCCAACTCGCTCGCCAAGCAGGTGGCCACCATGACCGGCCAGGAGAGCGGCGGGCGCAGCTACTTCCTGAACATCAAGGGCCCGGAGCTGCTGAACAAGTACGTTGGCGAGACGGAGCGGCAGATCCGGCTGATCTTCCAGCGCGCCAAGGAGAAGTCCAGCGAGGGCATGCCGGTGATCGTGTTCTTCGACGAGATGGACTCGATCTTCCGGACCCGCGGCTCGGGGGTCTCCTCCGACGTGGAGAACACCATCGTCCCGCAGCTGTTGTCCGAGATCGACGGCGTCGAGCAGCTCAAGAACGTGATCGTGATCGGCGCCTCCAACCGCGAGGACATGATCGACCCCGCGATCCTGCGGCCTGGCCGGCTGGACGTGAAGATCAAGATCGAGCGGCCGGACAAGGACGCGGCGGCCGACATCTTCTCCAAGTACCTCCTGGTCACCCTCCCGATCGGTCAGGACTTGCTCGACCGGCACTCCGGCGACCGCGAGAGCGTGCTGGGCTCGATGATCCGCGAGACGGTCGAGCGGATGTACTCCGACGCCGAGGAGAACCGCTTCCTCGAGGTGACCTACGCCAACGGCGACAAGGAGGTCCTGTACTTCAAGGACTTCAACTCTGGTGCGATGATCGAGAACATCGTGTCCAGAGCGAAGAAAATGGCGATCAAGCGATTTTTGGAGACCACCCAGAAGGGAATCCGACCGGAGGACCTCTTCAGCGCGGTCGCGGACGAGTTCAAGGAGAACGAGGACCTGCCCAACACCACCAACCCGGACGACTGGGCTCGGATCTCGGGCAAGAAGGGCGAGCGTATCGTGTACGTGCGCACGCTCGTGGGCGGCAGCTCCAAGGACTTCGGGCGCGCCATCGAGCAGGTCAACACCGGCCAGTACCTGTAGGCTGACCAGGAAGGACGTTCGCGGGTGCTGCGCAGGCGCAGCGCCCGTGGCGTTCTGGTGGCGGCCCCTGCGGCAACTGAAGGGGGACGGATGGCCATCACCAAGGTCATGGGGATCGAGACCGAGTACGGCATCACCGTGCCGGGCTCGCCAGACTCCAACCCCGTGCTGGCCTCGAGCCTGCTCGTGAACGCGTTCTCCGGCAGGGGGCGCAAGGTCCGCTGGGACTACGAGGAGGAGTCGCCGCTGCGCGACGCGCGTGGCTTCGAGGCGCCGCGCGAGCCGGAGGTGCCCAGCGAGGACGACCTTGGCCTGGCCAACGTGATCCTGACCAACGGGGCACGCTACTACGTCGACCACGCCCACCCGGAGTACTCCTCGCCGGAGTGCCTGGACCCTCGCACGCTGGTCGTCTTCGACAAGGCCGGTGAGCGGATCCTGGCGGAGTCGGCCCGCCGGGCGGTCGAGCTGGCACCCGGTGGCCGCCGCATCCAGGTCTACAAGAACAACACCGACGGCAAGGGCACCTCCTACGGCACCCACGAGAACTTCCTGGTGGACCGCGCCACGCCGTTCGCGCGCATCGTCCGCGACCTGACCCCGTTCCTGGTCAGCCGCCAGGCGTTCGCCGGGGCGGGCAGCCTGGTGCGCGACCCGGGCGAGGAGCGCGTCGCCTACCAGATCGCCCAGCGCTCGCAGTTCTTCGAAGTCGAGGTCGGCCTCGAGACCACGCTCAAGCGCCCGATCATCAACACCAGGGACGAGCCCCACGCCGACCCGGAGCGCTACCGCAGGCTGCACGTGATCATCGGCGACGCCAACATGAACGAGATGGCCACCTTCCTGAAGACGGGATCGCTGGCCATCGTGCTCTGCATGATCGAGGACGGGGTGCTGCCGGGAGAGGAATGGCAGCTCGCCAACCCCGTGCAGGCGCTGCGCTCGATCGCCAAGGACCCCACCCTGCGCGCCACCGTCGAGCGCAAGGACGGCCGCCACCTGACCGCCTGCGAGATCCAGTGGCTGTACCTGGACGCGGCCAAGTCGTACCTCAAGGACCGCGAGGTGCCCCACTGGCAGCTCGAGGTGGTCGGCCGCTGGGAGTCGGTGCTGGCCCAGCTCGAAGAGGACCCGCTCAAGGCCGACCGGACCGTCGACTGGGTGACCAAGTACCAGCTCATGCAGCAGATCGCCAAGCGCGACGGCCTGGAGCTGGAGGACGCCAAGCTGCAGCTCGTCGACCTCCAGTACCACGACGTCCGCATGGACCGCGGTCTGTACTACCGGCTGGCCGCCGCCGGTCGCGTGGAGCGGGTGGTGGCCGAGCAGGAGATCCTGCGCGCGGTGGCCGACCCGCCGCCGGACACCCGCGCCTACTTCCGCGGCCGCTGCCTGGCCAACTACGCGCCGCAGATCGCGGCGGCGGGCTGGGACGCGATCATCTTCGACATCGGCCGCGAGACGCTCCAGCGCGTGCCGATGCTGGAGCCCACCAGGGGCACGGCCATGCACACCGCGACTATCCTCGACTCGAGCCCGACCGCAGAAGACCTCATCCGCAACCTCCAGGGCTAGTGGAGGGGTTCTGGGGACTCTCTCCGCGGCGCCGCGCGTTATCCACAGGGTGCGACTCTGGGCGATTCCGTCGGCTCCGCGTGACACAATCATCGAGCCAGCAACAAGGAGGGGACGATGGCCAAGGACAGTGGTGGCGCCGAGCAGAAGCGGCGCGCGCACGGCAAGCAGGAAGCCGAGCAGCCTGACGTTCAGCCTTCGGCCGACGTAACCGAGAAGGGCGAGGAGCTCAAGGAGGAGCTGGACGCCCTGCTCGACGAGATCGACGACGTGCTCGAGGAGAACGCCGAAGAGTTCGTGAAGCAATACGTGCAGAAAGGGGGCGAATAACCCCTTTGAGGGACCCGTTTTCAGGTCCACCGCTCTACAGCTCATCCTTCATCGACGCGCTGCGGGCATATGCGCCGGAGCTGCTGACCCCGGTGCAGTTGCCGCCGGGGGCCAAGCCCGAGGTGACCCACGGCACCACCGTGGCCGCGCTGCGCTACAAGGACGGCGTGCTGGTCGCTGGTGACCGGCGCGCCACCGAGGGGATGGCCATCGCCCAGCGCGATATCGAGAAGGTGTTCCCCGCCGACGACTTCTCAGCGGTGGCCTTCGCCGGCGCGGCGGGCCCGGGCATCGAGATGGTCCGGCTGTTCCAGACCGAGCTGGAACACTACGAGAAGGTCGAGGGCTTCCCTCTCTCGCTGGAGGGCAAGGCCAACAAGCTCGGCCAGATGGTGCGCTCCAACCTCCCGGCGGCGATGCAGGGGCTGGTGGTCGTGCCCCTGTTCTGTGGTTACGACGTACGCCACCGGACAGGACGTATCTTCCGCTACGACGTCACCGGCGGCCGCTGGGAGGACGCCGACTACCACACGGTCGGCTCCGGCGGCCGCGATGCCCGCGGCAGCCTGAAGAAGCGCTACCGGCCCGACATGACCCGCGAGGCCGCGATCGACGCGGTGGTCGAGGCGCTGTACGACGCCGCCGACGAGGACACCGCCACCGGCGGTCCCGACCTGGTCCGCAAGATCTTCCCGCTGGTCGCGACCGTGACCGAGAACGCCTACCAGCGGGTGAGCGACGACGAGGTGCGCGCCTCGGCCGAGAAGGTCGTGGCCGCCCAGACCGGCGAGGGGGACTGACCAGTGTCCATGCCGATCTATGTCTCGCCGGAGCAGTGGACCAAGGACAAGGCCGACTACGCGCGCAAGGGCATCGCCCGCGGGCGCCCGCTGGTGGTGCTCGAGTACACCGACGGCATCGTGCTGGTGACCGAGAACCCCTCGTCGCACCTGCACAAGCTGTCCGAGCTGTACGACCGCATCGCCTTCGCCGCGGTGGGCCGCTTCTCGGAGTTCGAGAACCTGCGGGTGGCCGGCGTCCGCATCGCCGACATCCGCGGCTACACCTATGGCCGCGAGGACGTCACCGGCCGCGCGATCGCCAACGCCTACTCGCAGATGCTCACCCAGATCTTCATGGAGGCGAGCAAGGCGTACGAGGTCGAGGTGTGCGTCGCCGAGGTGGGCACCGAGGGCGCGCCCAACGCCCTCTACCACATCGTCTACGACGGGACGGTCGACGACCGCAAGGGCTTCCTGGCGATGGGCGGCGAGGCTGACGACCTCAACGCCGAGCTCCAGCGGCAGTACCGCGAGGGCCTGGCCCTCGCCGAGTCGATCAGGCTGGCCCTCAAGGTCCTGCGCCGCGCCGCGCCGGCTGGTGCGGTCTCCTCGCGGCTGGAGGTCGCCGTGCTGGAGCGCACGCGGGCGCGGCGGGCGTTCCGGCGCCTGACCGACGACGAGATCGCCAGCGCGCTGGAGCCCGCCGCCGCCGGCGCCCCCGCCGGATCGACCACACCCGGCTCCGGGTCGAGCGGATCGGGCCCGAGCGACCAGGGCGGGACCGTGCCGGAGACCAGCGGGCCGGCTGGCAACGGGCCAGCCGCCGGTGGCTCCGGTGGCAACGGCTCGGGCGGTGCTGACGCCGGCGGGCGCGACGGACCGGGCGCGGCCGGCGGCTGAGGTGACAGCGCAGGGACCGGCGCCGCCCGCCTCGACACCACCCGAGTGGCCGGGCCGGCAAGTACCCTTGGTCCCGCCCACGCCGACCGGGCCGCCTCCGCCGTCGGGACCGCGGCCGGCGCCGAAGCCGCCGCGGCGACCGTGGCCGCCGCGCAGGCGCTCGCTGCTGCTCGCGGCCGCGGCCTGCGTGGTGGTGCTGGCGCTGATCGGCGGCACCGTCGCCATCTGGGGTGACGGCCGTTCGTCGAGCAAGTCCGCGCCGGCGGCGTCCACCGCGGCTCCGGGCACCTCCGCCCCGGGCGGGGGTCCGACCACCTCGGCGCCGCGTGCCTCACAGACGCCGGCGGCCGTGCGTGCCGTCGAGTCGCAGGTCGCGCGGCTCCGCGGCCTGGACTTCCTGCGGACGGTGCCGGTCACCGTGGAGTCACCCGCCAAGGTGGCGGCGCAGTTGCTCCGCACCTCCGCCGGCGAGACCGACAAGGTCGAGCTCGGCCGGCAGGCCAGGGCGCTCGAGGAGCTGGGTGAGCTGCCAAAGGGCACCGACCTGTACGGGCTGTTGCGCTCGGTGCAGGCCGAGAGCGTGCTGGGCTTCTACGTGCCCGGCAAGCCGCCGCGCCGGGGCAGGCTGTACGTGCGCTCGGATCGTGGCCTGGACCCGTACACGCGGATCGTGCTCTCGCACGAGCTGACCCACGCGGTCACCGACCAGCACTTCGACCTGACGCGCGCGGACAAGCTGGACGCGGGGGAGGCTGACGACCAGGCTATGGCCTACGCCGGGCTGGTCGAGGGCGACGCGACCGTGGTGATGCAGCTCTACCACGACCAGGCGCTGTCCCCGACCGATCAGGCGTCGGCCGACCGCGCCGGCGCGGCCGAGCAGAGCCCGAAGCTGGACGCGGCCCCCGCGGTGGTCCGCGAGTCCCTGCTCTTCCCCTATTCGGCCGGCGCCGCGTTCGTGCGCAGCCTTTACCAGCGCGGCGGCTGGGACGCGGTCAACCGCGCCTACCGCGACCCGCCCACTTCGACGGAGCAGCTCCTGCACGTCGACAAGTACCTGGGCAAGCGCGACGTTCCCGAGGACGTGCGCGTTCCCGACCTGCGAGGTCCGCTCGGGCAGGGCTGGCGGCAGGGCACCCAGGTCGAGTGGGGCGAGTTCGACACGCGCCTGCTGCTGCAGGGATCCTTCCCGGTGACCACCGCCGAACGGGTGGCCGCCGGCTGGGACGGCGGCGAGCTGCGCAGCTTCCAGCGGAACAACCAGACCGCGCTGGTGCTGCGGACGGTGTGGGATTCGCCCGCTGAGGCCGCGGAGTACTGCACGGCCATGGCCCGCTGGGCCACTGTGCGACTCGCGGCACCCGTGGGCACCAACCGCTGGTCCGGCTCGCTGCAGCAGGGCGCGCTGGTCTGCAAGGGCACGCACGCGGCCTGGGCATCGGCGCCGGACCGGGCGGCGCTGGACGGCATGGTGCGTGGCCTGGGCGGCGCCTGAGCCGCCAGGACCACGACCAGGAGGGGGGACGGGGTTGCGCTGGCGCCGTCTACGCCACGTGGCGCTCGCCGGATTGGCGGCCGCGCTGGTCGCGCCGCTGCTGGCCGCGACCCGCCCGGGGGCGACCGCGCCGCTGTTCAGCGCCGGCCTGCTCGGCAACGACCAGGTCCTCGAACCCATCCCGCCCCAGGACGCCAAGGGCGCCGCCTACGTCCCAGGCAGCAACGTCCTCCGCCTCCCCGACCGCCGTTACCGCTACGTGCCCCCCGGCGCCACCGACCCCCTCACGGTTGCTCCGGCCAGCGACGCCGCCGACAGCAACCAGCCGCCGGCCGCCAGCGGGACGGGCGCCGCTGGGCCTCGCGTCGCCGCGCCGGCTGCGGGGCTGTGGGGCGATCCGGGGGTGGCGGCGGCGGTGGCGGTGGATCGGGCGTGGTTGGCTGATGGATCGGTCCCAGGGGGGAGTGCGAGGCAGCGGGCGGCGGCGGCCCGGTCGCTGCTGGACCTTCGCCTGCTGCTGCGGCCGGGTGGAGCGATCCTGGCGGCGCAGACGCCCTACTGGGCCTATGTGTGGCCGAGGGACGCGAGCTTCGCGGCGGCGGCCTTCGCCGTGACCGGGCACGGGAGCGAGGCCGTTGAGATCCTGGAGTTCCTTGCGCGGACGCAGCGGCCGGATGGGAGCTGGCCGACGCGCTCGCGTCCGGACGGGACGCCGGTGACCGATTCGCGGCCGGCGCAGCTCGACGCCACCGGCTGGGTGCCCTGGGCGGCATGGCTCGCCAGCGACGGAGGCCGTGACCTGGCGACGGCCTGGCGGCTGTGGCCGATGGTGCATTCGGCGGCGACGGCGGCGGAGCGGTCGCTCGGGCCCGACGGGCTGCCGCCGGCGGGCTCCGATTACTGGGAGCGGCCCGAGCGCCAGCCCACCCTCGGCACGGCGGCCGCGCTGCGAGCCGGGCTGCGCGCCGCGGGCGACCTGGCGGCGGCGCTGGGCCACCCCGAGGCGGCGGTGCGCTACCGGTGGGCGGCCTCCAGGCTCGGCTCCGCGATCAGCCGGGCGTTCTGGGGGCCGGCGGGCTTCCACCGCTATCCGGTCCGCATCGGGGACGCGGCCCCGCGGGGCGACGGTCCCGACGCGGCGGTCACCTGGCTCGGGCCACCGTTCGCGCCGTCCAGCGGCATCGTGCGGGGGGGTGTGGCCCGCGCGGCGGCGCAGCTCGCCCCCGGGAACGGGGGAGCAGTCCCGGGAACACCGTGGCGCGGGGCCGACTACTGGACCCCGGCCACGGCGAGCTTCGCGCTGGCCGCGATGGCGGCGGGCGACCGCGTCGACGCGGACCAGCGGCTGGACTGGCTGCTCGACCATCGGACCGCGCTCGGCGCGTTCCCGGAGCGAGTGCGGCGCGGCGACGGCGCGCCCCGCTCGGTCGCGCCGCTGGCCTGGACCGACGCGATCGTGCTGCTCACCCTCGCGAGCGGGGATCGTCCCCTGCCGATCCCCGGGACGTGACCGAGGTCGGCGCCCCGCCCTGGTCCTCGTCCTCGCTCGGCCGCAGCTCCTCCCGAGCCTCGGCCTCCGAGTGCACCTCATCGTCGCCGCCGGCCGCCAGGCCCGTGGCCCCGGCCGCGGCCTCGGCCCCCGGCCCGCCTGCCTCGGCGGATGCCTTGTCGGTCGCGGCCAGGCCGGTCATGGCCGGGCCGGTCCCGCCCTTGGCCTCGGCGGCGTCACGGGCCTCGAGCTGCTCGGTCAGCAGGACCCTCATCGCGGCGGCGACGGGGATGGCCATGAGCGCGCCGACCAGCCCGAGCGCTGTCGCGCCGATCAGCCCGGCAACCAGCACCGCGACGGCGCTCAGGTTGACGGTGGACCGCAGGATCCGCGGCGCGATCAGGTAGTTCTCGATCTGCTGGTACACCAAGAAGAAGAGCGCGACCAGCACGGTCGTGGGCCATAGCTTGCTGGCGAACAGCGTCAGGACCACGGCGATGATCGCGCCCAGCGTGGCGCCGATCATCGGGATCAGGTCGGTCAGCGCGACCACGAAGGCCAGCGGCACCGAGAACGGCACCCCGAGGGCGGTGAAGCACACGAACGACGCGAGCCCTGCCACCAGCGAGATGAGGATGTTGCCGATCATGTAGGCGCCGACCTTGTCGATCACCACGTCGGCGATCCTGCCCATCTGGGAGCGGCGGGCGCGCGGGAACAGCCTGACCATGCCATTGCGCAGCCGCGGAAGGTCGGCCATGAAGTAGATGGCGAGCACCAGCACGGTCAGCGTGGAGAACAACGCGCCGAAGATCCTGCCGGTGAGGCCGAACAGCCCGCTGCCCAGGCGGGACGGCAGGCTCGAGATGACGCTCTGGATCTGCTTGGTGAGGTTGTAGCGGTCGCTCAGCTCCCGGTACCGGCTCGAACGGTCCTGCAGTTGGCTCAGGTAGCGGGGCAGGTCGTCGACCAGACCGCGGAACTGCGACACCATCGCGGGGATCACCGACATCAGGAAGGCCGCGGTCAGCGCCAGCACGATCACGAAGATGATCGTGACCGCCACGCTCCTGCGGACGCCCTTCCTGACCAGCCAGCGCACCGCGGGATCCAGGCTGATCGCGACGAAGAGGGCGATCGCGGCGCGGATCAGCACGGCCCGGGCGGTGTAGACGGCGGCGGCGGCCGCCAGGGTGGCGAGCACGCCGAGGCTGGCGAAGGCGCCCCAGCGGAACAGCAGCCCCGGACGAAGCCGCGGCTCCTGGTCGGCGTGGGGATCCGAATCCCCGACGCCCGGCGGCACCTCTGGCGGATTTGGCCTGGTCATAGGGCAAACGCTACTACGCGGTACTCTGCCGGCGCAGCAAGCGGGTTTGGAACTCCCTCGATCCGGTCGCCCGGGATGGCCCTGGCGCGAGTACGATGAGCCCATGGACCGGCGCATCTTTGGCCTCGAAAACGAGTACGGGGTCACCTGTACGTTCCGGGGACAGCGCCGGCTGTCCCCCGACGAGGTCGCTCGCTATCTGTTCAGGCGGGTGGTGTCGTGGGGCAGGTCGTCCAACGTCTTCCTCGAGAACGGCGCCCGCCTGTACCTGGACGTCGGCTCCCACCCCGAGTACGCCACCCCTGAGTGCGACTCGGTGCTGGAGCTGATCACCCACGACAAGGCCGGTGAGCGCATCCTCGAGAGCCTGCTGGCCGCGGCCGAGGCCCGCCTCCACGAGGAGGGCATCGCCGGCCAGATCTTCCTGTTCAAGAACAACACCGACTCGGCAGGCAACTCGTACGGCTGCCACGAGAACTACCTGGTGTCGCGCTACGGCGAGTTCCAGCGTCTGGCCGACGTGCTGATCCCCTTCTTCGTCAGCCGCCAGATCCTCTGCGGCGCGGGCAAGGTGCTGGCCACCCCGCGCGGCGCCGTCTACTGCGTGGCGCAGCGTGCCGAGCACATCTGGGAGGGCGTCTCTTCGGCGACCACCCGCTCGCGGCCGATCATCAACACCCGCGACGAGCCGCACGCGGACGCCGAGCGCTACCGCCGGCTGCACGTGATCGTCGGCGACTCGAACATGTCGGAGTGGTCGGCCTTCCTCAAGGTGGGCGCCACCGACCTGGTGCTGGCGATGGTCGAGGAGGCCACCGTCCTGCGGGACCTGACGCTGGACAACCCCATCCGAGCGATCCGCGAGATCTCCCACGACATGACCTGCCGCCGCAAGGTCCGGCTGGCCAACAACCGCGAGGCCAGCGCGCTCGAGATCCAGCGCGAGTACTTCGAGAAGGCGGCCAGGTTCGTGGAGCGGCGGGACGCCGGCGAGACGGCCAAGAAGGTCATCGACATGTGGGGCAAGGTGCTCGACGCGCTCGAGCAGCAGGACCTCGACTCGATCGGCCGCCAGGTCGACTGGGTCACCAAGTACCTGCTGATCGAGCGGGCGAGGTCGCGGCACAACCTGCCGCTGTCGCACCCCAAGATCGCGCTGATCGACCTCACCTACCACGACGTGAACCGCAAGCGGGGCCTCTACTACCTGCTGGAGCGGAGCGGCGCGGTCGAGCGGGTCTGCGACGACCGTGCCGTCGACCGCGCGACCCAGGAGCCGCCGCAGACCACCCGGGCGCGGCTGCGCGGCGAGTTCATCCGCCAGGCCAAGGAGCGCCGCCGCGACTACACCGTCGACTGGGTGCACCTCAAGCTGAACGACCAGGCCCAGCGCACCGTCCTCTGCAAGGACCCGTTTCGCGCTTACGACGACCGGGTCGACAAGCTGATCGCGAGCATGTGACGGGGTTCCCTGTTCATCGGGGGGTTCCGCTTCGCATCGCTTCGCTCGCTCCGCTCCACCCCCCAAGCCCCCCGAGGCTCGGCTCCGCCTCGCCAGGCTCCATGGCCGAGGAATGGCGCCGGCGGCCCCGCAAGCCCACCAGTAGGGCGACCATTGCGCCGCCGTAGCGGCTGACGAATCCCACCAGGGTGTCGAGCAGGTCGCGGGCGGCGTTGACCTGGATCGGGCCGAGCGCGGGCGGGCCGGCCGGCGCCATCGGCACCAGCGTGATCGACAGGGCGACGGCGACCAGGCTGGTGACGCTCCAGGGGATGACCGCGACGATGCCCAGCAGCGGGACCATGTGCCAGTAGAACACCCAGGGCGTCAACAGGAAATATGCGAGGAAGAATGTGGCGATCGTCGGCCAGGGGTCGACACCGGCGCGGAGCCTGCGCGCCACCAGCACGAACGCCACCGCGATCGCGACCGTCGCCAGTAGCCGCCCGCCCTGCTCCCCGATGGCGGCCGCGGTCGACGGGGCCACGCCGCCGAGCGGCAGGGCCGCGGCCAGCAGCCGCCGCACCAGGTTGCCGGGGCTGCCGCTGGAGTAGTGGTCGCTCACGTCGACCGCGCTGCTGAACAGCTTGGTCCCCGCGCTCGAATACGGCAGGTAGGCGAGCGCCGTGAGCGCGGCGCCGAGCGCGGCCAGTCTCGCCACGGTCGCGGCCCAGGCGGCCGGCCGCTTGCCCACCGCCAGCCACAGCGCGTAGAGGGCCGCCAGCGGCCCCATGTAGACCTTGAACAGGAACAGGATCACCAGCAGCGTGAACGCCAGCAGCCGCCGCCCGCGGTAGTGGGCGGCGATGGCGGCGGCCAGGACCAGCAGCAGCAGCGAATCCACGTGCGCCGACATGGGGATCGCCTGGAGCACCATCGGGTTCCAGGCGATCAGCAGGATCGGCCAGCCCTGCGCGGTCCCGGAGGCGCCGCGGGCGCGCAGCAGCCCCACCAGCAGCGCCACCGCGCCGAGCTCGGCCACGGTGAGCAGGACCTTCATCAAGATCACCCAGGTCAGCAGGCTCTCGCCGGAGACGGCGGCCACGCCGCGCAGCAGCAGCAGGAACGGCGGTCCGTACACCGGGCCGGTCAGCCGCCACGACCAGAACGGGTGCCACAGGTCGAAGGGGTGCTGGTCGGGGAACGAGAGGTACGGGTTGGCGCCGTAGGCGCTCTGGACCTTGCCGTAGAACGAGTAGGCGTAGACGTCCTTGGAGGCCACCGGCGGCACCACCAGCGCCAGCAGGTGCAGGGCGACCGCGCCGGCGATCAGGGCCCCGAGGCCGAGGCGGCGCCCGCGGCGCCACTGCCAGACCGCCACCGCGAAGGAGGCCATCGAGACCACCCAGAAGGGCGTGACCAGCCCCTGCGGCTTCAGTTCGACGTCGAAGTCCTGGTTGGTGGGCAGGGCGTGCATGCTGACGAACCTGGGCGCCAGCGGCCACACCAGGAACAGGCCGATCCCGAGCGCGATCCCCGCCAGGCAGGCGAGCAGGACCGCCTGGTCGCTGCGCCGCTCCAGCCAGGCCAGCGGCCGGCCGATCACGGCGGCGCGCCCGGGCCCCTCGGTCACGGCGGCGGCTCCCCGGCGGCCAGGCGCCCGGCCAGCGTGCCGGCGGCGGCCGCGGCGGCGAAGAACACCGGGTCGTCCTCGGGCCCGCGGCCCATGGTGCGGACCTCCAGGCCCCAGGCGGCCAGCAGCTTGGCCGCGTCCGGCGACTCCACCCGCACCAGCTCGTGGCGGGCCGCGACGCCGGCGGCGCCGAGCTGCGCCGCGACGGCGGCGGCCAGCTCGGGATCGTCCAGGACCGGCACCGCCACGCTGGCGCGGGCCAGCGCCAGCCTGCCGAGAGCCGTCAGGCTGTGGTGGCTGACGCCACGGTGGCGCTCCCGCCCGTCGGCGGTGGACATGCGGAGGCAGGCGACGGGCCGGCCGCCGAGGGCGCCGGCGGCGTTGACCGCCTCCGCCGCCTGGATCCCGGAGAAGCCGAGGGCGGTGCCGGTGCCCATGCCGCCGGGGCCCTGGGCCACCACCACCACGCCGGCGCCGAGCACCTCGCGCGCCGCCACCAGCCCCGAGTGCACGGTGATGGCCTCCAGGTCCCCGCCGAAGGCCTGCCCGGCGGTGACGATCCCCTCCACCAGGCCGCTCGAGCGCAGCTCGACCGCCAGGCGCGAGAACGCCAGCGGCAGGGCGGCGCCGTCGGTCATGACGTAGGCCACCCCCAGGCCGGGGGCGGCGGCCCTGGCCGCGGCGGCGATCACCGGGACCATCGAGTGCAGCTCGGCGCAGACCACCGGCAGCCCGCCGAGGTCGCTGACGGACTCGACCGCGGCGCGGTGGGGGCTCGCCTCCTCCTCCACGGCCAGCACCCGCACCTGGGCCGGGGTGTAGCGGGCCTTCATCACGTGGCCGGGGCCGGGATCGTCACGGTCGCCGTCGAGCCGGGCCATGACCAGGTGGAACCCGCCGGTGCCGAGCCCCAGCGCCACCGCGGTGGTGTTCAGCACCACCCCGTCGCCGACCTCCAGCGGCCCGACCAGCTCGTCGTAGCCGACCGCGCGCGCCTCATCACCGTCGGGCTCGATGATGACCGATGCCTCGGTCGCGCCGGGCCTTCGGCGCAGGATCGCCGTCACCCGGCCATGGCGGACCCGGATCACGCGTGCTCAGCGCCTCTGACCGGTTCCGTTGCCGCCGGGAGCGCCATTGCCCTGGTCGCCCGGCCCCACGCGGCGCAGCACATAGGCGCATTCCAGGTCGCCGGCCTGTATGTGGGCGACCCGCTCGACCTCCACGCCGGGGCCGGCGAGCTGCTGGAACAGCGCCAGCTCGTGCGCACAGGCGCTGGGGTGGGCGCCGGCGACCTTGGCGATCGCGCAGTTGTGCTCGCGCACCAGGTAGCGCTCCTCGCCGTCGGACTGCCACTCGGCCATGTAGCCGTTCTCGTCCTGGATCGCGGCCAGCTCGCCGGCCAGCTCGGGAAGCTCGCGGCCGTTGGTGCGGCCGGCGTAGCGCTCGGCGAGGATGCGCTGGCGATGCGCGAACATCTGCTCCACGCCCTCGTCGCCGAGCTGGCAGTGGACCGCGTCGAGGAGCTGGGCCGCGAGCTGGTCGTAGTTGCGCGGGAACAGGTCGTGGCCAGCCTCGGTCAGCGCGTACAGGTGCGCCGGCCGCCCGCGGCCGAGCGCGCGGGTGGTCTGCGTCACCAGGCCCTCGCTCTCGAGCGTCTCGAGGTGTCGCCGCACGGCCGGTCCGGACAGCTCGAGCGCATCGCAGAGCTGCGCGACCGTCTGTGGACCGTTGCGCTTGATCAGCTCGAGCACCGTGCGCTTGGTCGACGGGGGGCTGGGAGCTGGCTCTGTCACGCTGGCTCCGATGCGCTGTGGGACGATTGCACCAGGTCCGGACGACTCGTATGAGCAGGTCGGACCCTGTCGTCGTCAGGCTACCGCCTTCCAGGGCAAGGATGCATGCTCCCGCGGGCGTCTGGCGGCGGGGCTGGGCCAGGATGTCGGACCAGGCCGTGCGCGGCCAGAGGAGCCGAGGTGAGGACGATCCCGGGTCAGTGGACCCGGGCGATCGCCTGCTGGAGGACCGTGAACAGGTTGCCGGCGGCCAGGTAGACGACCACGGCGAGCGGCAGCCAGGCGGCCATCGGGATCACCGCGAAGGGCAGCACCCGGGCCAGGGTCGCGGCCTGCCGCGCGGTCGGCTGCCCAGGCGTCGCCGGTGCGGCGCGCCTGGCGGTGCGGCCCGCCTGCCACGCCGACAGGGTGGCGAATACCGCCAGCACGCCCACCAGCGCCAGCAGCACGGGTGGGGGAGCGGCCAGCAGGGTGGTGCCGAGCGGGACGCCGAAGAGCGCGCCGGTGAAGGCGGATGCCCGCACCACGCGGTAGACGACGAACATCACCGGGAGCTGCACGAGCTGCAGCAGCAGCGGCAGGCAGCCGGACCCGGCGAGCACACCGACGCCGCGCTCGCGGTACAGGTCCAGCAGGGCGGCCTGGAGACGCTCCGGCCGCTTGGCGTGGCGCTTGCGGAGCGCGGCGATCTCGGGTTGCAGCTCGACCTGGGTGCGGGCGGCGCGGAGCTGGGCGATCGTCAGCGGCAGCAGCGCCACTCGGACCAGCAGGGTGAGCAGCGCGATCGCGACCCAGGCGCTGGAGGCGCCCAGCAGCGGTCGGGTGGCGGTGTCGAGGAAGCTGAGCAGATGTTGGACGAGCTCGACTGGCGCGAGCATGCGGGAACCCCCTTGGGCACGGTGACGGCGAGGTGTCACGCGGCCACGCGGCGATCGCGGGCTCCGCTCCGAGAAGGGGTCCGCCGCCTACGCGGCCGCGGCGTGCGTGCGGTCGGGGGCTCGTGGCCGGTGGCCGCCCCAGGCGTCGGGGTCGGCCTGCCGCGCCGGCGTGGCCGGCCACGCCAGCCGCTCGACGAGACGCGGGCCTGGCTCGGCGTCCAGCCGCGCCCTGGCGGGCGGGCCGGGCAGCCGCAAGCTGACCAGCAGGGCGGCCAGGCCGACCGCGACGGTGGCGATCAGCAGCACGCCCGCCTGCGCGGCGAGCAGCTCGTAGACCAGGTACCCGGTGCTCATCTCCCCTCGAGTCTACGCCGGGGCAAGGCGGAGGCCCGCTCTCTGGCATCCTCTGCGATACTCGCCACGAGCCGCGTGCGCCCGGTCGAGCCCTCCGTCCCCGACCCGTCCCCCGACCAAGGAGGAACTCGCGTGTCCCTGTCCTCCAGCGCCATCCCGCGACCCGGCCGAGCCGTCCTCGCCGACCTGCTGCCCGGCGAGCGAGTTCGCGACCTCGCGCTGGTGGTCGCCTACGCCGGCTTCACCGGGCTGGCCGCGCAGGTGGTGGTGCCGCTGCCGTTCACGCCGGTGCCGGTGACCGGGCAGACCTTCGCGGTCCTGCTCGGCGCCGCGGCGCTCGGCTGGCAGCGAGGCTTCCTGGGCATGGGGCTGTACCTTGCGGCCGGGCTGGCGGGCGTGCCCTGGTTCAGTCAATGGAGCGGCGGGACCGACACCCTGTCGGCGCCGTCGTTCGGCTACATCGTCGGCTTCCTGGTCGCCGCCGCCCTCGTCGGCCGGCTCGCCGCCGGCGGCCTGGACCGCACGCCGGCGCGGGTGGTGCTGACCATGGTGGCCGGCAACCTGGTGATCTACGCCTTCGGGCTGCCCTGGCTGATGGCCGCCGTCCACGTGGGCCTGGCCAGGGGCCTCCACCTCGGCGTGACCCCGTTCCTGGGCGGCGACGCGCTGAAGATCGCCCTGGCCGCGGGGCTGCTCCCCTCCGCCTGGGCGCTGGTGGGGCGCACCAGGCGCTGACGCCGCCGGCCCCGGGCGGGGCGGCCCGTGACGGTGCGCCTACCGCGCCAGTGACGCTGCCGCCCACCGCTCAGGTGGAGGAGAAGCCGCCGTCGACGAAGATCGTCTGCCCGGTCACGTAGCCGGACGAGCGGCTGGCCAGGAACACGGCCACGCCGGCGAAGTCCGCCAGCTCGCCGTTGCGGCCGGCCATCGTCCGCGCCGCCAGCGCCCGGGCGCGCTCGGGATCGTCGAAGACCGGCAGCGTCATGGCCGTGCGGACGAACCCCGGGGCGATCGCGTTGCAGCACACCCCGCTGGATGACCACGCCTCCGCCTGGGAGCGCGTGAGCGCGGCGATGCCGGCCTTGGAGACGCCGTAGGCGCCGCTGTTGCCGAACGCCCGGATCGACTGCTGGGACGCGAGGTTGATGATCCGCCCGAAGCCGCGCGCCGCCATCCGCGGCCCGTAGGCCTGGCCGAGCAGGAACGGGGCGTCGAGGTTGACCGCCATGACCCGGTCCCAGTCGTCGGCCGACAGCGCCTCCAGCGGCGGCCGCGGGTTCACCCCGGCCGCGTTCACCAGGATGTCGGGCTCGCCGAACGCAACGGTCGCTTCGGCGGCCGCCCGCCGCAGCGCCGGCCGGTCGCCGAGGTCGGCCGCCACGCGCGCCGCGCTGCCGCCCGCCCGCTCCAGCTCGCCGACCGCCTCCTCCAGCGCCCGCTCGCCCCGCGCCACCAGCACCACGCTCGCGCCCGCCCCGCACAGCGCCGCGGCGATCGCCCGCCCGATGCCGGAGCTGCCGCCGGTCACCACCACCACCAGCCCGCGCAGCGAGAACAGCTCCTCCAGGAACCCGCTCACCATGCGGGCGATCTTGCCCACCCGTCCGGCAAGCTGTCGAACCCGGCCCGCCAGACGCCCGGCGACCGGTCCGTCGTTGAGTCGGCCCCGCGGCGATGGAATCATCTGGGAGACGCGAGGAGGGGTCGTGGAGCGACGGGCTGGGCAGGGCTGGGACACCGCCTTCGTGCTTGGCGGCGGGGGAGTGCTCGGCGCGCACGAGGTCGGCATGCTCCAGGCGCTGACCGAGGCCGGCATCCGGCCCGACCTGATCGTGGGCACGTCGGTCGGCGCGATCAACGGCGTGCTGGTGGCGGCCGATCCCGACCAGGCCGTGGCGCGCCTCGGCCGGCTGTGGCGCGACACCGCCGTCGGCGAGGCGTTCAGCGGCTCGCTGTTCGGGCGCGTGGCCACGCTCGCCCGCTCCGGCACCCACCTGCACTCCAACGCGCCGCTTCGGCACATGCTCGAGGAGCTGCTGCCCGTCCGGCTGATCGAGGAGCTGGCCGTGCCCTTCCAGTGCGTGGCCGCCAGCGTCGAGCGCGCGGCGGCCCACTGGTTCACGCGCGGCCCGATCATGCCGGCGGTGCTCGCCTCGGCGGCCGTCCCGGGCCTGCTGCCGGCGGTCAAGGTCGGCGGCGAGCACTTCTTCGACGGCGGCCTGGTGCACAGCATCCCGGTCGGCCGTGCGGTCGCGCTCGGCGCCCGCGAGGTCTACGTGCTCCACGTCGGGCGCATCGAGACCCCGCTGGAGGCGCCGAGGCGTCCATGGGAGGTCGGCCTGGTCGCCTTCGAGATCGCGCGGCGCTACCGCTTCGCTGAGGAGATGGCCTCGCTGCCGAGCGACGTGAAGGTGCACGTGCTGCCCGCCGGCGTCAACGGCGCCCATTCCGGCGCGGAGCTGTCGCAGCTCCGCTACCGGGACTTCTCCCGCGTCGCGGAGCACATCGAGCGCGCCCACCAGGCCTCGGCCGCCTACCTGGCGGCCGGCGGCGGGCCGGGGTGACGCGTGCTGCCGCCGCGGATCCTCCGCCGCCTGCTGCTGGCGCCGCTGCTGCTGGCGCTGACTCTGGTCGTGATCATCACGCTGCCGCCGCTGGTGCTGCTGGCCGCGGCGGTCTCGCCGTGGCTGCCGGGCCGCTGGCGGGCGCTGCGGCTGCTGTGGTTCGCGCTGGTGTGGCTGGTGCTCGAGTCGGCCGCGCTGTTCGCCTGCCTCGGGCTGTGGATCACCAGCGGCTTCGGCGGCCGGCTGCACTCGGAGCCCTACCTGGAGCGCCATTACGCGATCATGCGCTGGTTCCTGGACGTCATGTACCAGGTGGCGACCGCCGTCTTCCGGCTGCGGGTCGAGGTCCAGGAGCCCGAGCCGACGGCAGAGGAGCTGGCCGCGCGCCTGGCGCGCCCGGTGATCGTGATGAGCCGCCACGCCGGGCCGGGCGACTCCTTCCTGCTCGTCCACCGGCTGCTGGTCGACTACGGCCGCCGGCCGCGGGTGGTGCTGAAGGCGATGCTCCAGCTCGACCCCGGCGTGGACGTGATGATGAACCGCCTGCCGCACGCCTTCGTCAACGCCCGGCACGCCGGCGCGGGCCTGGTCGTCAAGGAGATCGAGCGGCTGGCGAGCGACCTCGGGCCGACCGGGGCGCTGGTGATCTTCCCGGAGGGTGGCAACTTCACCCCGCGCCGGCGCCTGCGCGCCATCGAGCGGCTGGAGCAGCGCCGGCTCAGCGAGCAGGCGGCCAGGGCCCGCGCCATGCGGCACCTGCTCCCGCCGCACACTGGCGGCGCGCTGGCGGCGATCGCGGCCGCGCCCACCGCCGACGTCGTCTTCGTCGCCCACACCGGGCTGGAGGACCTGATCACCGTCGGGGACGTCTGGCGCAGCCTGCCGATGGAGCAGGTGCTCAAGGCGCGCTGGTGGCGCGTGCCCGCCGCGGAGGTGCCGAGCGGCCGGGACGAGCAGGTGCGCTGGCTGTACGAATGGTGGGCGCGGATCGACGCCTGGATCGCCGAGAACCGGCCGGTGCCGTTGCCGCGCCAGCGCGCGGGCCTCGGCGGCCGGCCGTCCTGACGGGCCCTGGGATTCCCGGCGCATCGAGCTGAGCTTGCCGAATTGCGCCAGCTCGCCACAGGGGGCGAGAATCCGTCGCCGGAAGCCATTTCCCCCCCGGGAGACACCCATGAGCGTCTTCGAGCCGCACACGGACGACGAGTCCGGCGGCGCCAACCAGCTCCCAGCTCTCGACATCGCGCTGCGGGGTCGCAAGGGCCAACAGGTGAGCGCCTACATCCAGGATCTGGCCACGCGCCTCGACCAGCAGCGCACCCGCGCTGACCAGGCCGAGCGGGCGGCGGCCCACCTGCAGCGCGAGCTGTCCGCGCTGCGCAACCAGCCACCGCCGTCCTTCGAGCACCTGGGATCCCAGGCGGCCAGGGTGCTCGACGAGGCCGGCCGCTCGGCCAAGGTGCTGGTCGAGGAGGCCAAGGAGCGTGGCAAGCAGGTCGTCGAGCAGGCCAGAGGCCACGCCGATGAGGTGATCGCCGCCGCCGAGCAGCGCGCCGAGGAGATCGAGGAGGGTGGCCGCCAGCGCGTCGCCGAGGCAGAGGAACGGCGCGAGCGCATCCTGGCCGAGGTCAAGCAGACGGCGCAGGCGCTGCGGGCCAGCGCCGAGAAGGACGCCGAGGCCCGTCTGGACGCCGCCCGCCAGGCGGCCGACGCGATGCTCCAGCGGGCCAACGGCCAGCGGTCGACGCTGGACGCCGAGTCCAAGCGCCTGCGCGAATACCGCGACGGCCTGCTCAGTTACCTCAGCGGTGTCGAGGCCGACCTCTCCCGCTTCCTCCAGGAGGTCCGCGGCCCCGGGGCGGCCGCTCGCTCCACCGCCCCGGCGCCCGATCAGCGCGCCGCCGCCGAGGCCGAGCCGAAGGCGACCGTCGCCGCCGACGCGGCGGTGCCCAGCAGGCCCGAGGCTCCGGAGGAGCCCGACCCGGAGCCCGAGGCAGCCTCCCCGCCCCGGCGGCTGGCCGCCCAGGCGCCCAGGCTCGTGCCGACGGCGGCGCCCGGCCAGGACGCGCCCCGGGCCCAGCCCGGGCCTCAGGATCAGCCCGCCCCGACCCCACAGGCCGCCAAGCCGGAGCCAGCGGGCCTTTCCAACCAGGAGGCCGAGCCGCAACCGCCGACCCAGTCGGCCATCGGCGGCGTGCGCTCCGGCAACTGAACCGCGAAATCGCCACGAGATTTCCGGGGTGTCCTGAGCGACCGGTTGTGCGAGAACTGGTGTTCGATTCTCGAAGGAAAAGCTGTTACAGTCCCAGCAGATGAAGCGATGGCTGTCCCCGAGGCGCGAGGTAGCATGCGCGGATGCGCAAGGTCGAACGGCTCGTCAACCTGGTTGCCCTGCTGCTGGACACGCATCGGCCGCTGACGCTCGACCAGGTGGCCGAGCTGGTTCCCGGCTACGAGGCCACGGGCGAGAGCCTGCGCCGCATGTTCGAGCGCGACAAGGAGGAGCTGCGCGGGCTCGGCGTGCCGGTCGAGCGTGGCCCGATCGACCCGTGGGGCAGCGAAGAGGGCTACTTCATCGACCCGAACGCCTACGCCATGCCCCGGCTGGACCTGGCGCCCGACGAGCGCGCGGCGCTGGCGCTGGCGGCGCGGGCCTGGTCGGGGGCGGCCGGGGATCCCTCGGCGCTGGCGGGCCTGTCCAAGCTGGACCTCGACCCCGGCGCGGGACCGGACGCGCTGCGCGCCAACCTGGACGGGGCCAGCCCGCTGCTGGCGACGCTGATCGACGCGGTCACCCGGCGCAAGCGGATCGTGTTCACCTACCGGCCGCCGGGCCGCTCGCCGTCCCAGCGGCAGGTGGACCCGTACGCCCTGGTCCACCGGCGCGGCACCTGGTACGTGGCCGGGCACGACAGCGGCCGCGGCGCGCTGCGCTCCTTCCGCCTCTCGCGCATCCAGTCGGCCGTGCGAATGGCCAAGCCGAGCAGCCGTGGCCCCGAGTTCGAGGTGCCGGACTGGTTCGACCCGAGCGACGTGCTGCCGACCGCCGGCGAGCCGGACGCCTCGCCGATCGCCACCGTGCGCGCCGGCCGTGCGGCGGCGCGCCTGGCGGAGCTGCGCGGCGCCAAGCCCGACGGCGAGGAGGGCCCGGACGGCCGCGTGACCCTGCGCATGCCGATCGTCGACCGCGAGGGCTTCGTGGACTGGGCGATCGGCAACGGCATCGAGGTGGTCGAGCCCGAGGAGCTGCGGGCGCAGGCCCGCCGTCGCCTGGAGGGCCTGCTCGCGCTGCTGGAAGGGGGGCGGAAGTGAGCCGCGGCCCCGAGGCCAGCGCGGCGGGCCGGCTGCAGCGGCTGCTCGCGCTGGTGCCATGGGTGATGGCGCATCCCGAGTCGACCGTCGACGAGGTCTGCGCCCGCTTCGCAATGACCCGCGAGGCGCTCGCGGCCGACCTCGAGCTGCTGTTCATGTCCGGGGTGCCGCCGTACGGGCCGGGCGACCTGATGGAGGCGTGGATCGAGGGCGAGCGGGTCCACATCGGCCTGGCCGATTACTTCGCCCGCGCGCCCCGGCTCACCTGGCGCGAGGCCGCCGGCCTGTACCTGGCCGGCCGGGCGCTGGCCAGCCTGCGCGAGCTCGACGAGCACGGCGCCCTCGAGCGGGCGCTCGCCAAGCTGGAGACGGTGCTGCCCTCCGACCAGCTCGACCGGATCCAGGAGCTGGCCAGCAGGGTCTCGGTCGATCTCGGCGGCGGCGAGCCCGAGCGGGCCCACCGCGCCATGCTGTCCCGCGCCGCCGCCGCCAACCACCGGGTGGTGCTGGAGTACTACAGCGGCTCGCGGGGCGACCTGAGCCGCCGCAAGGTCGACCCCTGGCTGGTGTTCGCCACCGCCGGCCACTGGTACATGGTGGGCCACTGCCACCGGGCCGGCGGCGAGCGGCTGTTCCGGCTGGACCGGGTGGTCGAGGTCACCCCGACCGAGGAGCCGTTCGAGCGCCCCGCCAGCTTCGACCCGGCGTCCTACAGCGAATCCCCCTGGGGCGGCGCCTTCAGCCAGGGGCTCGAGTGCGAGCTGGACCTCGGCCCCCAGGCGGCCTGGGTGGCCGACTGGCTGCCGATCCTGTCGAGCCGGCGGCGCCCGGACGGCCGCCTGCGGATCAAGCTGGCAACGCACGAGCTCGCCTGGGTCGTCCGGCTGGTGCTGCGGCTGGCCCCGGACGCCGAGCCGGTGAGCCCGCCAGAGCTGCGCCACGCCGTGGCCGAGGCCGCCCGCCGCGACCTGGCCGCCTACGCCTGACCCGCCTCGTGTCCCCGGGCCGGGTCACCCCTACGAGATGCGCAAGCTGCGAGGGATGCCGATCGGCGCGCCGGCGGGTAGGATTCTCGACCTGTCCGCCGCCGGCTCCCGGAGGTCGCCCTGCCCCTCGTCGTCGCCATCCTGCTGGGCGTCTTCTGGCTCGGCGTGCTGGTCACGGTCGGGTTCACGGCCTGGCGGCTGCTGGCCAACCTGAAGGCGCTGATGCGCAGCCTGACCGAGCTGAGCGAGCGGCTGGCGCCCACGCTCCAGGACCTGGAGGCCAGGGCCCAGGAGACCGCTGAGCTGGGCGATCGTCTCCAGCGGCGCCAGGCAGGGCAGGCCACCCCCAGGCAGGGCACCGCCCGGCGGGGCTCGCGTCGGCGGCGCGTTGCTGGTCGCTGATCCGTCGCGAGATGCGGCTCCGTCCCCCCTGCCCGAATAGGGCAGCTGGAGGGTAGACTCGGACCCGGACGTCGAACCCGCCAGGGTCGAGGCAGAAGGAGCAAGGGCAATGCCAGGTCCAGAGTGGATTTGGGTCGTGATCGTCGTCGCGGTCATCTTCGGGGCCAGCCGGCTCCCGTCGATGGGCCGCAACGTCGGACTCGGCATCAAGGAGTTCAAGAAGGGCATCTCCGAGGCCAGCCGGGACGAGGACGACAAGTCCGAGGCCAAGCGCCCGACCGGCACCGGTGGCACCGAGGAGCGTGGTCCGTCGGCGTAGTTCCCTTCTCACCACCCTTTCACACGAGTGCGCGCACCCGTTCGATGGCGCTGGCGCCGCCTTCGGGACAATCCCGAAGGCGAGATGTCCATTCTCGAGCACATCGCGGAGCTCCGTGATCGCCTGCTCCGCTGCGTGCTGGCATTGGTCGTCACCACCACCGTGGCATTCGCCGTCCTGTACCAGCCGGTGCTGAGCTTCGTCACCAAGTCCTACTGCACCATCCCCGCCAAGTACCGCGTCGCCACCGCCGGTGGCGGTTGCCGGCTGCTGGCGCTGGGCCCCCTGGACCCACTCGGCATCCGCATCCGGGTCGCCGTGACCGTCGGGCTGGTGCTGGCGATGCCCCTCATCGCCTACCAGCTCTGGCGCTTCATCACCCCCGGCCTGCGCCGTAACGAGAAGCGCTACGCCATCCCCTTCGCGCTGACGAGCACCATCCTGTTCGCCATGGGCGTGGCGGTGGCTTTCTTCACCCTGCCCAAGGCGATCGGCTTCCTGGTCGGCATCGGCGGGGACAGCCTGACGACCTTCTTCCAGGCCGACCGCTACCTACGGTTCGTCCTGTTCATGGGGCTCGCCTTCGGGCTGACCTTCGAGTTCCCGCTGGTTCTGGTTTCCCTCTCCATGGTCGGTATCCTGTCCTCCGGCGCGATGCTGCGGTCATGGCGGGCGGCCGTGGTGATCATCATCATCGCGGCGGCGGTGATCACGCCCAGCCAGGACCCGATCAGCCTGTTCGCGATGGCGATCCCGATGTGGATCTTCTATTTCGCGGCGGCGGGCGTCGCCAGATGGGTCATCGAGCCGGCCCGCGCCCGGCGGCGGGCCCAGTTGGAGCAAGGGAGCTAGCGGAAGTGGCCATCAAGGGGAAGACCAAGCGCAGCCAAGGCCGGCCCATTCGCCGGCCTGCCACCGCGCCGCGCGCGCAGATCGTCGAGCGGCGCCAGCCGTGGTACCGGGCCACCGCCTTCCCGGTGACCCTGGCGGTGATCGTGCTCGCTGTCACACTGCTGGCCGCCTGGAACCGGGCGCAGATGGGCTGGGGCCGCGACGACGTGCGCCGCTTCACCGACCTGGTGCGGGTGCAGACCGACCAGCTCAGCCCGGTCCTGGGGGCCGGCACCAAGCAGCTCCCGGGGATGGCCACCGCCACCGACCTGACCACCGGCAAGCTCAAGCCCAAGGACCTCCAGGTCAGGGCGAGCGGCTGGTCCGCCAAGATCGACGAGATCAGCCAGAAGCTGGCCAACATCACCGTGGGCAGCCCCGAGGGGGTGACCTCCTTCAACGGCACACCGCTCAACAACGTCGGCGGTCACGTGCCCATGCTGACCAGTGTGCGCGACGCCTACATCACCGCCTTCGGCTTCTACAAGCAGGCGGCCACCGCCTATCAGAACGCCGGCGGGGCCACCACCAGCGACCTGCAGCAGAAGCTCCTCACGCAGGCGCAGGGCGACAGCGCCAAGGCGGCCGCCGCGATGGACTCGGCCGCCTCGCTGCTGGCGCGGGTGATGGTCCAGTACCACCTGCCGGTCAACCAGCAGCTTCCGGGCGAGTCGAGCACCGCCTGGGGCAACCGCACCGGCCAGGTCCCGACCACCGGCCAATCCTCGACCCCAACCACGGGCAACCCGTAGGCCCGGCCGAGACGTCCTCCCGGCGCGGGACCACCTGAGCCGGGCGAGAAGAAGGGCTTCCGCGCCCATGCTCGCGCTGCTGGTCCACAACCCCGCCGCCGGCGGCGGCCGCTCCGCCCGCCTGCTGCCACCGGTGCTGGAGCGCCTGCGCGCCGCCGGGGTCGAGGTCGAGCTGCACCGCACCGTCTCGCTCGAGGACGCCTGCCTGGCCGCGCGCCAGGCGGCCGGCGCGGTCGAGGTGGTCGTCGCCATGGGCGGCGACGGCACCGTCGGCGCCTGCGCCGCCGGCCTCGCCGGCGCCCCTGACGCGTCGGCGGCGCTCGGGATCGTCCCGGCGGGGGGCGGCAACGACGCGGCCCGCAACCTCGGGCTGCCGTTCGGCGACCCGCTGGCCGCGGCGGCGATGCTGCCGAGCCTTGGCGCGCGGCGGGCCGACCTGGTGCTGGCGGGGGAGCGCTGCGTGCTGAACGCCGCCGGCGCCGGCTTCGACGCGGAGGTGAGCCGGCGCGCCAACCAGCGGCTGTCGTGGGCGCCGGCACGGCTGCGCTACGTCGGCGCGGTGCTCGCGGAGCTCGTCAGCGGGCGGCCCGGCGACTTCCGGCTGCACCTGGACGGCCGCGTGCTCGACACCAGCGCCTGGCTGATCGCCGTGGCCAACAGCCAGAGCTACGGCGGCGGCATGCGCATCGCCCCGGCGGCACTGCTCGACGACGGCCTGCTCGACGTGGTGGTCATCGCGGGCGAGCTGTCCAAGCTCGGGTTCCTGGCGACCTTCCCCAAGGTGTTCTCGGGCCGGCACGTGGAGCACCCGGCCGTGCACGTCTATCGCGCCGCACGGGTCGAGCTGGAGGCCGAGCGGCCGGTCGCCGTCCACCTCGACGGCGAGCCCGCGGGCACCCTCCCGGCCAGCTTCAAGGTCGCGCCGGCCGCGATCGCCGTGCTCGCCGCCGCCGACGCCCCCGCGTTCAGTCCGGCTCCTGCTGGCCCCTGAGCTTGCGGCCGATCCAGGCGATCGGGTCGTAGCTGCGGTCCACCACCCGCTCCTTGAGCGGGATGATCGCGTTGTCGGTGATGTGGATGTCCTCGGGGCAGACCTCGGTGCAGCACTTGGTGATGTTGCAGAAGCCGATGCCGCCCTGGTCCCGGACGAGCTCGCGCCGGTCGTTGGTGTCGAGCGGGTGCATCTCCAGCTCGGCGTAGCGGATGAACATGCGCGGCCCCGCGAAGCTCGGCTTGTTCTCCTCGTGGTCGCGGATCACATGGCAGACGTTCTGGCACAGGAAGCACTCGATGCACTTGTGGAACTCCTGTGGCCGGTCGATGTCGCGCTGCTGCATCCGGTAGGTGCCGTCGGGCTCCTTGGGGCCGGGCTGGAAGGACGGCACGCGCTTGGCCATCTCGTAGTTGAACGAGACGTCGGTGACCAGGTCGCGGATGATCGGGAAGGTCTTCATCGGGGTAACGGTGACGGGCTCGGCGGGGTCGAAGAGGTTCAGGCGGGTCATGCACAGCAGCCGCGGCTTGCCGTTCACCTCGGCGCTGCACGAGCCGCAGCGGCCGGCCTTGCAGTTCCAGCGCACCGCCAGGTCGCCCGCCTGGGTCGCCTGGACGCGGTGAATGGCGTCCAGGACGACCTCGCCCTCCTCCACGGGGACCCGGTAGTCGCGCAGCGCGCCACCGCCCGAGTCGCCGCGCCACAACCGAAGGGTCAGCTCGTAGCCCATTGTCACTTCTCCTCGAAGAGCTGGCGCAGGTCCTCCGGCATCTCCGGCAGCGGCTCCCGCCGCAGGCCGAGCTTGCCGTCCTGGAGGCGCAGCGCGATGTTGAGCCTGCCCAGCTCTGGGTCGGCCTTGGGGTAGTCGTCGCGGGTGTGGCCGCCGCGGCTCTCCTTGCGCTCCAGCGCCGCCGTGGCCACGCATTCGGAGACCGCCAGCAGCGACTGGAGGTCCAGCGCCAGGTGCCAGCCCGGGTTGTACTGGCGGTTGCCCTCGACCCGGACGCCGGCGGCCCGGTCCTGGAGCAGCGCCAGCTTCTCCAGCGCGGCCTTCAGCTCGCCCTCGGTGCGGATGATGCCGACCAGCTCCTGCATGGTGTCCTGGAGGTCCTGGTGGACCGCGTAGGGGTTGTCGCCGTGCTCGCGCTCGAACGGCGCCAGCGCGGCGCCGGTGGTCGTCTCGATCTGCCCCTGGTCAACGGCGGGCAGCTCCTGGAGCCCGAGCGCGTGCTCGGCCGCGTACTGGCCGGCCCGGCGTCCGAAGACCAGCAGGTCGCTCAGGGAGTTGCCGCCCAGCCGGTTGGCCCCGTGCATCCCTCCGGCCGCCTCGCCGGCGGCGAACAGGCCGGGCACCGTGGCCGCCTGGGTGTCGGGCTCCACCCGCACGCCGCCCATCGCGTAGTGGCAGGTGGGGCCGACCTCCATCGGCTCCTTGGTGATGTCGACGTCGGCCAGCTCCTTGAACTGGTGGTACATGCCCGGCAGCCGCCGCTTGATGTCCTCGGCGCTGCGCCGCGAGGCGATGTCCAGGAACACCCCGCCGTGCGGGCTGCCGCGGCCCTCCTTGACCTCGCTGTTGATCGCCCGCGCGACCTCGTCGCGCGGCAGCAGGTCAGGGGTGCGGCGGTTGCCCCTGCGGTCGGTGTACCAGCGGTCGGCCTCCTCCTCGGTCTCCGCGGTCTCCGAGCGGAACATGTCGGGGATGTAGTCGAACATGAACCGCTGGCCCTCGGCGTTGCGCAGCACGCCGCCGTCGCCGCGGACGCCCTCGGTCACCAGGATCCCGCGCACCGAGGGCGGCCAGACCATGCCGGTCGGGTGGAACTGCACGAACTCCATGTCGATCAGGTCGGCGCCGGCCCACAGCGCCAGCGCGTGACCGTCGCCGGTGTACTCCCACGAATTGGAGGTGACCTTCCAGGCCTTGCCGATCCCGCCGGTGGCCAGCACCACCGACTTGGCGCGGAAGACCACGAAGCGGCCCGTCTCGCGCCAGTAGCCGAACGCCCCGGCGATGCGCCCGGAGTCGGTGAGCAGCCGGATCACCGTGCACTCCATGAACACGTCGATGCTGCCGCCGCCGACCGCGCGGTGCTGGAGCGTGCGGATCATCTCCAGCCCGGTCCGGTCGCCCACGTGCGCCAGCCGGGCATAGCGGTGCCCGCCGAAGTCCCGCTGGAGGATGCGGCCGTCGGGGGTGCGGTCGAACAGCGCGCCCCACTCCTCGAGCTCCAGCACCCGGTCGGGCGCCTCCTGCGCGTGGAGCTGGGCCATGCGCCAGTTGTTGAGCATCTTGCCGCCGCGCATGGTGTCGCGGAAGTGGACGCGCCAGTTGTCCTCCGGGTAGACGTTGCCCAGCGCCGCGGCCACGCCACCCTCCGCCATGACCGTGTGGGCCTTGCCGAGCAGGGACTTGCAGACGATCGCCGTCCTGGCGCCGCGGGCCGACGCCTCGATCGCGGCCCGCAGGCCGGCCCCGCCGGCGCCGATGACGACGACGTCGTACTCGTGGGTCTGTTGGTCGGACATCTCAAACAACCTATCTCTGGGACTGGCGAACGAACCGGGCGAGGTGAGCATGGCACAGGCGCTCTTGGGGGGCCGTGGGGGGAGCGAGCTCCCCCCACATGGATCGATAACCGCAGTGGGAAACGCTCATCGTCAGAAGAATCGCGGGTCGTGAATCGTGCCAACGGCTACTAAGCGCACGTACAGGTCGGTCAGGGCGACGAACACCAGGCTGACCCAGGCGTAGAGCATGTGGCGGGAGTTCAGCGCCGTTGTCCAGCGCCACAGCCGGAAGCGCACCGGCGCCTTGGAGAAGCGGTCGGCTTGTCCGCCGCACAGGTGCCGGCAGGAGTGGCACGACAGCGTGTACAACCCCAGGAGCACCGCGTTGACCACCAGCACCAGCGAGCCGAGACCCATGCCCCAGCCGTCACGGAAGTGGAAGCCCTGGATGCCGTCCCACAGCAGGATGATCGGGAACGGCAGCGCCAGGTAGAAGAAGTAGCGGTGGATGTTCTGGAGGATCAGCGGGAACCTGGTCTCGCCGCTGTAGCGCGCGCGGGCGTCGCGGACCGCGCAGGCGGGCGGCGCCCACCAGAACGAGCGGTAGTACGCCTTGCGGTAGTAGTAGCAGGTGAGCCGGAAGCCCAGCGGGAAGGGCAGCACGATCAGCGCCGGCGACAGCGGCCACCAGCTCCCGAAGATGGCGGCGGTGGCGTGGTCGCCGCACTTGGACGCCAGGCAGGGCGAGTAGAACGGGGAGATGTAGGGGTCGGCGAAGTAGTTCTTGTCCACGAACGCCACCCAGATGCCGTAGACCACGAAGCCCAGCAGCACCAGGACCGTGACCAGCGGCTGGAGCCACCAGCTGTCCCTTCGCAGGGTGGGGACCCGCAGGTGGCCGCGCCGGTCGATGGCGGTGGGTGGTGATGCCATGGACTACTCCTTGGTCGGCTGGGGCGCCGCGTGCGCGGGTCCGGTGACCTGGGTCACCGGCAGCTTGTGGGTGCGGCGGACGCGGCTCGGGAGGTCGGTCGCCAGCCAGCGCGAGCTGCGGCCGGGCAGGGTGGACAGGATGATCTCGTCGAACTCGTGACGGTGCAGGACCACGCCGATCGCCTCCAGCGGGTCGGCCACGCCGACCTCGCCGCCCGCGTCGGCGCCCAGCGACCGGAGCCGCGCGAGCGCCTCGCGGAGCTGCTCGCGCGCGAGCACGCGCCCGAGATCCTCAGCGGGCCGGTCTGCGTGGATCTCGTCGGCCTCGTCCTCCAGCTGCTCCCTGGCCGCCAGGCGGTCGTCGTCGCCCGGCTGGGCGCTGGCCGCGACCCTCACGTGTTCTGGCACGCTAGCAACGTACTCCTGGTCGAGCTGGCTGGCAGGGGTCGCGGGCACCAGGACGTGGAAGTGGCTGGGGCCCGCCCGCATGCGCTCCTGCACGCATGCCAGCAGCTGGTCGCCGCCGAGGGTCTGGTTCGCCACCACGAGGTACCGACGCACGATCACCACCTCCACCAGGGGTTGCGATACCCCGGAGCATAGATCGGCGCGGCGCCGGCCCGCGACCGGTCTCGCGAAGCGGCGCCACAGGACGGCCCTCGTGGTGGCAGGATGGCAGCGAGATGACGGAAGACCTGAAGATCGTGCCGAGCGGCGCGAACGACGCAGGCGCCCGGAACCCCGGGGCGCTGGTCGAGGAGTTCGCGCGTTCCTACCCGTTCGAGCTGGACGAGTTCCAGCGGCGCGGGTGCCTGGCCCTGGCGGCCGGCCGGGGCGCGCTGGTGGCGGCGCCGACCGGCGCCGGCAAGACGGTGGTGGGGGAGTTCGCCGTCTGGCTCGCCCTGCGCGAGGGCGGCAAGGCCTTCTACACCACCCCGCTGAAGGCCCTCTCCAACCAGAAGTTCGGGGACTTCGTCGCGCGCCACCACGCCCGCAACGTCGGCCTGCTCACCGGCGACAACTCGATCAACGGCGAGGCGCCGGTGGTGGTGATGACCACCGAGGTGCTGCGCAACATGCTCTACGAGGGCAGCCCCACGCTGGAGGGGCTGCGCCACGTGGTGATGGACGAGGTCCATTACCTCCAGGACCGGGTGCGCGGCGCCGTCTGGGAGGAGGTGCTGATCAACCTCCCCGTGGACGTGAAGGTGGCCGCGCTGTCGGCGACCGTGTCCAACGCCGAGGAGTTCGGGGAGTGGCTGGAGGCCACCCGCGGCGCCACCGAGGTGGTGATCGAGGAGCGCCGCCCGGTGCCGCTCGACAACTACTACCTGATCGGCCGCGAGCTCCAGCCGATGCTGGTCGCCAACGACGGCGAGCTGGTGCCGAACCCGTCGCTGCTGCGCCGCGGCGAGCGCGAGTGGCGCGCCGGGCGCGACACCAAGGGCCGCCACGGCCGCGCCGGGCCGCAGGCGATCCGCCGCGACTGGGTGCCGAGCAGGGTCGAGGTCGTGGACCTGCTGGAGGAGCAGGGGCTGCTGCCGGCGATCTATTTCATCTTCTCCCGCGCCGGCTGCGACCAGGCGCTGGCGCAGTGCCGCGCCGCCAACATCAACCTCACCACCCGCGACGAGCGCGACCGCATCGCCGAGTTCTTCGACCTGCGCGTGGCCCAGCTCGACCCCGCCGACCTGGACGCGCTCGGCTACGCCGACCTGTCGGAGTCGCTCCAGCGCGGGGTGGCCAGCCACCACGCCGGCATGCTGCCGCTGTTCAAGGAGGCGGTCGAGGAGATGTTCGCGCAGGGCCTGGTCAAGGTGGTCTTCGCCACCGAGACGCTGTCGCTGGGCATCAACATGCCGGCGCGCACGGTGGCGATCGAGCGGCTGTCCAAGTGGGACGGCGAGCGGCACGAGCTGCTCACCCCCGGCGAGTACACCCAGCTCACCGGGCGTGCCGGCCGGCGCGGCATCGACACGCGCGGCGCCGCCGTGGTGCTGCATCAGCCGTTCGTGCCGTTCGAGCGGATCTGCGCGCTCGCCTCGACCCGCAGCTACCAGCTCGTCTCGTCCTTCCGGCCGTCCTACAACATGGCCGTCAACCTGGTCGCCAACTACACGCGGCCGGCGGCCGAGCGCTTGCTGGCCTCGTCGTTCGCGCAGTTCCTGATCGACCGCACGGTGCACGGCGCCGAGCGGACGCTGGCCCGCAACGCTGAATTTCTCGAGGGTTACCTGCGCTCGGCCCACTGCGATCGGGGCGACGTCCGCGAGTACTGGGAGCTGCGGCGCCGGATCCGCGCGCGCGAGAGCAGCCTGGCCGACACCGACCGCCGCGCCCGCGACGAGGAGGCCGCCAGCGCGGTGCGCTCGCTGGTCCCCGGCACGGTCGTGCACCTGCCCGGCGGGCGGCGGCGCGGCCTGGCGGCGGTGCTCGGCCCGGCCGGCGGGCGCGGCGGCACCACCGGCGTGCTGGTGCTGACCGAGGACCGGCGCGTCCGGCGGGTGGCAGTGCGCGACCTGGGCACCGGGCCGGTGGTGGTGGGCAGGATCACCCTGCCGCGGCCGTTCAGCCCCAAGAGCCCGCGGTTCAAGGCGCGGGTGGCCGAGGCGCTGGCCGAGATGGACGCGCCGCAGCCCGCCAAGCCGCGGCGACGGCGCGCCAGCGGCGCCGACGACCACGAGCTGGCCGAGCTCCGCGCGGAGCTCCGCGCCCATCCGGTCCATCAGTGCCCCGACCTGCCCAGGCACGAGCGCTGGATGCTGCGCTGGGACCAGCTCCAGCGCGAGACCGAGCGGATCAGCAAGCGCGTGCACCGGCGCACCGGCTCGCTGGTGCGGACCTTCGATCGGGTGCTGGCCGTGCTCGGCCAGCTCGGCTACCTGGAGGGGTTCGCGCTGACCCCCAAGGGGCAGACGCTGCGTCGCGTGTACAGCGAGGCCGACCTGGCCGTGGTCGAGGCCATCCACCGCGGGGTCTGGCGCGACCTCGACCCCGCCGAGCTGGCCGCCTGCGTGTCGAGCCTGGTCTACGAGTCGCGCGGCGAGCAGGTCCCGCCCGGCGAGGAGGCGGCGCCGCCGACCACCCGCGTGCGCCGCGCGCTGCGCGCGCTGGCGGAGCTGCAGGACGAGATCCACGGGCACGAGGAGGCCGAGGGCCTGGAGCTGACGCGCCCGCTGGACGCCGGCTTCGCCAACCTGGCCTACCGCTGGGCGGCCGGCGACAGCCTCGAGGACGTGCTCGCCTACGAGGAGATCACCCCTGGCGATTTCGTGCGCGTGACCAAGCAGCTCATCGACCTGCTCCAGCAGGTCGCGCAGGTCGCCAAGGACCCGGGCCTCGCCGAGGTCGCCCACGGCGCCGTCGACGCCTGCCAGCGCGGCGTGGTCGCCTACTCCGGCATGGTCTGACCCGGCCCCGGGCCGGCCCGCCCGCGGTCCCCGCCCTCGCCGTCCTCGTCGTCGAGCAGCTCGGGCACGTAGCTGGCCAGCACCTTGGCGGTCTGCTCCCAGCCCCAGGCGGTGCGGTAGGCGTTGGCGGCCGCGCGCAGCTCGCCCTGGTCCGTCAGCCACTTGGCCTTGTCCAGGTCCAGCTCGACCGCCCTGGTCAGGTGCTCGTGGGCCAGCCGCACCCGCTCCAGCAGCGGCAGCGTGGGCGGGGCCTGGTCGACCTCCCCCTCGGTCGGCCAGGTGTCCTCGGGCATGCAGAACTCGCACTGCCGGTAGCTGGCGGCGGTCGGCTCGTCGGCCAGCTCGGCGGCGGTCATGCCCTCGGCCCACTCCCAGGGCGTGCCGCCGAGCGCGGCGAAGCAGCCGGCCCGGTGGATCACCTGGCCGCCGCCGGTGCGGACGTAGTGCCGCGGCGGCCCGACCGCCTCCTCGTCACTGGGCATGGCTCGACCATGGACCCTGCCCGACCCGGCGTGCAATTACACTGGAGCGCCGGTCATGTAGACGTCGTGCAAGCCGAAACCTCCAGGAGCCCGTCCCGTGACGACCACCCAGAGCCGCCCGCCGGGCGAGCAGTCCATGTTGCCCTACGGCGCGCCGTACCTGATCGGCGACGCGGCCAGCGCCCGGCGCGACCTGACCGAGCTGCGCAGGCAGCTGGCGCACGCGGGTGTGGTCGCCGAGGCGGCGGTGGCCAGGCCCGCCAGCCGGGCGCTGGAGATCGCCGAGCGGGCGCTGGAGCGCGGCGCCCGCCTGCTGGTGGCGGTCGGCGACGACCGCATCGCCCACGCGCTGGTGGCCGCCCTGGTCGGGCCCGACGGCCCGCGCCACCCCGAGGCCGTGCTCGGCCTGGTCGGCCTCGGCCGCCAGAACCTGGCGGCCACCTTCGGCCTGCCCGAGGACACCGAGCGGGCCGCCACCCACCTGCTGGGCTCCAACCTGTTCCTGGCCGACGTGGGCAGGGCGCGCTGGCACGGCCCCAAGGGCAGCCAGCGCGTCGGCGTCTTCGGCAACTGCGCCGAGCTCGGCTACCCCGCCGAGGTGTCCAGCCGCCTGCCCCGCACGGCCTGGGCCGGACGGTTCGGCGGGTTCGCGGCGGCGCTCGGCGGCCTGGCCGCCACCCGCTCCACCCCGGCGCGGCTGGCGCTGGAGCGCGGCGCGGTGGACTTCCGCCTTGCCGGCCTGGTGGTCGCCAACGGCCAGTTCACCATGCACCGGATGAAGGCGGCGCCCCGGGCGCTGCCCGACGACGGGCGCATGTCGGTGATCGCCTTCGAGGGACAGCCGCTCACCATCTACTCCCGCTCCAAGGAGCTGTACTACGGCGAGCACATCCCCCACCCGACCATCCGCGAGTACCAGTCCAAGCTGATCGAGGTCGACACCGCCGAGCCGCTCACGATCGCCCTGGACGGTTGCCGCGTTCCGGGCACCCCGCCCCTGACCGTCGACGTCCTCCCGGAGGCCCTGCGAATCAAGGTGTAGGGCCGAGCCGTCCAGACTCCCCCAGCCATGGCTCTCCTTGCCGCCTTCATCCTGAGCCGGACGCGACCGATGGGGAGGAGCGTCCCGCTACTGCCATTATTTGGTGGGGATCTGTACCGGTGTCCGCTAGGATCCGGCCATGCTAGTGCTTCAAGCGTTTCGCTACGAACTCGCTCCTACTGCCGCGCAACGGGTGGCGCTGAGTAACCATGCCGGTGCGGCCAGATGGGCCTGGAACTGGGGGCTTGCGGTGCGCCGCAAGGCATGGCGGCGCCGTGGTGAGACCTTGAATGCGATGGCGTTGCATCGGCCGCTGGTCCGGCTAAAACGCACCCCCCGCTTCGCCTGGCTGTACCAGGTGTCCAAATGTGCCCCGCAGGAGGCCTTGCGGGATCTTGACCAGGCCTACGCCAACTGGTGGCGGGGGCGCAGTGAGCGGTGCAGGCGGGTCGGGGCTCCCAGGTTCAAGAAACGCGGCCGCAGTCCGGATCGATTCCGGCTGGCCGGGGCAATTCGCGTCGAGGATGGCATCGTCGTGCTGCCGCGGATCGGCCGGATCAGGACCAAGGAGCCGACGGGCAAGTTCGACGGGCGGATTCTGTCCGCCACCTGCCGGCGTGAGGCCGACCGCTGGTACTGCTCGCTGACCGTGGAGGTCACCCGGCTTGACCCGCCTCCGGTGGATGGGCCGGTAGTGGGAGTTGACCTGGGTGTCAGAAGGCTCGCGGTTTGCTCGGACGGCACCTTGCTCGACGGTCCAAAGGCGCTCAACCGCGGCCTGCGGAGGCTTCGGCGCAGAGCAAGGGCGGTCAGCCGCAAGCGGCCCGGTTCGCGGAACCGCGCCAAGGCGGCGCTGGCGCTGGCTCGCTGTCATCGGCGCATCCGCAACCAGCGCACCGACGCGCTGCACAAGGCCACCACGACGTTGGCGAAAACCAAGTCGGTGATCGTGGTGGAGGACCTGCATGTGGCCGGCATGGTCCGCAACCGCCGGCTGGCTCGTTCGATCAGTGATCAGAGCTGGGGAGAGTTCCGTCGCCAGCTCGCCTACAAGTGTGGCTGGTATGGCAGCCGCCTGGTGGTTGCGCCCCGGTTCTTTCCGTCATCGAAAAGCTGTTCTGGCTGCGGGTTCATCAAGGGCAGGCTGCCGCTGGCGGAGTGGGTGTTTCGCTGCGAGGTGTGTGGACTGGTCATCGATCGGGACCTGAACGCTGCCAGAAATCTCGCCCGGTTCGCTGATGCCGGGCGGGTCGCCGGGAGTTCCCCGGAGACTGAAAACGCCTGTGGAGCGGGGAGCGCTGGCCGCCTCAGCAGCGAGACGGTGGAACTGCCTGCCGCGAAGCAGGAACGGAAGCGCATCCCCACGCCAACGCGAACGGATACGTAGATTCCGATGAGCGGTACGATCTCCCAATGAGCACGAGCCCACGCGCGGAGCGACTGGCGCGCGCCCGCAAGGAGATGGCCGATCGGGGCGTGGAGGCCGTGCTGGTGGGCCCGTCGGCCGACTTCCGCTACCTGACCGGCTACCTGCCGCCGGGGCTGGAGCGGCTGACCATGCTGGTGGTGCCCGCCGAGGGCACCCCGCGGCTGCTGGTGCCGGCGCTGGAGGCGCCGCTGGCCAGCGAGCACCTGGGCGACCTCGAGGTCGACGTGCTCGCCTGGGAGGAGACCGACGACCCCGTCGCCCTGGTGCGCGACGCCTTGGAGAGCGCCGGCATCGCCCGGGGGCGGCTGGCCGTCGGGGACCAGCTCTGGAGCGCGTTCCTGCTGCGCCTCCAGGAGGCGCTGCCGGGCGCCTCCTTCACCGTCGCCTCGACCGTCACCCGCTCGCTGCGCATGGTCAAGGACGCCGCCGAGATCCAGGCGCTGGCGCGCGTGGCCGCCGCCATCGACAGCGTGATCGACGGGCTCGCCGACCTGCGCTGGGCCGGCCGCAGCGAGCGCGAGGTCGCCCGCGACCTGGACGCCGCCATCCGCGCCACCCACGACGAGACCCTGTTCGTGATCGTCGGCTCCGGGCCCAACAGCGCCAGCCCGCACCACGTGCCCGGCGACCGCGTGATCCGGCCGGGGGACCCGGTGGTGGTCGACATCGGCGGCCGCCTGGACGGCTACGGCTCCGACACCACCCGCACGCTGGTCGTCGGCGAACCGCCCGCCGAGTTCGTCGAGCTGTACGAGGTGCTCCAGCGGGCCCAGCGCGCCGGCTGCGAGGCGTCCGTCCAGGGGGTGCCGGCCGAGGCCGTCGACGCCGCCTGCCGCCAGCTGATCGCCGCCGCCGGCCACGGCGAGCACTTCATCCACCGCACCGGCCACGGCATCGGGCTGGAGGAGCACGAGGACCCCTACATCGTCGCCGGCAACACCGAGCGCCTGGTCGAGGGCATGGCGTTCTCGGTCGAACCGGGCATCTACCGCCAGGGCCGCTTCGGCGCCCGCATCGAGGACATCGTCGTGTGCACGGCCCCGGCGGGCCTGGCCGGAAGCTCCGCGGCGCCGGAGTCGGCGCCTGGCGCCCGGCGGCTCAACCGCACCTCCCGCGACCTGCGGGTGGTCCCGGGGTAGTGCTCACGATGGTCGGGCAACGCCGCCAGGCCTGGTGCGCCCGCTGCGACGAGCTGCGGGCCTCTCGGCCAGGCTCGCCCTGCCCGGTCTGCTCCGCCTCGCTGGTGGCGCTGCCCCAGCTCTCCCGCACGGTGGGGTGGCGCGGCGGGCGCGACGCGCTGGCGCAGCGGCTGCGTTCCCTGCTGCCGCTGGCGCGGGCGGTGGCCATCGCCGCGGTGACGCTCGCGCTGGTGGCGGGCGCGTTCGCGGGCGGCCGCTCGAGCCGTCCCTCCAGCTCGGCCTCGGCGTCGACCAGCACCCGGGCCAGCGGGCGGCCGCTGCCGGGTGGCGGCCTGTCGACCGACGTCTCCCGAGTGTTCGGCTGGAGCGTGCTGCACGGCACCGTGACCCTGACGCTGAACCGGATCACCGCCACCGGCGGCACCACCCAGATCAACTTCGAGGTCAGCGGCCTGGACCGCGAGTGGACCTTCGGGGGCGTGATCGGTCTGCGGCTCACCGATTCCGCCGGCCGGGAGCTGGCCGTCGGGAGGCCGAACGAGCCGCTGGCCGCCGACGAGCTGGAGAGCCTCGGCGGCGGCAGCGTCCGTGGCACGGTCTCGCTCACCCGCCGGATCGACCCCAACGCGGTGGCCGGCGCCACGGTCGCGCAGATCATCGAGCTGCGGCGGTCCAACGAGACCCTGCGGGGGGCGCTGGTCGACGCCGAGCTGAAGCGGTCGATGGACACCTCCCCGCAGACCGCGCCCGACCGCCAGGGCACCTGCTCGACCTGCTCGCTCGAGGTGGCCTGCGTGGATTGCGAGACGGTCAGGGTGATGGGCGCCACCTACCGGGACGGCCGCGTGGTGGTGCTGCTCTCCCAGCCGGGGCAGGAGGCGTCGGACGAGAGCCTCGCCGCCGCCGACATCTCGGTCTCCACCGGCGGCGCGGGCGGCCAGTTCGGCTCCTTCGAGGACACCGCCGAGGGTGGCGACACGGTGGTCGAGTTCACCGCCAGGGACCTGGCCTCCAGCACGCCCCGTGGCCAGGGGCGGATGCCCTTCGAAGTGGTGGCCAGGGTGATGCGGAGCCAGTTGCTGACGGGTCCGTGGCAGGTCGACCAGCGCGGCGGGCAGCGATGAGGGGCTGGTGCCCGCGCTGCGACGCGGTCCGCGAGGCCGAAGGCACCTGCCCGGAGTGCCAGGCGCCACTGGTCGAGCTGGACGAGCGGCCGGTCCGGCCCGCCGCCAGGCCAGCGGAGGAGGCGGCCACCGAGGTCAGCGCGGTGGCGGAGGCGCCGCCGCGTGGGCGCCTGCGGGTCGCGCTGGCCGTGGCCGCCCTGGTGCTGGTGGGCCTGGCGTTCGTCGCCGGCCGCAGCACCGGCGGATCGGCGGCATCGGCACAGCGCTCGCCCAGCGCCACCACCCAGACCACTACGCCGCAGGCGGTCGAGCTCCAGCGCCAGCTCGGCTGGCGGAGCAAGCCGAGCAACGGGGTCCGTGTCGAGGCGGTCTCGCTCAGCCGCATCCCCAGCGACACCGTCAACGGCGACGTCCAGACCAGCGACAACGCCGGCTCGCTCACGCTGCGGGTAGACGGCCTCGCCAATGGTCAGCGCCTGCTCGGCATCACCGGCCTGCACCTGGTCGACGCCGGTGGCGGGGTCTTCGCCGAGCCGGACAGCCGCCAGATCGGCGGCGTGGAGGCCGTGCCGGTCCAGGCGGCCGGCCCGGCCGGCGGCTACCTGGTGGACCTCGGGCCGACGCCGTCGGTGGAGACGCTGGCCAGCATCGAGATCGACGACCTGCTCGTCTCCGCGTCGACGGCCGGCCGGGGCAAGGTCGGCCTGAACACCGGCGGCAGCTGGCCGGCCCGCCCGCCGCTGCGGGCGGTCGACCCCACCACCTCCAGCCTCAACCTGCCCGTCGCCCGCGTGGACGGCGGCTCCGGGGGCTCCACGCTGCCGCTGCGGGTCGCCAGCGCCCTCGTCGGCGCCGGGCGGGCGGTGGTGGTGCTCTCGCTCGCCGATACTGAGGGCGAGGTCGGCAGGGAGCTCGGCGCCTTCCCGGTCAGCGTCGACGTGCGCGACGGCAAGCGCGTGGTGTGCTCGCGGCAGACCATGATCGGGCAAGGACAGCCGCAGCTCTCGCCGCTGCTGGTGGTCGACTGCCCGACCTCGCCGGCGCCCAGCCTGACCGTGGAGCTGGCCGCGGGCGTCGACGCCGTCCGGGTCGGCGCGAACCTGAAGGCCTGAATCGCGTGGATCGCTCCGCACGGCGCCTCGAACGTTCTAGTATGCGTGCAGTGTCGGTGACTGCCTTGCTTCCAGGAGCGCGTGCATGCCTACGGTTTCGCCCGATGATCCCGCGGCGTCCGGTCCGAGCTCGACGCCTGGAGGTGGCCCGTCCCGCTACGGCCCGCCGCTGGTGCGGCGGACCATCGTGGCCGACGCGCTGCTGGACCCGGCCGAGCGCCAGCGGCTGGGCTTCCCGGCGGGCGAGAGCGAGCCGCTGCCGGTGGTCATCGAGCTCAACCTGCGCCACCACGAGGGTCTGACCGGGGCCACGCGCCGCTTCCTCGCGCTGTACCAGGGGCTGCCGGAGCGGCTCGACCCGGAGCCGGAGCTGGTCGCCGAGACCTACTATCGCTGCCGGCTCTCGGTCGAGCAGGTGCGGGCGCTGGTTGCCGCCGACATGGTCGACACCGACCCGGCGCGGACCGCCCTCTACCGGATCTGGCCGGACTTCCCGGTCAACCCGCTGATCGACCTGTCGTGCTCGACCGTGAAGGCGGACGCCGGGCGGCGCTCCTACGGCGCCGGCGGGCGGGGCATCAGCTGGGCGGTGATCGACTCCGGCATCGACGCCGACCATCAGCATTTCCGTGCCCACGACACGCTCGGCGGCGACGTCGCGGACCTGCACAGGGATTTCACCCTGCCAGGCAAACCCGAGCGCGGCGCCGCCCTGCGGGACGGGTTCGGCCACGGCACCCACGTCGCCGGGATCATCGCCGGCGGGCTGGCCGCCCGGCACGTCGGCGCCCGCGGCGTCGAGCTCCGGGTGGTGGAGCGCGTCGTGGACCCCAACCAGCCGGGCCTGCCGCGCCTCCACGAGCGGAAGCTGGACCCGGGGGCACTGGCCGGCATGGCCCCCGAATGCAAGCTGGTCAGCCTGAAGGCGCTCGACGACAACGGCGGCGGCAGCTCCATGAACGTCGTGCGGGCGCTCGAGTACGTCCGCAAGGAGCTGAACGGCTCCGGCAAGTTGCTGCGGGTCCAAGGGGTCAACCTGTCCGTGGGCTATGAGTTCGACCCCAAATGGTTCGCCTGCGGCCAGAGCCCGATCTGCGCCGAGGTCGACCGGCTGGTGCGCTCCGGGGTGGTCGTGGTGGTCGCCGCCGGCAACACCGGCTACGGGTCGCTCAGCTCCTTCCAGCGGCAGACCGACGTCGGCCTGACCATGACCATCAACGACCCGGGCAACGCCGAGCTGGCCGTCACCGTCGGCGCCACCCACCGCGACATGCCGCACACCTACGGCGTCTCGTATTTCTCGTCCAAGGGCCCCACCGGCGACGGCCGCGCCAAGCCGGACCTGGTCGCCCCGGGCGAGCGGATCACCTCGTGCGCCGCTGGCAGGGCGCTGGCCAGCGTCAGCCCGGACGGGCCGCCGCCCGACCCCGGGCAGGTGGCGGTCTACGTCGAGGACAGCGGCACCAGCATGGCCGCGCCGCATGTCTCTGGGGCGATTGCGGCCTTCCTCTCGATCCGTCGAGAGTTCATCGGCCAGCCCGACCGGGTGAAGCGGATCTTCCTCGAGTCCGCCACCTCGCTCGGGCGCGAGCGCTACTTCCAGGGCAGTGGGCTGGTCGACCTGATGCGGGCGATCCAGTCCGTGTAGGCGAGGCCCGGCACGGGAGCCGGGCCACGGCAGGACAGGAGGGGCAACGATGGGGGAGATCGCCGGGCTGCCGTACTGGGAGGTGGCCTTCGACGACAACGGGCGTCCGAACGCCGGCGACGCCGACACGCTGATCAGCGGCGCGCCCGGGCTGGGCGTCACCGACCTGATGGTGTTCGCCCACGGCTGGAACAACGACCGGGGCCAGGCGACCAGTCTCTACCGGCGCTTCTTCGAGCAGGTCCCGGGCCTGCTGACCGGCGGCGGCCCCGGGCTCGGCTTCGTCGGGGTGATCTGGCCGTCCAAGCGATGGGCGGACGAGGCCATCCCCGGCTCGGCTGGCGGCGCCGCCGCGCTGGCCGACGCGGTCGGCCCGCCGGCGGACCGCGCGCTCGTCGAGGACCTCGCGGACGTGTTCACCACGCCGGAGCAGCGGGCGGCCCTGGAGCAGCTGGGCGGCCTGCTCGCCGACCGCCCCGACGACCCCGAGGCGCTGCGCCGCTTCCAGTCGCTGATGGGCGAGCTGGCGACCGGGGAGGACGCCCGCCCCGCCGCCGAGGACGGCGGCGAGGTCGCGATGGTCTCCGACGACCCCCAGGCGCTGTTCACCCGCTTCGCGCGCGCCGTGCCGGCCCCGGCCGGCGAGGGCGGCGCGGCCGGGATCGGCAGCCCGTTCTCGCGCCTGTGGGACGGCGCCAAGGAGGCGCTGCGGCAGCTCACCTATTTCGAGATGAAGAAGCGCGCCGGCGTCGTCGGCCAGGCCGGCCTCGGGCCGCTGGTCGGGCGGCTCGCCGCGGCCGCGCCGGAGCTGCGGGTCCATCTGATCGGCCACAGCTTCGGCGCGCGGCTGGTGTCGTTCACCCTGGCGGGCCTGCCCGACCCCGGGGCGGGCGCCTCGCCGGTGAAGTCCCTGCTGCTGCTCCAGGGCGCCTTCTCCCACTTCGCGTTCGCCGACGCGCTGCCGGACGACCGGCGCCGCGGCGGCGCGCTCAAGGGCATGGCGCGCCGCGTGGACGGGCCGCTGGCGGCGTCGTTCTCCGTCCACGACCTGGCGGTCGGCAAGATCTACCCGCTGGCCTCGCTCAGCTCCCGGGACGACTCGGCCGCCGCCTCGGACCTGCTGTTCCGCTGGGGCGCCATGGGCCACGACGGCGCCCAGGCGTGCGCCGCCTCGGAGCTGCCGCTGGGACCGGTCGGCCAGCCCTACCAGCTCGCGCACGGCAGCTTCACCAACCTGAACGGCGACGCGGTGATCTCCCAGGGCGGGCCGCCGTCCGGCGCGCACAGCGACATCTTCCACCCGGAGGTGGTCTGGGCGGCGATCAGCGTCGCCGGGCTCGCCAAGGCTCCCTGATCGACTCCCCGGAACGCCGAGCGGGCCGCCACCTGGGCGCGGCCCGCTCGGCAGTGCGTCAGCGGCGCTGGCGCCTCACCATTCGAACTCGCGCGGAGAGGAGGTCGAGCGGCGGATGGTCGGCCCCGCGGTGGGCGGCTGCGCCGGCGGGACGTAGGGCGCGGCCGCCGGAGCCGAGGGGTTCACCTCGCCGTTGCCGCCGTCGACGTTCGGCTGCCGCTCGAGCGGGTCGCGGGTCGGGTTCGGCCGCGCTTCGACCAGCGCGGGCTGGTGCCAGTCCTGGCCGAGCAGCTCGAGCACGGGCCGGAAGGCGGGCGTCGCCCTGGCGACGCCCTTGGACATCATGATCTCCTCGATCTCCTCGCCCTGGACCTCGTCCCGCTCCAGCAGCCGCTCGGCGAGCGCCCGGATGGCAGGCTCGTTGCGCCGCAGCAGCTCGACCGCGTCGTGCTTGCACCCCATCAGCAGGCTGCGCATGGCGTCGCGGTTCTTCGGGTCCTCGAGGATCGCCTGGATGGACCCGCCGGTGTAGGGGTTGTCGCCGAGCAGCGAGTAGGCGATGAGGCTGTCGCCCATGCCCAGGAACCCGAGCATCACCGCGGCGCGATAGGTGGCGTTGGCGAGGTCGGAGCCCGGGCCGCCGGTGGTGTCCCCGAACCAGATCTCCTCGGCGGCCATGCCGCCGAGCGAGACCACGATGTCGCGGCGCATGTCCTCGCGCAGGTTGGTGTGGGTCTCCTCCAGCGGGGTGTGGTAGACGACCCCCAGCGTGTCCCGGCGCTTGAGGATCGATGCGACCTGGATCTGCTGGTCGAGCAGGAGGACGTACGCCAGCACCGCGTGGCCCGCCTCGTGGAAGGCGACCATCTGGCGGTCCCTGGCCGACATCTTGGTGGCGTCCTTGAGGCCGATCTCCTCGGTGACCTTGGCCGTCCACAGGTCGCTGAAGGTGAGCTTGTCGCGCCCGTCGATCAGCGCGTAGATCAGCGCCTCGTTGACCAGGTTCTTGATCTGGGCGGGGCTGAAGGCGTAGGTCGCGCGGGCCAGCCGGGCGATGTCGACCGGCTCGTGCGGGACCTTGTCCAGGTAGTACTTGAGGATGTCCTCGCGGCCGGAGCCGCTCGGCCGGCCGACGTGCAGCTTGCGGTCGAAGCGGCCGGGGCGCAGCAGGGCCGGGTCCAGGGTGGCGGCCTGGTTGGTGGCGCCGATGACCATGACGTTGTACTGCGGGATCTTGGGCTTGCCGAGGTGCAGGATCCGGCGTACGTGCCGCCACAGGCCCTTCGGCATGGTCATGCCGTCCATCTGGATCAGCAGCTCGTTGACCAGCATGCCGCCCATGCCGCCCATGCCGCCCGGCATGACGAACCGCAGCGGGCCCTGCGCCGGAGGGCTGGCGACCATCGCGCTGGAGATGGCGCCCCGGGAGCCGCCGACCGCGTCCAGCTCGTCGATGAAGATCACCGAGCCGCCGTACTTCTTGGACAGCCTGCGGGCCTTGCGGAACAGCGAGGCGATCCGCAGGTTGCCCACGCCCATGAACATGTTGCTGAAGCTGGTGCCCGAGGCGAAGACGAACGGCACCTTGGCCGAGCCGGCGATCGCCTTGCCGAGCAGTGTTTTCCCGGTGCCGGGCGGGCCCTCGAACAGGATGCCGTGGGGTGGGTAGCCGCCGGCGTCGCGGAACTTCTTGAAGCCCTGGAACAGGGCGAGGGCCTCCTTGGTCGAGGCCACGATCTCCGGCTGGCCGCGCACGTCGTCGAAGGTGACGTCGTATTCGCGGGGGTAGATCACGTAGGTGCGGCCGCGGGACAGGAACCAGAACAGCCCCGCGAACTGGATCACCATGAACATCACGAGGTAGATGACCAGGGTGAGCACGCTGAGGATGGTGAACGGCAGCGCCGTCGTGACCTTCCAGATGTTGAACGGCGGGGCCAGCGGGTGGTGCGTCTGGATCAGGTAGCCCCGGAATTCCGGCGAGACCCTGGGATCGCCGCCGAGGACGCTCCACCAGTCGAGCCCGCGGTTCATCCGGTACATCAGGTACAGGATGGGGAGGGCGATCGCGTAGAGCACGAGGATCCAGAGCAGGATCTTCAGCGTCTTCTTGAAGGTGTAGCGCATGACGTTGTTCAAGGCATCCCGCCCTCCTCGACCTGCGACCCCTGCGTAGGAGTATATCCGTATCCCCGCAAGCTCCCCAGCGTCTGTTGCCGAGTCGAGCCCTCCGGCTCGCCATGTCGGGCCGTGTCGCTACCATCGGGGAGCCTTCAGGTTGGGCTTTACAACCTGGGCAGGTTCGTCCGATATTGTCGGAGCCGCGCCGCGTGCCGCCACGAGCCGATCGGCTCGCTGCCTGGACGATCATGGGCGCGCCGTCTCGAGGAGGTCGTTGGTCCGTGCCTGGCCTTGCGCTCGTCGCTCGTACCGCCTGGGGCGCCGGGGGCGAGCCGGCCCATGGTGGGGGCGGCGGCGCCTTCGGCCGCCGCCGCGACGTCGCGGTGCTGGTGCACGAGGGCCGCATCGCCGCGGTGGCCCCGGCGGCCGAGGCCGGCTCGCTGGGCGCGGACCGGGTCGTGGACCTCGGCGACGTCACCCTGCTGCCCGGCTTCGTCGACTCCCACGTCCACCTCGCCGCCACCGGGCTGGGCGCGCACGGTGCCAACCTGCGCGGCGCCCGCTCCGCCGCGGACCTGCTCGAGCGGGTCGCGGCCGCGGCGCGGCGCTCGGACGGCGGGCTGGTGTGGGGCGACGGCTACGACGAGACCACCTTCACCAGCCCTGAGCTGCCCACCCCCGAGGCGCTCGGCGCCGCCGCCGGCGGTCGCGCCGTGTACCTCTCGCGGGTCGACGGCCACCAGGGGCTGGCCACCCTGGAGGTTCTCGGCGAGGCGGGAGCGCTGGCCGCGGTCGGCTGCGACCGCGGGACCGACGGCGTCCCCACCGGGGTGGTCCGCGACGACGCCAACCACCGCGCCCGCCGCCACGCGCTCGGCCAGCTCCCCAAGGCCACCCTGGTGGCGGCCCAGGACCAGGCGCTGGCCCTGGCGGCCCGCCGCGGGGTGGTGTGCGTCCACGAGATGGGCGGTCCCGACGTCTCCAGCCGGCGCGACTTCGAGCTGCTGCTCGGCCGGCTCGACGCCCTGCCGCTCCAGGTCGTGTGCTATTGGGGCGCCTTCGACCTGGAATACGTGGTGGATCGCAAGCTGTCCCAGATCGGCGGCGACCTGTTCCTCGACGGCTCGCTGGGCTCGCACAGCGCCGCCCTGTCCACCCCCTACGACGACTGCCCGGAGACGCGCGGCTCGCTCTACCACGACGACGCGGAGCTGACCGACCTCTACGTGCGGGCGACCATGGCCGGCATCCAGGTCGGCGTCCACGCCATCGGCGACCGCGCCATCGGCCAGGCGCTGCGCTGTGCCCGCCGCGCCGTGCGCGCGGTCGGCCACGCGCCCTTCGCCGCCTGCCGGCACCGGATCGAGCACGTCGAGCTGCTCGGCTCCGACGGCGCCGACCGCATGGCCGAGCTGGGGCTGGCCGCCGGCGTCCAGCCGGCCTTCGACGCCGCCTGGGGCCGCCCCGACGGGATGTACGAGCGCCGGCTCGGCTCCCGCCGGGCAAAGAGCATGAACCCCTTCGCCGACCTGTGGCGTCGCGGCGTGCCGATGGGGGGCTCGTCGGACTCCAACGTGACCCCCCTCAATCCCTGGCACGGCGTGGCCGCCGCCGTCCACCACCACCGCGCGTCGCAGCGCCTCGGCCTGCCGGTCGCGCTGGAGCTGTTCACCCTCGGCGGGCGCGTGCTGGCCAGGCAGGAGCGGACCACCGGCCGGATCCAGGCCGGCCAGCGCGCCGACCTGAGCGCCTTTCCCGGCGACGTGCTGGCGGTCGACCCGAGCAAGCTGGAGCAGGTCGACGCCGTGTTCACCATGGTCGGCGGGCGCCTGGCGCACGGGCCCGAGGAGCTGGCCATGGACGCGGCGTTCAGCTTCGGCGGCTGGACGTAGACTCGACTCCAGACCAGCTCGGACCACGGATCAGCCAACGGCCAGGGCCACGCCGCCCGTCAACGATGACTCGACGCCAGGCCCAATGAAGGGAGCAGCGCATGGCCAACTTCCGCGTCACCTACGCCACCCTCTCCGCCGACAACGAGGACCTGCACGCCGCCTACGAGCAGGGCGTCGCCACCGCCAGGTCGTGGCTCGGGCAGACCTTCCCCACCTACGTCACCGGCGAGGCGCGCGACGACGGCCCGACCTTCGAGCTGGTGAGCCCGAACGACCACGGGCTGAAGCTGGCGAGCTTCCATGCCGCCACCGAGCGCGACATCCAGGACGCGGTCACCGCGGCCAGGGCCGCGGCGCCCGCCTGGGCGGAGACGCCCTGGCGCGAGCGGGTGGCGGTGCTGCGGCGCGCGGCCGACCTGATCAGCGACCGCTCCAACGAGCTGGCCGCGCTGATGAGCCTGGAGGTCGGCAAGAACCGGCTGGAGGCGCTCGGCGACGTCGAGGAGGCGGCCGACCTGATCCGCTACTACTGCGACCAGGTCCAGGCCAACGACGGCTTCGACCACAAGATGAGCCAGCTCTTCGAGTACGAGCACACCCGCAGCGTGCTGCGGCCCTACGGGGTGTGGGCGGTGATCAGCCCGTTCAACTTCCCGATGGCGCTGGCGGCCGGACCGTCGGGCGCGGCGCTGGTCGCCGGCAACACGGTGCTGTTCAAGCCCTCGCCGCAGGGCTCGTTCACCGGGGTCAAGCTGTACGAGTGCCTGCGGGACGCCGGCGTGCCGGCGGGCGCCTTCCACTTCCTCCCCGGCGGGGACGAGGTCGGCGCCGCGATCGTCCGCAACCCCGGGGTCGACGGCATCACCTTCACCGGGTCCTACGCGGTCGGCATGCACGTCTACAAGACCTTCGCCACCGCCTACCCCAAGCCCACCGTGATCGAGATGGGCGGCAAGAACCCCACGGTGGTCTCGGCCAAGGCCGACCTCGACCTGGCGGCCGAGGGGGTCGCGCGCTCCGCGTTCGGCTACTCCGGGCAGAAGTGCTCGGCGTGCTCGCGCGTCTACGTCGAGCGGCCGGCCCTGGAGGAGTTCCAGGCCAGGCTGGTCGAGCGCGCCCGCGCGGTGGTGATCGGCGACCCGGTGCAGCGGCCCGTCTACATGGGGCCGGTGATCGACCAGGGCGCGGTCGACCGCTACCGCCAGGCCGTCGAGGAGGCCAGCAAGGAGGGCCGCGTGCTGGCGGGCGGCGAGCTGCTGGCCGGCAGCCGCGACCTGCCGGACGGCAACTACGTGGCGGCGACGGTGGTCGCCGACCTGCCCGTCGACCATCGCCTCTTCAAGGACGAGCTGTTCGTGCCGTTCGTGGCCATCGCTGGAGTAGACTCCCTCGAGCAGGGCTTCCAGCTCGCCAACCACACCGAGTACGGGCTGACGGCGGGCTTCTATTCGGTCGCCGAGGACGAGATCCAGCGGTTCCTCGACACCGCGCAGGCGGGGGTGGTGTACGTCAACCGCCGGGCCGGCGCGACCACCGGCGCCTGGCCCGGCGTCCAGCCGTTCGGCGGCTGGAAGGGCTCCGGCAGCTCCGGCCGTGCCGGCGGCGGTCTCTACTACGTCCAGCAGTTCATGCGTGAGCAGTCCCAGACGGTGATCCGGTGAGGTCCGGGGAACCACATGGGGGTGCCCCGGTGAATCGGAGGGCGACCGCCCCGGGCGGGGCTACCCCGTCGGCCTCGCCCGGGGCCCCATGGGCCGCCGAGGAGCCGGGCGCCTGGCTGGACCCTGGCCGGCCCGTCCCCGATCTGGTCACCGACGTCCCCGGCCCCGAGGGCCGCAGGGTGCTGGAGCGCGACGCCCGGGTCACCAGCCCGTCGCTGCCGCGCGCCTACGAGCTCGTGCCCAGGCGGGGCTTCGGCTCGGCGGTCGAGGACGTCGACGGCAACCTGTTCCTGGACATGAACGCCGGCATCGCGGTCGCCTCCACCGGCCACGCCCACCCCACGGTGGTCGCCGCGGTCAGGCGCCAGGCCGGCGAGCTGCTGCACTACTCGGCCAGCGACTTCTACCTGCCGATCTATTCGGAGCTGTGCGACGCCCTGGCCGGCACGGCGCCGATGTCCGCCCCGGCCAGGGTGTTCCTCACCAACTCCGGCACCGAAGCGGTGGAAGGCGCCGTCAAGCTGGCCAGGGCCGCGACCGGCCGCCAGTACGTGATCAGCTTCTTCGGAGCCTTCCACGGGCGGACCTACGGCTCGGTCAGCCTCACCGCGTCCAAGGCCAGGTACCACGCGGGCTTCGGGCCGCTGCTGCCCGGCGTGCTGCACGCCCCCTACGGCTACTGCCACCGCTGCCCGCTCAACCTCACCTATCCCGACTGCGAGCTGGCCACCGTCGACTACCTCGAGCAGACGCTGTTCCGCTACGAGGTCGACCCGGGCGAGGTCGCCGCGGTGATCGTCGAGCCGATCCTCGGCGAGGGCGGCTACGTCGTCCCGCCGCCCGGTTGGCTGGCCAAGCTCAAGGCGACCTGCCAGCGCCACGGGATCCTGCTGATCGCCGACGAGGTCCAGTCCGGCGCCGGCCGGACCGGCAGGATGTGGGCGATCGAGCACACCGGCGTCGAGCCGGACATCCTCTGCTCGGCCAAGGGCATCGCCTCCGGCCTGCCGCTGGGCGCCTTCATCGCCCGCGACGAGCTGATGACCTGGAGCCCCGGCGCGCACGGCTCCACCTACGGCGGCAGCCCGGTGCCGTGCGCGGCCGGCCTCGCCACGCTGGAGGTGCTGCGCGGCGAGCGGCTGCTCGACAACGCCCGGGAGCAGGGCGAGTTCCTGATCGGGGGCCTGCGCCAGTTGCGCGCCCGCTACCCCTGGCTGATCGAGGACGTTCGCGGGGTCGGGCTGATGCTCGGCATCGAGCTGCCGAGCGGCCACCTGGCCGAGGAGCTGCAGCTCGGCGCCTTCCGCCGCGGCCTGCTGGTCCTGGAGGCGGGGGAGAGCGCGGTGCGGCTGTCACCGCCACTGGTGATCGACCGGGACCAGTGCCAGACGGCGCTGCGGCTGCTGGCCGAATCGCTCGACGAGGTGGCGACCTCGTTTGAGGCGGAGGTGCGGTGACCACGATGCCGGGGAAGGTCGCCAGCATGCGTGACGCGGTCGCCGAGCTGGTCCACGACGGCGACACGGTCGCCATCGAGGGCTTCACCCACCTGATCTCGTTCGCCGCCGGGCACGAGATCATCCGCCAGCGCAGGCGCGACCTGGAGCTGTGCCGGCTGACCCCTGACGTGATCTACGACCAGATGGTGGCCGGCGGAGTCGCCCGCAAGCTGGTCTTCTCCTGGATGGGCAACCCCGGCGCGGGGTCGCTGCACGCCATCCGGCGGCGCATCGAGCGCGCCGATCCCGAGCCGCTGGAGATCGAGGAGTACTCCCACTTCGGCATGGTCGGGCGCTACACCGCCGGCGCCGCCAACCTGCCGTTCTTCCCGCTGCGCTCCTACGACGAGAGCGACCTGCCGGCGGTCAACCCCAACATCCGGCAGGTGGCCTCGCCCTTCGGTGACGAGATCGTCGCCGCGGTGCCGCCGCTGCGCCCGGACGTGACCATCGTGCACGCCCAGCGGGCCGACCAGCTCGGCAACACCCAGGTCTGGGGCCTGCTCGGCTGCCAGCGCGAGGCGGCGTTCGCCGCCCGCCGGGTGATCGTGGTGGTCGAGGAGCTGGTCGAGGAGGCCGTGGTCCGCGCCGATCCCAACCGGACGCTGATCCCCGGTCTCAAGGTCGACGCCGTGGTGGTCTGCCCCGGCGGCGCGCACCCCTCGTTCGCGCAGGGCTACTACGACCGCGACAACCGGTTCTACCTCGAGTGGGAGGCGATCAGCCGCCACCCCGAGCGGCTGGAGGCCTGGCTGGACGAGTGGGTCCACTCGACCGCCGACCACGCCGAGTACCTCGCCAAGCTCGGCGAGGCCCGCTGGAAGGAGCTGCGGCCCGGACCGGCTCCATCCGGCAGCGTCGACTACGGGAGCTACGCGTGAGCGGCGACGGCGCGGGCTGGTCGCGCTCCGAGATGCTGGTGGTCGCCGGCGCCAGGGCGCTGGCCGGGCATCGGGTGTGCTTCGTCGGCATCGGCCTGCCCAACATCGCGGTCGCGCTGGCCCAGCGAACGGTCGCGCCCGAGATCGAGCTGATCTACGAGTCGGGCGTCTACGGGTCGCGGCCGCAGCGCCTGCCGCTGTCCATCGGCGACCCCTGCCTGGTCACCGGGGCCACCTCGGTGATGAGCATGGTCGAGCTGTTCCAGTACTTCCTCCAGGGCGGCCTGGTCGACGTTGGCTTCCTCGGCGCCGCCCAGCTCGACCGGCAGGGCAACATCAACACCACCGTGATCGGCGACTACGCCCGGCCCAAGGTGCGCCTGCCCGGCTCCGGCGGCGCCTGCGAGATCGCCATCAACGCGCGCGAGGTGTTCGTCCTGATGCGCCAGTCGTCCCGCTCGTTCGTCGAACGGGTCGACTTCCGCACCAGCCCGGGCAACCTCGGCGGCGCCAGCGGCCGGGCCGCCAAGGGCTGGCAGGGCAAGGGGCCGACGGTGGTCGTGACCGACCTCGGCCGCTACGACTTCGACCCGCTGACCGGCGAGATGCGGCTGGCCGCCATCCATCCCGGCGTGAGCCTGGACGAGGTCCGCGCCGCCACCGGCTGGGACCTGCGGGTCGCTCCCGACCTGCAGACGACCCCCGACCCCACCGCCGAGGAGCTCCGCCTCATCCGCGAGGAGCTCGACCCGCACGGAGCCTACGTGCGGTGAGCCAGGGTCACGTGTTCGGGCGTGGGCAGGGGCTGCCGAGGGTGGTCCGGGGCCGCGGCTGCGAGCTCTGGGACGCCGACGGGAGGCGCTACCTGGACGCGGCGGGCGGCGCCGTGGTGGTCGGCGTCGGCCACGGGGTCGAATCCGTGGCGGACGCCATCCGCGCGCAGGCCGCCGAGGTCGCCTACGCCCACGGCACCACGTTCACCTCCGAGGCCCTGGAGGCCTACGCCGAGGAGCTGGCCGCGGTGGTGCCGGTCGACGACGCGCGGGTCTACCCGGTCTCGGGCGGCAGCGAGGCGATCGAGACAGCCCTGAAGATGGCCCGCGCCCACCACCTGGCCATGGGGCAGGACCGCCACGTGGTGGTGGGCCGCTGGGGCGCCTACCACGGCAACACGATCGCGGCGCTGGACCTGGGCGGTCGGGAGCCGTTGCGCGCCCCCTACCTGCCCTGGCTCGGCCGCGCGCGGCACACCCTGGCCGCCTACGAGTATCGTTGTCCCTTCCCGGACACGCATCCGCGCGGCTGCGGCGCCCGCTATGCCGCCGCGCTCGAACGCACCATCGTGGAGGCCGGCGCCGATGAGGTGGCGGCGTTCGTGGCCGAGCCGATCGCGGGCGCGGCGCTCGGCGCGGCGGTCCCGCCCGACGACTACTGGCCGGCCGTGGTCGAGGTCTGCCGGCGCCACGGCGTGCTGGTCGTCGCCGACGAGGTCATGACCGGCTTCGGCCGCACCGGTCGCTGGTTCGGCAGCGACCACTGGGGCGTGCGGCCCGACATCCTGGTCGCGGCCAAGGGCGCCGCCTCCGGCTACTGGCCGCTCGGCCTGGCGGTCGCCAGCGGCCGGGTTCACGAGACCATCTCCACGCATGGCTTCACCCACGGGTTCACCTACTCGCACCATCTGGTCGGCGCGGCCGCGGGGGCGGCCGTGCTCAGGATCCTGCGGGAGCGCGACCTGGTCGCCGCCGCGGAGACCCAGGGCAAGCGGCTGCGCAAGGGCCTCCAGGCGCGGCTGGACGGCCATCCGGCCGTCGGCGAGGTCCGCGGGCTGGGCCTGCTGGTCGGGGTCGAGCTGGTGGCCGATCGGACCCGGCGGACACCGTTTGCCCGCGGCCAGCGGGTGACCGAGCGCGTGGTCGCGGCGGCGCGCGACCGGGGCCTGCTGGTGTACTCGTCAACCGGTCACACGGCCGGCGGCGACGGCGACCTGCTGCTCCTCGGACCGCCCCTGGTGATCACCGACGCCGAGGTCGATGAGACGACCGAGACGCTCGGCGCCGCCATCGAGGCGGTGCTGCCGCCGTAGCGGCGCCTGGCCGGCCGGGAGCTGTGGACAGTGCCTGTCGAGATGACCCGATCGTGCGTTACGCTCTGTGCACCGAGCAGGGAGCGGCGAAATGGTGGGAGAGCGGGCGCCCAAGGCGCCCCGTCGCGGCACGGCCCAGCGGCCGACCGGCGGGCGACGGATCTGGCCGCTGCTGGCCGCGGTGGTGCTGCTCGCGCTGGTGGCGGTCGGCAGCCTGCGGGGTGCCCCCGGTTCCGGCGCCGGCACGCCCCGCTTCCCGTCCGCCCTGCTCCAGACGCTCGGGCTGCTCGCGCTCGTCACCGTCCTGGCGGGCCTCGCGGTCGCCGCCTGGACGCTGCTGCCCGGCAAGCGCCAGGTCGCTCGCCGCCCGCGGAATCCGCTGTTCATGCCCTTGATGCTGATCGGCTTCGTCCTGCTGCTGGCGCTGCTGCGCCGGCTGGGATGGCTCGACCGGCTACGCTTCCTCCCCGGCCTGGGGCCCGGGCCTTCCCCGACCGGCCCGGGGGTGGTCCCCACCGGCCCCGACGGCCGGCTGACCGGCGGCGATCCCGGCTGGATCCCCTTCGTGGTGGTCGGTGTCCTGCTCGCCGGCCTGGCCGCGGCCATCATGCTGCGGAGCGAGCAGGCGCGCCGGCGCCGCGCCGCGCTGGACGGGCCCGGGCGACAGCTCGCCGAGCTGCTCCAGGGGACCCTGGCCGATCTCGAGGACGAGCCCGATCCCAGGCGTGCGGTGATCGCGGCCTGGATCCGGATGGAGGGCGGCCTGGCCGCCGCCGGCCTGCCGCGCCACGCGGCCGAGGCGCCCCTGGAGTACGTCGCGCGCGTGCTCGAGCAGGCGAACGTGCAGCCCGCCTCGGTCCGGCGCCTGGCCGACCTGTTCGAGCGGGCGAAGTTCAGCCAGCACACCATCGACGAGGCCATGCGGGCGGCGGCGATCGAGGCGGTGACCACCATCCGGGCCGAGCTGGAGGCCGAGCAGGCTCGCGCGCTCCAGGCGGCCCGGGAGCAGCGGCAGGCGCGGGAGCGGCGCGGCGCCGAGCGGAGCGGGATGGTGGGCCGGCCGTGACCATCTCGGCGGTTCGGGGCGGTGTGGTCGTGGTACTGGCGACCCTGGCGCTGGTGGCCGCGCTGGCGCTGGCGCCCGAGCGCCGCCCGGTGGTCGTCTCCGTGTACCTGCTGGTGCTCGGCGCCGTGGCGCTGCGCCTGCTCGTGCGCCTGGTGCAGCTCGCCCACCCGCCGGCGCGCGTCTCCGAGCTGGACGTGGTCCTCGACCACAGGCCGGCCCGGCCTCCGCCCCCCGCCGAGCTGGAATCGCTCGGCCGCATGCTGGCATTGGCCAGCGCCAGCGGCGTCTACGTGCACAACCGGCTCCGGCCCGAGCTGCGGGCGATCGCCAGGGAGCTGCTGTTCGCCCGGCTGGGGATCGACCTGGACGCCGAGCCCGAGGCGGCCCGCGTCGCGGTGGGGCCGGCGGTCTGGGACCTGATCCGACCCGACCGGGAGGGGCCCGACGGCTACGAGTCGCCCGGCCTGCCGCCGCCGGTCCTGGCCAGGATCGTCGCGGACCTCGAGGGGGTGTCGCAGCGGTGAGCGGCCATGCCGGCGGGGCGGCCGGCGAGCCCGACGGCCTCCCACGCCTCACCCTGGACGAGGTCTGCTCGCTCTCGCGCGAGCTGCTCGACCAGGTCGAGCGTGCGGTGGTCGGCAAGCGCGAGGCGCTCGAGCTGGTGCTGCTCGGGTTGCTGGCCGACGGCCACGTGCTGCTCGACGACTTCCCCGGCCTGGCCAAGACCCTGATCGCGCGGTCCTTCGCCCAGGTGACCCGGCTCGGCTTCGCGCGCGTCCAGTTCACCCCGGACCTGATGCCCTCCGACGTGACCGGCTCCTCCATCTACAACCAGCGCCTGGCCGACTTCGAGTTCCGGCCCGGCCCGGTGTTCACCAACCTCCTGCTCGGCGACGAGATCAACCGGTCGCCACCCAAGACCCAGGCGGCGCTGCTGGAGGCGATGCAGGAGCGCCAGGTCACCATCGACGGCCAGACCTACAAGCTGGAGCGGCCGTTCCTGGTGATCGCCACCCAGAACCCGATCGAGTACGAGGGCACCTACCCGCTGCCCGAGGCGCAGCTCGACCGCTTCCTGCTGCGCCTGGAGGTGGGCTATCCATCCCCGGACGCCGAGTGGGAGATGGTCGCCAGGCGCCTGGAGCGGCGCGCGGACGAGATCGAGCTCGACGCGGTCGCCAACGCCGCCCAGGTGGTCGCGGCGCAGCGGGCGATCGAGCAGGTCCACGTCGCCTCCAGCGTCGGCCGCTACATGGTCGAGCTGGTGGGCGCCACCCGATCGAGCCCGCGGGTCCAGGTGGGCGCGAGCCCCCGAGGGACGCTGTCGCTGCTGAAGCTGTCGCGCGCCAAGGCTGCCGTGGCCGGGCGCGACTTCGTCACGCCGGAGGACGTCAAGGCGGTCGCGGTTCCCGCCCTGGCGCACCGGCTGATCCTGCGGCCGGAGCTGTGGGTCCGGCGGGTGCGCACCGAGGAGGTCGTCCGCGAGCTGCTCGACCAGGTGCCGACCCCGCCGGCCGAGGAGCCGGCCGCCAGGAGGCGTTGACCGTGGTGGCGGGGTGGCGGGAGCCTGCGGCCCGATGGCGGTGAGGCTGCCATGACCGCGCCGGCGGCTCCGGCGCCGACCAGGCGTCCGTCGCCGAAGCTCACGGTGTACACCGGGCTGGCGGCGACCGCGCTGCTGGCCGGGCTCGCGCTCGGCCGGCCCGAGCTGGTCGCGCTCGGCGCGCCCATGGCGCTGCTGCTGGTCGCCGGGCTGGCCATGGCCCGCGAGCCCAGGGTCGAGCTCGACGTCGCCATCGACCGGGAGCGCGCGGTCGAGGGGGACGAGGTCGTCCTGACCCTGACCGTGCGCTCCGCCGCCCCGGTGGCACGCCTGGAGCTGGTGCCGCTGGTGCCGGACCGGCTCAGCCTGCCCGGCCAGCCGCGCGCCCGCTCCATCCGGCTGGCCGCCGGCGAGCCCGCGCGCGTCGAGCTGCGGCTGCGCTGCGAGCGCTGGGGCGCCCAGCTGCTCGGGGGAGTCCACCTGCGCGCGCACGACCCGCTGCGCCTGTTCGCCTGGGAGTGGTTCGTGGCCGGGCACCAGAGCCTGATCGTCTATCCCGAGCCCGCTCGCCTGCGGGCGCTGGTGCACCCGTTCGAGACCCAGGTGTTCAGCGGCAACCAGGTGTCCCGCCAGCGCGGCGACGGCATCGAGTTCGCCGACGTGCGGCCGTTCATGCCGGGGGACCGGTCCCGGTCGATCAACTGGCGCGCCACCGCGCGTCGGGGAGTGCCGTGGGTGAATGAGCGCCACCCGGAGCGCAACACCGACGTGGTGCTGTTCCTCGACAGCTTCGTGGACCTCCGGTCGGCCGGGAGCGGCTTCCGCTACGAGCCGGGGACCAGCACCCTGGACCGCGCGGTCTCCGCGGCCGCCTCGCTGGCCAGCGCCTATCTCGCCAGGCGCGACCGGGTCGGGCTCGTGAGCTTCGGCGGCGTGGTGCGCTGGCTCCAGCCCGGCACCGGCCAGGCGATGCTGTACCGCCTGCTGGACACGCTGATGGAGACGCAGATCTTCGCGACCGTCGGCTGGCGCGGCATCCGCCACCTGCCGTCGCGCACCCTGCCGCCCAAGGCGCTGATCGTCGCCGTCACGCCTTTGCTCGACGAGCGCGGCGTGACCGCCCTCTTCGACCTGCTCGCCCGCGGCTACGACCTCGCCATCGTCGACGTCTCCCCGCTGGTGGAGGTGGAGGGGCAGAGGCCCGACGCCGGGGCGCCCGGGAGGCCCGGCCCTGCGGCCGGCGGGGCGCCCGGGGCGTGGCGGCTCGGCGGCGGTGGTTGGGGCCGGCGGCAGCGGACGCGGCGGCCCGCGCGGGCCGCGGCGCTCGCCGAGCGGCTGTGGGCGCTGAAGCGGGAGGCGCTGCGCCACCGTTACCAGGAGCTCGGCGCGGCGGTCGTGGAGTGGCGCGTGCCGACCGAATTGGAGCAGGTGATCTACGAGGTGGAGGCATGCAGGCGCCGGATCGCGCCCACACCCGGTTAGGGGTGGCCCTGGCCACGGTGGCGCTGGCCATCGTGCTGGCGCTCGCCCCGCTCGCCTCCACCCGGGCGCCGCGCGCCCCGCTCGCCTGGCTGGGCGCGGTCGCCGTGCTCCTGGCCGCCGGCGCTGCCTGGCGGTTCGTCTCCCTGGCCGGCGTGGCCGTGGCGATCCTGGCCGTCGAGTACGGCCTCTCCCTCTATCACCAGGGCGGACCGGTCGACGCCCGCGCGCCGCTGTTCGCCGCCGGCCTGCTCCTGCTGGTCGAGCTGGCGTACTGGTCGGCGGAATCGCACCGGCTGGTGCGCGACGACCGCGCGGTGCTCAGGTTCCGGCTCGCCGTCCTCGCCCTGGTCGGGCTCGCCGCCGTTGCGCTCGGCGCCCTGATCCTGCTCGCCGCCGAGCTGCCCCTGGCGGGCCCCATCGCCCGACTCGCCCTCGGCATCGCCGCCGCCAGCACCGTCCTGGCCCTGATCGCCACCCTCAGCCGCCGCGCCCCCCACCGCTGACCCGCCGGCGGGCCGGGCCACCCTGGGGTGCCGGCCCAGCCTGTGGCGACGAGCCAGCGGGCGCCGGCGCGGCGCCCTGCGGCGGCGGAGGGGCCGGTGGCGCGTTCGCCGGCGGGGGAGCTGTCGGTTGCGCCACCGGCCCGAATGGCCCCGCGCCGCGGCCGCGGGGGAAGCTCTGACCGAGCGCGATGGCCCGCGAGAGATCGGTCGGCGACACGACCCCCACCAGGCGGCCCTCGTCGAGCACGAGCGCCAGGGGCTGGCGATTCGTGGCGAGCCTGGCGGCGACCTCCACGCTGGAGGCGTCGGGCGTGACGGTGATGGCGCGCTCCAGGGGGAGCGCGACCTGGCCGACCCTGAGCAGCGCCCGGCGCTCGGGCGGGACGCGCCGCAGGGCGTCGAGGGTGACCAGCCCGGACAGCCGACCGTCGAACTCCTGCACCGGGAAGGCGAGGTCCGCGTGCTCGGGAACGAAGCGCTGCAGGAAGGCCTCGACGGTGAACCAGGCCGGCCCGACGACCGGCTGGGTGCGCATCACGTCGCGGACGCGGCTGTCGCCGAGGCCGATCCGCAGCGCGGCGACCTGGGCCTCGCCGCGGGCGGCGCCGAGCACGAACCATCCGACCAGGGCGGTCCAGAGGCCGCCGGCGTTGCCGGCGAGCACGAAGCCGAGGACGCCGAGCCCGATCAGGATGGCGCCGACCCCCTGGCCGACCCGGGCGGCGGTCAGCGCGGCGCGGGTGCGGTCGCCCCGCAGCCGCCACAGGATCGCGTGCAGGACGCGACCGCCGTCCAGCGGCGAGCCGGGGATCAGGTTGAACACGGCCAGCGTGCCGTTCATGACGCCGAGCCACAGCAGGGTCCCGGCGACCAGGCTGCCGGCGCCGAGCTGGGCCAGCAGCAGCGCCATACCCCAGAAGACCACGCCGAGCGCCAGGCTGGTGAGCGGCCCGATCCCTGCGACCAGGAGCTGCAGGCGCGGGCTGGGCAGCTCGCCGCGGATGCGCGCCACGCCTCCGAACAGCCAGAAGGTGATGTCCTCGACCTCGACGCCGGCGACCCGCCTGGCGGTGATGGCGTGGCTCAGCTCGTGCATGACCAGCGAGCCGAGGAACAGCCCGGCTGCGGCCAGCGCGGCGATCCAGTACGCCTGGCTCGAATAACCTGGGAATCCCGAGGGCAGGACCTGGGAGGCGAGCGACCAGGCCACCAGGCCCAGCACGATCACGACGCTCCAGTCGAACCCAACTCGGAAACCACCGATGGTGAACCTGGTGGCCCGACTTCCTTGCATCCGCTTCCTCCCCCGGCTCCGAATTCATCGGCGGCAGCCGAAGGTCTCTCCCGCCCCGCGTGCCCGCGGAGCCGGCGCACCGGGCAGATGCCGTGATGGCGGTGCGTCCGAGCCGGGATACTCCCCCTCGTTGCCGCCAGGGTATGCCGCCCCCCGTCAAGCAGATGTAAAGCAGCCGACACTCGCCGTATGCTCATGGCCAGCATCCGCTTGGTCTGCGATCGTCACAGGAACCGCATGATTCGGTCGGATCGTCCGCGACGGTGCGGAAGGGAGGCCCGGTACATGGCGGTGTCGGAGTACTGGAACCCCAAGACGGAGACCGCGAGCCGGGACGAGCTCGCCGCCCTCCAGCTCGTCAAGCTGCGCCGCCTGTGCGAATGGGCGGCGGCGCGCAGCCCCTGGTACCGCGAGTCGTTCCGCCAGGCCGGCTTCGCGCCCGAGCAGCTCAGGAGCCTGGACGACCTGCGGCGCATCCCCATGCTGACGCGCGACCAGTGGATGGCGTCGCAGGCAGAGCGCCCGCCGTTCGGCCAGCTCCCGGTGGCCGGGCAGGAGGCGGCGATCCGCTACCACACGACCTCTGGCACCACCGGGCGCGAGCCGCTGCGCGCGCTCGACAGCGCCAAGGACTGGGCCTGGCAGGCGGAGATGTGGTGCTACGGCCTGTGGGGCTTCGGGGTGCGGCCGGCGGACGTGGCCTACGTGGCCTTCGGCTACGGCTCCTTCATCGGCTTCTGGGGTCTCCACTACGGGCTCGAGAAGATCGGCGCGCTGAACATCCCGGGCGGCGGGCAGACCACCGAGAGCCGGGTGAAGCAGATCGTCGGCTTCGGCGCGACGGCGGTGGCCTCCACGCCCACCTACGCGCTGCGGCTTGCCCAGGAGGCCGACCGGCTCGGCATCGACCTGGTCGCCAGCCCGGTCCGGCGGCTGATCCTGTCCGGCGAGCCGGCCGGGTCGATCCCGCAGACCAAGGCGCTGATCGAGCGGCTGTGGGGCGCCAAGGCCGGCGACACGGCGGGGATGACCGAGATCGGCACGATCATGATCTTCGAGTGCTCCCACCAGCCGGGCGGCACCCACATCATCGAGGACCACTTCATCGAGGAGGTCGTGGACCCGGCCAGCGACGAGCCGGTCGGCTACGGGGAGCAGGGGGAGCGGGTGGTGACGTCCTTCGGGCGCGGCATCATGCCGCTGCTGCGCTACCGGTCGGCAGACCTGGTCTGCAGAGTCCCAGCTTCGCGCTGCCGCTGTGGACGGAGCTTCGACCTCTATGACGGCGGCATCCTCGGCCGCGTCGACGACATGAAGCTGGTTCGCGGCACCAATGTCTACCCGCGGGCGGTCGAGGCGGTCGTGCGCGAGTTCCCGATGATCGAGGAGTTCCAGCTCGTGCTCAGCCGCGACCAGAACCTCGACCGGATCGTGGTCCGCGCGGAGCTGCCGCCGGACGCCTCCGACCAGTCCTGGCGCGACATCTGCGACGGCCTCGCCAAGGCCCTGGCGGAGGCGCACGAGGGGCTGCGCTTCGAGGTGGAGCGCGCCGCCGCCGGCGAGCTGCCGCGCTTCGAGCTGAAGGCGCGCCGCACCGTCGACCTGCGCGACAAGCCGATTGGAGCCTGAGCCATGTCGAGTCCAACCACCGATCTGCTCGGCCGCCCGCTCACTCCGGTCGAGGCCGAGCTGCTCGACCTCTACAACCGCCTCAAAGAGCTGCTGCGGCGGGACGACCTGGACCCGTGCGCCCGCGCGGCTGCCCGCAACGCCCTGGCCGCTCTGTGGAACGGTGTCAACGACCTCGCCCTGGAGCACGAGCAGCTCATCGACCTCGGGGTGTGAGGCCGCGCTTACCGCCCGGGGCGGCCCCGCCGCGCGCGAGGCGAGCAGCCACGCCACCGCCGACTCGCGGCTGCCGCCGTCCGCCGATGCCGAGCCCGTCACCGGCTCAGCATGGCAGCGCTACTGCGCCTTGGCGAAGATGCGCTGGGGCTCCGGGCGGACGTAGACGATCTGGCCCTGCTCCACGTCCAGCTCGCCCGCCTCCTCGCGCGAGAGCTGGACGAGCAGCCGCTGGCCGTCGGGCAGCACCAGCTCGGCCCGCACCTCGAAGCCGAGGTGGACCAGCCGCTCGATCATCGCCTCGCTGGTGCCCGCCGCCGGCTCCAGGCGGACCTGGACGTCGTGGGGCCGCAGCAGCAGGTCGCCGAAGTTGGTGACCGGGCCGACGAAGCGCATGACGAAGTCGTTGGCCGGCCGCTCGTAGAGGTCGCGCGGGTCGCCGACCTGCTCGATGCGCCCATGGTTCATCAGCACGATACGGTCGGCCAGCTCCATCGCCTCCTCCTGGTCATGGGTGACGAAGACGCTGGTGACGTGCATCTCGTCGTGCAGCCGGCGGAGCCAGGCGCGCAGCTCGGCCCGGACGCGCGCGTCGAGGGCTCCGAACGGCTCGTCGAGCAGCAGCACCTTGGGCTCGACCGCCAGCGCGCGGGCAAGCGCCATCCGCTGCCGCTGGCCGCCGGACAGCTGGGCGGGGTAGCGGTCGGCCAGGCCGACGAGCTGGACCAGCTCCAGCAGCTCGTCGACGCGCCTGCGCACCTCCTGGCGGGGCAGCCGGCGGAGCTTCAGGCCGAAAGCGACGTTCTCGCGGACGGTCATATGCTTGAAGGCCGCATAGTGCTGGAACACGAAGCCGACGCCGCGGCGCTGCGTCGGCACCGAGGTCACATCCACGCCGTCCAGCAGCACCGTCCCGGAGTCCGGGCGCTCCAACCCGGCGATCACCCGCAGCAGGGTCGACTTGCCGCTGCCGCTCGGCCCGAGCAGGGCGACCAGCGATCCGCCGGGGACCTCGACCGAGACGTCGTCGAGGGCGGTGAACGATCCGAAGCGCTTGGTGACGTCCCTGGCCTCGATCGACATCAGCGATTCTCCTTCCCAGCCACGGATGGCAGGCCCCGGCCGCGCCGCAGCCTGGTCATGCCCAGCAGCACCAGCAGCGCGATGGCCGCCAGCACCAGCGCGCCGCCGTAGGCGCCCGCCTGGTCGAACCCCTCGAAGCGGTTCTCCACGAACAAGGTCAGCGTCTCCGTCTGCCCGACCAGCCGGCCGGAGACGATCGCCACCGCGCCGAACTCGCCGAGCGCCCGCGCGGTGGTCAGCGTCACCCCGTAGGCCAGCCCCCAGCGGATCGACGGCAGCGTCACCCGCAGGAAGGCGCCGAGCGCCGAGGTGCCCAGCGTCCGCGCGGCCTCCTCCTGCTCCTCGCCGACCTCGCGCAGCACCGGCGTGACCTCCCGGACCACGTAGGGCAGCGAGACGAACACGGTGGCCAGCACCATGCCGGGCAGCGAGAAGATCACCTGCACGCCGTGCTGGGAGAGCCAGCCCCCGAACCAGCCGCGGTCGCCGTAGACCAGGATGAGGGCCAGCCCGATGACCGCCGGCGAGACCGCGAACGGCAGGTCGACGACCGCGTCGAGCAGCCTGCGGCCGGGGAAGCGGTGGCGCACCAGCACCACCGCGCAGGCCAGGCCGAACAGCGTGTTGAGCGGGACGGCGATCGCGGCCACCAGGACGGTCAGGTAGAGCGCGTGCAGCGCGTCGGGGGTGGTGATCGCCTGCCAGACGGGCGCGACGCCCGCTGCGAAGGTCCGCCACACGATCGCGCCGACCGGCAGCACCAGCACCAGCGCCAGGTAGACGAGCACCGCGCTCCGCAGCGCCAGCTTGGGGGCCGTGGAGGGGACGCGAGGAGGGTCAGCCAGCATGGCGGGTCCTCCTGCGTTGCGCCAGGCCGATGGTGGCCAGCACCAGCAGCGCCATCGCCAGCAGCACCACCGAGACCGCCGCGGCGCCACCGGAGTCGTCGCTCTGCACCAGGTTGAACACGTGCACGGCGGCAACCTCGGTGCGATAGGGCAGGTTGCCGGAGATCAGGATCACCGCGCCGAACTCGCCGACCGCGCGCGCGAACGCCAGCGCGGCCCCGGCCAGCATCGCGGGCGTGAGGGCCGGCAGCAGCACCCGCCGGAAGGTGGCGAGCTGGCTGGCGCCGAGGGAGTGCGCCGCCTCCTCCATGTCGGGCTCCATGGTCAGCAGGACCGGCTGGACCGCGCGCACCACGAACGGCAGCGTCTCGAAGGCCATCGCCAGGCACACGCCGGCGCGGGTGTAGGCGAGGTTGAGACCCAGCGGGCTGTTCTGCCCGTACAGCGCCAGGAGGGTCACCCCGGCGACGATGGTCGGCAGGGCGAAGGGCAGGTCGATGAGGGCGTTGACGATCGAGCGGCCCGGGAACTCGTCCCGGGCCAGCACCCAGGCGATGGCCGTGCCGGCCACCAGGTTGACCGCCGTCACCAGCAGCGCGGCCAGGAAGCTGAGCCGCAGCGCCGCCAGCGCCTCCGGAGCGGTCACCGAGCGCCAGAACGACCCGGCGCCGTCGCCGGCGGAGCGCCACGCCACCGCGGCCAGCGGGATCAGCACGACCAGGCTGAGGTAGGTCATGACGATCCCGCGCAGCAGGCCCCCGCCGGCGGCGAACCGCAGGCCTCCGGCCGGAGCCCTGGCGGTCGCCGCGGCGGGCGCCGGCGCGTCAGCTGCCAACCGAGACCCCGACCTGCTTCTCGATGTCAGCCATGACCCCGCCGCTCCTGTCGAAGAAGGTCCTGGTCACCTGGTCCCAGCCACCCAGGTCGTCGATGGTGAACAAGCCCTTGGGCTGGGGGAACTTGTCGGCGCCCGCCGCCTGCTCGTTCACCGGCCGGTAGCCCTTGTCGGCGAAGATCCCCTGGCCCTGGGGGGAGCGGAGGAAGTCGACGAACGCCCTGGCCTGGGCCTGGTGCTTGCTCCTGGTCACCACCGCGATCGGGTTCTCGATCAGGATGGTCTGGTCGGGGATCACGTAGTCGACTGGCTGGCCAGCCTGCTGCGCGGCGATGGCCTCGTTCTCGTAGGCGATCATCGCGTCGCCCTTGCCGCCGACGAAGGTCTGCAGCGCCTCGCGGGCGGACTTGTCCTGCACCGGCACGTTCTTGAAGAGCTGCAGCAGGTACGCCTTGGCCTCGGCCGGGCTCTTGCCCTGCTCGATCTGCGCGCCGTAGGCGCCCATCACGTTCCAGCGGGCGCCGCCCGAGGAGAAGGGGTTGGGGGTGATCACCTCGACGCCCGGTTTCACCAGGTCGGCCCAGGTGTGGATGTTCTTGGGGTTGCCCTTGCGCACCGCGATGGCGACCACCGAGTCGGTGACCATGCCCTTGTACCGGTCGCTGTTCCAGTCCTTGGCGACCAGCCCGGCGTCGGCCAGCTTGGTCATGTCGGGGGCCAGCGACAGCTCCACGACGTCGCTCGGCAGGCCGGCGGCCACCGCGCGGCTCTGGTCGCCGGAGGCGCCGTAGGACTGGCTGAAGGTCACGCCCTTGCCGGCGGCGGTCTTCTGGAACGCCGGGATCAGCGCCGCGTAGGCCTCACGCGGCGTCGAGTAGGCGACCAGCGAGAGCCGGCTGCTGCCGCCTCCGCCGCCGGTGGCGCCACAGCCCGTGGCGACCAGCGCAGCCACCGCCAGCACTACGAGGCTGATCTTCACCCGACCCATCGGACCCTCCATTCTCACCTTTCCTACAGAGTTAATTGAGAATGCCAGAAGCTGGGCACCGCGCGCTCTCCGAAAGATGGATGAAACCGCCTACGACGATGACGTAGATTGACTACGTCACTTGGGGGGTCGACGTGGATGGCCCGCCCTGCTTGCGCGCACGCGGTCCCCGGGTCGGCGAGAATAGGGCCATGCGAGTCTCAGCCAAGGCGGATTACGCGGTGCGGGCGGCGGCCGAGCTGGCCGCGGCGGCCGGCACCGGCCCGGTCAAGGGCGAGCGGATCGCCGAGGCGCAGCACATCCCGCTCAAGTTCCTGGAGAACATCCTCTCCGAGCTGAAGCACGGCGGGCTCGTGCGGAGCCAGCGCGGCGCCGAGGGCGGCTACTGGCTCGCCCATCCGCCCGACCAGATCACCATCGCCGACGTGATCCGCGCCGTCGACGGGCCGCTGGCCAACGTGCGCGGCGTGCGTCCCGAGTCGGTCGAGTACGCCGGCAGCGCCAAGCACCTGCTGGAGGTCTGGGTGGCGGTGCGCGCCTCGCTGCGCAGCGTGCTCGAGCGGGTGACGCTGGCCGACCTGGTCGCCGGCGCCCTCCCCGAGGTCCTCCACGACCTGACCACCGACCCCGAGGCCTGGCTCAGCCACTGACCGGGTATTTGGGAGCGTTTCGTTGGGGTGATCTCAGCGCGGTTCCCTGTTCCATGTGGGGGGGAGCTCGCTCCCCCACGGCCCCCCCAAGAGCGCCTGTGCCATGGGAACCGTCGCCGCTGTCGGGGGCGTGGGGGACAATACGGCCAGGGGGTGGGGACGGCCCGCTCCCGGTTTGACGGCTCGCCCCCGGTTGCGGTATTCAACCTATAGGTTGATCAACCGCATGGTGAATTATCTGGAATGCGAGGAGACTTCCATGGGACGAGTGGTCGCAGTCGAGTACGTTTCCCTGGACGGCGTCATGGAGGACCCGGCCTGGACCGCGCCCTTCTTCAACGACGAGATCGCGAAGTACCAGAACGACCAGCTCTTCCGCTCGGGCGCGCTGCTGCTCGGGCGGGTCACCTACGAGGGCTTCGCCGCGTCCTGGCCTTCCATGGAAGCGACCGAGGGCGACTTCGCCGTGCGGATGAACACCCTCCCCAAGCACGTCGCCTCCACGACGCTCCACGAGCTCGAGTGGAACGCCCGCCTGATCGAGGGGGACGTTCCGGCGGCGGTGGCCGCGCTCAAGGAGCAGCCCGGCCAGGATCTCCTGATCTACGGCAGCGGCGAGCTCGTCCGCACGCTGACGCGGCACAACCTCATCGACGAGTACCGGCTGCTGGTCCATCCGGTGATCCTCGGCAGCGGGAAGCGGCTCTTCGAGGGCGTGGGCGAAGCCCCCGCGCTCAAGCTCGCCGACACCGTGACGTTCAGTTCCGGCGTGGTGTCGCTGGTCTACGAGCCGGCCCGTTGAGCTGGACCCGAACCGCGCCAGGCAGGTGAGCGAGGTGTGGTAGTCGATCAACTGAGCAGCACGTTCTCCGCGCTCGCGGACCCGACGCGCCGGGCGATCCTCGAGCGGCTCGCGAGCGGGGAGGCGACGGTCAACGAGCTGGCCGAGCCGTTCCCGGTGACCCTCCAGGCGGTCTCCAAGCACCTCAAGGTCCTGGAGGAGGCCGGGCTCGTCACGCGCGATCGCGTGGCGCAGCGGCGGCCGGCGCGGCTGCGGGGCCGCCCGCTCGCCGACGCCGCCGACTGGCTGGCGCGCTACCGGCAATTCTTCGAGGAGAGCTTCGACCGCCTCGAAGAGCACCTCCGGGCCATCCACCAACAGGAGCGCGACGATGCCTGAGACCCCGTCCGGCACGGCTGGGACCGACCGGGAGTTCACCATCACGCGCGTGCTCGACGCGCCGCGCGACCTGGTCTGGAGGTCGTGGACGGAACCGGAGCAGTTCGCGAAGTGGTTCGGTCCACGCGGCTACACCACTCCGTTGTCCAAGATCAGCATGGACGTCCGGCCGGGTGGCACCTGCGAGTTCGTGATGGTCTCGGAGGACGGCACCGAGTACTCCAACGGCGGGACCTATCTCGAGGTCGTGGAACCCGAGCGCCTGGTGTGGCGGGATCGCGACGTCGACCTGCTGGTGACCATCACGCTCAGGGACCTCGGCGACCGGACCGAGATGACCTGCCACGTGGTCGGCGACACCGGCGGGGACCAGGCCGTCGCCGGCTGGTCGAGCTCCTTCGACAAGCTGGCCGAGTCGCTCACCCGCGCCTGACCAGCTCGGGGCTACGGAGACAGCGCGGCGCCGAGGCAGTCGGCCCCCGCCCCGTTCAATGTCGGGCGCACGGTCGAACGGTGACCGGCTCAGCCGGGATCGACGGCGACCGGCCCCGGCTCGGTCTCGGTGACGGGAAGCGGTCGGCGCGGGATGGGTGTTGCGTTGACGATCGAGGTGGTCGTGCGGCCCAGCGGCGTGAAGCGGTCCAGGATCGGCTCGAGCTCCTCGATCGAGCGCAGGTACAGCTTCAGGAGGTAGCAGTCCTCGCCGGTGATGCGGTGGCACTCGGTGACCTGGGGTAGCTGCCGGGCCACATCGGGAATCAGCTTGAGATCGCGCGTGCTCGGGCTGACCCTGACGATGGCGCAGGTGGTGTAGCCGAGGGCGCGCGGCTCGACCTCGGCCTGGAAGCGGAGGGCGCCGCTGTCGGTGAGCCGGCGCAGGCGTTCGGCCACGGCGGGCGGGGACAGCCCGACCCGCCGGCCGAGCTCGGCGACCCGGAGCCTTGCGTCGCCGTACAGCTCCGCGACGATGCGCCGATCGATGTCGTCGAGCGAATCGAAGGTTCGAAGCCCGTTGTTTCGTTGTTCCGACGGCATCTCGCTCCATGCCCCGATGTTTGGCCATTCATTGTGGCGTGCCGCCTTCGTAGGATGCGCCCATGAACAACACCGCGCAATCGCTGACCGCCCCCGACCGTCGCACCGGAGCGACCCCGCCCCTGTGGGGGCCGTGGCTCCAGGGCGTATCGCCACAGTCGTTCTTCCTGGTCAGCGCGGTATTCCATTACCTTGGCCCAGCGTTTGCGGTGCTGCTGTTCGCCCACCTGGACGTGCTCGGAGTTGCGTGGCTGCGGATCGCGGCCGCGGCGACGCTGTTCGCGGTGTGGCGCCGCCCCTGGCGTCTGTTCGCCCGCGTCGACCGGCGCGAGCGCGTTCTGCTCGCCCAGCTCGGAACCGTGCTGGCCGCCATGAATGCGGTGTTCTACCTCGCGGTGGCGCGGCTGCCGCTGGCGACCGTTGGGGCTATCGAGTTCCTCGGGGTTGTACTGCTGGCGACCGCGGGTGCCAAGACGCCGCGCAACGCCGCAGCGCTCGGGCTCACCATTTGTGGCGTGGCCGCGCTCACCGACCTGCGCCTGGCCGGGCAGCCGCTCGGGTTCGCGTTCGCGTTCGGCAACTGCGCGCTGTTCCTGCTCTACGTGGTGCTCGGGCACCGGATCGCCAACACCGACGCGGGCACCGGCGCGATGAGCGGGATCGACCAGCTCGGCGCGGCGATGCTGGTCGCCGCCCTTGTGGTGACGCCGGTGGGGCTCGGCGGCGCCCTGGCGGCGTTCGTGCACCCGGTGCTGCTGCTGGCGGGCGTGGGCGTGGGGCTGTGCTCCTCGGTGATCCCCTACGTCACCGACCAGCTGGCGATGGCGAGGCTGCCCCGCGCCACCTTCGCCCTGATGCTGGCCCTGCTGCCGATGCTCGGCACGATCATCGGCGCGGTCGTGCTGCGCCAGCTCCCCACCATCCAGGACCTGTTCGGCATTGCGCTGGTCGTCGCCGGCGTCGCGCTCCACCATCCAGATCGCGGCGCATGAAGGACTCCCATCGTGATGTCCCTGCACGAGGAGGCGGCATGCGGTACGCGCGGTTGGGCTCATCCGGTCTGAAGGTCTCGCGGATCGCCCTTGGGATGATGAGCTACGGCTCCCAGAGCGAACGCAGGTGGCATCTGAGCCAGGACGAGGCCGAGCCCATCGTGCGGCGGGCGGTCGAGGGCGGCGTGACGTTCTTCGACACCACCAGGCCGCGCCACCTCGAGGACGCGATCGCCGCGGTCGACGCGCCCCTGAGCGAGGACGAGGTGGCCCGCCTCGAGGCCCCCTACCGCCCCCACCCGGTCCTCGGCCACCAGTGACAGCAGACGAGCGCCGACGCCCCTCGCCGCTTGGCTGGCGCATCCACACAAGGGCCGTCGAGCGATGATTCCTGACCGGGTCCGTCCGCAACGACGCCACGCTCGGCCGGCTCGGCATCGACTACCTCTGGGAAGTCGAGCACCATTTGCTGTCGTGGAGGTTCCCTCCCGCTCCCGTGGCGAGGTTCGATCGAGGAATCACCCCGCGGCCGTGGCGGCTTGGTGACGAGTGTCGGCGGGCTCCTTGAGAACCGCGAGAACCGGGTGTAATGTCTAGACAGTCTAGATAGGACCTTCTCTTGAAGGCCGAGTCGAGGGTAGAGATGCACTGGCAGCTTCAAGAAGCCAAGCAACGCTTCAGCGAAATCGTGCGGCAAGCGCACGACGACGGTCCTCAGATCGTCACCCGGCATGGTGAGGAGGTGGCGGTCGTCGTGAGTATCGAGGAGTATCGCCGCCTGAGCGGCAGCAAGCCCGACTTCAAGGACTTCCTGCTCTCTGCGCCAGACCTTGCCGCCCTCGAGATGCCGCGTCCGTCCGAACGTGCCCGCGTCGTGGAGCTCGACGACGAGCGAGCCGGCTGACACGCGGCAGTCATGAGCTGATGAGCTATCTCCTCGATACCAACGTCGTCTCCGAGGCCCGCAAGCCGGCAGCCAATCCCAATGTCCAAGCCTGGTTGGCATCCGTGCCCGGTCTCGAGCTGTACCTGAGCGTTCTGGTAATCGGCGAGATCCGCCAGGGAATCGAGCGGCTGCGGCGCCGTGACCCGGCTCAGGCCGCGGTGTACGAGACCTGGCTGTCCACGCTGCTCAGGGACTACACGGACCGCATCATCCCAGTCACTGCCGAGGTAGCGCAGGAATGGGGTCGCCTGAACGTTCCCGATCCCCTTCCAGTCATCGATGGCCTGCTGGCCGCCACGGCCAAGGTGCGGGGGTGGACCTTGGTCACCCGCGACACCGCCGACTTGGCCCGCGCGGGCGTGCGACTGCTGAATCCCTTCGAGCCCACAGCATGACGCTGGACCGCTGCCGTCGAGGCGACCACGCTTTGCGTGGCTGGGCAGCACGCCGCGGGAGTTGCGCCATGCTGTCGAGGAGATCCACACGGTGCGCGTCAAACAGGAGGCCTGATCGGTGATCGGGGTGGGCCTCCGCCAGTGGGTCAGCGCGAGCGTTCCTCGACGATCTGCTGGGCGCGAGGCGGCAGCGGCGCGCCGATCTCGGTCGCGAAGTCGAGGAACTCCTGGTGGCCAGGGAGTTGCTGCAAGCCCGCGTGCACCAGGCTTCGGGCGTTGCTGACGTCGCCGCGCAGGTGCGCCAGCTGGGCCTGCAGGAACGCAAGTTCCGGGCCGCCAAGCCCGGGGTGGCGGGTCAGCCGGTCGAGGCGATCTTCGGCCTCGGAGCCGATGAGCCGGTCAAGCATGAGCTGGTGCCATTCGGCCAGCGCCGCGGTACGTCGGTCACGGTCTTGGCCCGTGGTTCGCCAGACGTGGCTCGGTGTGGCCGCATCATCGCGGGCGAGGCGGTCGAGCGCGTCAAGGTAGCGGTCGGTGAACCCAACCCACATGTCGGGGGCCGCCAACATCTGCGCGAGCACGCTGGCCAGCGAGAGTTCCTTCTGGCCAACCCGACCCCACCCGCTGCGTGTCCAGCCGTGGCGGGACTCCCACCTGATGAGCTGCGGCGCCGCACGTTCCGCGAAGTCAGCAAACCCGTAGCGGGCTTGCAGTGTGCCCCACAGCAGCGCCACCGCGTCCGACACCACGAACCCCGCCGCTTCCATGGGGTCCTCGGAGCGGAAGTAGTCGTAGTCACGCGTCTCGCAGGCCAGATCGATGAGCTGCTCCACCGCGGTCGCAGCGGCAATGGCGTCCTGGGCGCGCAGGCCATCCTGTGCGGCGGTGACCAGACGCTTGAACGTCAATCGCCAGCGCGTGCGTTCTCCTGGCGACACACGCCGGTCACCAGCCATGTACGCACCTGAGCGCGCCAGCGCGACAAAGTCACCCACCTCGCCCAGCAGCTGCTGTGGATCAGCGGGTTCCTTCGACGGGCGCTTACCACGATCATGCTGGTCAGGGTCGATCTCGGCTTCGATGCGCTCCCGCGTGGCCGCTGAGCCTCGCCAGTACAGGTTCCACAGGGCCTTCTTCAGGCGCTGCTCGTCCAGCGTGGCCAGCTGGCCGAAGAACTGCTCGCGGTTCATCCGTCGGATCGTCATGGCGACAATGATCGTATCCCGACCGCAGGGGTTCAGAAGATCTCGCAGCACAGGATCAGGTTGTCCCAACCCACGCATCCACGCCCCCTGCGCCTCCCGGCAGCATTACGAGTCCGGCCGGGCCTCCAATGTATCTGGCGGCGACGGGCGCTCCCTTTGATGACGAGAAGCGACGCTGCCGCGCCGCGCCGGTAGGAGGGGGAGTACCGGTGACAGACACCATGCGAAAGCGAGCCGCCCTGCGGGCTGAGGACCGCTTCACAAGCTCCAGTCACTGACCCGCACGGACGATCCACTGTCGAGGTACCGCCGCCCCGGCCCATGACGAGCTCGATTCACCATCGGCCGCCGTAGAGCTGGGGCGGCGCCATGCGAACTTCGTCGCTCGCGTTGGTCGGCACGCCCGCCGCCGTCCCAGACGACGGCGGGCGTGCCGCTCCAGAGCCGCGGCGTCGGATCGCTACGAGGCGGTCGCGGTCACGATGTCAGTGCGGTTCGCCGGGTCTCCCGTCCCCACGGCGAAGAGCGGCCGGAAGGTGTTACCCGCGCTGGACAAGCCCTCGTACTCGCCCACGAAGTACCCGAACGGTCCTCGGGCGAACGGCAGCTGCTCGACATCGAACGAGGCGTCGCTCAGCCGAAGCTCATCACCCCAGTCAACGGCCTTGGCGCACGTCGTCGCGGCCGAGAGATGACAGTGGACCATCCAATGGTCGGTCGGGACGCCGGGAGCGGCCGTGTTGGACCGGAAGTCGTAGTAGGTCACGGCGATCGTCCCGTCGGCGGCTACGTGCACGGCCGGGACCCAGGCCTGTTCATTGCCCGGGTCCGCGCTGGGCGGGGTCTGGCTGACCTTGATCGGATCGGACCAGGTGTCCCCGCCGTCCGTGGACATGGAGAGGGCGATCTGGTCCACTCCGCTGAACCGGGTGTCCTGCCAGGTGACGTAGAGGTTGCCGTTGTGCGGATCGACGGCCACCTCGGGTACCAGCCCCTCGGCCCGGATCGGCCGTCCGGTGTCCGGGTCGAACGCGCCGATGAAGCGGATCTTGTGGATAACCTGAGGCGCCGACCACGTCGCACCCTTGTCCGTCGAGCGCATCATCGCCAGGCTGGCGCTGGGCGGGTTGTTCCCCGACCCCTGGAACAGCGTGAACAGGTCGATCAGCTCCCCGCTGGGCCGGACCACGATCTGATGGCCGATGGTGGCCTGGAGCTTTTGCGGAGCGAAGATGGCCCGCGCCGGCTCCCACGTTCTGCCGCCGTCGGTGGTCCGGGAGAAGATCGCGTCCCCCCGGAACGAGAAGGCGTGCTGGGCGTTGAAGTTGGCCTGGTCACTGGGGAACCGGGTCCGGTCCCAGATCGCGTAGACGTAGTTGGCATCGTTGGGGTCCGCGGTGATGGACTCCTTGTCGTTGAACAGGAACGGAGCCACGTCGCTGGGGTCGCGGACCAGCGTGGTGGGCTCGCTCCAGGTGTCCCCGCCGTCGGCGGACTTGCTGACCAGGATCGCCGTTGCCGGGTCGCTGACGACGTTCACCGACAGGCTGATCTGATAGGCGTCGCCGTTGGGGCTGAAGCTCACCCAGGGATCCGACGACCGCTCGTAGTTGCCGCCGTTGGCCTGGGTCCCGCCGGCGCAGGTGCTGAAGTGCGGGAAGGTCGTGTGCCAGGTGACACCGCCATCATGGCTGACCGCCGTGAGCAGACCCCTGGCCCCGCCATTCG
>WNGG01000212.1_pt1 | contig 85040 bp, 64 predicted proteins | sample 5400661 | NCBI WGS metagenome assembly WNGG01 (sample SAMN13153372, study PRJNA577476) | soil metagenome | isolation source: 100 cm soil or saprolite under Garry oak tree replicate 1 | place: USA:California | collected 2016-06-15
CGCCTCAAAGCGCGTCACGGAAACGTGTGGGGCGATCCTAGCCACCACGTCCCTCAGGGGGACCAGCCACTTCATCCCATCTCACACGGCCCGGCGACCGCAGGGTACGGCGCTTCACACCGGGGATCCTGTCCCGCCTGAAGACCACACTTCTCGACGCCACACCCTGAGCTCGCCCGACGGGGCGCCCTGAGAACGAGGGCTACCGGGTTCGTTGTCCTTTGACCCGATGACGGTGGGTCACTATGTTATGCGGCGAGGCCCGACGACGCCGTGGGTCGCCGGGCCCGAGGAAGGGAGGGCTTGTGATGATCGCGCGCGCCTTGAGACCCGCCGTCGTCCTCTCGACGCTCGTCGTGGCGTCTCTGGTCTACCCTTCGGAGGACCGGCGCCACCTCGTCGACCACATGAAGATCCAGATCGAGGTGCCAAAATCGAGGAAGGCGGCGCCGGCCTTCACGGTGCGCGTCGGGCCGATCACCTCGCTGGTGCCGCTCGACAAGCACTGGAAGGCGGACAAGATCTTCCTCGCTCCCTTCGTCGACGAGCTGCGCGACGGGATCGCCTACTACCTCGCGCAGAAGGGGATCAAGGTCGTCGAAGGTCCCGCCGACGTCCAGGTGGCCGGACGGATCACCTCGTACGAGGGGTTCCGGGGAGGGGGGGAGCACGGCGCCGACGTCCGGATGGAGACGATGTTCCTCCGGCACGGCGAGAAGACGTACGAGCAGGAGGTCAAGTCGGTCTACAAGTTCCGGGACGAGGGGGAGCCGGAGAGCCGGCTCAAGCCGGTCTACAAGGCGAAGACCGGATCGAAGAGGATCGACTTCCGTGAGATCCTCTTCACGCGGATCGCCGCCGACATGGCGGAGAAGATCTACCTGGTCCTCGACCAGTACCGGGACAAGCTGATCTGACGGGTCGGCTCCCGAAGAGAACTCCAGGCTAGCCGCCGACGGCGAGGACGATCTCCTTCCCCTTGAACAGCTCCGGATCGAGGATGGTGACCTTCGCGACGCCCGAGGTCTTGGAGGTCTCGATGCTGAAGTCCCGGCCTTCCTGGTAGATCGGCGGAAGCAGCCTGACCCTGTCGATGCGCTGCAGGCCGAACGAGTCGGGCGCCAGTGTGATCGTGTTCTTCTCCCGCAGGTCGAGCGCCGTGTCGAAGTTGACGGGCTTGACGTCGCGGAGCCGCTTGCGGACGGGCGTCACCACGCCCTGCGTCTTGAGTTCGCGCACGTTGGCGGCGTGGTAGAGCAGGCTGTTCTTGCGGAACGCGAGATCGCTCGAGAGGTTCTCGACGTTCGCCTCGAGGTCGGCCTTGTTCCGGCGCAGCCCGGCGATGTCGGTCTCGAGGCCCGTCTTGACCTGCTGGAGGTCGCTGACCTCGGCCTGGGCCGCGTCGCGCGCGGCGGCGGCCTCATCGCGGGCCGCGACCGCCTGGTCCCTCTCGGTGATCAGCTTGCGCTGCAGCGCGCGGCGGACGGCCAGCGGGCTCTGCCCCGCTTCCCCCCGCGTGACGTAGGTGCGGAAGGTGTCACGCGGCTGGTCGTAGAAGAACCAGACCTTGTTCCCGGGAACGAGCTCGTCGGTCAGGTCGATCTGCGAGAGCAGGGTCTTGGACTTCTCCGGATCGACCTGGGCCTGGTTGACGAGGTAGCTCATCGCCAGGTCGTGGTGCGAGTCGCCCTTCTTGACCACCGCGAACTGGTCCGGCAGGGACTGCTCCAGGCGCATGACCTTCTCCTGGAGCGCCTGGAGGCTGCCGCGGTCGTCGACGATCTTCTCGAGCAGCGACTTGTAGGAGACGTCCTTCTCCTCCGCGATCATCTGGTTCAGCACGTCGCGCTGGGACTCGGAGAGGCCCTGGCTGAAGATCTCGCTGAACTGGATCGTGCGCTCGCCGGCCTTCCGCGACGCGTTGAACTCCTGGATGCGCTTCATCATGTCGTCGGTCGCCTTGTCGATGCGCTCCTCGTGATCCTTGAGCTCGACGAGGAGCTCCTCGGGCGTCGCCGGGGGCGGTTTCGAGAGCCCGAGCCTTTCCGGTCCCTGGCCGCAGGAGATCGAGCCCAGGGAGACCAGGCCCGCCAGCCCGACCAGCCCCATCAGGCCGACCAGCCCGGTCGCGCCTGCGCCGCGCACCACGCGTGTCCGGCAGGCCACGGGTCCCCGGCCCACCGCGCCGCCCAGCGTCGTCCGTCCCTCGTGGGGTACGTTGTCCGTCCTCGTGGACATCATGGCACCTCCTCCGAAGCGAGAAATGGCCCTTGAGACGCGAGAACCATCACTTTAGCAGGATCCGTGCCGAGGACCCACCCTCCTCCGCGTGCCCGATCCGCGGTCCGCGGAGCGCGCTCCGCGGGTGACGCCCAGGGGGGTGCGCTTTCGGCCGGGGGTCAGCCCGTGATCTCGCCGAGGAACTCGTCGAGGGCGCCCAGGTAATGTTCGACGTCCGCGGCGGTGGCGGCGATCGAGACGGTGGGGCCGGCGCTGGCGATCGCCTCCCAGACGCCGCGGTTGGCGAAATAGAGGCGCATCAGGTGGTAGAGGTCGGCGCGCATCGTCGCATGGTACTCGCTGGCGTTACGGGGCAGGACGGGCCCGTGGCAGTACCCGGAGCGCGCGAACAGCCGGTGCGCGCGCCATTCGAGGCCGTGGCGGCGGCAGCGCTCCTCGATGCCGTCCGCCAGCCTCGCCCCCAGCTCGGCGGTGCGGGCGTAGGCCCCCTCCGTGAGCACGTGCTCGAAGGCGGCCCGCGCCGCGGCCATCGACAGGGCGTTGGCGAACAGCGTGCCGCCGGAGGCGAAGGTCGCGCGGACGTTCGCCGGATCCGGGCGGGCGAAGCGCTCGGCCAGGCCGGCCGTCATGCCGTAGGCGCCCAGGGGCACGCCGCCGGCGATGAACTTGCCCAGGGTGATGATGTCCGGATCGAGCCCCCAGCGGGCGGTGAGGCCCCCGGGACCGCTCACGAGCGTGTGCGCCTCGTCGATGACGAGCAGCGTGCCGCGCCGACGCGTCATCTCACGCAGGGCGGCGTGGAAGCCGGGGTCGGGCTGGATGACGCCGGCATTGGTGAGCGCCGGCTCGGTCACGACACAGGCGACGTCGCCCGGCGCCAGCGCCCGCTCGAGCGCCGACAGGTCGTTGAACGGCACCTGGCGGACCTGCGCCCCGGCGGACGGCGAGACGCCCGCGTAGGCCGGCGCGCGCACCCCGTCCTTGGACTCGACCAGCCACTCCTCGGCGTGGCCGTGGTACTTCCCCTCGAACATCAGCGCGAACGGACGGCCGGTGGCGAAGCGGCACAGGCGGATCGCCTCGACGTTGGCGAGGGTCGCGGAGAGGGTGAACTGCCAGCGCGGCAGGCGGAACCGCCGGGTCAGCTCCTCCGCCAGCCAGATCGCGTCCTCGACGGGGAGCAGATACTGCATGCCGCGGCGGGCCTGCCGGGAGACCGCCTCGACCACCGCCGGCGGGTTGAGGCCGCAGAACGTGCTCATGTCGCCGACGTTGGTGTCGAAGTAGCGGAGGCCGTCCACGTCGGTGAAGGTGGCCCCCTCGCCGGACTCGACGAAGACCGGCATCGGATCGTAGAGCTCGATCATCCAGCTCATCGGCACGCCGTTCGGCATCGAGCGCCGGGCGCGCTCGAAGAGCGCCTGCGAGCGCGGGCGCCGCTCCACGAACGCCGCATCCTCGCGCCGGCGGATCCCGGCGATGCGCTCCGGGCGGATCTCGACGTCGCGCTCCGCGCGACCCTCACGCATCCGCTGCGGGCCGGTCGTCTCCGCATCGCGCGGGCGACCGGCGCGTTTCGTCATGCGACTTCCCCACGGATTTGCCGGCGGTTCCGCGGGAGATTGTATCGCGATGCCGGATGACGGGAAGGGGCATAATAGGCAACACACGATCCGCCGCTACCCGTGGATCGCCGCACCGGGAGGTAGGGACATGAGGGTGAGGAGCGCCGTTCTGTCGTTCGCGTTCTTCGCGATGATCCTGTCGACGGCGCCCCGTCCCGCCACGCCGGCGGACGAGGGCACCGACAAGGAGACGATGCGGAAGCATCTTCTCAAGATGGGCGTGCCGCCGGACCAGGTCGATCAGATCCTGCAGCAGCTCTGCGACAAGCTGAAGCAGAGCGGCCTGGACCAGGAGACCGCCGACTCGATGATGCTGCAGCGCCAGCGGGAGGTGATCATCGACGTGCGCTGGAGGGTCGAGTCCCACCCGTTCTGGACCGATGTGACCTACCCCTGCGAGCGCGGCACGAAGCGCACCACCATCGACCGCTTCGTGTGCCGCTATCGGGCCGAGGGGCGTGCCACGGGGAACGAAACCTTCGAGTACCTGCCGTTCTCCGAAACCGAGAGGATCGTGAAAGGCTCCGATCTGGGCCTGGACCAGATCCGGATCCGACGGAAGCTCGGGCTGCTCAGGCCCCGGGGAGACAGCGCGGCGAGGGTCGAAGGGGAATGCAAGGCGCAAGAGAGGCCGAGCTATCCCTGCGATGTGAGCAGGCTCGCCGTCGACCAGCTCGGAGACGCCCCGGTTGCCGATGTCGGCGCGGACCTCACGCGTCAGGACAAGGCGCTGGTGCTGGCCTTCAGGGGTGCGCTGACCGGCAAGGCGCGCGGGACGCCGTTCAACCAGGACCAGCCGGTGGACGTCGTCGGCCTCAACGTGCCGTTCAAGGAAGGAGTCGTCCAGGCCAACTACGCCGAGTTCTTCCGCTCGCTGATGCAGACCGGTCACTTCCGGCGCACTTACCGCTGGACGCAGCAGAAGGGCGACGCGCCCGAGGACACCGGCGCGGAGGTGGAGCTCGACCTCGACGTGGCGCTCAAGGATGGCCCGGCACCGCAGGAGCTCGCGCCCCCTCCCCCATCCACCAAGGCCGCCTCGGTCCCCGCGCCCGCGCAGCCGGGCGGCGGAAGCCCCGCCCCACCGCATTGACGGCCACCTCCAACCGGCCCGGGCCGGACGAGGGAGACGGCATGAAGCCCGCTCGATGGGCCAGGGACCTGGCCGGCGTCGCGATCCTCGCGGGCGTCTACTTCGTGGCGGGCAAGCTGGGGCTGAGGCTCGCCCTGGTGAATCCGAGCGCGTCGGCGGTCTGGCCGCCCACCGGAATCGCGCTGGCGGCTTTGCTGCTGGTCGGATACCGCGTCTGGCCCGGCGTCCTGATCGGGGCGTTCCTGGTCAACGTCACGACGGCGGGGACGGTGGCCACCTCCCTCGGCATCGCGACGGGCAACACGCTCGAAGCGCTGGTGGCCGCCCGCCTGGTGAACAGGTTCGCGGGCGGCCGCAGGGCGTTCGATGGGCCGCAAGGCGTGTTCCTGTTCGTCGTCCTCGCCGGCCTCGCGAGCACCGTGCTCAGCGCCACGTTCGGCGTCACCAGCCTGGCGCTGGGCGGCTTCGCCCCCTGGCCTCGCTACGGCTCGATCTGGCTGACCTGGTGGCTGGGCGATGCCGGGGGGGCCCTCGCGGTCGCGCCCCCGCTGATCCTGTGGAGCGTCGATCCCCGTCCGCGATGGAGCCGCCCTCAGGCCCTCGAGGCCGCGCTTGTGCTGGGGTTCCTCGTCCTCCTCGGCGTTCTCGTGTTCGGCGATCCCCTCCTGCCGAGGGCCGGCCGCTACCCCCTGTCCTTTCTCTGCATGCCGGTCCTTCTCTGGCCGGCGTTCCGGTTCGGCCCGCGGGAGACGGCGACGGCCGCCCTGGTCCTGTCGGGCATCGCGGTCTGGGGCACGCTGCAGGGCCTGGGTCCGCTCACGGGGGAGACGCGGAACGAGTCGCTCCTGCTGCTTCAGGCGTTCATGGTCGTCAGCGTCGTGACGGCGATGTCCCTGGCCGCGGTCGTCGCGGAGCGCAGGCGCGCCCACCGGGCGCTGCAGAGGCAGGCGGCCGAGCTGGCGCGATCGAACGCCGAGCTTCAGCAGTTCGCCTACGTCGCCTCGCACGACCTGCAGGAGCCGCTGCGGATGGTGACCAGCTTCGTCCAGCTCCTGGGCCAGCGCTACCGTGGCCGGCTGGACGAGGACGCCAACGAGTTCATCGGGTACGCCGTCGAGGGCGCGCTGAGGATGAGGGGCCTGATCAACGACCTGCTCGCCTTCTCGCGCAGCGACACGGCGGCCGAGGCCGCGCAGCCGACCGATTGCGAGGTCGTCCTGAGCCGGGCCCTGGCCGACCTGTCGGTCTCGATCGAGGAGAGCGGCGCCGTCATCACCCGCGACGCGATGCCCATCGTGATGGCCGACGCCTCGCAGCTCACGCAGGTCTTCCAGAACCTGATCGGCAACGCCATCAAGTTCCGCGGCGAGAAGCGGCCCGAGATCCACGTCGGTGCGACGCCGCAGCACGAGGCGTGGCTCTTCTCGATCCGCGACAATGGCATCGGGATCCATCCGGACCATGCGGAGCGCATCTTCGACATGTTCCAGCGCCTGCACCCGCGCGACAGGTACCCGGGCAGCGGCATCGGCCTCGCGATCTGCAAGAAGATCGTCGCGCGGCATGGCGGCCGGATCTGGGTGGAGTCGGGGCCGGGGCGCGGCGCGACGTTCTGCTTCACCCTTCCCTTCGGGTCGTGAGGGGTCCCGCCGCGCCCGGGCCGCCGCGAGGGCGGAGGAGCCGCGCCCGCGTGATGGCGTCCTCTCCGAGGCGGTCGCGCACCGTGTCGGCGGCGCGGGCGGCGCGGCGCGCCCGTTCCTCGCCCTCGTCGAGGAAGAGGCGGGCCTGCCCCAGGCCGGCCGCCTCGATCCCCGCGACGCCGACGCCGAGGAGCCGCACGCCCTTCCGGCCGAGGCGGATCCGCTCCCGGAACAGCTCGCGCGCCGCCTGCACGATCATCTCGGCGAGGTCGGTCGAGGTGCTCAGCGTCTTCGCCCGCGTCCAGGTCGTGAAGTCCCCGGTGCGGACCTTGATCCGGACCGTCCTGCCGGCGAGCCGCTCGCGGCGCAGCTCGCGCGCCACCCCCTCGGATCGCGCCAGCAGGGCGCGATCGATCTCCTCGGGATCGGTCAGGTCGGTGCCGTAGGTCCGCTCCTCGGAGATCGATCGCGCCTCGCGGTCCGGCTCGACCGGCCGATCGTCCTGGCCGCGCGCCAGGGCGCGCAGGCGTTCCGCCTCCGCGTCGCCCAGGAGCGGCACGATCGCGGGGGTCTTCGCCTCGAGGAGATCGGCGATGGTGCGGATCCCGGCCGCGTGCAGCCGGGCGGCGGTGCGCGGTCCGACCCCCCACAGGCGCTCGACCGGCAGCGGCCAGAGCCGCGCGGGCACCTCCGCCGGCGAGAGCACGACGAGCCCGTCCGGCTTCTCCAGATCCGACGCGACCTTCGCGAGGAACTTGTTGGGGGCGACGCCGACCGAGGCGGTGAGACGCTGTTCGGCCCGGATGCGCTCCTTCAAGCGCGCCCCGGCGCGCCTCCCGCCTTCGAGATCCGCGACGACGCCGGTCAGGTCGAGGAAGGCCTCGTCGATCGACAGCGGCTCGACCACCGGCGTGACATCGTCCAGGATCCGCCGGATCGCCCGCGACACGGCGACGTAGAGCCCCATCCGACCGGGCCTCCAGATCGCCTGCGGGCAGACACGCTCGGCGGTCACCGAGGGCATCGCGGAGCGGACCCCGAACGGACGGGCCTCGTAGGAGCAGGTCGCGACGACGCCCCGCCGCCCACGGTGGCCGATGATCAGCGGCTTGCCCGCGAGCCCCGGGTCCTCGCGCACCTCCACGGCCGCGTAGAACGCGTCCATGTCGAGGTGCAGGATGACGCGCGGCCGCGCGCCGCGTTCCACAATGCCACCCTCACCAGCCCGGTGAGAAATCCGGGCTAGGGCTTGCCGTGCGGCTTGTGCTTCTCCTTGTCGGGGTGCCCCTTCTTGCCGTGCTCGTCGGACTCCTCCGGACCGCCGCCCTTCCCCGGCTTCCCGGCGTGGTAGGGACGGCCGCGCTTCTCGGCGACCAGCGTCGCCACCCTCTTCCCCTGGCCGCGGGCGCGGGCCACCTCGTAGGGTGGGAGGCCGGCGGCGCGCGCGCCGATCTGGACCTGAACCAGCCCGGCGACGTCGGCGTCGGAGAGCCGGACCACCTTCGGCCTCTTCTTCCAGTACCCCCAGGCCTTGCCGTAGGGAGGGCCGGGGTCGCGATCGATCCCGACGAACAGGACGTCGGGCCGGACCCCCACCCTTTCGAAGATGACCGACCAGCTCAGCCCCTGCGCACGCAGGACGACGATGGCGTCGACCGGCCGGCCCGACTCGTGGGCCAGGTAGAGAACGACCGGCAGATCGACCTCCACGTACCGCAGGCGCGGCAGGATCGGCTCGAGGACGGGACGGGAGTAGCCGTAGTCGGCGACGGCCACGTTCAGGAAGAACTGGCTGTCGTTGGTGACGTGGTCCATGCTGAACAGGAAATCGAACGACGTCGCGGCGCTCGCCGGTCGCGTGCCGGAGCAGAGCGCGAGCGCGAGGACCATCCCGGCGGGAATGCTCGGTCGATGTCTCATGCGAGCCTCCTTGAGGGCCGAGTCTACGGACCGGTCCCGAGGGATGTCAAGACGCGCCCGGGCTAGGGACGTCCGCTGCGGCGGGCGGCGGACGGAGCCCGCGTCCTGGCGCCGCGCTCGCCGCTCTTCGGCTCGGGGAGGCGGCGGCAGGCGCGCTCGAAGCGCTCGGAGAGATCACGGCGGGGGGCGTCGGGAACGTACCCGACGCGCTTCCAGGCGAGCCGCGCCTTCTGCGCCTCGTCCGCCGCGGCCCGCCACTTCGCCTCCTCGGCCGCCTTCCCGCCGATCGTGTTGGAGGCGAGCGCCTCGCGCCAGTGGGCGGCGAGCCGGGCGACGGGGGAGATCCCCGTCTCGTCGGTCGCGCCGGCGCTCGACGGCAGGAGCCGCTCGACCCGCTCGCAGAGATCCTCCATCCTGCGGCGGTTCTGCTCGAAGTCGAGGTCGGTCCCCTTCACGAGCTCCGGGAAGGCGGTGATGAAGCGCGCCAGGGCGGCGTCGAGGCGCTCCTCGAGCGGCGCGGCCTGGGCGCGCGCGAGCGGAGCCATCTCCAGCCAGCGCCGGCGCGCCGCCTGCAGAGCCTTGAACCGGTCCGCCGGCGGCACCACGGCGGACGCGTCGGGCGGCGCGGCGGCGTCCGGCGGCCGGGCGGCGGCCTCCGCCGGAGGCGCGGGGTCGAGCGCGGGCGGGAGGGCCGGCGCCGCCGCGGGCACCAGCGCCTCGATCTCCCGCAGCAGGACCTCGCGGGCGGCGAGCGTGACCTCCATCTCGATCTGATCGCGGCGCTTGTAGCGCTCGAAGAAGCGGTCGCAGGCGGCCCGGAAGCGCCGCCAGAGCGCCTCCGCTCGGGTCTTGCGCGCGGGGCCGATCGTCTTCCACTCGGCCTGCAGGCGCTTCACCTCCTCGGCGGTCGCCTTCCAGTCGGTGGAGCCGGCGAGCTCCTCGGCGCGGGCGATCAGCGCCTCCTTGCGCTCCTGGTTCTTCTTCCACTCCTCCTTGCGGCGGCCGAGATCCTCGTCGCGGCGGGTGAAGAACTGGTCGCAGGCCTTGCGGAAGCGCTCCCAGAGCGCCTTCTCCTGCCCGCGCGTGGCCGGGCCGATCGTCTTCCATGCGGCCTGCAGCCCCTTGATCGCCTCGCCGGCCTTCGCCCACTCGGTCGAAGCGGCGAGGGTCTCCGCCTGATCGCACAGCGCCTGCTTCCTCGCCGCCTGCTCCGCCTGGTGGGCATCGAGCCGGGCGCGCACCTCGTCCTGCGCCGTCTTGAAGCGGATCCAGAGACCCTGAGCCTTGCCCTTGGAGACGGCGCTCGCCCCCTTCCAGCGCTCCATCAGATCCCGCGCCTGACGCGAGGCCTCCAGGGGATCGGCGAACTCGCGCAGCGCCTCGACCCGGGCGCACAGCTCCTCCTGGACGTTGGCGTTCGCCCAGCGCTTCCAGCCGTCGGCCTCGCGCAGCTCCTTCACCTTCGGGGCCAGCGCGGTCTGCGCCGCCTTGAGGAGCTCGACCAGCGCGTGATGCTGGCGCCGGGAGGGGAGCGGGCCGGGATCGTCGAGAGCCGCCCGGATCTCGCGGAGGGCCGGATCGGCCTTCTTGAGCGTCGGCGTCTCCGCCTGGACGAGGCGCTCGGCGCGCGCGCACAGCGCCTGCAGGCGCGTCAGATTCTCGCGCTCGCGCGCCTCCCTCTCGGCCCTCAGCCGCGCGCGCTCCGCCCGCGCCGCCTCCTCCTGCGCGCTCCGGGCCGCCTCGGCCTGCTCCCGCTCCCAGCGCGCGTGGCGTTCCCGGCAGGTGGCGCACGCCTCCTCGAAGCGCCGGGCCAGGACGGCGGCCTCGGCCACGATCGCCGGCTCCGCGACGTCCACCGGCGGGAGCCTCTCCCACTCCCAGAGGGAATCGTCGAGCGCGCGCGGCGCGTCGTCCCCCTCCGCCCGCTCGACCGCCCCGCAAAGGGCGAGGCGCGGGACGAGGTGCGCGTCCCGGAGGGCCCGCTCGGCCTGCGCGCGGCGCTCACGCTCGGCGCGCTCCGCCTGATTGCGCGCCAGGCGGGCGCGCGCCTCCCGCACGGCGGCGGTGAAGCGCTCGTGCAGGTCGTCGTCGACGTTCGGGAGCAAATCGGTCCAGGCGTTCCTGGCGGCGTCCAGGCGCGCCGCGAGCGGCTCGCAGTCGCCGGAGCGGGCCAGCGCCTCGACCTCGCCGCACAGCCGGACCTGGGCGCGCCGGTTGGCGTCCTTGAGCGCCGGCGCCGCGGAGGCGCGCGCGGCCGCCTCGGCGCGTTCGTGCAGGATCGCCCGGGCGCGGTGGGCCGCCGCCGGGCTCCGGGCGTGCCGGGCGGCCTCCTCCAGGATCTCCGAGTAGGCGGTGACCTGATCCAGGGCCGCCAGCGCCGCATCCTTGTGCGGGCTCTTCAGGGCCACGGCGGCGAGCTCGCCCGCGTCGGCCAGGCGCGCGAGCGCCTCGAGGCGGGTGGCGGCGTGCTCGCCGTGGCGCGCCACGCTCCCGAGCGCCTTGGGATCGTCCAGGCGGCCGAGGGCCGCGCGGCTCAGCGCCTCGAGCGCGGCCGATCGGGCGATCGTCACGAGGTGCTTCGGGTCGCCCAGCGCGGCGAGCGCGGCCTGGCCGGCCGGCTCGTCCGTCCCCTTGAGGGCGAGATCGAGCAGCGTCTCCGTCGCCTCGTCGCGCACCACGTCGTCGGGGTCGGTGCGCGCCACCTCGGCCAGGAGGGCCGGGTCGGTCAGCGTCCGCACCGCCGCCCGCCGCGCCTTCGGGTCAGGGTCCTTCCATCCGGGTTGCGCCCGGAGGCGTTCCAGAAGCCCCATGCGGTGTTGCTCCTGTCGAGGGAGGCGAAATTATACTCCGGGACGCCCGACGCGCGAGCCGGGGACGGTGGCGTCGGTGCCGTCGGGGAAGCGGATCCAGGCCTTGAAGCCGCCGTCGTAGTCGCGCCCCCAGACGATCAGCCGCACCTCGCGACCGGCATAGAGGGCGGGCTCCCGCCCCTCCGCCTCGGCCCCCTCCATCACGCGGATGAAGGGGTTGCGCACCCGCTCGTCGCCGAGGGTGGTCGGCCCGGCGTGGCCGGGAGCGACCCGCGTCGGCTCGGGGAGGCGCATCAGCCGCTCGACGAGCGAGCGGCGCAGGTCCGCGAAGGTCGTGTGTCCCGGCGCCGTGGTGCTGCCGACCGAACCGCGGAACAGGGTGTCGCCGGTGAAGCAGATCGTGCCGTTGACGAGATAGGCCGCCTGGCCGGCGGTGTGCCCGGGGATGTGCAGCACCTCGATCCCGAGACCCCCGGTGCGGATCACCTGGCGGTCCTCCAGCGCCTCGTCGACGCCGCCGATCGAGGGGGCGTCGAGCCGGTGGGCGCACAGGCGCGCCCCGGTCTCCCGGCGCAGGCGGGCGTTCTCCTGGACGTGGTCATGATGGTGGTGGGTGTTGAAGAGGTGCGTGACGCGCAGGCGGCGGGCGCGGATCGTCCCGAGCAGCGCCTCGACGGGGCCGCCGCTGTCGATCACGATCGCCGCGCCGCCGTCTCCCTCCGCGACCAGGTAGGTGTTCGACAGCCACTCGGGATGCTCGGAGCGCTCGAGGATCATCGACCGGCCCCTCCGTCCCGATCGTACTCGAGGTCGGCTAGACTGGGGGGCCGATGAGCCGGCGCAGGCCCCTCCTGATCGTCCTTGCCGCGTGGGCGGTCCGCCTGATCTACATCGCGCAGATCCGCAAGGCGCCCTACTTCGACGTCCCTCTGANNNNTCGACGGCGCGAACTATTTCCACATGGCGAGCCTCATCGCCTCCGGCGATCTCCTCGGGGGGCCGCGCGTCTTCTGGCAGCCGCCGCTCTACCCTTACTTCCTGGCGGCGCTCCTGTCGGTCTTCGGCCGGCGCATGGGGATCCTCTACGCGATCCAGGCGGCGATCGGGTCGCTGTCGTGCCTGCTCGTCTACGCCATCGGGCGGCGGCTGTTCTCCGAGCGGGCGGCCCTGTGCGCCGCGGGCGTCATGATCCTCTACGGGCCGCTCATCCACTTCGACGCCCAGCCGCTCATCCCGGTGCTGCACGTGGCGCTGGTGCTCGCGGGCCTCCTGCTGCTGCTGCGGGCGGCCGGGCTCGGCGAGCCGGGGGAGGGGGAGAGGCGCGCGGGCGCAGCACCAGCGCCGCACGCCGGGCGCGACGGGCTCCTGGCCGGGATCGCCTGGGGGCTGGCCGCTCTCGCCACGCCGAACGTCCTCCTGGCCGTCCCGGTCGCCGCGGCCTGGGCGATCGCGCGGATGGGTGCCGCGCGCCGACGGGTCCTCGCCCTCTTCCTGATCGGCGTCGCCGCTCCGGTCGCCCTGGCGACGCTCCGCAACGTCGTGGTGGCGCGCCAGCTCGTCCTGATCTCGAGCAACGGCGGGATCAACTTCTTCATCGGCAACAACCCGGACTACGAGCGGACGATCCGGATCCGTCCGGGCGGCGAGTTCGAGAGGCTGGCCCAGGAGCCGGAGAACCTCGGGATCGTCGGCGAGGTCGGCAGGTCCTGGTACTTCACGAAGCGCGCTCTGCAGTTCCTCGGCGGCTACCCGCGCGAGGCGCTGAGGCTCTATGCCCGCAAGGTCCTCGATCTGATCGCCGGACGGGAGATCCCGCGCAACCAGGACGCGTACGCCTACCGGCGCTACTCGTCGCTCCTGGCGATCCTGCTCTGGCGGTTCGGGGTCTCATTCCCGTTCGGCGTGGTGGCGCCTCTGGCCCTGGCCGGCGCGCTCCTGCCGCGGGAAGGGGGGGCGGTGGGTGGCGCGCCATCGTCCGGCGCCGCGACGTCGGGCGGGGCGGAGGCGGGCTGGCGATCGGGCCGGGTGCTCCTCCTCCTCTACGCGGCGGCCTACGCCATCTCGATCCTGCTCTTCTTCCCGACCGATCGGTACCGCCTGCCGCTGGTGCCGATCGCGGCCCTGTGCGCCGGCCGCCTCCTCGGGGCGCCGCGCTCCGCCTGGCGGCGCCCCGCGGTGATCGCGAGCCTGCTGGCCGGCCTCGTCCTCTTCAACCTGGACGCGCGTACGCCGGGCGAGCGCTATCCCGAGGAGGAGGCGCTGAACCGGGCCTACGCCCTTCGGACCGAAGGGCGGCTGGAGGCGGCGCGCGAGGAGTACCGCGAGGCGATCGCCCTCAACCCGGACCGGATCGATCCGTACAACGCCCTGGCGGCGATGGCGGCGCAGGAAGGGAAGTGGGAGGAGGCGGCGCAGCGCTACCGCGAGCTCCTGGAGATCGCCCCCGACTTCGTGGAAGTCCGCCATGCATTGGGGCAGGCCTACGTCGCCCTGGGCCGCCGGGACGACGCCCGCCGCGAGTGGCAGATCGCGGCCGCCCTGGCGCCGGGCGCGGGGCTGGTGCTGGCCGATCTGTGCCTGTCGCTGCGCGACGAGGGCGCGTTCGCCGCCGCCGAGCCGTACTGCGATCAGGCCGTGCGCGTCCGGCCCGACCTGCCGGAGACGCACTTCGCGCGCGGCGTGCTGGCGCGCGCCCTGCGCAAGACCGACCTGGCCCGCGGCGAGATCGCGGAGGCCTTGCGCCTCTTCCCCTCCGACAGCCCGGGGCGGGCGCGCGCCGAACGTATCTTGAGGAGGATGAAGGAGCGGGAGGAGAAGGGGCGCGCGGACGACGCCAGGGAGTGAGCGGCGCGAAGGCGCGGCCGCCGGGGAGGGTCAGCGCCCCTTGCGCAGCTCGATCAGGACCATCTTGGCGATCGTCTTCAGGGTCTCGAAGACCCCGGTCCCGCGGGAGGCCACCGCCTCGAAGACCGGCTCCCCCTTGAAGACGAGCTGCCGTTTCATCTCCTCGGCCGGGAGGGCGGTCGAGAGATCCCGCTTGTTGATCTGGAGGACGTAGGGGATGGTGCGCAGGTCGTATCCCTGCTCCTTGAGGTTGAGCTCGAGGTTGCGGAGCGACTCGAGGTTCGCCTCCATCCGCGCCGCCTGCGAGTCGGCCACGAAGACCACCCCGTCGACCCCCTTCAGGATCAGCTTGCGCGAGGCGTCGTAGAACACCTGCCCGGGGACGGTGTAGAGGTGGAACCGGGTGCGGAAGCCACGGATCTCCCCGAGATCGAGCGGCAGGAAATCGAAGAACAGCGTGCGGTCGGTCTCGGTCGCGAGCGAGATCAGCTTGCCCTTGGCGTTCGGGTTGGTCTTCTCGTAGACGTACTTGATGTTGGTCGTCTTGCCGCCCAGGCCGGGGCCGTAGTAGACGATCTTGCAGTTGATCTCGCGTGCCGCGTAATTGATGAACGTCATGGCCCTTCGGCTGTCCTCTCAGTCGCTGAACAGCTTGTCGATGTCCTCGTCGGTGATCTCCGCGAACGGAGAGCCTCCGGCGGCGGCCTTGCGCGGGGCGGCCGACTTCTTCAGCATCACGTCCAGGATCGCGGCCAGCTCGACCGATCCCTTCTTGACCCGCAGCCGCACCAGGCCCAGCGACGAGCGTTCGTCGAAGATGACGACGAGGATCACGCGCCCGCCGACCACCGAGATGTGCAGGTTGTCCCGCTCCCCCTCGTGGAACAGGATGGAGAACTCCTTCTCGCCGATCAGCCGCGCCAGCGAGTCGGTCGCCGCCACGTTGCCGGCGGCGAGCGAGGCGAGGGCGGTCGTGTCGATCGCCTCCAGCTCGCCCTCCGCGGCGATCTGCTGGCCGTTCTTGTCGACGAGAAAGACCACCTTGGCGTTGCACTCGGCGCGCAGCCGCGTGATCACCAGGCGGATCTTCTGGTACTCCTCTTCGTGAAGCACCAGATCCGAGGTTGGCATTCAGCGATTTCCCGTGCGGGAACGAGGCAGGGCAGGGTGGGACAACCGCCTTATACCACAGTGGTTTCCGGGCCGCAACGCAACCTCCCGCCGCGCCGTCCGCCCGTCCCGACCGTCAGGATGCCGACGGAACAGACCACGGCGAGTGTCAATATGAGGCACACGCAGGCAAAGATCAACGGGGCGGGAGGGCCGGAAGATCGCGGCGCGTCCGCACAACCCTAGGCGCGGGGGAGATCGATCTGCTCGGGGTGGACGCGGCTCTCGGCCTCGAGGACCGCGGCCGCGCCGCGGGCGAGGAACTCCTCGCGGGGGACGAAGGAGAAGCCGCACGGGGTGGCGGGCGAGACCAGATCGCGGTCGCGCAGGTCGCGCTCGTCGATCGGAAAGAGGCGGCAGACCTTGGGCTTGATCTCGTGGATGGTGCAGCGCACCGGCTGATGCTTCGAGTCGAGCAGCGGGCAGGTGAACATCAAGCGGCAGCAGGCGCCCGTTCGGTTGCAGTGGCCGACCCGCCGCGCGAGGCTCTCGCGCACGTAGCCGGGACGGAAGTGGGCGAGGTAGAAGCGGCGGACCTTGCCCCAGCCGAGAGTCACCCTCTCGCCGAGCGTGAGCGACGCGGCGGTTCGCACGGGACCCTCCCCGGGACGGCGTCGGCACCTCGCGCGGCGCGGGCGCCGGGGCGCCGGACGCGCGAGGCGATCACGAAAAACGCCCGCCCGGCGCGACTTTCAAATGTGTCAGGTCGACGAAATCGTTTGCCTCGCCCCCGGCCGCGCCCTAGCTTCGATCGCATGAAACCCTACGTCACGATCGATGACCGTCACCTGATGGGCATGACCGATCACGTCGAGGAGCTGCGCTACCTGCGTCCCGATCAGCAGCGGATCCTGGCGGTGGACGACGACGAGACGATCCTCGAGCTGCTGGCGCAGACCCTCGCGACGCAGCACTACCAGGTGGACGTCGCCCGGACCAGCGAGGACGCTCTCCCGCAGATCCTGTTCCACGACTACAGCGGCATCCTGATCGACCTGGTGCTCCCCGACTCGAACGGCCTCGCGCTCTTCCGCCAGATCGCGCGGCGCCGGCCCGCGCTCCGCTCCCGCGTCATCTTCGTCACCGGGGCGCTCGACACCGGCGAGGCCGTCAAGTTCGTGAGGCTGGTGAACGCGCCGGTCCTGCGCAAGCCGTTCGACCTCGGCGATCTGATCAACGCGGTGCGCCGGGTCGCCTCGCCTCCGGGCGTGATCGAGCCGCGCCACGGATCGTAGGCGCGCTCCCGGACGCGGCCCCGGGGCCGCGCCCCGCCTCGCGTCAGGGCCTGCTCTCCAGCAGGTAGCGCCGCTTCACCACCTCCAGCTGCTCGTTCGCGAAGTAGTTGGTCAGGATCCGCGCCGCGTAGTCGGCCGCGGCGGCGGGCGTGGCTCCGACCCACTGCTTCGGGACCGCGGGGGCCTTCGGGTCGAACCGGTTCATCGTCCAGAAGGCCCCGTCGGGGAGCCGGACCGTCGCGATGACGTGTCCCGGGGCCTGCTCCACGAGGATCGTGTAGGTCTCCTCCGTCTTCTCGCGGGTCAGGACGGTGTATTCGAAGGCGGTCTCGGCGGCCATGCCCCGATTATACACCCCGCCCGCGGGGCGCCCGTGCGCGCGTCCGGCGCCTCCGGGGCCGGCAGGGTACCGGCCGCGGCGGCGCCGCGTCAGATCGTCAGGCTCTCGCCGGCCCCCGCGGCGCGGGCGCGCTCCAGCACCAGCGACGCCGCCGCGACGTCCTGCACGCCGACCCCGGTCAGATCGCAGACCGTGATGTCGGTCTCGCGCCGGCGCCCCGGCTTGAGGCCGGCGGTGATCTCCCCCAGCTCCGCGGCGATCGCGCTCTCCGGGATGACCCCTCTCTCGACCGCATGGTGGATCTCGCCCAGACGCAGGCACTGGGCCCGGCTGTCGGCCACCACGAGGTCGGCGCGGGCGAGAACGTCCGGATCGAGCTCCTGCTTGTCGGGACCGTCCGAGCCGACGGCGGTCACGTGCGCGCCGGGGGAGAGCCACGCCGCGCGCACCAGGGGCTCGCGGCTGGGGGTGACGGTCAGGACGACCTGCGCCCCCTCGACCGCCTCGCGCACCGATCCGACCGGCACGAAGCGGCACCCCGGGGGCATCCCGGGGCGGCGCCCCAGCTCCTCGGCGCAGGTCCTTGCCCTCTCCGGCCGGCGGCCGTAGATGCGCGCCTCGCGGAACGGCCGGACCAGGGCGAGGGCCTCGATCTGGTAGCGCGCCTGCGCGCCGCAGCCGACGACCCCGACCGTCCGGACGTCGCGCGGCGCCAGGTGCCTCGCGGCGACGCCGCCGGCGGCGCCGGTGCGCAGGTCGGTGATGAAGCCGTTGTCCAGAAGGAGGGCGGCCGGCGCGCCGGTCCCGGCGTCGAAGACCAGCACCATGCCGTCGTTCTGCGGCAGCCCGCGGGAGGCGTTGTCGTAGAACCCCGAGGCGATCTTGACGGCGTAGTGCGTTCCGCCGCGCAGGTGGCCGGCCTTGATATGGATCTCGCCGCGGTGCTCGCGCACCTCGAGGTTGATGACCGCCGGCAGCTCCGCGCCGCCGGTGGCATAGGCGGTGAACGCCTTCTCCACCGCCTCCACGCACGAGGTCATGTCGAGGACGCGGCGGATCTCCGGCTCGCGCAGGATCAGGAGCGTACGGCCCATGGCCCTAGCCTAGCACAGGGAAATGCCCGTCCGGCACGCGCTTTACACCCCGCGACCCCTCTGACATAATGCGCCGCGTTCCCGCACCGGGGCGATCAGGAGGAGCCGTGCGTATCGAGCCTTTCCGCATGGAGCGGATGCAGTCGAGGTACGAGAACTACGTCGAGTACAACCTGTCGGAGAGCGGCGTGCACCCGATGCGCGCGCAGGACCTGCTCGCGGGGCCGGAGGACACGGCCCGGATGCTGGCCGCCGAGCTGGGGTACTGCCAGTCGAACGGCACCGAGGAGCTGCGCGACCGGATCGCCCGCTTCTACGACGGCGCCGCGCGCGAGAACGTCCTGGTGACGAACGGCGGCTCGGAGGCGAACTACGCCACCTTCTGGTCCCTCCTCGAGCCGCGGGACCGCGTCGCCTACATGCTCCCGAACTACCTCCAGACCTGGGGGATCGCGCGAGCCTACGCCGGCCGGACCGATCCCTTCCGGCTGGTGCCGCGCCGGGAGGGGGACGGGACGCGCTGGGCCCTCGACGTCGAGGGGCTGCGGCGGGCCGTGACGAGCGCGACCCGTCTCATCCTGGTGACCAACCCGAACAACCCGACCGGGGCGATCCTGACCGAGGCGGAGATGGACGAGGTGATCCGCGCGGCCCGGCGGGCCGGCGCCTGGATCGTGGCGGACGAGATCTACCGCGGCGCCGAGGTCGACGGGAGCACGACGCCGACCTTCTGGGGGCGCTACGATCGGGTCCTGATCACCTCGGGGCTCTCCAAGGCGTTCGGGCTCCCGGGGCTCCGGATCGGCTGGGTGGTCGGGCCGGCGAAGCAGATCGATCGGATCTGGGCGTACCGCGACTACACGACGATCGCCCCCGGCGTGCTCTCGGACCACCTGGGCCGGATCGCGATGGAGCCGGCGCGGCGCGAGGCGATCCTGGCGCGCACGCGCGGCATCCTCCGCTCCAACCTGCCGGTGATCGAGCGCTTCATGGAGGAGCGCGCCGAGGTCTTCGGCTACGTGCGGCCTCGGGCCGGCGCGATCCTGTTCGCGCGCTACGACCTGCCGATCGCCTCGGTGGCCCTGGCGGACAGGCTGCGTCTCGAGCGCTCCGTCCTGATCGTTCCCGGCGATCAGTTCGGAGTGGCCCGCCACATCCGGATCGGGTTCGGGTCGGACGCCGAGTACCTGAGGAGGGGCCTGGAGCGGATCGACTCCCTCGTGCAGGAGCTGAGGCGTGCCGGCGGACGGGCCCGCGCCTCAGCACCACGCCGGCTCAGGCCGGCCGGCGCCCGGCCTCCTCGTCGAGGAGAGCCAGCGCCGCCCGCCGGGCCCCTTCCAGGTCGGTGACCCGCCCGTCGAGCTGCATCTCGTAGACCGCCCGCGCGATCCGTCCGACGAGGGGCCCCGGCTCGAGCCCCATCTCCAGCAGGTGGCGGCCCATCAGGAGCGGCCGCGGCGGCTTCTCCTCCACGCCGAGGGCGCGAACCTTCGCGATGAACCACTCCTGCGCCTCGGTCGGGAAGTTCCCGGTCCGGCCGAGGCAGTCGGCGCGCGACACGCGGTAGAGCAGCTCCGGCTCGAGGCTGCGGGCCAGGCGACGGAACGCCCCCGCCCCGACCGTGTCGCGGCTCTTGAAGTAGTGGCTCGGAGTCAGATGGTGGGCGACGAGTGCGACCACCTGCTCGCGCAGATCGTACCCGCCGAGGGTGTGCAGCCTGAGGCGATCGAGGAAGGCGCGCGTCGGCGCGACGCCGGCCGCCTCGTGCTCGTACGATCGGATCCGCCCGTCGACCAGCGCGGTCGTCGCCGGCTTCCCGAAGTCGTGGCAGAGGACCGCCAGGAGAACGGCCAGCGCCTTCTCCTTCGGGAGGCCCGCGATCTCCTGCTTCGCCCGGTCGATCGCCATCAGGGTGTGGGTCCAGACGTCCCCCTCGGGGTGCCACTCCGGCTCCTGTGGGCATCCCTGCAGCGCCTTCAGCTCGGGGAAGAGCTGGTCGACGATCCCGAGGCGTCGGGCCCAGTCGAGGCCGAGCGAGGGGCGGGCGGCCCGCAGCAAAAGCTTCTCCATCTCTCCCCAGATCCTCTCCGCCGGCAGGTCCTTCAGGACGATCCCGCGGCACAGCTCGACCGTGGCGTCGTCGATCTTGAACTCGAGGCGCGCCGCGAGCTGCATGCCACGCAGCACCCGCAGGCTGTCCTCGACGAAGGTCCGCGGATCGACGGCGCGGATCCGCCGCGACTTCAGGTCGTCCGACCCGCCCCAGGGGTCGATCGTCTCGCCGGTCAGCGGGTCGTGCAACATGGCGTTGATCCTGAAGTCGCGCCTGCGGGTCGCCTCCTCGAAGGAGAGGCGCGGGTCGCCCTGCACCTGGAAGCCGCGGTGGCCGGGGGCGACCTTGGTGTCCCGGCGCGGCAGGCTGACGTCGATGACGGGGGGCGGGGCGCCCGGGGGCACGCTCCCGGCCGCGCCCCGGTCCGCGAGGTCGGAGGCGGTTCCGGCGGCGGTGGCGGGCGGGACGACCTTGTAGACGGCGAACGACTCGCCGACCAGCTTCACCTCACCGAAGCGCGACAGCGTCCGCACCAGGACCTCCGGCGCGAGTCCGTAGACTTCCAGGTCGAACTCTCGGCCGGGCGGCGGGCCGGCCTCTCCGGCGAGGCGCCGCGCCATCAGGTCGCGCACGAAGCCGCCCACCAGGAAGGCGCGCCCGCCCGCCTCGCGCGCCGCGGTGGCGATCGACGCGACGAGCGGATCGATCCCCGCCGGACGCTCGTCGCGCGCCTCGCCCTTCGTCCTCGTGCGCCTCATGCCGCCCAGTATAAGGGGGACGGCGCCGCAAGGAGGTCGGGCAGGCTCCAGGTCTCCGACACCGATGTGCCTCCGTTCTCCGGAAGATCCTTGACTCCACCCCGCCGATACCTACCTTTTGATGAGGACCTGTCGTGAACCGTCAGCGGATTGACAGGCCGCTCGAGACGGTCGGGCGGGCGTCCGTCGGTGACGGGGCGCCCCGAGGATGGAGGCCGGCATGCGGACGAGGACGATCGGCGCGCGCGCGCTTCTGGCCGTCGCTCTGGGCGGTGCGGCGCTCGCCCTCCTCCAGGCCTGCCTCGATCAGCCGAAGGAGTCTCTGCGGATAGGCATCAACGCCTGGCCTCCGTTCGAGCTCCTGTACCTCGCACAGGAGAAGGGGTTCTTCAAGGAGACCGGAGTCGACATCGACCTCTGCGACTTCTCCTCCTACACCGGGATCCTGCGGGCCTACCACCAGGGGAACATCGACGGCTTCTTCGCCACCCTGAACGAGATCATGATCACGGAGAACTTCCAGGACCTGCCGGCGGTGGTGCTGGTCGCCGACTACTCGTATGGCGCCGATGCCGTGGTGGCGCGCGACGGCATCGCGAGCCCCGCGCGGCTGCGCGGCCGCCGGATCGCCTTCGAGGAATCGGCGCTCGGGTCGTACATGCTGGAGCGGGTCCTGGAGGTCGGCGGCCTCGGCATGGGCGAGGTCAGGGCGATCAACAAGCTCCCCGAGGAAGGGGCCCAGGCGTTCCGGCGGGGCGAGGTCGACGCGGTGATCACCTACGAGCCGGATCTCGGAAAGCTGTTGCGGGACAGGGGGGCGCACATCGTCTTCTCGTCGCGCGAGATCCCGGGCGAGATCGTCGACGTCATGGCGCTCCGCCGCTCCATGCTCGAGAGGCGCGCGGGCGAGGTGCGGCGGATCGTCCGGGCCTGGTTCAAGGCCCAGGACGAGCTCAAGGAGCACCCGGAGGCGTCGGCGGCGCTGATGGCCAAGCGCCAGGGCGTCACCGTCGAGGAGTTCCTGCAGGGGCTGAAGGGGGCGCACATCCCCGATCTGGAGGAGAACCGCCGCCTTCTGGGGACGGTCGATCAGCCCGGACCGCTCCACCAGACGGTCGAGCGCCTGGGAAATTTCCTGGTCAGGCACAACCTGGCGAAGACTCCCGCCTCCGGTCCCGATCTCTTCCATCCCGAGATCGTCGAGCCCGAGTAGGCGCGCATCCTCATGCGCCGCCTCCTCGCCCGGCTCCCCACCTCGACCCTGATGGGTCTCGCCTTCACGATCCCGGCGATGCTCCTGGCCGGAGTGCTCCTCTACTACCACACCCTCGTGGCGAGCACGTACCTCTCGGAGGAGGGGGTGCGCTACGCGGAGATCCTGGCGGACCAGATCCTGAGCGCCTCGCAGCGCTTCCTGCGCCTGGGATCAGTCGCCGCCGTGCAGGAGATGATCGAGGACACCGGCAGCACCCGCTCGGTGATGCACGTCGCCCTGGTCGGCAGCGACGGCAAGATCATCGCCAGCAACCGGCGCGATTGGGTCGGCCAGGACGACTCGGTGATCCCGGAGCCGAGCTACCAGGAGGTCGCGGCCGCCGCCCGGGCCACCTTCCAGACGCAGCATCGCCTGGTGGAGCGGAACAAGCGGCTGATCCTGGTCTCGCCCCTCCTGGTCCAGGGGGCCAACCCGATCCTGTGGAACTCGCGCGGCATCCTGTACCTCAAGATCGATCAGGAGCGGAAGCTGCACGAGATCTACGCGACGATCCTGACGCGCGGCGCCGTGTCGGCGCTCGGCATCCTGGTCATCAGCCTCTTCCTGCTGGTCTGGGTGCGCGCCATCCTGGCCCGGCCGATCCTGTCGGTCGCCTCGTTCCTGCGCGACTTCGCAGCGGGCAACGCCGAGGCTCCGCCGCGGGTCGCCGGCACGAAGGAGGTGGCCCAGCTCATCGAGGACGTCGGCCGGATGGTGCGCGACCTCAAGGAGAAGCAGGCGGCGCTCGCGGCCTCGGAGGAACGCCACCGGCTGCTGCTCGAGGGGGCGTACGACGCCATCCTGACCGCCGACCCCGAGACCGGCCGGGTCCTCGAGGTGAACGACATGTTCTGCCGCCTCTTCGGCTATACCCGCGAGGAGGCCCGCACGCTGACCCTGAAGGATCTGCACGCGCCGGAGGAGCGCGGCCGGCTGATGCGCGACTACGCGGCGTCGGCCGGCGAGGGGCAGCGCGACTTCCACGACATACGGTGCGTCCGCAGGGGGGGCGCCCGCTTCCTGGTCGACGTGCGCGGCGGAGCCATCTCGATCAAGAACCGCACGGTCAGCGAGTGGATCCTCAGGGACACGACCGAGAGGAAGAGGCTGGAGGACCAGCTGCGGCAGGCGCAGAAGATGGAGAGCGTCGCCACCCTCGCGGGCGGCATCGCCCACGATTTCAACAACCTCCTGACCGGGATCATGGGGTACGCGCGGCTCGTCCTGCGCAAGATGGGGCCGGAGGAGCCGAACCGCAAGCAGATCGCGACGATCGAGCGGTCGGCGCGGCGGGCGGCGGAGCTGACCGCGCAGCTCCTGACGTTCAGCCGGCGGGCGGCGAGCCGGCCGGCTCCGGTCGATCTCAACCTCCTCCTCGAGGAGATCGTGAAGCCGCTGCGCGCCGACCTTCCCCCGAACATCGAGCTTCTGGTGCGGAGCGCCCCCGACCTGTGGACGGCGGCGGTCGATCGGGCGCAGCTCGAGCAGGCGATCCTCCATCTGTGCGCCAACGCGCGCGAGGCGATGCCGGACGGCGGCCGCCTGGCCATCGAGACGGCCAACCGGACGATCGGCGAGGCCGACTCGCGCGGCAACGTCGAGTCCCGCCCGGGGCGCTTCGTCACCGTGACGGTGCAGGACACCGGACGGGGGATCGACCCGGGGATCCGGGGGCGGATCTTCGAGCCGTTCTTCAGCACCAAGACCGACCGCAAGGGGGCCGGGCTCGGTCTGGCGATGGTCTACGGGTCGATCAAGGGACATGAGGGCTGGATCGAGGTGTCGAGCGAGCCGGATCGCGGCTCGCGCTTCGTCATCTGCCTGCCGATGTACGATCCCGCCGCGGAGCGCCCGATGGTCGAGTCTCCGGCCGAGCTCCTGGCCCGCCTCGCGGGACCGGCGGCGAAGGGGAGCGCCCCGGCGCAGGCCTCCGCGGGGCTCCGGGCGCCGAACGCCGCAGGAGGGCGGGAGGCGGCCTCGGGGCCGGCGGCACCGGGAGAGGCGGCGGCTCCCGACGCGCGCGCGACCGCGCGCCGGACGATCCTGGCGGTCGACGACGAATCGACGGTGCTGGCGCTCGCCAAGGACATCCTGGAGCTTCACGGCTACAGGGTCCTGACCGCGCGCAACGGCGAGGAGGCGCTGCGGCTCTACCGCGAGCATGCCGGGGACGTCGATCTCGTCCTCCTCGACCTGACGATGCCGGTCATGGGCGGCGTGGAATGCTTCCGCGAGATGCAGCGGATCGACCCCTCGGTGCGGGTCGTGGTCAGCAGCGGCTTCTCCTCGGAGAGCACCGCCACCGAGATCCTTCGCGACGGGGCGCTCGGGTACGTGCAGAAGCCGTACGACATCGACCTCCTCGCGCGCATCGTGCGCGAGGCCCTCGCGAAGAGCCCGAGCGCCGCCGCCACGCCCCACCCCCATTGATCGGCGCGGAAGGCCGCCCCGGCCGGCGGCTCCTTTTGTTGACTCCGGCCCCTCTTGACCGTACAATCCTTGGGTCACGCCACATTCCCGAAGACGACCTCCAGGAGGAGCGTTCATGAAGAGACTCGCGGCACTGTTCGCCATCCTCAGCCTCGTCGCCCTCTCCGGCGCCCTGGCCTGCGACAAGGACGATGCGGCCAAGCAGGCGGCGGCCACGACCGGCACGGCAGTCCGGCAGGTCAGCCTGACCGGGTACCTCACCGATTCCCACTGCGGCGCCGCCGCGGCCCACGCCAAGGGGAAGTCCTGCCACGCCAGCTGCATGAAGAACGGGGCGAAGGTGCAGCTCTACTCCAGCGACAAGCTCTACAACCTCGACAAGGTCGAGGGGGCGGCGTCGCTCATGGGAGCCGAGGTGAAGGTGACGGGCCTGCTCGACGAGGCGACCAACACCATCAAGGTCGAGTCGATCGAGAACGTCGCGAAGAGCTGACGCTTCGCATCGACGAGGCCGGGGAAGCAGCAACTCGAGAAGGGCCGCGGTCATGCGGCCCTTCGTCGTTTTTGCGGGACGTTCTCGGCCCGGGCGCTCCCGCGGGCCGCCGCCGGCCGCCGCGCGGCGGCCGGCTCCTGGGATATATTGGGTGGCGTGGACGCGGCGCCAGTCTCCTCTTTCCACCCGAGGTGGCCGTCGGGGGTCGGGTGGCTGACGGCCCTCCTGGTGGGGGCGGTCGTCGCCATCAACGTGGCCGGCATCGGCGCGATCGCCGTGGCCCGGCGCGGCGCCGTCGAGGAGGCGACCCGCGGCCTGGGGCTCGAGACCGGGGCGCGGGCCAGGGCGATCGAGAGCCGGCTCTCCTCGACGCGCGCCGATCTGGCGTTCCTCACCGGATCCCCGACCTTCTTCGGCCTCGAGAAGGCTCTCGGGTCGCGTGACCCGCGCGAGGTCCGCTGGAGGCGCCTCGAGGCCGAGGGAGCGCTCCTCCTCTTCCTGCGGGGACATCCGGAGGTGACGCACCTGGTGGCCCGCTCGGGTGGCGGCGCGTCTCTCGTCGAGACCGGGCGGCGCGGAGGGGTCCCGGTCCTGTGGGTCTCGGGGCCGGGGCGCTCCGACCCCGCCGCAGGATCCGGCGGCGCCGAGGGCGCGTCGGCGGGCCGGGCGGATGGCGAGACGGGCGGCCGCGGCATCCGCGGGGTGTTCGCCTTCACCTCCGGCATCCGGAGGGTGTCGGGAGCCGTGACGCTGGAGGCGACCCTCGACGCCGGGACGCTCCTGGTGGCCGATCGCCAGACGGTGGACGATCCGGCGCGCTCCTGCGTCCTGCGCGACCGGGACGGGACGACTCTTGCGTTGCCGCCGGATCGTACGGCCGGCGACGGGATCGTGGCGGAGGCGGCGATCGAGACCGAGGGCTGGACCGCTCCGTCCCCCTGGCGCCTGACCTGCGCGCGCCGCCGTGAGCAGGTGACCGGCCTCCTGGACCCGGTCGCCGCGCGCTACCGCACGACGCTGGTGCTGAACCTGGCGGTCATGAGCCTGGCGCTGCTCCTGGGAGCGTTCGCCATGAACGAGGCGCGCCGGCGCCGCTCCCTCGAGGCGACCGCCCGCGAGGAGTCGCGCGTGCGCGAGCTGGAGCGCCAGCTCTTCCACGCCGAGCGTCTGAGCACGGTCGGGCGCCTGGCGGCCGGCATGGCCCACGAGATCAACAACCCGATGGAGGGGATGTCGAACTACCTCGGCCTGGCGCGGGACGATCTCGCCAGGGGCGACGCCGCCTCGGCGCGCCGCCGGCTGGACGGCGTCCAGGAGGGACTGCAGAGGGCGGTCGGCATCGTCCGGCAGGTCCTCTGATGCAGACGGTGGAGTTCGTGAGGGCGCGCCCCGAGTTCGGATCGATCCGGTTCGACGTCGACCTGGCCCGGGGCCCGCTTCCGGTACGCGGCGGCCAGACGCTCCTGGGCCAGGTCTTCCTGAACCTTCTCCTGAACGGCTGCGAGGCGCAGCCCCGGGGCGGGGAGATCCGGGTGGCCAGCCGCCGCGAAGAGGGCGGCGCCCTGGTGGAGATCGCCGACCGGGGCCCCGGCGTGCCGCAGGACGACAGCGCCCGGATCTTCGAGCCGTTCTACTCCACCAAGCACTCGACCGGCCTCGGGCTGTCGATCTGCCACTCCATCGTGGCGCAGCACCGGGGGACCCTGGGGGTGGGCGCCCGGGAGGGCGGCGGGGCGGTCTTCACGATCCGCCTGCCGGCGGAGGAGGGGCGCGGTGCCTGAGAAGGGGACGGCGCGCGGTCGGGTGCTGGTGGTGGAGGACGAGGCGTACGTGCGGGCCTCGCTCGGAGAGCTGCTGCGCGCCCGCGGCTACGACGTCGACCTGGTCTCGACGGTGAACGAGGCGTTCGGATCGCTCGGCCGCTCGCCGGTCGACGTGGTGCTGACCGATCTGAAGATGCCGGGGGCCGACGGCCTCGACCTGGTGCGCAGGATGCAGGGAAGCTATCCCGCGCTGCCGGTCGTCGTCCTCACCGGCCAGGGAACGATCGCCTCGGCGGTCGCCTGCATCAAGGCGGGGGCGAGCGACTACATCCTGAAGCCGGCCGATCCCGACGACCTCGAGGTGGCGCTCGAGCGGGCCCTCGAGACACGGGCGCTCCGGCGTGAAGTCGACTACCTGCGGGGCGGCGAGGACGACGATCCCGACGACACCAGCCGGCCGGTCGGCAACAGCGCCGCCTGGCTCGAGGTCATGAAGAAGGTCCGGGCGGCGGCGCCGAGCGACGCGACCGTGCTGCTGGCGGGGGAGTCGGGCACGGGGAAGGAGCTGGTCGCGCGCATGATCCATCGCCTGAGCCGCCGCGAGCGCGGTCCGTGCGTGCGGGTCAACTGCGCGGCGATCCCGCTCGAGATGTGGGAGAGCGAGTTCTTCGGACACCGGCGGGGATCGTTCACCGGGGCGTCGGCGGACCGCGAGGGGCGCTTCCGCCTGGCCCACCGCGGAACCCTCTTCATGGACGAGGTCGGCACGATGCCGCTGCCGGCGCAGGCGAAGATCCTGCGCGTCCTGCAGGACGGCGAGTTCGACCGCCTGGGGGACGAGCAGCCGACCCGCGTCGACGTGCGGATCGTGGCGGCGACCAACTGCGACCTGCCGGCCGAGGTGGCGGCGGGGCGATTCCGTCAGGACCTCTTCTACAGGTTGAACGTGGTGCGCGTCGATCTTCCGCCGCTGCGCGATCGGCCGGAGGACATCCCGCTCTTGGCCTCGCGCTTCGTCCGTCAGATCGCGGCGCGCCTCGGGCGCCCGGCTCCGGAGATCGGCCCGGAGGTCGTCGCCGACCTGACGGCCTACTCCTGGCCGGGAAACGTGCGCGAGCTGCAGAACGTGATCGAGCGCGCCCTGATCCTGAACCCGGGGCCGACGCTCGCGCCGCTCGACGTCCCCGCCGCCGCGGCGGCGCCGCGACCGGACGGCGGGTCGGCCGCGCAGGGCGGCGCCGCGGGCGACGAGCTGACCCTGAGAGACGCCCTGGGGCGCCGCGAGAGGGAGGCCGTGATCGAGGCGCTGCGGCGCTCCGGCGGCGTCCGCAAGGAGGCGGCGCGGCTGCTCGGGATCGATCAGCGGAATCTCGGCTACTACCTCCGCAAGCACCGCATCGATCCGGATCAGCCGGGCGGGTGACGTGAGGCGATGACGGACGAACGGATCTCGGAGTCCGCGCCGCGCCCGCCCGTGCGCCGGCCGCTGGGGACGTTGCTGCGCGGCGCGCTCCTGTTCGAGGTGGCCAACGCCGCCTACCTCGCCGCCTTCGACTCGGCGACGATCTTCTACCACGTGCAGGTGGTCCTGCACGTGGTGGTCGGGCTGCTCCTGACCCTGCTCCTCCTCCTGCACGGCCTGCCGGCGGCCGTGCGCTCCTGGCGCGACCCGCAGAGAGTCGGCGCGGCCTCCTTCGTGGCCTCGACCGCGGCGGCGGGGTCGGTGGCGATCGCCACGGCGCTGGCGCTGGTCGTGACCGGCACCGCCACCCCCTGGCGCACGCTGCTCCAGGTCCACATCCTGGCCTCCGTCCTGGCGCTCGCCTCCGGTCTCCTCTGGATCCTCAAGCGAGGGGACCGCCCGCTTGCGCGCCGCGCGGCCGCGTTCCTCCTCGTCACGCTCGCCCTGCCGCTCGGCGTGCGCGGCTACCGTGGGTTCCGCCCGGAGCACGCCGCCACCATCGAGAACCCTCTCACGCCTCCCGCGAGCCCCTTCCAGGAGGGGGCCGGGGAGGGAACGCCCTTCTTCCCCTCCTCCGTCAGGACGGTCGGCGACCGGCTGATTCCGCACGATTTCTTCCTCGAGTCGAAGGCGTGCGGCAACACGGGGTGCCACCCGGACATCACGGCGCAGTGGAGCTCCTCGATGCACCACTTCTCCTCCTTCAACAACCAGTGGTACCGCAAGTCGATCGAGTACATGCAGGAGGTGGTCGGAACGCAGCCGTCGAAGTGGTGCGGCGGGTGTCACGACCAGGCGGTGCTCCTCACCGGCCGGATGGACCTCCCGATCAAGGAGCAGATCCACACGCCCCAGGCGCAGGCCGGGATCGGCTGCCTGGTCTGCCACTCGATCGTGCGGGTGAACGACACCATGGGCCAGGGCGGGTACGTGCTGGAGTACCCGCAGATGCACCGGCTCGTCGCCAGCAAGAACCGCCTGCTGCAGACGATGCACGATGCCATGGTGCGCCTCGACCCGGGGCCCCATAAGGCGACGATGCTGAAGCCGTTCCACCGTCAGGCGCGGGCCGAGTTCTGCTCGACCTGCCACAAGGTGCACCTCGACGTGCCGGTGAATCACTACCGCTGGTTCCGCGGCTTCAACGAGTACGACGCCTGGCAGGGAAGCGGCGTGTCCGGACAGGGGGCGCGCGCCTTCTACTATCCGCCGAAGCCGAAGGACTGCGCCGATTGCCACATGCCGCTCGTCGCCTCGCGGGACCAGGGGAACATCGGCGGCTTCGTCCACTCGCACCGCTTCCCGGCGGCGAACACGGCCGTGCCGTTCGCCAACCGCGACGAGCTTCAGCTCAAGGAGACGCGCGACTTCCTGACCGCCGGGATCCTGACCGTCGACATCTTCGCCGCCACCGAGGAGCCGGAGGAGCGCGGGCCGCGCGCGGCGCCGGGACGGCGGCCCGGGTCGCGGAGGGGGACGGGGGAGGCGGGGCGGGGCGGCGCCCCGGCATCCCCGGAGAGCGGAGGGCCGGGCGAGGAGACCGGGGCGCAGCGGCAGGCGGAGCCGCAGCCGGCGAGCCTCTTCCCCGAGCTTCCCGAGGTCGGCGGTGCCGGGTTCGGAGCGGGCGCCGCGGCGACCGGCGCAGCGGCCGCGGGCGCGCCGGCGGCCCGGCCGGGCGCGGTTCCGGTCGCCATCGCCCCGCTCGACCGGGCGGCGCCGTTTCTCCGTCCCGGGCGGCGCTACCGGATCGACGTCGTGGCGCGGACGCGGGGCGTGGGCCACTTCTTCCCCGGCGGCACGGTCGACGCCTTCGACGTCTGGCTGGAGCTCAAGGCGGAGGACGCCGACGGCCGGGTCATCTTCTGGAGCGGCTACGTCGAGGAGGACGGCCACGGCCCGGTCGAGGCGGGGGCGCACAAGTACCGATCCTTGATGATCGACGCGCACGGCAACTCGATTAACAAGAGGAACGCCTGGGCGGCGCGGGCGCTGGTCTACGCCCGCCTAATCCCTCCCGGCGCGGCCGACGTGGCGCGCTTCCGCGTGGACGTGCCCGAGGACGCCCGCGGCCCGATCGCGCTCACCGCCCGGATGAACTACCGCAAATTCTCGTGGTCGAATACGCAGTTCTCGTACGCCGGCGTCCGTTCGCCGGCGGCCCCGCCCGAGGCCTTCTCGCCCGACTTCGACGACGGGCCGTTCCTGTACAAGGCCCCCACCTCCGACGTCTCGGGGGCGATCAAGACGATTCCCGACCTGCCGATCATCGTCGTGGCGGAGGACAAGGTGGTCCTGCCGCTCGTCGCGTCGCGGGAGGGGCGGCGGCGGGACGGGGGAGTCCTCGGGACGGGCCCGTCCGCCCCGGCGCCGCCCGAGCCGCAGCCGTTCGATCGCGAGCGCTTCAATGACTACGGCATCGGGATGCTCCTGCAGGGGGACCTGGTCTCGGCCAGGACGGCCTTCGAGACGGTGACGACGATCGACCCGCAGTACGCCGACGGCTTCGTGAACGTCGGCCGCGTCCTGGTGCAGGAAGGGGACCACGAGGCGGCGCTGCCGGTCCTCGAGCGCGCGCTGCGGATCGAGCCGGAGAAGGCGAGCGCGCACTACTTCCTGGCCCTGGCGCTGAAGGCGCGCGGGCAGTACGATGACGCGCTGTCGCATCTGCGGGCCGCGGCCGAGCGCTTCCCGCGCGACCGTGTGGTGCGCAACCAGATCGGCCGAATCCTGTTCCTGGAGCGGCGACACCGCGAGGCGATCGCCGAGTTCGAGAAGACGCTGCGCGTCGATCCGGAGGATCTCACGGCGCACTACAACCTGATGCTCTGCTACAGGGCGCTCGGGGAGGCCGGAGCCGAGGCGCGGGAGGAGACGCTCTACACCCGCTTCAAGGCGGACGAGTCGTCGCAGGCGATCACCGGGCCCTACCGCCGCCTCAACGCCGAGGACAACCTGGAGCGCCAGCCGATCCACGAGCACGAGAGCCGCTTCACGCCTCCGCCGCGGGCGCGGTCGTCGCGATGAGACGCCGCGCGGCGCGCATCGGGCCGTCGGCGCTCACGGCCGCGTCGGCGCTCGCGCTCCTGGCCCTCGCCGGCTGCGGCGGCGGGCGGCCCTCGACCCCGGTCGCGCCGGCGCCACCGACGGCTCCCGCGACGCCGGTCGTCTTCACCGACATCACCAGCCAGGCCGGGATCGCCTTCGTCCACAACAGCGGCGCCTACGGGAAGAAGTACCTCCCCGAGACGATGGGGTCGGGGGTCGCCTTCCTCGACTACGACGGCGACGGCCGGCAGGATCTGGTCTTCGTGAACTCCGCCGACTGGCCGGATCACCATCGCCGGAGGACGACCCCCGCCCTCTACCGCAATCGCGGCGATGGAACCTTCGAGGACGTGACGAGCAAGGCGGGCCTCGCCGTCGAGATCTACGGCATCGGCGTCGCGGCGGGCGACTACGACAACGACGGCCGCCCCGACCTCTTCATCAACGCCCTCGGCCCCGACCGGCTGTTTCACAACCGGGGGGACGGCACCTTCGAGGACGTGACGAAGAGGGCCGGCGTCTCGGACCCCGCCTTTGGCTCCAGCGCCACGTGGCTCGACTACGATCGCGACGGCTTCCTCGACCTCTTCGTCTGCAACTACGTGCAGTGGAGCCCCGCCACCGATATCTTCTGCACCCTCGACGGGGTACACAAGTCGTACTGCACCCCCGAGTCATACACCGGCGCCACCGACCGGCTCTTCCGCAACCGGCATGACGGCACCTTCGAGGACGTGACGAAGAAGGCCGGAGTCCTCGATCCCACCGGCAAGTCGCTCGGCGTCGTCGCCTTCGACTTCGACGGCGACGGCTGGACCGACCTGGCGGTGGCCAACGATACTCAGCCGAATTTCCTCTACAGGAACCGGCACGACGGCACCTTCGAGGAGATCGGCAAGACCGCCGGCATCGCCTTCAGCGAGGAAGGCAAGGCGCGGGGCGCCATGGGGATCGACGCCGCCGACTACGACGGCAGCGGCCGCGAGAGCCTGGTGATCGGCAATTTCTCGAACGAGATGCTGGCGCTCTATCACAACGAAGGGCGCGGGCTGTTCGTCGACGACGCGGCGGCCGCCGGGATCGGCACGCCGAGCCTGCTGACCCTCGCCTTCGGCTGCTTCTTCTTCGACTACGACCTCGATGGGCGCCTCGACATCTTCGTGGCCAACGGCCACGTCGAGAACGACATCAACCGCGTGCAGCCGTCGGTCACCTATGCGCAGCCGCCGCACCTCTTCCGCGGCCTCCCCGGCGCGAAGTTCGAGGAGGCCACGCGGCGCGCCGGCGAGGCGCTCGGCCGCGCCCTCGTCGCCCGTGGCGCCGCCTACGCCGACATCGACGGCGACGGCGATCTCGACATCGCCGTCAGCACCAACAATGGACCGGCGCTCCTCCTGCGCAACGACGGCGGCGGCGCCAACGGCTGGGTCCGCGTGCTCCTCGTCGGGCGTGCCTCGAACCGCGACGCCGTCGGCGCGGTCGTCAGGCTGAGAGACGGCGCGGTCGACGCGGTCCGCGAGGTGCGCTCGGCCGCCTCCTACGCCTCGCAGAGCGAGCGCGCCCTCACCTTCGGCCTCGGCCCGGCCGCTCCGGGCGCCCGGCGCAGCGTCGACATCCAGGTGACGTGGCCGGACGGCAAGACGCAGATCTTCCCGGACCTTCCCGTCGGCCGCCAGCACGTCCTCCAAGAGGAGTGAGACGATGGATCTGACCCGCAAGGAGTTCCTGGCGCTCTCCTCGAGGGCGGCGGCGGGCGCCGCGGCCCTCGGCCTCCTCGACCTGCTCGGCCCGGAGGGCGCGATGGCGCGCGACATCCTGGAGTCGGCGGAGGTGAAGAAGGTCCACGACCGGATCGCCGCCGGCAAGGCGGAGCATATCCGCAAGGTGCAGGAGGACCTGCGCCAGCCGTCGGTCTCCTCCTGGAACAAGGGGATCCAGGAGATGGCCGAGCGGATGATCGGCCACTTCAAGGCGATCGGCTGCAAGGAGGCGAGCCTGGTCAAGACCGACGGTTCCCCCGGGGTCTGGGCCTGGTACGACGGCGGCGCGCCGAGGACGATCTCGGTCTACATGATGTACGACACGCAGCCGTTCGACGAGACCCGCTGGAGCTCGCCGCCGCTCGAGGCGCGCCTGGCGAGGATGGACCCGTTCGAGCAGGTGGTGATCGCGCGCGGCGCCATCAACGACAAGGGCCCGAACCGGATGTTCCTGAACGCCCTCGAGTCCATCCTCGAGGCGCACGGGAAGCTCCCGGTCAACATCATGTTCACCTGCGACGGCGAGGAGGAGCAGGGGAGCCCGCATTTCCACCAGGTGCTCGAGCCGTACGCCGATCGGGTGCGCACGGCGAACGCCCACCTCTCGGTCGGGCCGGCGCAGGACCGGGACGGGAACGTGACGATGGAGCTGGGAGGCAAGGGGATCCTCTACCTCGAGGTCGAGGCGCACGGCGCCCGGTGGGGGCGCGGGCCCCAGAAGATGCCGATCCACTCCTCGCGCAAGGCGATCCTCGACAGCCCCGTCTGGAGGCTCGTCGAGGCGCTGCGGACGCTCTACGAGCCGGAGCAGAACCGGATCCTCGTCCCCGGCTACTACGACGCCATCCGCCCGCCCGACGACGAGGAGAAGGAGCTGATGCGCGTCCTGACCACCCGGTTCAAGGGACAGCTGCTGCGCTCGGAGAAGGAGAACATGAAGGTCTTCCAGAACGGCTGGAGCGAGGAGGAGGCGGCCTGGCACCTCACCTTCGACACGTCCCTCAACATCGACGGGATCTGGGCCGGCTACACCGGCCCCGGGTCGGCGACGATCCTGCCGGAGAAGGCGACGGTCAAGATCGACTCGCGCCTGGTCCCGAACCAGGAGATCGCCGCGCAGAAACAGCTGATCCTCGACCATCTCAAGAAGAGCGGCTTCGGGGATCTCGAGGTGCGGCAGATGGGCGGCGGGGACGAGTGGTCGCAGACGAGCGTGAAGGAGCCGGTGGTGCAGGCGGTGCTGTCGGTCTACAGGAAGTACGGCATCGAGCCGCAGGTCTGGCCGCGCGGCGCCGGCAGCAGCCCCGAGTACCAGTACACGCGCAACCTCGGGCTGCCGGCCGCCTCGGGTGGTCTGGGGCACGGCGACCGCGCCCACTCCGACGACGAGTACCTGGTGATCGAAGGGAACGACAAGGTCGCCGGCCTGGTGCGCGCCGAGCAGTCGGTCGTCGACGTCCTCTATGCCTACGCCCACTGGCCGGAGGGCCGAAGGCCGGCGCGGGCCTGACCGCCCGATCCGGATTCCGCCTCGGTGGCCGCGCATCACCTCCGTCGCAGGCGGCCCGCCCAGGAGCCCATGGCGCGCAGGAGCCTCCTGCCCGCAGGCGTCAGCAGCCCCTCCCTGGCCGCCCCTTCGAGGTCGCGCAGAGCGTCCGAGAGCATCGCGATCTCGCGCCTCAGCTCGCGGCGGATCCAGGCGGCGCCGCGCGGCCGGAGGAGCGGCGCGAAGAGGCCCGTGTGCGCGCGCGCGGCGCGCAGGACGCGGCGGAACAGCTCGGCGCGGAAGAGGAAGGTGTAGCCACCATGCAGCAGGCCGTGCAGCGGCCGGCGGGTGCCGCGCCAGGGAGAGTCGAAGGCCTGCACCTCCTCCGTCGCCGGACCCCGCGCCAGGAAGCGGTCGATCTCTTCAAGTCCGTGCAGGCGGTGGTGAGCCGACTCGTGGAGCAGGTCGTCGGCCAGGTCGAGGGTCGTCTTGCCGGAGACGTTGATGAACGAGAGACCGGGTCGCGAGGCCAGGGAGTAGCTGACGAGGCCGCGCTCCCGGACCGGCACGACCATGGAGGTCTGCGCCAGGATCTCGCGATACCCCTCGGGCCAGGCCAGCCGCACGATCCGGAGGGCGTCCGCCAGGCGGCGCGCGAGGCCCGGCACCGGGCGGCCGACCGTGAGGCGGCGCGGCAGGGAGACGACGCACGGCGCGAGCAGGATCGAGGTTCCCGGGATCATCTCCCGGCGCGCCAGGCCCTGTGGCTCGGTGCGGCGCGGACCCGCCGGGGCCGGCCGCGCGCCGCGGTCGCCTCCGAGGCATCGGAGGTCGGCGGCGCGCAGGCGGGAGCCGGCCGCCGGCAGGACGATCTCGGGCTCCCCGGGGGAACGTAGGATCAGCGTCCCCGAGAGCAACCGCGCCCGCACCGATCGCGGCGACGCGCTCCGGACGGCGACGATCGACAGCGGGCCGGCGGGCCCGGCGAGCGTTCCGAGATCGATCCTGTCGGCGGGCCGCCCCTGCTCGGCATCCTCGCGGAACTCGAGCCACGCCTCGAACCGCCCGGCGACCGAATGGGCGAGCCGCAGCCCGATCACGAACGACGCCAGGTCGCGAAACGCCTGCCGCAGCCGGCGGCGCGCGAAGCGGGCGGCGCGCTCCGGTAGGCGCGCGTCGACCCGGCGGCGCGGGAGGAGCGTCGCGAGATGCTCCGTGCGGCCGATCCGGTCGAAGAGCCGCTCCAGCGTTCGTGTGCGGTGCCGGCCGCGGGCGCCGCTTCGGGATCCGCCGAGGCCCGCGGCCGCGGCGAGCCGGAGGACGCCGATCCAGGCCTCCGCCTCGCCGAGGAAGCCGCGGAGATCGGGACCGTAGAGGATCCGTCGCCTGGCGTCCGGCGGCAGCGCCGCGAGCGTCCCCTCGAGCGCCGCAAGGATCGGGGACGCCTCCGGCGGCGTCGATCCGAGCCGGGTGCGTGCGCGCCGCAGCCGCGCCGCCGTCCGGCGCGCCACCCGCGCCTCGAGGCGACGTCCCTCGGCGGCGAGACGGGGCGGGTCGCCGATCATGCAGATGCGGGATGACGCGGGACCGCGCGCGGGCTAGAATATCGGCCGTGCGCCCACTCCGCGTCCTCGCGGCCGCCTCCGTCCTGGCGGCTTCCTCCATCCTCGCGCCCGTCACCTTCGCCCAGGGGTACGGCGGAACGGTCGGCGACATCCTGGTGCGCGGCGACAGCCTGCTCGCCCAGAAGCGGCCGAACGAGGCGATCGTCCAGTTCCAGGAGGCGCGCACCCTCTGCCCGACCGCCGCCGAGATGGTCCATTCGCTCCAGGGCGAGGCGCAGGGCCGGATCGGGCTCGGCGAGCTCCTGCCGGCCGCCGGTCTCCTGGAGGAGGCGGTCAGCCGCTTCCCGGACGATCCGCGCGACCCCGACATGCTCTATCAGGCGGGGGCGCTCCGCTTCAAAGGGAAGGAGACCGGCAAGGCGATCGACCTTTTGCGCCGGGCCCTGGACAAGAAGCCGACGCCCGACGACGTGCCGACGATCAAGTACACCCTGGCCCAGTACCTGCGCTCGGAGGGCAGGGTCGGGGAGGTGATCGAGCTCCTGAAGGACTTCGACACCGCCCATCCGGGGTTTCCGCTCCTTCCCAACGTCCTCTACACGCTGGCCATCTCGAACCACGACCTCGGCAACCTCGAGGCGGCCGAGACGATCTACCGCGGCCTCCTGAAGCGCTACGCCGGTCACGAGGTCCCCCAGGCCTACGTCGAGGCCCACTTCGAGCTGGCCGCCGTCCTCGCCGCCCGCGGCAAGAAGCAGGAGGCGGTCGATTATTACAGGAAGTATGTCACGCTCGAACCGACCTCGCCTTACGCGGGCGCGGCGCTGGAGAGGGCCGGCGACGCGCTCCTCTTCCGGTCTCCGAGGATGAGCGCCGAGCTCTACGCCCTGGCGCGCGTCAAGGCGGCCTCCAACCCGAAGCCGGCCCTGCCGGAGATGGGCCTCAGCCGGTGGATCGGATCGAAGTCGGCGCTCGCCGAGGGGCTGTCGCGCGTCTGGGTGCTGCTCCTCGCGGGGCTGATCGTGATCGGAGCGCTGGTCCTTCTCGGGCGCTCGATCCTGCACGGGCGCTCGATCCTGCGGGCGCAGTGATCAGTCGCCGTCGAAGGGGCGCGGCGGCGGGGCGTCGCTCTCGGCCGCCTTCTTGCGGGCCTCCTCGAACTTCTTCTCGAGGATCTCCTGGCGGTGGCGCGACTCGTCCATGGCGCGTGACAGCTTCTCCTCGGCCTCCTTCCGCTGGGCCTTCACGTGGTCGAGGGCCTCGTCGAGGGACTGGTGCTCGCGCTTCGCCCGGCGCTCCTCGCGCAGGATGGCGCCGGTGCCGGGATCGATCACCAGGAGGGTGTCGCAGCACGGGCAGACGACCTTGAGGTTGTTCGGCATCGAGATCTCCGAGACGAGCTATTGTCGGCCCTCCCCCCTCCGGGGGTCAAGCGGGCCACGAACGAGGTGAGAGCCATGGCCAAGGACGAGGCGCCGAAGAGCGCGTACGAGATCGCCCTGGAGAAGCTCAGGCGGCAGGACCGCGAGCGCGGCGAGGAAGCACAGACGTCGCTGTCGGACGAGCAGAAGAGCCGGATCGCCGAGATCCGCCGGCGCTACGAGGCGCAGGTCGCCGAGCGCGAGATCCTGTTCCGCTCGGAGAGGGCCAAGGCGGCGGCCTCGGGCGACCCCGAGGCGCTCGAGAAGGTCGAGAAGGAGTACGCCCGGGAGCGCGAGCGGATCGGGGCGCGGCGCGATCGGGAGATCGCCCAGGCGCGCGCCGCGGCCGGGGGCGCACCCGCCGGTCCCGCGGCGGGGGGCGGCGCCGTCATCGGCGGCCCGGCGGCCGGCGGCCCGGGCAAGCCGCGACGGCGCGTCAGGAAGGGGGGAGCGGCCCTGGGGATCGCGGTGCTCGGTCTGTCGCTCCTCGCCTGACCCGACCGTCTCGCCCCGGAGTCCACAGGCGCCCGGGTCCGGCACGATCTCAGTGCACCGCCTTGAGGATCCCCGCCAGCTCCTCCTCGGGGACCGCCCCCTCGTGCGCGCCCATCCGGGTGATCTCCCGTCCGTCGACCTTGACGATGATCGTCGGGACGGAGGTGACGTTCTTTCCCTGCCACGGACCGGCCTGCGCGCCGAACCCCTTCGGGCAGCCGACCAGGTTGAGCTTGATCCTGGGATTGTTGGCGTCCTTGATCGCCCGCAGGAACTTCGGCATGTAGACCTTGCAGTGCGGGCACCAGGTGGCGAAGAAGGCCTCGATCTCGACCGGCTTGCCGTACTTGCTCAGGATGTCCATCGAGGCGGCGTCGGGCTTGTAGGCCCTGATCCCCTCGCGGTATTCGGGCCGGTCGTCCTCGAGCGCGGCGATCGACGTCGGACCGTCGATCGGCGGTCGCTGCAGGCAGGGAAGGATCCGCACCTGCCTGCCGTCGGCCTGGAACTGGATGGTCGGACCTTCGATGGCGAAGGCATACGCGGTGCCTCCGGGAGGGAGATCGTCCTTCACCGTCAGAGAGCCGTTGGCGACGGTGCTGACCCGGTCCCGGGGGACGGCGAAGATCTTCTTCGCCGTCAGGTCGAGCATCAGCCCGCTCTTGTTCTCGGGGATGTCGATGAACCACTTGCCGTGGACGTCGCCCTTGTAGAAGCAGGCGCCGTGCGGGTAGGAGCCGTCGACCTCCACGCTGTAGTCGTAATCCGGACGGCAGACGATCTCTCCCGCCCGCGCGGGCGTCGCGAAGAGCGGGGCGGCCAGGAGCAGGGCCGCGACCGGGATCACCGCTGCGGATCTCATGGTGCCTCCGATGATATCAGGTCCGAGGCCGCCGGGGGAGCGCCGTCGTACACGGCGACGACCTTCCCCGAGATCACCAGGAAGAATCGCGGCAGCCTGCGGTAGAGCGGCTTCAGGATCGGCCGATCGACGTGCTGGATCTCGAAGGTCGGATTGGCCGACCAGGTGAACGCCGACTTCTCCTCCTCGCTCGAGGGGGTCAAGGCGAGCACCGTCGGGGCCCCCGGCTTCGACGAGAAGGCATCGAGAAGCGCGGCCGTCTCCCCGCTCTTCGGATCGGTCAGGTCGAGCAGGGCGACCAGGCGCGCCCCGTCTCCAGGCACCTTCCCCTCGATCCCGAGATCCCTCAGGGTGCGGCCGGCCGTGAGTCGCGTGATCAGGCCGTCCAGCGGCAGGTCGGGAGAGGCGAGGGCGAGGCCGAGCGACGCCAGGCCGGCCCCGGCGACCGCCAGGAGCGCCGGCCGCCCGCTCCCCGCCTGCCGCCTCCGCGACCCCCAGAGGGCGAGGAGCGCGGCCATCAGGAAGCCGAGGTCGATGACGATCCCCCAGCCGGGGCTGGTCTGCAGGTAGGCGCCGAAGCAGCCGCAGGGGTCGGTCCGCCCCGCTGCGAGGGAAGAGATCTTGAGCCCGAGGAACCCGAGGATCATGGCGCTCGAGAGGATCGCCATCGCCGGGACCGCGAACGCGAGCAGCAGCGCCACCCCGAGCGTCATCTCGACGGCGATGAGAAGCGGAGCGGCGATCGCCGAGAGGCCGGGGCCAACCAGTCCGTACCCTTCGATCTCGTGGGCGAACTCGGCCGGATCGACCGCCTTGGCGACGCCGGCCAGGAGAAAGACCAGGCCCAGGACGAGGCGCGCCAGGTGGCCAATGAGAAGACGGGACCGCCCTTCGTTCGCGAGGCTGGTCTGCTCGATCGGTCGCGCGAGGTCGCTCATCGGGTCGTCAGGGGCCGTAGTCGATGAAGCCGGGGTTCAGGATCCCGTCGGGGTCGTACGTCTTCTTCATCCGGCAGAGGTCGTCCCAGCGCGGGCCGAAGTGCCGCCTCCAGCGCGCCCGATCGAACTCGATGAAGCCGGAGAGATAGCGTTTGCCTCCCGCGGCGATGCTCAGGTCGGAGGCGGCGTTGAGCCGTTGCTTCGCCAGGGCCAGAAGGTCGGGAGGGACGCCCGGCAGGATCCCGAACCCCATCACGAGGGGGGTCCCCGGGTAGATGAAGAGCGGGACCTTCGAGACCGTCCCCCGGCAGGGCCAGAGCAGGACGTGGCCGCCGCCGAGGGCGGTCGGAGACAGGTTCGCCAGGATCTGCGAGATGTAGGGACCGGCCGAGGTCCAGGGGAGGGTCGTCTCCATCCAGGGGTGGGCCATGGCCCAGTTGCCGATCCGCTTCCAGAGGGCGAACAGCGGCTCCAGCCGGAAGGCGAAGTGGATCAGGTCCTGGTCCTCCGTGTGCACGCGGCGGTAGGGGGCGAGGCCGCCCAGGCGCGCCACGTCGTCGGGGGGCGACTGCGGGTCGAACTCGACCGTGGCGTGCAGAGGGAAGAACCAGGCGGCGAACGCCTCCTTCGCGGGGCCGGCCCAGCGGAACCCCTGCGGGCAGGGGACGCAGGTCGACTCGACGTAGTCGAACCGGTCCTGCTCGATCGCGATCGCGGCGTCGCGCATGTAGGCCGGGAGGTCGTCGTAGAGCAAGAAGTAGGTCCGCGTCTTCGGGAGGCAGCGGCGCAGGCGAAGGCGGGCGCGGGCGATGACGGCGAACTGCCCGAGACCGGAGCGGGCCGCGTCGAAGACCTCCCGGTCGATGCTCTCCGAGCAGACGACCAGGTCGCCGGTCCCGGTCACCGCCTCGATCTCGATGACGTTGTCTCCCTGGGTGCCGTGGCGGAACGAGGCGACCCCGAGCCCCGCGACCGCCAGGGTCCCGCCGATCGTCACCCCCAGGTTGTTGGTCAGGACCGGCGGGACGAGCCCCTGGAGGATCGTCCGCCGGACGAGCGCCTCCCAGCGGACTCCCGCCTGGCAGTCGGCCGCGGGTGCCGTGGGGTCGATCGCCAGGATCCTGTCGAGGGAGGTCAGGTCGAGGAGGATCCCGCCGTCGGTGAGCGCCTGGCCGCTCTGGCTGTGCGCCTCGCCGCGCGTCGCGACCGGCACCTTCTGCCGCCGGGCATAGCGGATGATCGCCACGATGTCGGCGGTCGATGCGGGGCGGGCCACCACCGCCGGCAGGCGCCGGATCATTCTTCCGAAGTCGCCGCTCCGGTCTTCGCGGGCGGCCTGGTCCTCCAGGATCTCACCGGACACGAGCATCTTCAGGTCGCGCGCCAGGCTCGCGATCACGCACGGCTCCTCATTCGGTGCGGCGATCATACGGGATCCCCGCGGGTCCTTCAAGCGCGCCCCGGCCGGACCTTTCGCGGTCGGGGTGATAGACTAAAGGCTCCGCGCCTCGGGAGGGGATCGACATGCAGGGCCTGAGTCAAGGTGCGCGGCGGGCCGGCGCGGCGGGCCGGATCGCGCGGCTCGCCTCCGGTCTGTGCCGGAGATCGGGCAGGCTCCTTGGCGTCGGCCTGGCGCTCGCCTTCTCCCTCGCCCCGCGCGGCGGCCGCGCCGAGGAGCGGCCGGCCGACGAGACGCTGCGGGCGATCGCCGAGCGCGGGCGGCTGATCGCGGGGTACGTGCAGGCGGTCTCCAAGGCCCGCGACCTCCTCGCAAAACAGGGGGTGGGGATCGCCCCGCCGGACAGCCTGGTCGCCACGCTCGACCACGACCTCTGGACGATCGCCTTCCTCAGGGATCCTCCCAGGGACGAGGCCCCCGGCATGCCCAGGCGCGGCACGCTCCTTCTGGGCGCCGCCGACTACAGCGAGTCGACCGGCGAGGCGGGGACGCTGCGCTCCATGGTCCCGCCCCAGACCGCCCCGGCCACCCTGGTCTCCTACGGCCGGGCGCTCAAGGTGGCCGAGACCGCCGCGGCCGATCGGGCCACGGGGACCCCGAAGGAGCACGACGCGTCGATCGTGCGCGAGAGGGACGGGAGCTTCACGATCTACCTGATCCCGAAGCCGGAGGATCCGTCGAGGGTGCCGTTCGGCACCGACCTCGTCATCCGGGTGGCGGCGAACGGCCGCCAGCTTCAGACGCTCGATCCGTTGCACACCGAGGGGGCGGAGGTCCCGCTCGCGGGCCGCGCGGCCGGCCGGCCGACGCTCCACATCCATAAGTCCGGCGACCTGCCGACGCCGACCGACGTCGCCCTGGTCCTCCTGCATGCCGGCCTCGCGCCGCATCTTGTCCTGACGCCGCACTTCATCTTCCGGATCGATGCCGAGGGGACGATCACCTACCTCGGACCGAACCAGACCACCCCGGCCCCGCCCGCAGGGGCGCCCGGCGCCACGCCCGCGCCAGCCGCGCCGGGGCCGCCCGCCTCCGGGCCGGCGCCGTCGCGGCGAGGGGGTGTCCGGTGAGCGACGCGCCGGCGCGCCACGTCGTCCTCTACGACGGCGACTGCGCATTCTGCACGCGCTGGCGCGACCGGATGATCCCGCGCGACCGGGACCGGAGGGTGGAGTGGGTGTCGGTGCATGATCCCGCGGTCGCCTCCCGCTACCCCCATCTCGATCGCGACGACGCCCTGCGACAGATGTACGTCTTCGCGCCGGACGGGACCGTCCACAAGGGGGCGGAGGGGTGGATGGAGCTGTTCCGGATCCTGCAGGGGACCTCCTGGCTGGCGGCGATCGGGAGGCTGCCCGGCATCCGCGCCCTGACCCGCAGGGTCTACCGGTATATCGCCGCCAGGCGCTACCGCCTCTCCTGCGCGACGGCGGGCTGCCGCGTTCCGGCCGGCGGCGCGAGCGGACGTCGGCCCCGAGGGGGAGACGGAGGGCGCGAGCGTGGGGGGAACGGTGGCCGCGGGAGCACCACGCTCCTTCTGCTCACGCCGCTGCCGGCCGGATTGCTGGCGGCGGCCGCGGCCCTGGCCGCCGCGTTCACGATCGCCTGCGCCGGTCGTCCCCCCGATCCGCTGGCCGAAAGGCTCGAGGCGATCGCCGATCCGGAGTCGGCCGCGGTCGTCACCCGGGTGCTGGACGCCTACGGGGGGTACGCGAACTGGATGCGGCATCACAACGCCGAGTACACCTACCACCTGGAATTCTACGGCGGCCAGAAGACGCCCCAGAAGGTGACGCGCCAGATCCACCGCCTCGGCCTCGGCCCCCGGGAGCAGGCGTACGTCGAGGACCTCGACCTCGAGGCGCCGCAGATCGTCCGGCTGGACGGCGAGGGGCTCGAGGTGACGCGCGGCGGCGTTCCGGTCGCCGACCCGGCCGACCTTGACTTCCCCCGCGCCTTCAGCCAGATCGCCCGCTGGTCGTTCCTCAACCCGTGGAACCTCCTCGACCCGCAGAGCCTCCTGGAGTACCGCGGCGTGCGGACGCCGCCGGCCGCCGGCCAGGTCCCGGCGGGGCCGTGCGAGGTGGTCCGGCTGCGCTTCGACCGTGGAGGTCGCGAAGGGCCTTCGCTCGACTGGTACGACTTCTACGTCAACCGCCTCAGTCTCCTGCTCGATCGTATCCACTCCTACCGCGCCGAGGACGCGACGTACCGCGTGTCGATCTGGTCCGATCACCGGAAGTTCGACGACGTGCGCGTCGCCACGCGGCGTGACACCTACTCCTCCGACGCCGGCGGCGCCATCGGGCCGCTCGAGGTGGTGGCGGAGTACACCGACGTCCGCTTCGACGCCCCCTTCACCGACGACATCTTCCGCGCCACGACCCCCCTTGCCGCCTCCTCCGGCCGGGAGTAGATTCTGCGGTACACGAGAGAGGAGGTGGTCCAGCAGATGAGTGATGACAGTCGTCGCAAGTCCGGAATGCTGACCCGTGAGGTGCCTGTAACTTAGGCGGCCACCAGGAAGCCTGTCCCGGCTCCGGGACAGGTGCGTAGGCCCTCGGGCCGTCGCTGGTATCCGCCTGAGGAATACCGGCAGGCCACCGGACCCGGAAGTCCCGGACCTGGTCCGTCCGGGGCGGCGCGCTGCGCCGCAGCCGCTTCCGGGTCTTTCTCTAATCGGCGAGACGTCGATGCGGATCTTCCACTTCAGCCCGGCCCTGCCCCGCACGCCGGCCTTCACGGCCGGGGACGGGCTGATCGTCCTCGGCCTCGTCGCCACGCTCTACGCCGGCGCTCGGCTCGCCTTGCACGCCCCCGCGGTCATCCGGGGGCCGGAGATCTCGCTGTCGATCGGGGCCCTGCCCTGGTACGCGTTCCTGTCGTGCGGGCGCATGGCGGTCGCCTACCTGCTGTCGCTCCTCTTCAGCCTGGCGTACGGGTACGCCGCCGCCCGCAACCGCACCGCCGGGCTGGTCCTCATGCCGCTCCTCGACATCCTGCAGAGCGTGCCGATCCTCTCTTTCCTCCCGGTGGTCCTGCTCGGTCTCAGCGCCCTGCTGCCGGAGACGATCGCCGCCGAGATCGCCGCCATCGTCCTGATCGTGACCTCCCAGGCCTGGAACATGACCTTCAGCTTCTACCAGTCGCTGACCACGATCCCGGAGGAGCTGCGCGAGGCCGCGGCGGTCTTCCGCCTCGACCCGTGGCTGAGGTTCAAGGTGGTGGAGCTGCCGTTCGCGGCGCTCGGGCTGATCTGGAACAGCATGATGAGCTGGGCCGGCGGGTGGTTCTTCCTGATGGCGGCCGAGATCTTCAACGTGGGGGCGCGCGACTTCCGCCTCGCCGGTCTCGGCGCGTATCTCCAAGTGGCGGCCAACCGGGGCGATCTCGGCGCCGTGCTGGCGGGTGTGGGCACGCTGGTGCTGGTCATCGTCCTCCTGGATCAGCTCCTGTGGCGTCCGATCCTCGCCTGGGCCGACAGGTTCAAGCTGGAGATGACCGCCGGGGACGAGCCGCCGGAGTCCTGGTTCCACGACGTCCTGTCGCGCGCCTGGCTGGTCGAGCAGTTCGGCGCGCGGCTCTGGTCGCCGATGGCCGAGCGGGTCGACCGCGCGCTGCACCGGCGGCTCTCTTCCCGGCCAGGTGTTTCGAGGCGAGAGGAGGAGGGCCCCTCGAGGCTCGCCGTCGCCTTCGGCCTGGTGTTCGCGATCGCCGCCGCCTACGGCGCCACGCGGGCGGCCGGCCTGCTGACGGCCCTGCCGCGGGAGACCTGGGGGCGGATCGGTCTCGGGGTGCTGGCGACCTTCGGCCGCGTGAGCGCCTCGCTCGCGATCGCCATGCTCTGGACGATCCCGGTCGGGGTGGCGATCGGGACCAACCGCCGCCTGGCGCGGTTCCTGCAGCCCGTGGTCCAGGTCATCGCCTCGGTGCCGGCCACGGCGCTCTTCCCGGTCCTCCTGCTGCTGCTTCTGCGCGCGCGCGGCGGGCTCGATCTCGCGGCCATCGTCCTGATGCTGATGGGGACGCAGTGGTACCTGCTCTTCAACGTCATCGCCGGCGCCATGGCGATCCCGCAGGACCTGCGCTATACGACCGATCTGCTGCGCCTTTCGCCGGCCGACCGCTGGCGGACGCTGATCCTGCCCGCGCTCTTCCCCTACCTGATCACCGGCGCCATCACCGCCAGCGGCGGCGCCTGGAACGCCTCCATCGTCGCCGAGCACGTGGAGTTCGCGGGACGGACGCACGCCACGCGCGGCATCGGCGCGATCATCGCGCGCGCCACGAGCGAAGGGGATTATCCTCTTCTCCTGGGAGCGACGCTGGCGCTCATCGTGACCGTCGTGACTATCAACCGGACCTTCTGGCGCTGGCTGTACCGGCTGGCGCGCGACCGCTATCGCATGGAGTGACGCACGATGCCCGAGATCGTTGCCCCGCAGCCGGCCACCGTGGCGGCGCCCCCCGCGTTGCTCGCCCTCGAGAACGTCGGCAAGGACTACGGCCGCGGGGAACGCCAGTGCGTCGCGGTCCACGGGGTCAACCTGGAGGTCCGACCCGGCGAGTTCGTCTGCCTCCTCGGACCCTCCGGCTGCGGCAAGTCGACCCTCCTGCGGATCATCGCCGGGCTCCAACCGCCCAGCTCGGGCCGGGTGCTCTACCGCGGGGAGCCGCTCACCGGGATCAACCCGCACGCCACCATCGTCTTCCAGACCTTCGCGCTCTACCCGTGGCTCACGGTCCAGGAGAACGTGGAGATCGCGCTCAAGGCCAAAGGCGTCCCGCCGGAGGAGCGCCGGGTGCGCGCCCTCAAGCGGATCGACACGGTGGGGCTCGACGGCTTCGAGTCCGCCTACCCGCGAGAGCTGTCGGGCGGCATGCGCCAGAAAGTCGGGTTCGCCCGGGCGATGGCGGTGGAGCCCGAGCTCCTCTGCCTGGACGAGCCGTTCTCCGCGCTCGACGTCCTGTCGGCCGAGGCGTTGCGCGGCGAGCTGATGGAGCTGTGGCTGAGCAAGTCGATCCCGACCCGGGCGATCCTGATGGTGACGCACAACATCGAGGAGGCGGTCCTGATGGCGGACCGGATCGTCGTGATGTCCAAGGACCCCGGCCGGGTCGTCGCCGAGACGCGCGTCTCCCTGCATCACCCGCGCCGGCGCAAGGACACCGCCTTCCAGGCGATCGTCGACAATGTCTATGCGGCGGTGGCGGGCAAGCCGCGGTCGGCGGTGGAGGGAACGGGAGGCGAGCCGGGGCAGGCGGGGCGCATCCGCCGCCTGCCGGCGGCCAGGCTGAACGCGCTGGCCGGGCTGCTCGAGAAGCTGGCGGTGGAGGGGGGACGGTACGACCTGTACCGCCTCAGCGCCGAGCTGGTGATGGAGCTGGACGACATGCTGCCGATCGTCGAGGCGGGGACGCTGGTGGGGCTCGTCACGGTGCAGGAAGGGGACCTGCTCCTGACGCCGCTCGGCCAGGCCTACGCCGACGCCAGCATCCTCACGCGCAAGGAGCTGCTGGCGGGGCGGATCCTCCGCCTGCCGATCATCAGCTGGATCTACGAGACGCTGCAGCAGGACGACGACCGCCGCGTGGCCGAGGAGTACTTCCTCGACCGGCTGCGCCAGGAGTTCGGCGACCACGCGGAGAAGGAGCTGGACATCGCCATCAACTGGGGCCGCTTCGCCGAGCTCTTCGCCTTCGACGACGACACCGACGAGCTCTACCTGGAGTCGTAGCGCCCTCCCTCCGGCGCCGTCGCCTTCTCCCGGCGGCCGCCCGCGCGGGGCGCCGGGGAAGGCGCCGTCGGGCTTCCGGAGGCGGGGCGTTCTCTGGTAGACTCTGCGGCATCAGCCGCCATACGAGGCCGACGATGCCCTGGCGTACCCCCTGCCGAGGCCCCTCGGCGCGCCGGTGACGCGACGTCCCAGGCTCGGGCGGCGGGGAGGTGGACGCATCATGTCGAGTTTCGACGCCATCGTCAGCCGCTACGCCGAGCGGACCCGGAAGTCCCGTGAGCTGCACGAGGAGGCGAAGCGCCTCCTGCCGCGGGGCGTCTCCTCGAACTTCCGGGTGGTCGATCCCAACCCCATCTTCATCGAGTCGGCCGTCGGGACGACGATCACCGACGCCGACGGGAACAAGTACACCGACTTCTCGATGGCGTTCGGGGCGATGCTGGTCGGCCACGCCCATCCCCGGGTGGTCCAGGCGATCGAGGCGCAGGCGAAGAAGGGGACGCTGCACGCCATGCCCCACCGGCTGGAGGCGTCGGTCGCGAAGGAGCTGCGCCGCCGCTTCGGCCAGGACCAGTGGCGCTACTCGAACTCCGGCACCGAGGCGACGATGCACGCCGTCCGCCTGGCGCGCGGCTACACCGGGCGCTCGAAGGTGATCAAGTTCGAGGGGGCGTACCACGGCGCCCACGACACCGTCCTCGTCAGCAACAAGCCGCCGCTCCGCCAGACCGGTCACCCGAAGAGACCGCGCCCGGTGGTCTGGAGCGAGGGGATCCCGGCCGCGTCGTATGCTCACACCGTCGTCGCCGCCTTCAACGATCTCGAGTCCGTGCGCGCCCGCTTCGAGGAGAACCTGAACGACGTCGCCTGCGTCATCGTCGAGCCGATCATGCTCAACATGGGGGTGACCGAGCCGGATCCCGACTTCCTGCCCGGGCTGCGCGCGCTGTGCGACGACTACCAGGCGCTCCTGATCTTCGACGAGGTGAAGACCGGCGTGAAGATCGCGCCGGGCGGCGCGACCGAGCACTACAAGGTGAAGCCCGACATCACCGTCCTGGCCAAGGCGATCGGCGGCGGGATGCCTCTCGCCGCCTTCGGCGCCTCGGCCGAGATCATGGAGGAGCTCAACTCCCTGCGCGTCATCCACGTCGGCACGTACGCCAGCAACCCGGTCACCCTGGCCGCCGCCGAGGTGACGCTCAAGGAGGTGCTGACGGACGAGACCTACAAGCGGGTCTTCGCCCTCAACCGCAGGCTGGTGGACGGCTACACCGCCCTGATCCGAGAGCACAAGCTGCCGTGCTACGCCAACGGGGTCGGCTCGATGGGGACGATCAACTTCAAGAAGGACGTCATCAAGAATTATCGCGACTGGTACGTCCTCGACAGGAAGGCATCCCATGCCTGGTACCTCGGCATGCTGAACGAGGGGATCATCCCGCAACCCCCCGGCCCCGACGAGCAGTGGACGATCTGCGTCCAGCACACCGAGGCCGACGTCGAGGCGCACCTCAAGGCCTTCGCCAGGGTGGCGCCTCTGCTCCGGTCGCTCTGAAGGCCCCGTCGCGCCGAGCGATGAGCCGCGGGCGGGACCTCCTCGCCCACTTCGCGGGCCAGGCCGACTTCGCGATCGATCTTCTGCGCCGCCTCGTCGCGATCGATTCGCCGACCTCCGACAAGGACGCGGTGGATCGGGCGGGGGACGCGGTCGCGCGCGAGTTCCGGGCGGCGGGCGCGCGCGTCTCCATCCTCAGAATGGAGGACGCGGGGAACGTCCTGCGCGCCTCGTTCGGCGAGGGCGCCGCGGAGCGCGCCTCCTCGAGCGCGGCCGACGCCGCCGGCTCCGCGGGCGTCCGTCCGATTCTCCTGCTCGGCCACCTCGACACGGTCTGGCCGCTCGGCGAGGCGGCGCGACGCCCCTTCCGGATCGAAGAGGGGTTCGCCATGGGTCCCGGCGTCTTCGACATGAAGGTCGGGATCGTCGTCTGCGTCCTGCTCGCCCGCGCCGTCCGCGAGGGCGCCGTCCGTCCCTGTCTGCCGGTCACCTGCCTGTTCAGCGGCGACGAGGAGACCGGCAGCCCCGTCGCGCGCCCCCTGATCGAGACCGAGGCGAAGCGCTCCACCTACGTGCTGGGCCTCGAGCCCCCGCAGCCGGACGGCGGCGCGAAGACGATCCGCAAGGGCGTGGGGCGGATCGTCCTGCGCGTCGAGGGGGTCCCGGCGCACGCGGGGATCGATCCCGAGAAGGGCGTCAACGCGATCGAGGAGCTGGCGGCGCAGATCCTGGCGGTGAAGGCCCTGCAGGACCCGGCGGAGGGGACGACTATCCACGCCGGGCTCGTCCGTGGTGGCGTCGCCAGGAACGTCGTCGCGCCGGCCGCGCGGGGCGAGTGGGACGTCCGCGTCTCGACGCCGGCCGAGTGGGGGCGGCTCGAGTCGGCTCTCTTCCGGCTCGAGCCGAGAAACCCCGGGGCGCGCCTGCGGGTCGAGGCCGCCCTCACCCACCCGCCGATGGTCCGCACGCCCGCCGTCGCGTCGCTCTACGAGCAGGCACGCCGCGCCGCCGCGGAGGCCGGCTTCACCCTGGGCGAGGGGGCGACGGGGGGAGGGAGCGACGGCTCCCATTGCGCCGCCCTCGGCGTTCCGGTGCTCGACGGCCTGGGAGTCGAAGGGGAGGGGGCGCACGCCGCCACCGAGCGGGTGCGCGTGGACCGCATCGCCCCGCGCGCCGCCTTCCTCGCCCGGGTCCTCGAGACGGTCGCCGCCTCCTAAGACGCGACGCCGTACAGGTCGAGCCCCGTTCCGACCGCCAGCAGCACCGGCACGGCGAGGGGCGCGAGCGCCAGGAGCACGGAGAGGATCACCGCGCCCAGCGCCCGCCAGGCCGAGAAGCGATGCGCCTCTGCGACGCACTTGAGGCAGACGATGAACCCCCAGCCGCCGGCGGCCGCCAACAGGAACCCGATCAGCATCACGAACGCGAGCGCGGGCAGGTCCCCCTGCAGGTCGGCCGGGTCGAGGGTGAACGCCCCGCCGCCGAAGACGGCCAGGAGGGGCAGCCAGAGCAGGAACGCCCCGATCGACGTGACGTTCGACCAGGCGAGCGCGGCGCGCAGCGCGACACCGTCCCCCCGCCCCTCGAGCCACCTCCCCGTGACGCGCAGCAGGAAACCGCCGAGATAGAGGACGACGAGTCCGGCGAGCGCGCCGCCCGCGATCTTCACCGCCACGAGGACCGAGAGCGGCAGCTCCTCCGCCATCTCGGGCGAGCGGCTCCTCAAGGCGTCGCACGCCCCGCTCAGGAGCATCAGGAGCACGACGCGCCGGCGCGGATCCCCGTCCAGGATCTGCCGCATCGTGGCGCGTGGACGGACCCAGATCGAGAGCCACGGGTTGCGCGGACCGGCGCGGCCGGCCGGCGGGAGGAAGGGAGGCGAGGGCTCCAGGCCGGACGGCGGCGCGATGACCGGAGGGAGATCGGCGGATCCGTTGAGTCCCTCCATGGGCCGTCTCCTGTCGAGGGCGTTCCGGGGGGCGGGAGACCCGCCGGCGGCAGGCCCCTCCCGCCCGCGGACCGCACGGCCCGCGGGGCGGAAGGAGGTCGAGGTCCGCGAGTGCCGGAGAGCGCCGGGGCCGCCGGGTGTCACCGGGCCGGAGGCGCCTGGAACCTGCCCCGCGCGCTGACCCGGGCGCGCGGACCGGACCGCCGGGTGATCGGGACTACTTCAGGTGCTTGGAGACGAGCTTGGTCATCTCGAACATGCTGACCTGTTTCTTCCCGCCGAAGACCTTCTTCAGCGCCTCGTCGGCGTTGATCATCCGCCGGTTCTTGCTGTCCTGGAGCCGGTGCTTCTTGATGTAGTCCCAGAGCTTCTTGGTGACCTGGGTCCGCGGTATCGCCTTCGAGCCGACCACTTCGGCGAGCATCGCGTCGGGCGACATTGGCTTCATGAACGCGGCGCTAGGTTTGCGACCCTTCTTTGCGGCCATCTGCACCTCCACGACGAGTGTTGGAAGCGGTCCGGTGAAAAAACCCCGGAAACTCTACCACGGGTGGCCCTCCGCCGCACCCTCCGGGGCGGGCGCCGGCCGGGTCAGCCCTCCTTGCCTCGCAGGACCCGCTCCAGGGCCTCGCGCAGCTCCTTCAGGAGCCGTTCGTTGGCCTCTTTCGCATCGTCCATGATGTGGGACACCCGTCGCGGTGATGCGCAGTCTAGCACAGGGGGCGCGGTACATCGCGGGCGTCGTGCGTCCCCGGCCCCGCGGGAGGCGCGCCGATCGTGCCGGTCGCCTACGCGTACCAGCCGATCGGCTTCTCGTCGAGGTTCATGAAGACCTGCTTGACCTCGAGGAACTCGTCGAGGCCGTGGGTGCCGAGCTCCCGGCCGAAGCCGGACTGCTTGTACCCGCCCCATGGCGCCTCGATCATCGCCGGCTGCATGTGGTTCACCCAGATGATGCCGGCGCGGATCGTCCTGATGGCCCGCATCACCTTGAAGTAGTCGCGGCTCCACACGGCGGCGGCGAGACCGAACGGGGTGTCGTTGGCGATGCGGTAGGCGTCCTCCTCCGAGTCGAAGGGGATGACCGACATCACCGGCCCGAAGATCTCCTCGCGGGCGATCCGCGAGGCGTTGTCGACGTCGTAGAAGATCGTCGGCTGGACGAAGAACCCCTTCTCCGCCCCCCTCGGAAGGTCGGCCGGACGGCCGCCGCCGATCGCCAGCTTCGCCTCCCTTCGGCCGACCTCGATGTACGACAGGACCTTGTCGTACTGCTCCTGATTGACGAGCGGGCCCATCTTGGTGGCGGGATCGAGCCCGGGGCCGAGCCTGATCCTCTTCGCCTTCTCGACCATGGCGTCGAGCATCTTCTTGTAGATCGGGCGCTGGACCAGAACCCGGCTGCCGGCCGAGCAGACCTCGCCCTGGTTGACGAAGACCCCGAACAGCGCTCCCTCCACGGCCGCCTCGAAATCGGCGTCGGCGAAGAAGACGTTGGGCGATTTGCCGCCCAACTCGAGCGACACCCGCTTGAGCGTCGACGCCCCCTCGCGCATGATCTCGCGCCCCACGTCGCCGCTGCCGGTGAAGGAGATCTTGTCGACGCCGGGGTGCCGCACGAGCGCCATGCCGATGCTGCTGCCGGGGCCGGTGATCACGTTCACCACGCCGGGCGGCACGCCGCACTCGGCGAAGCCCTTCGCGACCTCCAGCATGGAGACGGGCGTCGGGCGGGCCGGCTTCAGGATGCAGGCGCAGCCGGCGGCGATCGCCGGCGCCACCTTCTGCACCGCCATCATGATCGGATAGTTCCAGGGGACGATGAGGGCCGCGACGCCGACCGGCTCGCGCAGGGTCATGGCGAACGCCTGTCCGGGCACCGGGATCACGTCGCCCTGGTGCTTGGTGACGAGACCACCGTAATACTCGAAGCAGAAGGTGGCGTCGCTGACGTCGCCCTCCGCCTCCGGGAGCGGCTTGCCGTTGTTGAGCGTCTCGATCTCGGCGAGCCGCCTCGCGTTGGCGCGCATCCAGTCGGAGATGCGGAGAAGCAGGCGCCCGCGGTCGCGCGCCGAGGTCTGCGGCCAGCCGTCGACGTCGAACGCCCGGCGCGCCGCGGCGACAGCCCGGTCGACGTCCTTCTCGTCGCTCTGGGGGACCCGCGCGATCACCTCGCGCGTGGCCGGGTTCAGGACCTCGTAGGTCCTGCCCGAGGCCGCGTCCACGAACTTTCCATCGATGAAGTTCCTGCAGACCTCCATGCCGACCCCCTTCGGCGTGATGGGATGGGGCAATCTAGCGGGTTTCGGCGGGGGCTGTCAACGTTCCGCTGAGGTATCCCCAGCTCGAGACGCCGCGGCCTGCGCCCGCCGGGCACGGGTCCGGCGTCGCTGCGCGACACCTCCCCTCGCTTCGCCTCGCGTCCGCCCACCGCACTGCTCTCTTGCGATGCTCCGCGCGCCCGAGTGGTCGGACCACCGGGGACGGTGTAGGATGCGATGATCCGAAGCGACATGCGTGGCGCTGTTGTCTTCGTCGAGAGGAGGAGGCCATGGCCAAGGCTGTGAAGACGGTCCCGGAGGGGTTTCGCACGATCACGCCGTCCCTGGTGGTGCGCGGCGGCGCGCAGGCGATCGAGTTCTACAAGAAGGCGTTCGGCGCCGAGGAGCTGGTGCGCATGCCGGGCCCCGACGGCAAGGGCATCATGCACGCCGAGCTCAAGATCGGCGACTCGATCTTCTTCCTGGGCGACGAGTCCCCGCAGATGGCGAGCAAGTCGCCGCAGACGCTCGGCGGATCGACGGGCGCGCTGCACCTCTACGTCGCGGACGTCGACGCCGCCTTCAAGCGCGCCGTCTCCGCGGGCGCCAGGGTGAGCATGCCGGTCGCCGACATGTTCTGGGGAGACCGCTACGGCAAGGTGACCGATCCGTTCGGGCACGAGTGGGGCCTCGGCACGCACAAAGAGGACGTGAGCCCGGCCGACATGGAGAAGCGCGCGAAGGCCTTCTTCGCCCAGATGCCGAAGCAGGGCTAGAGAGGCGCGCGTCGGTCCTCGAGACCCGTCCGCGACGGCCCGCCGCGGCCGCAGGATGCCGCCCCCGCGGACCCTGGCTTGACCCGCCCCCGGGCGCACCCCATAATCGCCCGGGAGGCGCCGTCATGATCGACTTCGCCCTGTCCGACGAGCAGCAGCAGCTCCGCCGGCTCGCGCACGAGTTCGCCGAGAAGGAGATCGTTCCGAAGGCGGCGCACCACGACCAGACCGGAGAGTTCCCGCGCGAGGTCTGCAAGAAGGCGTGGGAGCTGGGCCTGATGAACACCCACATCCCGGAGGTCTACGGCGGCCCGGGGCTGGGCGTCATCGACGGCTGCCTCGTTGCCGAGGAGGTCGCCTGGGGCTGCACCGGCATCGGCACGGCGATGGAGGCCAACACGCTCGCCGAGGCCCCCGTGATCGTCGGCGGGTCGGACGATCTGAAGAAGCGCTTCCTCCTGCCGATGACGAAGGAGTTCAAGTTCGCCGCCTACTGCGTCACCGAGCCGCAGGCCGGACCGGACGTCCAGGGGATCAAGACGACGGCGCGCAGGGTCGGCGAGGACTACGTGCTGAAGGGATCCAAGATGTGGATCACCAACGGCAGCGTCGCCGACTGGTACTTCGTGGTCGCCTACACCGACCCGGCGCAGCGCTACAAGGGGATGAGCGCCTTCGTCGTGCCGCGCGATACTCCCGGCATCGAGGTCGGCAAGAAGGAGCAGAACCTCGGCCAGCGCGCCTCCGACACGCGCGCCGTCACCTTCAACGACGTCAAGGTGCCGAAGGCCAACCTTCTCGGCAAGGAAGGGCAGGGGTGGTTCCTGGCGATGGCCGCCTTCGACCACAGCCGGCCGGTCGTCTCGGCCGCGGCCGTCGGCCTCGCCCGCTCGGCGATGGACCACGCGATCCGCTACGCCAAGGAGCGCACCGCCTTCGGCGTGCCGATCCACAAGCACGAGGTGATCGCCTTCACGATCGCCGAGATGGCGATGAAGATCGAGGCGGCGCGCCTCCTCGTCTGGCAGTCGGCCTGGAAGATTGATCGCGGAGATCGGAACACCAAGGAGGCCGCCTTCGCCAAGGCGTTCGCCGCCGACACCGCCATGGAGACGGCGCTCAACGCCGTGCAGGTCTTCGGCGGCTACGGCTACTCGCGCGAGTACCCGGTCGAGAAGCTGATGCGCGACGCGAAGATCTTCCAGATCTACGAGGGCACCTCGCAGATCCAGCGCCTCATCATCGCCAAGGAGATCTTCGAGCGCGGGTGACGTCGCCCGTCGCCAGGTGGACGGGGCGGCCGCAGCGAGCCCCGACCGGCGGACTTCGACGAGAAGAGAAGGGGCCCGGAGTTTCGGGCCCCTTCATGTCGAGCGAAGCGTGCCGGATCAGTGGGCGGGTGGCCTCGGGCGCGGCTTCGGCTTGCGGTGCTGCCCCTCGCGGGTGGTGGTCGTCGCGCCGTTCGGGGCGGTGCGGGTCGCCGTCCGCGTCACGGTGTTCCCGTCGCGGGTCGTCGTCGATTCACGAGTCGCTGTCTGACCGTTCGGGCCGGTCGTCGCCCCCTGGTGGTTCACCGTGTTGCCGCTCTTGGTCCAGGTGTCCTGGCTCGTCACGGTCTTGCCGTTGGGCCCGGTCACCGTGGCGTCGCGGGTCACGGTGTTCCCGTTCTTGGTCCAGGTCGCGTCCTTGGTCGCCGTCTTCCCGTTGGGCCCGGTGACGGTGACCTCGTGATTGACCGTGTTCCCGGTCTTCGTGGTCGTGGCGTTCCGCGTCACGGTCTTGCCGTTGGGGCCGGTGATCGTGGCGTCGCGGGTGACGGTGTTCCCGTCCTTCGTCACGGTCACGTCCTTGGTGGCGGTCTTTCCGTTCGGGCCCGTCACGGTCTTCTCGACCGTGACCTGCTTCTTGTCGGGGTCCTGCTGATCGCTCGGCTGGCCTGAGGTTGTGTCATCGGCCCGGGCCGGAGCGAGCAGGGCCGCCAGGACGAACGGCAGCACCGCTGAGACGACTCGAATCCGCTTCATCGGTCTCCCTCCTCTACGAAGTTGCCGATAAATCTAAGTTCGCGCCCCGGCGCGGGCCACCCTCAGATTGACGATGGAGGAGACGACGGCTCGGAAGGCCCCGTTGAGTACGAATCTGAGATCTGCCGCTGCGGGGCTCCGGGCTCTTCTCTGGGATATCCTTGGGCCACCTTCGCGCCGCTCTCGACACCAACTCTCCCCGACGCTGACCACCGGCCCGGAGCGCTCCGCCCGCGATCGGATGGCGACGAGCGTCCTTCCGATCTTTCTTGAGTCCGCGACGAGCCCTCCTGCATCCAAGAGGGCAGTTGCGGAAGAACCCGAATGTTCAGGAGGATGGCGCGATGATCAGCCGGCTCGAAGCGATGTGCCTTCTCACGATCGTGGTCCTGGCCATGCCGGGCGGGTTGGGCGTGGCGGCCCCGGCGCCTGAGGCGCTCACGGCGTCACCGGAGACCCGGGCGGAGCCGGGCGCTCACGCGCCGACGACGGCCGAGATCCTGGAGCGCTTCGACCGCGCCCAGCGGGAGACCGTGACGCTGGTCGCCCGCTTCACCGAGGAGAAGAGCCTGAGGCTCCTGGCGCGGCCGGTCGTCTCGCACGGCCGCTTCTTCTACACGCGCCCGAACCAGGTCCGCTGGGAGTACGAGGCCCCCGAGCGCAGGGTCTTCGTGATCACCGAGAGCAGCTACGTCGCCTATTTCCCGACGGAGAAGCGGGCGGAGAACGTGGAGATCAAGAAGTTCATCGGGAAGCGCCTGTTCCGCTTCCTGGCGGTGGGGCAGTCGACCCAGGACCTCGCCAAGTACTACAACATCGCGCGCCTCGTTGACGGCACCACCCGGGACTCTTATCTCATGGTGCTGACCCCGCGCCGCGAGCGGGTGCGCGAGCACCTCGCGGTGCTGCGCATCTGGGTCGACGCCGGCACCTTCCTGCCGCGCCGCGTCACCTACGAGGAGCCGGACGGCGACTCCACGTCTCTCACCTTCGAGGACCTGCGCCCGAACGTCGACTTGCCGGAGCGCGCGTTCCGGGTCGATCTCCCCTCGGACGTGTTGATCTCATCGACCTTCAACGGTCTCGGTCTGGGCCAGGCCGGCGGGCTCTGAGCGCGCCTTGGAGCCGTCGCTGAGGCGCCGTCGGCGCGATGCTCTCCGGCGTCGATCGCCTACCCCTCCGGCCAGTAGCGCTCGGTGATGATCTTGTCCTGCGTGAAGAAGTTGACGATCGCCTTCCCCTGGGCCTTGATGTCGGCGAACTGCGAAGACTTCATCCCACCGAAGGGAAGGTAGGCGACCGGGGCGGGGATGCCGACGTTCACGCCGACCATCCCGACCTGCGCCTCGAGCTTGAACTTACGCGCGTAGTAGCCGTTCTGGGTGTAGATCGACGCGCCGTTGCCGTACTCGTGGCCGTTGACGATCGCGATCGCCTCGTCGAGCGTCGCGGCCTTGAGGATGACCTGGACCGGCCCGAAGATCTCCGTCTTGTGGATCTGCATGCCCGGCTTCACGTCGGTGAAGACCGTCGTGCCGATGAAGTGCCCTTTCTCGCAGCCGGGCACCTTCACGCCGCGCCCGTCGAGGGCGAGCGTCGCGCCCTCCTTCACGCCGGCGTCGATCATCTTCAAGATGAAGTCCTTTGCCTTGGCCGAGATCACCGGTCCCATCACCATCGGCTCGTTTGCGACCTTTGGATCGAGCGGGTTGGCGACGATCACATTCCTGGACGCCTCGACGAAACGCCGCGTCGTGTCCCTGTAGACGGCTTCGCCGACGCAGACGATGGCCGAGGAGGCCATGCAGCGCTGCCCGGCGCAGCCGTAGCCCGAGGTGATCATGTTGCGGACGACGTCGTCCATCTTGGCGTCGGGCATCACCACGAGGTGATTCTTCGCGCCGCCCATCGCCTGGAAGCGCTTGCCGTGCCTGGCGCAGGTCTCGGCGATGACGCGGGCCGTGGGGGTCGAGCCGACGACGGAGACGCCCTGCACGTCGGGGTGGACCATGAACGCCTCGGCCACCGCGCGGTCGCCGTTGATCAGATTGAAGACCCCCTTCGGGAAGCCGCAGGCCTCGATGTAGGAGGTGAGCAGCTGCATCGTGCAGGGGACCTGCTTGGACGGCTTGACCACGTAGGTGTTGCCTGTGGCCAGCGCGTAGGGAATGAACCAGAACGGCACCATGCCGGGGAAGTTGAACGGCGCGATCATGGCGAAGACGCCCATCGGCAGGCGGATCACCTCGCCGTCGATGCCGGGGGCCGCGCCGATCAGCTTGTCGCCCTGCTGCATGACCGGCATGCCGCAGGCGGTCTCGACGTTCTCGAGGGTACGGTCGATCTCGGCCCGTGAGTCGGTCAGCGACTTGCCGTTCTCCTCCGTGATGCTGCGGGCAAGGACGTCCCGGTTGTCACGGATCATCGCCGCCAGCCGGAACAGCGGGGCGACTCGCTTGTCGACCGGGGTGGCCGCCCAGCCGGGGAAGGCGGCGCGCGCCGCCACGATGGCGGCGTTGGTGTCCTCGGCGCTCGACAACGGGACCTGGGCGATCATCTCGCCGGTGCTGGGATTCTCGACGTCGAGCCAGCGGGCGCCCCGGGGCTCGTACCATTCTCCGCGTACGAAATTGCGCAGCTTGCGAATCGCCATCACGACCTCCCGGCATTGCGCCCGGCCCGGTGCCGCCCGAGGGCCGTCCGCAGCCCTTCAGTTCATGAAACATTCTGCCACAGGAGGGGGCGGAGGGGGAGCGGCGGAGATCGGGAGCCGGGGGGGGCGGCGCCTGCCCCCGCCTAAGGCTTCAGCGTCCCCTTGGCCGTGAAGATGTCGGTCTCGCCGTTGCGGGTGTCGGTCCAGACGGGGAAGACGCTGTCGGAGGTGACGGCCAGCCCCTGATAGTCCCCGAAGAAGAAGGAGGTGCCCGGATCGGACGAGACCGACGAGACCCTGACGTTCGGCAGGAAGGAGAGGGCGTCTGCGGTATTGGTGTAGAAGGTGTCGACGTTGACGTTGTTCGGGTCGAGCCGCTTGTCACGCCAGGCCAGGCTCAGGAGGCCCGATGGGTGCGCGGCGATCCAGGGGTAGAACTGGTCTGTGAGGTTCGTCTCGTCGGTGGCCCTGGCCGGCGGCGTCCAGGTCGCGCCGCCGTCCCTCGAGAGGGAGAGCCTCACGTCGGCGTTCGTGCAGGCCGGCCGGTCCGACAGCGTGCCGTTGACGCAGGTTCCCTGCGGGAAATCGGTCCAGGCGACGTACAGGGTGCCGTCGGAGGCGGCCGCCGCCGTCGGGAAGGAATCGACGTAGAGGCCCGCGCCCACAGTCGTGCCGAACTGCGGGTCGGCGTTCTTCAGAGCGAACGAGCCCGGGCTCGGCAGTCCGGCCGCGACGTCGCCCGGCGGGCTCCAGGTGGCTCCCCCGTCGGTCGACCTCGAGAAGCGGACGGCCAGCGGTCCGAACCCCGTGAACAGCGGATAGCTCGCGTAGAAGACGTACGCCGCGCCCTGCGGATCGACGACCGGCAGCGCCCCGATGCGCTCGACGAACTGTCTCTCGCCCGGCGGCGGCGTTTCGAGGGACACGGGCGCCGACCACGTCAGGCCATGGTCGCGTGAGACCACGACGTTGACACCTTCGCCCGCGACCGTGAGGTTCGTGTACGGCAGGTAGAGCGTGCCGGCGAACGGGCTGTCGGCGCCTACGTCCGCCGCGATGAACTCCTTGTCCGGCGAGGGGGAGAACGTGCCCTTCGGCTTCTGCTTGACCGCGACCACGAACGTGGGGAACGTCCGTCCGCCGTCGCTCGAGCTCGCCACCAGGATATCGTCCGCCGTGACCAGACCTCCGCTGAGGACGAGCTCCAGGTACGCGAAGTAGAAGTTCCCCTGGGCGTCGGCGGTGATCGAGGGATCCGCACACGCGTCTCCGGCGTTCTGGAGCGGGGCATTCCCTCCGGCGGTCCAGGTGCGGCCGCCGTCGGTCGTGAAGACGAAGCTGCACGACCGAAAGGCGACCGAGACCGGTCCCTGGTGGACCGCGACCAGGTTGTTCGGGTCGGCCGGGTTGGCCGCGATCGCCGGCTCGTTCTGGGCGAACGCCCCGCTCAACCTGACGTTCTTCCCAAACATCACCTTCGCCGGAGCGGCGCTCTGGGCTTGCAGGATGGTGTCGGCTCCGGGAAGCAGGGCGCCGAGGACCGCGCCCCCGACCAGAAGCAGAGCGCCCAGGACCGGCGCAAGAGAGTATCTCGCCGCCACACGCCGTCTCGCCATGATGTGCCCCAAAATCGCTGACCCGCCATCTACGGCGAATCGGCCGACCTGTCAAGCAGATTGTGGCATCGACCGGAACGCGGCACCGCCCTAGGTGACGCTGGTGGATCGCTTCCGTGGAGCGGGCCAAACCAGCGAGGACTTACTTGACACGCGGTGAGCCGCGGCGTAGCTTTCTGGCACTCAGGGTGCCAGTTCACAGGGTATGTACCACGGGGCGGATGCGTCGCTTTGCACGTCCAACACTAGCATGTGGCACAGGGGTACCGGGGTCAGAGTCCGTGTCCCCGCTCTAATTTTCGGCTTAGGAGAGCCATGAGGGTATCGAGCGATCGGCTCGGAAAGGATTTCGTGAAGCGGACCAAGCCCGGAGGTGTCCCTCGTTTCCGCGTCGGCTCGCTGTTGGTCTCGCTCGTCCTTGCGAGCTTGGTGCCTGGGGTCACCCTAGCAGCGCCGCTCTTTCCAGTTCCGGCGTTTGAGGCCGGTAGTTACCCTGTCGCCCTCGCGGCGGGGGACTTCAACGGCGACGGTCGGTCAGACTTGGTCGTGGCCAGCGATCGCACAAGCGACGTTTCCGTGCTGCTTGGGAGCGGAGATGGGGCGTTCGGTCCCCAGGCGCGCTTCGCCGTAGGAGAGCTCCCTTCCTCCGTTGTGGTGGGGGACTTCAACGGCGACGGTCGCGCGGACCTGGTAGTGGCCAATAGCCTGTCAAACGACGTTTCGGTTCTGCTGGGGAACGGCGACGGGACGTTCAGTGCCCAGTTGCGATTCCTCGCGGGAACCTTCCCTGTCTTCCTCGCAGTGGGAGACTTCAACGGCGATGCCCGCCCAGATTTGGCGGTTGCCGACCGCTTCTCGGATGCCGTTTCGGTGCTGCTAGGGAAGGGCGACGGGACGTTTGGCTATCCGTTCGGCTTCATAGTCGGGAGCCACCCCAACTCCATCGCGGTCGGGGACTTCAACGGCGACGGCCGCCAGGACTTGGCGGTGGCCAACTTTGGCTCGGGCGACGTCTCCGTCCTGCTGGGGAACGGTGACGGGTCATTTCGGTACCAGGTGCGCTTCGCCGCAGGGTTTATCCCTCTCGCCGCTGCCGTGGGGGACTTCAACGGGGACGGTCACCCGGACTTGGCGGTGGCCAACGGGTACTCAAACGATGTATCCGTGCTACTCGGGAAGGGTGATGGAACGTTCGGCGCCCAAGTGCGCTTCTCCGCGGGGACCCTCCCCACCTCCATCGCAGTGGGAGACTTCAATGGGGACGGCCGTCCAGACCTGGCGATAGCAAACAACGGCTCGTACGACGTCTCCGTGCTGCTGGGAGAGGGCGACGGAATGTTTGTCTCCCAGGTACGATTCTCCGCAGGGAGCCTCCCTGCCTCCGTCGTGGTAGGTGACTACAACCGGGACGGTCGTCCAGACTTGGCGGTGGTCAATTCCGGCTCTGGCACGATCTCCCTGCTGCTGGGGAGCGGCGAGGGGACGTTCGGCGACCACGCGCGACTCGCCGCAGGGTCTGGGCCGTATTCCGTCGCGGCGGGGGACTTCAACGGGGATGGGCGCCCAGATTTGGTGGTGGCCAACACCGGCACGGACGGCCTCTCTCTGCTGCTGGGGAACGGCGACGGGAGATTCGGCGCCCAGACGCGCATTGCCTCAGGAGGCCCCGTCGCGGCTGGAGATTTCAATGGGGACGATCGCCTGGACTTGGCGGTGACCAGCCTGGGTGAGCTCTTCGTGTTGCTGGGCCGCGGCGACGGGACGTTTGACGCCCAGGCGGGGTTCGCCGCTGGAAGCTCCTCCGTCTCCGCCATCGTGGTGGGGGACTTCAACGGGGACGGTCGCCCAGACCTTGCAGTGGCCAACGTCGACTCGAACGACGTTTCGGTGCTGCTTGGGAACGGTAACGGGACGTTTGACGCCCAGGGGCGCTTCGCCGCGGGCACCTTCCCCGACTCCCTTGCGGTGGGGGACTTCAACGGTGATGGTCGCCCAGACTTGGCGGTGGCCAATCTATTGTCGGACGATATCTCCGTCCTGCTGGGGAGGGGCGACGGGACGTTTGACGCCCAGGCGCGGTTCGCCGCGGGGACCTTCCCCGACTCCGTCGCGGTGGAGGATTTCAACGGGGACGGTCGCCCAGACTTGGCGGTGGCCAACAACCGCTCGGGCGACGTATCCGTGCTGCTGGGGAACGGGGACGGGGCGTTCGGTCCCCAGACGCGCTTCGCGGCAGGGTTTGGCCCTCGTTCCGTCGCGGTAGGGGACTTCGATGATGACGGTCGCTCAGACTTGGCGGTCGTCAATGACGGCTCGGACGACGTGTCCGTGCTGCTTGGGAGGGGCGACGGGGCGTTTCGCACTCAGGCGCGCTTTGCATCAGCGTATAGCCCTGTCTCCGTGGTCGTGGCCGACTTCGATGGCGACGGTCGCCCAGATTTGGCGGTGGCCAACCTCGGCACGAACGACGTCTCCGTGCTGCTGAACCAGGGAGCTGTGCCTGACAGGTCGCCGGTCGCGGTGGTGAAGGTGTCTGCCGGAGTCGAATGTGCTTCTCCGTCAGGGGCAGAGGTGGATCTCGACGGATCAGCGTCCTTCGACCTCGACTCGACACCGCAAACCAACGACGACATCGAGATGTTCCAGTGGTTCGAAAGTTTCGGAACACCCTCGCAAACGGTCCTCGGGAGCGGCGCGCGTCTCAGCGCGAGACTCACGCTGGGTCAACATGTCCTGGCGCTCCAGGTGACCGACTCGCATGGAGCGAGCGACGCGGCGCAGGCGATCGTGACGGTAGTCGATACGACGCCCCCCGTGGCCAATTGCCCCGGTGTGGGACCGGTGGAGTGCTCGGCGCCAGGCGGGTCGCCCGTGAGCCTGATGGCGACGGCCACCGACGCCTGCAGCCCGATGGTGGCTATCGCCAACAATCGGACGGGAGGCGGAGCCGACGCTTCGGGCTTCTATCCGCTCGGCGCGACGGCGGTCACGTTCACGGCGACCGACGCTTCGGGGAACACGACGACCTGTGCCTCTTCGGTCCAGGTGCGGGACACGCTCCCGCCGTCCCTGACCCTGACGCCGAGCCCGGTGACGCTGTGGCCCCCGAACCACCGGATGGTTCCGGTGCAGGTTGTGTGGCAGGTGAGCGATCTGTGCGATGCGGGGCCAGGGGTCGTCCTGGTCTCGGCGACGAGCAGCGAGGCGGACGATGCGCCGGGGAGCGGTGATGGGGACACAACGGGAGACATCCAGGACGCCTCCCCAGGCACCCCCGACGCCTCGGTTCTGTTGCGGGCGGAGCGGTCGTCTGATGGTCCGGGCCGCATCTACACTCTGACGTACATGGCGCGGGACGCATCAGGAAACACTGCCTCGGCTCTCGGACTCGTGACGGTGCCTCACGACGTCGGGACTGGGCCTGAGCCGCTGGTGATGAGCGTCGAGCCGGCTGGGGCCCCAGAGACGGTGCACCTCTACTGGAACGCGGTGCCTGGAGCGGACATGTACGACCTGATCGCGGGCGATCTCGATCAGGTGACAGCCCGGGACGGGACGCTGTGGCTGGGTCCGGTGCGCGTCCTGGCGTTGGGGATCACGGCCCCGAGCTACACGGAAGGAGGAGCGAGCCCGATCCCTTCCGCAGGCAAGGTGTTCTTCTACCTGGCGCAGTACCGGGACGGACAGACGGCGAGCGGCTGGGGAACCGAATCGAGCCCGTTGCCCGCCGAGCCGACCTCGTGCGACATGGGTTGTCCAGGCGAGATGATCGAAACCTCAATGGCCCTGGGGGCTCCGCTTCGCAATTGACCCCGTAACCCTGCAACGGAAACGGTCAGACTGCCCCTCTCTCCATGCTTCCTCAGGCCAGGACCTTCGCGATCCTCTCCAGCGCCCAGTCGGCCTCCTCGCGAGTGATGACCAGGGGCGGGGCGAAGCGGATCACTTGGTGGTGCGTCTCCTTCGCGAGGATCCCGAGCCCCATCAATTTCTCGCAGTAGGGGCGCGCCGTGCCGTGCTCCTCCTTGATCTCGACGCCGATCAGGAGCCCCTTGCCGCGGATCTCTCTCACCTTCGGCGAGCGCAGGGCGCGCAGGCGATCCATGAAGTGGGTGCCCATCTCGGCCGAGCGCTCGGAGAGCTTCTCGCCGACGAGGACGTCGAGCGCCGCGATGCCGACGGCGCAGGCGAGCGGGTTGCCGCCGAAGGTCGATCCGTGGTCGCCGGGGCGGAACAGGCCGAGCGCCTCGCGCGACCCGACCACGCCCGACACCGGCAGGATCCCGCCGCCCAGCGCCTTGCCGACGACGAAGAGGTCGGGCTTCACTCCTTCGTGATCGCACGCGAACATCCGCCCGGTCCGCCCGAAGCCGGTCTGGATCTCGTCGGCGACCAGCAGGACGCGGTTCTTCCGGCACAGATCGGCCGCCTTCCTGAGGAAGCCTTCGGGCGGGACGAGGATGCCGGCCTCGCCCTGGATCGGCTCGATGAGGAGCGCGACGGTGCCCGGGTTGATCGCCTTCTCGAGGGCCTTGAGGTCGCCATACGGGATCATCCGGAATCCGGGCGTGAACGGCCCGAAGTCCTCGCGGTACTGATCCTCCGAGGAGAAGCCGACGATCGTGGTCGTGCGGCCGTGGAAATTGTTCTCGCAGACGATGATCTCCGCCCTGTCTTTCGGGACCTTCTTGATCTTGTAGCCCCACTTGCGGGCGGTCTTGATCGCCGTCTCGACCGCCTCGGCGCCGCTGTTCATCAGGAGCGCCATCTCCATGCCGGCGAGACGGCAGAGCTTCTCGCAGAACGGGCCGAACAGCTCGTTGTGGAAGGCGCGCGAGGTCAGCGTGATCCTGTCGGCCTGGTCCTTGAGCGCCTGCACGATGCGCGGGTGGCGGTGTCCCTGGTTGAGGGCCGAGTAGGCCGACAGCATGTCCATGTAGCGGTTGCCGTCGGGATCGTAGACCCAGACCCCTTCGCCGCGGACCAGCACGACCGGCAGGGGATGGTAGTTGTGGGCGGTCCAGGTCTCGGCCTGCTGGATGAGGCGCGAGGTCGCTTCGGTCGTCGCCGTTCCTTTGGATGATGACGTCATCGATCTCCTCGGTGGCTGTGGTTGAGGGGCCCCACGATGATACACCAGAGGCGCGGTCGAGCGGGACCCGGGTCGATGCGCATGTCGGCGCGGAATTCGCGGTGCGATCCCGAGGCTCGGGCAGGCCTAGAGTGGGAGCCGCGTGCCCAGGCCGCGCGCGCGAGCCCGCTCCAGGACGAGCGGCGCGGTCGCCATGTCCTCGAGGGCGAGGCCGAGGTTCATGCAGACGAGGCGCTCGCGATCGTCGCGGCGGCCGTCCTTGAGGCCGGCGACCACTTTGCCGAGGTCGGCGTAGACGTCGGGGATGCTCTTGAAGTAGACGCCGTCGGCGCGCGTGTGCAGGAGCTGCGCGGTGTCGTCGGTGTAGAAACGGTCGGCGCGGCAGAGCGCCTCCGGCTTCCAGTAAGAATCGTAGTCGAGCGGCACGCCGAGCGCCCCCTCGGAGAACCAGGCCGCCTCGATGGTCGGCTCGGGCCGGGCGCGGATCGGTCCGGCCGTCACGACGATGTCGGCCCCCTCCACCGCCGCGCGCGCGTCGCGCGCCGCGACGAGGGTCAGGCCCGGCAAGCGGCCACGCATCTCCTCGATGTACCGCTCCACGCGCTCGGGGTGGATGTCGTAGGCGCGCACCTCGCGCAGCGTCGGGACGACGGCGGCGACCGCCTCGAGGTTCGTCCTCCCCTGCACGCCGCAGCCGAGGATGCCGAACGACGTCGCGCCCCTCCGCCCCAGGCACTTCACGGCGACGGCCGTCGCGGCGCCGGTGCGCATCGCGGTGATCCAGGTGGCGTCCATGACCGCCGTCGGCAGCCCGGTCTCCGGGTCGTTCAGGATCAGGAGGCCGGAGATGTACGGCAGACCGCGCGCGGGGTTCCCGGGGAAGCCGCTCACCCACTTCACGCCGGCGGCGCCGAGGGCCGGGATGCTGGCCGGCATCGCGTGGATGAAGTTGTCGCCGGCCGATCCCGGATGAACGCCGGGCTTCGGCGGCATCTCGACACGCCCGGCCCCCTTCTCGCGGAAGGCGGCCTCGAGCCGCTCGATGATCTCCGGCATCGTCACGCCGACCGCCTCGACGTCGGCGCGCGACAGGTAGAGAAGCTCAGACGGTCCTGGCATTCGAAGGCTCACGGCCTCAACGTCCTTCGGGGGCGCGTCCCTCCGGCCCTCGCTCCGGCCGGGCCGGACGCCGTGGCTCGGCGGGGATCGATGGCGAGAGCGCGGCGCCGGAGATCGCCCCCGCGGCGAGCTCGAGCGTGCGCGTCGGATAGGGGATGACGATCCCCTCGCGGCGGTAGCGGGCGGTGAGGCGCTTGACGAACTCGTGCCGCACCAGGTTGGCGGCGGCGAAGTCCCTGACGTGCAGGCTCACGCTCAACCGGAGACCCGAGTCGCCGAACCCCTGGAAGGCGACCGCCGGCTCCGATCCGGGCACGCTTCCCTCGACGGTGCGGCTCACGTCGCGGGCGACCTCCAGCGTCACCCTTTCGACCTTGTCGAGATCGCTGTCGTAGGCGACGCCCAGGTCGATGCCCAGGGAGAACCCCTTCCGCGGCAGGTCGAAGTTCGTGATGACGCTCCCGGCCAGCTTCGAGTTCGGGACGACGACCACGCTGTCGTTGGGCGTCCGGATCCAGGTGCTGCGCCAGCCGAGCCGCGTCACGAACCCCTGTTCGCCTCCCTCGAGCCGGATGAAGTGCCCCGCCTCGATCGGCTTGTCCGCGATCATGTAGAGCCCGGCGAAGAAGTTCGCGAGGGTGTCCTGGAGCGCGAGGGCCACGGCGAGCGACCCGACGCCGAGCGACGCCAGGATCGGTGTGATCGAGATGCCGATGCTGTCGAGGAAGATCAGGAGGCCGAGGCCGATGGCGAGGCCGCGCACGCTTCCCTGGATCAGGCCGCGCGCCCCCTGCAGCTCGGCCGAGCGCGCGGCGAGGCGATCGACCAGTCCCCGCGTGCCGCGGTCGACGAACAGCACGAGCGCCACGACGATCGCCAAGGCGAGGGTGACGTCGAGGGCGCGGTCCCAGGCGGGCGACGGCGTCAGGATCCGCTCGAGCACCAGGAGGCCGCTCGCCACGATGGCAATCCGCAGGGGCAGCGAGAGCGCCCGGACCAGGACCGCGTCCCAGGTCCAGCGCGTGCGCGCCGCGACGCGCCGCATCGCGCCGAAGACGATCCGCTTCACGATCAGGAAGAAGGCGACCCAGAGGAGAAACGCCGCCGGGCCCTGCACCCAGGCGGACCGCGCAAGATCGCTCAACGAGTCGCTCGGAAAAGGAGGCATCGCGTCACCGCGCGGCAAGGATAGCCGATCCGGCCCGGCCCGTGTTCACCCGCGAACGGATCGGCGCGCGCGTGTCCGTCCATGGACGAGCGGAAATTTCCCGCGCGGCGCGATTTTTCCGCTTGACTGCGCGATGGAGCGCCGTATACTCCCGGCGCAGATCCCGCCCCGGTGATTCACCAGACGCTTCGGCCACATTCGCCCGCCCCCGGAGAAGGCACGTCATGTCCGGAGGCAGGATCGACCCGCGGGTCCACGGCCCCTCGCACCTCACCATCCTCCCCACCTACCGCTGCACCGCCGCCTGCGCGCAGTGCTGCTTCGAGAGCGGCCCCCACGTCGAGGGACGGATCCCGATCGAGCGGATCCTCGGTTACATCGATCAGGCGGCGAACGACTTCCCGACGCTGAAGCTGGTCGTCTTCTCGGGCGGAGAGTGCTTCCTGCTGAGGGACGACCTCGACCGGGCGATCGCCCGCGCCGCGTCGCACAACCTCGCCACCCGCTGCGTCACGAACGGCTACTGGGCGACCTCCCGTCGGGCGGCGCGGGAGCGGATCGCGCCGCTCTACGAGGCCGGCCTCAGCGAGCTGAACTTCAGCACCGGCGATGACCATCAGAAGTTCGTCCCGTTCGAGCGGATCGTCCGCGGCGCCACGACGGCGGCCGAGTTCGGCATCGCGGCGCTGATCGTCGTGGAGGGGTCGAAGGAGGCGCGCTTCACGATGAAGGACGTCCTGAGCCACCCGGAGATCGCCGAGTTCATCGGGTCGAGCCCGGCGCGCGACCGGCTGATGCTCCTCAACAACATCTGGATCCCGTTCCAGGACGACGTGGCGATCACGCAGGCCGACGAGGTCTATCGGAGGCAGGAGCGTCTCGATCGTTTCCAGGGATGCGACAACATCCTGGAGAACATGGTCATCACGCCCCACGAGCAGCTGGCCTCCTGCTGCGGCCTGACCTTCGAGCACATCCCGGAGATGAAGCTCGGCGATCTCCGCGGCCGCGCCATGCGCGAGCTGTACGACGGTCAGCTCGAGGACTTCATCAAGATCTGGCTGCGCGTCGACGGCCCCGAGAAGATCTTCCACTTCGCCCTTCAGAAGGACCCGAACCTGTCCTTCCCCGACGGCGCCACGCACCCGTGCCAGACCTGCGCCGCGCTTTTCCTGAATCCCCGCGTCAGGAAGGCCCTCGAAGAGCACTACCTGGAGAAGGTTCCCGAGGTGATGTTCCGTTACCACATGATGCGAACCCTCGAGCGCCGCTCGGACCCGAGCTTCGCCCCGCAACGCGTCGGGACCGCCGAACGGATCGGCTTCGGTGCCTGAAGGCGACCCGCCGAGAAAGTGGCGGACCGGATCGAGGACGCACCGAGAGACGCAGGGGTCGAGACGAGAGGACGAGGCCGTGGAGGACCGGTCGTTTCCCAGCGCCCCCAAAGTGAGGTGAGGCATGAAGCGCAGGACGTTCATTCAGAGGGGCTCCATCGGGCTGGGGGCGCTGGTCGTCGGGGCCGGCGGCGCCGGCCGGGTCTTCGAAGCGGACAGAGACAGGCGCCGGATCTACGGCATCCCCGACAGCGTGCGGCCGCGCAGCCAGACGGAGCTCGACCTGGCGCGCTACTCGCTGGCGCGCACCGATATCCCTCCGGAGATCTGGGAGGACGTCCTGGCTCTCGGCGTGCTGGCCGAGGACGTCTTCGACCGCCCGGAGGTGGCGCAGGCGTTCACCAGGAACCCGCGCGGCTACCTGAAGCGGGTCGGCCTCGATTACGTCAGCCTCGATCCCGGCGCGATCGAGGTGAGGATCGCACTCGCCCTGGGTGACCCCGAGGTGCACGCGGCGGTCCAGGCGAGAGACCCCGGCGCGTTCCTGCGGGCGATCGAGGCGCGCGGCCTCCTGAAGAGCCCCGAGCCGTCGCAGATCGCCGCGAAGCTCTCGGACCAGGTCGATGAGATGCGGGCGGCGCTCGGGACCGCCGTGAGCCCGGAGTCCTGCTCGGCCGTGATCATCTGCCTGGCGGCGATCTGGGTCTGGGTCATCGTGATCCAGGACGCCGTCGCCGCGGTCGCCGCGGCGGTCGTGGTGAGCGTCTACGCCTACGCGGTGGCCTACACGGGCGGTGTCGGCCACAAGAAGAGAGCCCCCCTGCCTCTCGCGGAGACCCCGCCGTTCCAGCTCGCCAGCGCCCTGGGCGGGGTGGAGTTCGGGGATGACGTCACCCGCGCGTTCATCGACGAGAACGTCGAGCGGATCGCGACGGCGGTCTCCGATCTTCAGATCTACCGCGAGCAGAAACCGCTCTCCGACCATCGGCTGCGCGATCTCGTGCGCGCGCAGATGCTCCGGCAGCTGAGCGGCCACGCCGTGGTGATGGACGGGCCAAAGCCGTGAGCGGCGTGGTCGGAGCACCGCCCGCGGAGGCGCTCCTGGCCTGCTGCGCGGGTCGGTTCGTCCCGTCGTTCCGGAACCGGCCGGTCGGCCAGGAGACCGTGCGGGCATCCCGGATCGCCGGCGGGGGCGCGCGGCTGAGCGCCGAGACCGAGATCGTGATCGGGCGCTTCGCGCTCCGGCAGTCGGTCGTGGCCGACTTCGATCGCGCCCTCCGCCCGAGATCCTGTAGAGTCACCGCCACGAGCGGCTCCCAGGAGCTGTCGCTCGAGGTGAGGCTCGAGGACGATCGCGCCGTCGCCTGTCATCGGTGGGACGGGCGGAGCCGCTCGAGGATCCAGCCGCTGACTCATGAGCCGCTGCTCTTGGTGGACAACTGCTTCTCGCTGCACGCCCTCGCCGCCATCGTCGCGCACCGGCGGGTGGGGGAGGGGCCGGTCTTCCAGTCGATCCCGGCGTTCGAGGAGCTCGCCGTGACGGCGCCCGGGACCGCACCGGTCCTCCTGGGGGGGAGCGAGCTCGCTCCTCCCGCCATCACCCTCCACCTGACGCCCGACCTCCAGGAGCATGCCTGGATCGCCGGTGCCTGGGTCGAGAGGCTGGTGATCCCGCAGACGCAGATCCGTGTCGACTGGCTCCGGAACGGACGGACGGAAGGAGGATCCTCATGAACGAATCGGAACTCTTCGGCGCCCCCTGGGATCAGAGGCTGACCGTGCTGACGGTCGTCATCTCGGCGATCATGCTCGGTGCCACGGTCTTCACCGCCTGGCTGGCGTTCACCCGCGCCTCCTCGACGGCGCTCCGGGCGATCCTGGGGGCGAGCGCGGTCGTCCCCCTCGCGGTCTTCGTGATCGGCGCGGCGTTGGCGCCGCACGGCTACGCCATCCGGGACGGTCTCCTGCGGATCGAGCGCCGGGTCGCGGCGATCGAGATCCCGCTCGCGTCGATTCGCGCGGTCGAGCGTCTGCCCGACGAGAGCCTCGCCGGCTCGGTCCGGACGCTGGGCTCGGGGGGATTCTTCGGGTACTACGGGAGGTTCCGCAACGGGACGCTCGGGGACTACCGGATGTACGCGACGCGCGGCGGCGGCTACGTCCTGGTCCGCGCCGACCGGCCGTACGTCCTGACGCCCGACTCCCCGGACAGATTCATCGAGGCCTTGAACCGCGGGCGCGGGCCGGCCACCGTCGGAGGCGGCGCGCGCTAGCCCGGACTTCTCACCGGGCTAGCCGTCGGCCGCGGCGTCGTGGGGACCCCGGTGGCGGGATGAAGGAGGACGACACGATGAAGGCATGGGTGTGTGTCGCGATGGTGGCGCTTCTGTCCGAGGCTCCGGGCGCCCGCGCGGCCCCCGACACGGAGTCGCCCGACGCCGCTCTACGGGATTCGGCGACGCGCTTCGTCGATCTGCTGACGGCCGGAGATTTCGCGACGGCCGTGAAGAGCTTCGATGACGCCATGAAGCAGGCCCTTCCACCGGATCGTCTCGCCGGGGTCTGGCACGGGATCCTCGCCCAGGCCGGCCGCTACCAGAAGAGGCTCGCCGTGAGAGGTGGAGAGGACGCGGGGCACCGCGTCGCTTTCGTGAAGTGCAGGTTCGAGTCTGCGACGCTCGAGGCCAAGGTCGTCTTCGACACGGCGGGCCGGATCGCCGGCCTCTTCTTCGTGCCGGCCCAGGCGGCGGCCGAGTACTCTCCGCCCGACGACGTGAAGCCCGGAGCCTTCGCCGAGAGGGAGGTGACGGTCGGCCCCGCCCGGTGGTCTCTTCCGGGGACGCTGTCGCGTCCCGCGAGGGCCGGCCCCTTCCCGGGGCTGGTGCTGGTGCACGGATCGGGGCCGCTCGACCGGGACGAGAGCATCGGCCCGAACAAGCCGTTCCGGGATCTCGCGACCGGGCTCGCCTCGCGCGGGGTCGCCGTCCTGCGCTACGACAAGCGCACGCTGGCGCACGCGGCCGAGACGGCGGCCCTCGGGGACCGCCTGACCCTCCAGGAGGAGACGGTCGACGACGCGGTCGCCGCCGTCGCCCTCCTCCGGGCGACTCCGGGGATCGACGGCCGCAGGCTCTTCGTCCTCGGCCACAGCCTCGGCGGGGTCGCCATTCCGAGGGTCGCGGCGCTCGATCCGACGATCGCCGGGTTCATCCTCCTGGCGACTCCCAGCCGGCCGCTCGAGGATCTCCTCCTGGAGCAGGCCGAGTACCTCGCGTCGGTCGACGGTACGGTCTCGGAGGAGGAGCGATCGCACATCGAAGAGCTCCGCCGGCAGGTCGCCGGTCTCAAGGACAAGAAGCCGGGCGGCGCGGCCGCTCCAAAGGAGCCGCTCCTTGGCGCGAGCCGCGCCTACTGGAACGACCTGCGCCGCGGCACCGGTCCCCGGGCGGTGGCGGCGCTGCACCGGCCGCTCCTGGTCCTGCAGGGAGGCAGGGACTACCAGGTGACGACCGAGGACTTCAGGGCCTGGAAGAGCGCCCTGGCCGCCCGGAGCGACGTCGAGCTGAAGCTCTACCCCGATCTGAACCACCTCTTCATCGCCGGCCCGGGGAAGAGCACGCCCGCCGAGTACGACGCGCCTGGACACGTGGCGCGGGCCGTCCTCGAGGACCTGGCCGCCTGGATCGCCGGGATCCGCCCCCCCGCCGAGTAGGTGCGCGCGCTAGCGGTAGAGGCGGAACGTGAGCGACTGCTTCTCGAACGCCAGGATCTCTCGCGCCCACGCGCGCTCGAGGGCGCGCAGGTCGGCGCCCGACTCGAGGGCCTCGCGGATCGCCGGGTCGCCGGTCAGGACGTCGATCGGCGGCCTGTCGGCGACGTACTCGTAGGGCGGTTTCTTCCACTCGAACCGGTCGCGGTGCTCGGCGATGACGTCCTGGAGGAGCGCCAGCGTCGTGAGGTAGGGACGGTAGGCATCGCGGTCGGTCACCTGGATCTGGAAGCCACGGCAGGCCTGGCCGGTCCACTTGTGGAAGGTCGGCTCGAAAGTATGCTCGCGGAGCACGAGGCCGGGCAGCCCGCGCTGCTCGAAGCGCCGGCGCACCCGCCCCGGATCGAGGTAAGGGGCGCCGAAGATCTCGAACGGCCGGGTCGTCCCGCGTCCCTCGGACAGGTTCGTCCCTTCCAGGAGAACCTGGCCGGGATAGACGACGGCCGTGTCGAAGGTCGGCATGTTCGGTGACGGGAGCACCCACGGAAGGCCGGTGTCCGGGAAGAGCATCTTCCTGCGCCATCCGTCCATCGGGACGACGGTCAGCTCGCAGCGCCCCGGGCAGCGCCGGCCGATGCCGTCCCGCCGCCGGTCCGGCCCCCGCGCCTCCCGGTGTGCCGCGGGGCCGGCCTCCCCGGCCATCCGCGCGTTCACCAGCGCCGCCAGCTCGCCGAGCGTCAGGGCGTGGCGCATCGGCACCGGGTAGAGGCCAACGAACGAGGTGTAGCCGGCGCGGATCAGGTTCCCCTCCAGCCGCGCGCCGCCGATCGGGTTGGGGCGGTCGAGCACGACGACTTCGCGTCCCATCGCGGCGCAGGCCTCGAGGGCGAGCGCCGTGGTCCACTCGAAGGTGTAGACCCGCGTGCCGACGTCCTGCAGGTCGACCAGGAGGAGATCGATCTCCTCCAGCATGGCGCGCGTCGGCGAACGGGTCTCGGAGTAGAGACTGAAGACCGGAATGCCGAGATCGGGATCGAGGCCGTGTCCCGACTCGACCATGTTGTCCTGCTTCTCGCCGGCGAAGCCGTGCTGCGGTCCGAACAGGGCGCGCAGGTCCTTCCCGCACAGGTCGCGGACGACGTCGCGCGCCGGGACGAACGACGAGGTGACGGAGGCGGGGTGCATCAGCAGCCCGACCCGTCGGCCGCGCAACCAGCGCGGCCGCTCGCGGGCCAGGACCTCGAGGCCGGTCAGGACGCGGGCCGCCGATCCGGGCCGGCGCGATCGACCGGAGGCCGTGCCTCGTCCCGCCGTCCGCGATCTCCGCGCCTGCTCCGACGCCATGGCCGCCTCCCTCCCGGCGGGGGAGCCTACCACACGGCGGGGCGGCCGCCGCCTTCCCTGGATCGAACGGCGATCGCCGCCGGGAGCTCAGGGGGCGATCAGCCTCGAGGCGACGTCCAGGATCCGGTCACGGAAGGGCACCATGTTCATGGCAGCACCTCCACCGCGTCACCGACGGCGACCCGGCCCTCCTGAAGCACGTCGCAGTCGAGCGCCATCGTGCCGTCGAACTGCTCGTAGATCCGTTGCAGCACCGAGATGTCCTGCGCGAGGGTGTCGGGATCGAAGGTCGTCATGACGCAGCGCTGCCGGAGCTTCCGCACGCCGATGATCGCCTCTCCGGCGCGCAGTCGCCGGCCCGGCCAGGAGCGTTCCGCGAGTCCCTCGACACCGCCGATCACGAGGTTGGGCCGCAGGCGCCGCCAGTCGACGCCCAGCCGATCGAGGGCGCCGTCGGTCGCGACCAGGAGCGGCAGGACGTCGAACCGGTCCGGGTCGGGGTCGCGCGTGAGCCGCGCCCCGTCTCCAGCCGCCCGCCTCACGTCGAGTGCCGCCTCCGGCGACCGCCAGGGGCGGCCGTCGATCCGCGGCTCGCCGTCCGGGCCGAGGGTGCCGCGCAGCCCGAGGAGGCGGTGGCGGGTGCGCGAGGTGATGATCCGTCCGGCCGGATCGCGCACCTGCACGATCCGATCGCCCGGGATCCCGTCCCGGCCGATCTCGGCCGCCTCCAGGCGCTCGCCCGCGAGGGACTTCACGGGGTAGCGCCACATCTGGATCACGCGCATGCCCGTCACGCAACGTGAACTGACAGACCGGTTTGTCTATTCCCGCGCCGGTGGCGCGACATGCGTCCGGGGTTAGAACGCCCCCTCTCTTCGGCCCGGAGGGGAGGCGCGACGAGGGAGAGAGGACCCCTTGAATTCCGGGAACCGACGGCGGGGCTTCCGCGTTGAGTGGGGGTGTCGGTCGCGGTCGCGGCCGTCTCCCGCAATCGGAGAGCGCAGATGAATACTGCTTCGGGTCGAAGGCGGGTTCTCGTCGGATCGGTGATCCTCGCGCTGCTCGTCGCCGCGGGGCTCGCGGCCGGCTTCTACTTCAGGCGGTCCTCGGGGGGCGAGGGACCGGCCGCCACGGCGGGGATCGCGCCGGCCGCCGTCCCGGGCGGCACGGTTGCCCTCGCGAGTCGCAAGACCACGGGGTCCGGGACGGTCGCGGGATCGGCGGCCGCCTCGGGATCGAGCGCCGGCTCGGGATCGGCGGCCGCCTCGGGATCGGCCACCCCTTCGGGAGAGGAGGCGGGGGAGGAGAAGAGGTCGGGGGAGGAGAAGAAGACGGCGGTGCCGGTGAGCGTGGCGCTCATCGCCCGGGGGTCGGTCGCCTCCTACATCAGCTCGACCGCCAACCTGGTGCCCGAGAACGAGGTCAAGATCCTGGCCGAGGCGGAGGGGCGGGTCGCCGAGCTCACCGTCGAGGAGGGGAGCCGCGTCGGGAAGGGGCAGGCGCTCGCGGCCCTGGCGCACGAGGACACCGAGATCGCCCTCAGGAAGGCCGAGTTCCGGGCGACGAACGCGAAGAGCGCCTTCGACCGGGCGGCGAAGCTCCTCCAAGACAACCTCCTGAGCCGGGAGGCCTACGACAAGATCGCGCTCGAGAACGAGGTCGCCCAGCAGGAGCTGGCCGAGGCGCACTGGCGGCTCGAACGGACGATGATCCGGGCGCCGTTCGCGGGGCGCATCACCGACCGGAACATCAAGCTGGGGCAGCACATCCGTCCGGGCGACGTCCTCTTCACCGTCTCCGACTTCGATCCGCTGATCGCGAAGATCTACCTCCCCGAGCGCGACGTCCTCGGGCTGAAGGAGGGGCGCGACGTCCGGATCACCCTCAAGGCGAACGAGCAGACCCGGTTCCACGGACGCATCCGGCAGATCAGCCCGGTGGTCGACACCGGGACCGGGACGGTGAAGATCACCGTCGAGGCGGTCGCGCCGCCCGCCGAGGTGCGGCCCGGCGCCTTCGTCACCATCGACATCGTTCGCGAGGTCCACCCGCAGGCCGTCCTGCTTCCGCGCGAGGCGATCCTCCGCGAGCTCCAGGAGGCCTATGTCTTCGTGGCGCGCGGAGACCTCGCCGAGAGACGGAGCGTCGCCCTCGGCCTCGAGGAGGGGGGGCGCATCGAGGCGCTGTCGGGCGTCGCGGCGGGAGAGCAGGTGATCGTCGCCGGCCAGGGGGGTCTGAAGCAGGGCTCGCCGATCAAGATCGTCCCGACCCACGAGGCGTCCGACCTCGGCGTCCCCGCGGAACACCCCGTCCGCGGCTAGAGCGGGCCGGCGGCGCCGGGAACCCTGCGGCGCGCGCGCGATCCGGTCGACCGGCAGGAGCGCCCCATGAGCCTCATCGAGTTCTCCCTGAAGCGGCGCGTCACGGTCAGCATGTGCGCGGTGGCGCTCGTGGTCTTCGGCGCCGTCGCCTTCACCCGCCTGCCGATCAACCTCCTTCCGAACATCTCCTACCCGAGCCTGACGGTCGAGACCCGCTACAAGGGGGCCGCGCCCGGCGAGGTGGAGACCCTGGTCAGCCGGCCGATCGAGGAGGCGGTCGGCGTCGTGGCCGGCGTGCAGCGCCTCACCTCGGTGTCACGGCCCGGGCTGTCCCAGGTGACGCTCGAGTTCGGCTGGGGGCGCAACATGGACTTCGCCGCCCTCGACGTGCGCGAGAAGCTCGACCTGGTCGTCCTCCCCAAGGAGGCGGAGAAGCCGGTCGTCCTTCGTCTCGATCCGAACAACGACCCGATCGTGAGGCTCTACCTGACGGGGGGCGAGAGCCTCTACCAGCTCCGCTACGTCGCCGACGAGGTCCTCAAGAAGGACCTCGAGTCGACGGAGGGGGTGGCCGCCATCAAGGTGAACGGCGGGTTCGAGGAGGAGATCCAGGTGCGCGTCGACCAGGGGAAGCTGGCGCTGATGGGGGTCGGCATCCAGGACGTCGATCAGAAGCTGCAGCGCGAGAACGTCAACCAGGCGGGCGGCAGCCTGTACGAGCAGGAGGCGCGCTACCTGGTGCGCGCCCGGAACGAGTTCAAGGATCTCGACGACATCATGAGCACCGTCCTGATCTCGAAGGACGGGCGCAACGTCCTGATGTCGGACGTCGCGGAGGTGACCCGCGGCCACAAGCAGCGCGAGGCGATCACCCGCTTCGGCGGCCGGGAGGCGGTCGAGCTCGCGCTTTACAAGGAGGGGGACGCCAACACGGTCGGCGTCAGCCGCGCCCTCGAGAAGCGGCTCGAGCGGGTGCGCAAGGAGCTGCCGGCCGGCATTCGGGTCACGACCGGCGTCGACCAGTCCCGCTTCATCAAGGACTCGATCCACGAGGTGATCACGAACGCCCTCGAGGGAGGGCTGCTGTCGATCCTGATCATCCTGCTCTTCCTCAAGGACGTCGCGAGCACGCTCGTGATCAGCGTCTCGATCCCGATCTCGATCATCGCCACGTTCTTCCTGATGTACCAGACCGGCACCAGCCTCAACGTCATGTCGCTCGGCGGCCTGGCGCTCGGCGTCGGCATGCTGGTGGACGACTCCATCGTGGTGCTGGAGGCGATCTACAAGCGGCGCGAGCGCGGCGAGTCGGGGGCCGTGGCGGCGCAGCGCGGGGCCTCCGAGGTGGGCCGGGCGGTCGTCGCGTCGACCCTGACGACGATCGCGGTCTTCGTGCCGGTCGTCTTCGTCGAGGGGATCGCGGCCCAGCTCTTCCGGGACCAGGCGCTCACGGTGTCGTTCTCCTTGATGGCGTCGCTGGTCGTCTCCCTGACGCTCATCCCGATGGTGACCGCCCTCATGGGCGCGTTGCGCCCGGCGGCGCCGGCCGCGGCCCAGCCGCCTCCGCCGGGCGCCCGCTGGCCCCGGCGCCTCGGCCACGCCGTCTTCGTCGCCGGGATCCCGGCCGCGCTGCGCGGCATGCGGCGCGGAAGGCGCGCCGCCGGATCGTTCCTGGCCCGGCTCTTCCGTCCGATCACGGCGGGGTTCGACGCGGCCCTCGACACGGTGATGACCACCTACCCGATCGTCCTGCGCTGGGCCCTGCGCGCGCCCGGCACCGTCCTGGCGGTGGCGCTCGCCGCCTTCCTCGCGTCGTTGCTCCTGGCGCGCGGCCTCGGGGTCGATCTCATCCCGTCGTTCTCCCAGGGGGAGTTCAGCTACGTCGTGGAGCTTCCCGAGGGGACGCCGCTCGAGTCGACCGATCGCTTCGTGGCCGACGTCCAGTCGGTCCTGAGCGGCGACCCGCGCGTCGACTCGATGTCGAGCATCGTCGGCGGCGCCGGGCTGTCGCTCGCCAAGACAGGGACGGAGGGGGAGAACGCCGCCCGCATCCAGGTGCGGCTGAAGCGCGGCCTGCGCCGCGCCGACGAGGCGGCGGTCGCCGCCCTCTTGCGCGCACGCCTCGAGGCGACACGCCTGGCGCGCTTCAAGTTCGAGCGCCCGTCCTACTTCACCTTCCGGACGCCGATCGAGGTGGAGATCTACGGCGACAACCTTGAAGACCTGAAGACGGCCGCGGCGACGCTGAAGCCGGAGGTCGAGGGCGTCCCCGGCCTGGTCGACGTCAAATCGTCGATGGACATCGGCAACCCCGAGCTCCAGGTGACCTTCCACCGGGACCAGCTCTCGCGCCTCGGTCTCGATCTCTTTCAGGTCGCGGCCACGGTGCGCAACAAAGTCCAGGGGGAGGTCGCCACGCGCTTCCTCCAGGGGGACCGCGAGATCGACATCCTGGTGCGCTCGGTCGAGGTCGGGAGGGCGACCGTGGGCGACGTGAGCGAGCTGATCGTCGGGCAGCGCGACGGCGTCCCGATCTACCTCAAGACGGTCGCCGACGTGCGGCTGGCCGAGGGTCCGAGCGAGATCCGGCGGATCGGCCAGAAGCGGGCGGCGATCCTCTCCGGCGACATCGCCGGACGCGACATGGGAGCGGTGGCGGCCGACGTGCGGCAGGCGATCAGGCGGCGGGTCCTGCCCGCGGGCGTCCTGGCCGACCTGAGCGGGCAGGAGGAGGAGATGGAGCGCTCCTTCCGGTCGCTCAAGATGGCGCTGGCGCTGGCGATCTTCCTCGTCTACCTGGTCATGGCCTGCGAGTTCGAGTCGCTCATCCACCCGTTCGTCGTGATGTTCACCGTCCCGCTCGGCGTCATCGGGGCGGTCCTCGCGCTCGTGATCACCGGGCACACGGTGAACGTCGTCGCCATGATCGGCGCGGTGATGCTGGCCGGGATCGTCGTCAAGAACGCCATCGTCCTGATCGACGCCGTGAACCTGCTCCGCCGGGAAGGGATGCCGCGCGAGGAGGCGCTCGTCGAGGCGGGGCTGAAGCGGATGCGGCCCATCCTGATGACCACGGCCACCACGGTGCTGGGGCTCCTGCCGATGGCGGTCGGCCTGGGGGAGGGGGCCGAGCTGCGCGCCCCGCTCGCGGTCACCGTCATCGGAGGCCTCACGGTCGCGACCGTCCTGACCCTGGTGGTCATCCCGGTCGTCTACACCCTGCTCGACCGGAAGGCCTTCGCGGCCGAGGGAGCCCCGGGGACGGCGGGTGAGGGGGCGCGGCCGGAGTCCGAAGCGGCCGTGGCCCCCTCCGCCCTCGGGGCGCTCGGCCCGCTCCCCGTCGTCGTCCGCGAGGGCGCGCCCCTCGCGTCCCCGGCGGCTCCGGAGGTCTACGAGTGAGCCTGTCGACGCTCTCCGTCCGGCGGCCGGTCACGACCCTGATGATCCTCCTGAGCGTCATGATCGTCGGCGGGATCGCCATGGCGCGGCTGCCGCTCGCCTTCCTGCCGAACGTCGACCTCCCGACCATCCAGGTCGCGATCCCGTACCCGAACTCCAACCCCACCCAGGTCGAGAAGCAGGTCACCAAGCCGGTCGAGGAGGTGCTCGCCACCCTGCCCGGCGTGAAGCGCCTCGGCTCGAGCTCCACCGCCGACGGCGCCGAGTTCCAGATCGAGTTCAAGTGGGGGCAGAACCTCGACATCGTCCGGATGCAGGTCAGCGAGAAGATGGACCAGGTGAAGCCGACCCTGCCGCCGGGGATCGGCGAGGTGCAGATCTTCTCCTTCAACACCAGCGACATCCCGGTGGTCGAGGCGCGCATCGCGACCGAGGGGGTCGACCTCTCGAGGAACTACGACCTCCTCGAGTCACGGGTGGTGAACCGCCTCCGCCGGATTCCCGGCGTGGCCCGTGTCGACCTGAACGGCGTGGCGCCGCGCGAGATCTTCATCGACCTGATCCTCGACCGCGTGAAGGAGCACTCCGTCGACATCGGCGAGCTGCTTCAGAGACTGCAGGGAGCGTCGACGAATCTGGTGCTCGGGCAGGTGAGCCACGACGGCCTGCGCTACACGGCGCGCGCCCTGGGCGCGTTCGAGTCTCTCGACGCGATCCAGGATCTCGCGGTCAACGACCACGGGCTGAGGCTCCGGGACATCGCCGAGATCCGGTACGAGGAGCCGCCGATCGCCTTCGGCCGCCACCTCGACGGGGACTACGCGGTGGCCCTCTCGGTCTTCAAGGAGTCGACGGCCAACACCGTCGACGTCGTGCGCGCCGTCATGCGCGTGATCACCCGGGACATCGACAAGGATCCCCTCCTCAAGGGGCTGAAGCTGTTCACCTGGGACGACCAGGGGCAGCAGATCACCTCCGGCATCGAAGGGCTGACGCACGCCGGCATCCTCGGCGCCCTCCTGGCGGTCGCCGTCCTCTATTACTTCCTGCGGCGCCTCGACTCGACGCTCATCGTCTCCTTCTCGATCCCGTTCTCCGTGATCGCCGCCTGCGGCCTCATGTACTTCATGGGGAAAAGCCTGAACGTCCTGTCGATGTGCGGGCTGATGCTCGGGATCGGGATGCTGGTGGACGACGCCATCGTGGTGCTCGAGTCGATCGACCGCACGCACCGCGGACAGGAGGACCCGCGGACGGCGGCGCTCATCGGGGCGCGCGACGTGTCGATGGCGGTCACCTGCTCGACGCTGACGACGGTGATCGTCTTCCTGCCGCTCGTGGTGGGCGCGAGCACCGAGCTCACCACCTGGCTGAAGGAGGTCGGCCTGTCGATCTCGATCGCCCTCGTCTGCTCGCTCTTCTCGTCGCTGACCCTGATCCCGCTCATGTCGGCGCACTGGCTGCGGAGGCGGCAGGCGGCGCAGCCGGCGAGCCTGCAGAGACTCGAGGACCGCTACGCCCGGGTCCTCGGCTGGACGCTCCGGCATAAGGCCTGGACCTTCCTCATCGTCCTCGTCGGCCTGCTCGTCGGCTTCGTGCCGTTCCCCCTCGGGCTCGTCGAGACGGCGCAGTTCGCCGCCACGTCCAACAAGCGGCTCTTCCTGCAGTACGAGTTCGCCGACTTCGTCTACAAGGCGGACGCCGAGCGGGCCGTGAAGCGCGTGGAGGCCTACCTCGACGGGGCGCGCGACCGGTTCCAGATCAAGTCGATCTACTCCGTGTTCTCCGAGAACGAGGCGCACACCGTCCTGACGCTCCGGCGCGAGGACCTCGGCGACGGGGAGATGAAGGCCCTGCGCAAGGAGATCCGGGCCGGCCTGCCGCTCGTGCCGGGCGCGCGCGTCTTCTTCTCGGAGGAGGCCCAGGAGGGCGGGAGCAGCACCTACTTCGCCGTGAAGTTCTTCGGCCACGACAGCGGGGTCCTGCAGAAGCTGGCCGACGAGGCGGCCTGGAGGCTGGGGACCGTCCCGGGCGTCGAGGACATCTCCTCGTCGCTGAACAAGGGGCGCAACGAGGTCCAGGTGGTGGTCGACCGCGACAAGGCGCTGCGGGCGGGGCTGACGGCCGAGGACGTCTCGCAGATCTTCCAGTTCACCCTGGGCGGGATGCGGCTGCGGCGGTTCAACACCGGCGATCGGGAGGTGGAGACCTGGCTGCAGCTCCGGCAGGTCGATCGGGAGAACCTGGAGGACCTGAAGGCGATACAGATCGGGCCGCCGGCCCGGCCGGTGCGCCTGGGGGACATCGCCTCGTTCCAGGTGGTGCGCCGCGCCGATCAGATCGTGCGCGAGAACCGCAAGGTGCGCGTGGCGGTCAACGCCACCTACGAGGGGAAGGACTGGGGCAAGGCCAAAACGCGGATCGAGGAGCTGATGAACGCCTTCGACCTGCCTCCCGGCTACTCCTGGTCCTGGGACGACAAGATCCTGGAGCAGGGGGAGGAGAATCAGCAGATGGCGACGAACTTCATCCTGGCGCTGATCCTCGTCTACATCGCCATGGCGTCGCTGTTCGAGTCGGTGACGCAGCCGTTCGCGATCCTCTTCTCGATCCCGTTCGCCCTGCCGGGGGCCACCTGGCTCCTGGCTGCGACCCGCACGCCGTTCAACATCATGGCGCAGATCGGCCTGCTGATGCTGATCGGGATCGTGGTCAAGAACGGCATCGTGCTGCTCGACCACATGAACCAGCTCCGCCGCGCCGGGCTCGGGCGCGACGAGGCGATCCTGCGGGCGGGGCGCGACCGCCTGCGCGCGGTCCTGATGACGGCGCTGACCGCGATCGTCGGCCTCGTCCCGCTCGCCCTCGGCCGCTCGGCGGTGGGGGACGCCTACTACTACCCGCTGGCGCGCACGGTGATCGGCGGACTCGCCTCCTCCACCGTCCTGACGCTGGTGGTCCTGCCGTACATCAACCTCGGGATCGAGGCGGCCGCCGAGTGGCTGGGGCGGCTCTGGGCCGCCTCCGCGCCGACGCGCACCGGGACCGCGCGGGCGCGCGCGGCGGCTGCGATGGAGTGATCCGGGCCGCGTCCTAGACCCGGGTGGCCCCCAGGGGCGCGCCCTTCTTCGACAGGATCGCGTCGACGGAGAACGCCCCGCCGCCCCGCATCATGAGCGCCACCGCCATGGCGATCGCCAGGATGTGGTACTCGTACCCCTCGCCCTTCTGGTTCCCGGACCAGTTCATGAGGATCCCATTGGGGAGATGGAACATGAGCATCGCCACCAGCATGTTGCAGGCGATGCCGAAGGCGGCGACGCGGGTCAGGAACCCCGTGATGAGGCCGAGCGATCCGAGAAACTCGGCCATGATCGCGAGGAATGCGAAGAGCGCAGGGATGTGAGCATTCTGCGTGAAGAATGTCATGGTCCCGGAGAAGCCGTATCCTCCGAACCAACCCAGCACCTTCTGGGTTCCGTGGGGGAACATGACGATGCCGAGGGCGAGTCTCACGAGAAGGGCCGCATAGTTGTTCGGGTCGGTCCCCATCAGCTTTCGGGGCATGCTCGTCCTCCCATTTCAAATGGAACGGCTCCGAGTCCGGGGCATCATGGACCCTTGACGCCGCGACCGTCAAGCGCCGTCTGACGCTAGGAGTGTCGTCGGCTCAGATGGGAGGTCGACGATCCGCCTGACGTTCGACCCACGCCTCGAGCGCGGTCCGAGGGCCTGCCGAGAGCAGGTCCGGCAGCCATCAGGGAGACCGTGTCGGTGCCGACGGGATGTGAGCATTTTGCGCGGATAAGTTCATGGTGCCGGAGAAGCCGTATCCTCCGAACCAGCCCACCACCGTCGTCCTCCTTTGTGTTGTCGGAGCGAAGCCGTCCATGGGTGTCCCATCCTGGCACACGCCCCTCGGGTATGATGTGAAGTGGGCTTGGTTCGGCAGGTGGAACGATGACGCGGCGGTACGAGGCGAGGCGCGACGTAGGGCGCGACCGGGCCGATGCTCGAGGACTGACGCGGCGTCTGTTCCTCGACGGCACGCTCAAGGCATCGCTGGTCGCGGGGCTCGGGGCACGCTTCTCCATCCTCGACCTGCTGGGGCAGACACCGGCCACGGCGGCTCCGTTCGCCGCGCGTCGCTACGACGGGGAGCTGATCGCGGAGTCGTACCAGATCGCGCACCGGCTGCGTGACGGGACGCTCACGATTCCGTCGCTTGTCCCGGAGGGGCCGCTGCACGACGCGATTGTGGTCGGAGGCGGCGTCTCGGGGCTGATGGCGGCGTGGGAACTGCAACGCGGTGACCTCTCCGACGTGGTGCTGTACGAGAAGGAGGAGTATCTCGGCGGCAACGCGCGCAAGGGACACGCCAACGGGACCGACTACACCTGCGCCACCTTCTCGGTCGCCCGTCCGAAGGATCCCTTCCTGACACGCCTGTTCCAGGACCTTGATGTGATCACCGGCTTTGCCGCGGACGGGACGCCGCGGATCGATCCCTCCTTGGTCGGCCCCGGGCCGAGCGCGAACACGCTCATCGAGGGCGCCTTCTACCCCGACCCTCTGTATAACGGCGACGCGGAGAGGTTGATCTCGGCGATGCCACTCTCCGCCAGGGATCGGCGCGACGAGATCGACTTCTACAGGGACATGGAGGCCTGGGCCGCCCGGAAAGGGAACGACGGGCGGCCGGCCTGCGCCATGCCGGTCGAGGAGGGGAGCCGCGACCCGGAGATCCTGGCTCTCGATCACATCACCATGGCGGAGTATGCGCGGCGCAAGGGTTGGGGGCAGCGCACTTTAAACCTCCTGGACGAATGGAGCGTCGGCGATGTGGCGGGGCTCATCTCCGAGGTGTCGGCCTACGCGTTCCTGACCTACATCGCCACGGGGCAGGGCGGGGAGGACATCACCCTTCCGGGAGGGAACGCCTGGCTAGCGGAGCGCTTGGCGGCCAGGGTGGGACGGGATCGGCTCCGCACCGGACTGATGGTGGCGCGCGTGGAGAACCACGAAGACGAGGTGCGGGTCGTCACTCTCGACCCGGGGACCGGCCGCTTCGCGATGCGCCGCGCGCGCGCGGCCATCGTCGCCTGCCCCAAGCACATCACCGGCCGAATCGTCCCCGAGATGCTGGCGGCGGGGCGCAACGGCTTCCGGCAGTACCGCTACTCGGCGCTCCTGATGGGCGCCGCTTCGGTGAGAAGGACCCCCGTCCTCAAGGGGGCGCCCCTCGCCTGGTACAACAGCGTGACCGATCCGAGCCGCCTGGTCCAAGGGTTCGCCGTCGGCGACTACAACTCCGACCGCTGGCGCCAGGGCGACCCGCGGCGACCGAACGTCCTCTGTCTCTGGGCGCCGCTCGAGGGGAAGGTCTCGCGCCTCGAGCTCCTCACTCGCCCCTGGTCGCACTGGGCCGATCGGATGGCGGACGACCTGGAGTTCCTGGTCCCGGGGATCCTGGACGACGTAACCCGCATCGACGTCTACGTCTGGGGGCATCACATGGTGATCCCGCCGCCGGGCTTCCTGACGGGCGCGATGCGCGCCGACCTGACGCGGCCGCTAGGGCGAATTCATAGGTCAGATCTTATAACTCGTTGAGAACAGATCACTTGCGCACGGCAGCATTTTCAGTTGGATTTGGGCTTGAACATGACAACGGCGACCTGCCATTCTTTCGGTTGGCTGAACACGATCGAAAGGAGGCCGCC